>Ga0105050_10007343_pt1 | contig 13206 bp, 17 predicted proteins | sample FRY01_FD_78088 | JGI IMG/M metagenome (GOLD analysis project Ga0105050, IMG submission 78088) | Freshwater microbial communities from Lake Fryxell liftoff mats and glacier meltwater in Antarctica - FRY-01 | ecosystem: Environmental > Aquatic > Freshwater > Ice > Glacier meltwater ... | reverse complement strand
GCCGCCAAAAGCGGTCTGGTTCATGTTCGGCTCCTGCCGGTCGGCGTAGAGGGAGTTTAGGGTCACGTCGCTGCCCGATCAACCGGACCGCCGACCCGAGGGGGCTCGACGCCCGCCAGAGCCTTGAATCTCCAGAACGTCCAGTTAGTTTTGTAGCCCTTCGCCACCCGCTCGGCCTCGAGTTTCGACCAGAGGGCGAGACGCTCCGCGGAGGTCAGCGCCTTCGGGTTCGCGAGGCGCCCTTCGATGACCAGCGGGTTCTGGATCCCGGTCTTCTCGCGGAAAACGTTCCGCACCCAGCCCGGCTTGTAGTTCCGGCTCGCCGCCAGACGCGAGAGCGAGTCCCACATCTGCTGGTGCTGCGCGGTCACCTCGACGGGCGTGCCTGGAGACTGGATCTCGCGCAGTTCCCCGGCACGCTCCTCGGGCATCGGAGGCTTGGGATCCGGGCGCTTCCACCCGCACTCGAGGCAGGGGTTCTCGACCTTCCGCAGCACGCGCCGGCACTTCGGGCACGGAACGAGCGTAAACGTCGCGCTGCTCGGGTCACGGTCGGGCGGCGTGAGCCCGGCCCCGAAATCGATGGGGCGCTCGTCGGTGACGAAGCCGTGGCGTACGGTGTTCCCGGCGTGGTCGAGGATGATCGCCTCGGTCTTGCCCGGCGAGGCGCGCAGGACCCGACCGGCCATCTGGATGTAGAGCGAGAGCGACTGCGTAGGTCTGGCAAAGATCGCCGCCTCGGTGGGCGGGCAGTCCCATCCGTACGACAGCACGCCGCACGACGAGACGACGAGCAGTTGCCCGGTCTCGAGCGAGGTCAGGATGCGGGTGCGCTCACGCTCGGGCGTGGTCCCGTCGATGTGCGCGGCGGGCACGCCGCACGCGACGAACCGCTGCGCGATGTGGGTGCTGTGGGCGACGTTGACCGCGAAGACCACCGTGCGCTTTCCGGCGGCGAGCCGGAGCCAATGCGAGACGATGTCGCCCGTGAGGGCCGCGTGATCCATGACCCTCGCGAGGTCGGACTCCACGAAGTCGCCGCGCGAACCGTGGGTCTTCACGCTCTTGAGCGCCGGCGTCGTCGGTGCGAAGACGCGCGGAGGGACGAGGTAGCCCTGAGCGATAAGCGCCGGGAGCGTGGCGACCTGGACGTAGGAGTCGAAGCAGTCGGCGAGGCTCTGCCCGTCGAGGCGATACGGCGTGGCGGTCATGCCGAGCCACAGCGCGTCGGGGTACGCCTCGCGCAGTTTGCGGAACCCAGCGGTTGCGCTCAGGTGCGCCTCGTCCACGATGATGAGGTCGGCTGGCGGACGCGAGCCGCGAGCAAGGAGCGTCTGGATGCTCGCCACCTGCACGGGCGCGCCGGGCCGGTGGCGCGGGTCGCCAGCCATGAGGACGCCGAAGTCGTTCAGCCCCGCCTCGACCAGCTTGCGGGTCGTCTGCTCGGTCAGCACGCGCCGGTTCACGACGATCATCACGCGGCGCGAGCGCGAGACGACGCGCTCCACCACGTCCACGGCGCTGACCGTTTTCCCTGCGCCCGTCGGCGCGACCAGCAGGACCGAGCGGTCACCAGCCACGAAACGGGCGCGCACCGCGTCCCGAGCCTGAACTTGGTACGGTCGCAGCGTGAGAGGCACAGGCACCGGGAAGGCGCGCCGCCGCGGGTGGCGCGGCGGCGCGGAGCGGACACGGATGACCTGTCAGGACCGTCCGACCGACTCCGCGACCACCTCGTCGCGGGGTAAACCGGAGCGGCATCTGTACCACCGACGACCGACGGACGCAAGCAGGCCGAGGCTCAGGGCTTGCGTCGTCCGTAACGCGACGGCGCTGCGTCGCGCTGGCAAGATTCTTGACGCATGTGCGGGTGGGTTGCGCGTCGGTCGCGCCGTGCTATCTAGGCTGGCTATGGCGAAGCCCCCCTCCGTCTCCCCCACCGACACCGACGACCCGGAGGTCGGCGAGGCCCTGAGCGTGGAGGACGGAGGCGTGACGCCCGACGAACTCGACGGGCAGGGTGCCCGACCCGCGCCACCCCTCCCCCCGAAGACCCGGCCTCCGTACAGCACGGGTCGCCTCTCGGATGGCCCGCCGCCGGACTCCATGCCCGACATCCCCGAGGGGTCGTTCATCGCCGACGATTTCGCGAAGCCCGAGCGGGCCGCGCGCGACCTAGGCCGGATCACGGGCCCGCTGTCCGCGATGGGCGCGAACATCCGCTACCGGGTGAACCGCCTGTACCCGTCCGATCTGCCGCCCGGCGAGATGGGGTGGAGTCAGTGGATCCGGTTGCTGAAAAGCAGCCCGACCAACGAGGACCTCGAGGCGGATATTTTCACCAGGTTCGGCGGCGGCGAGTACGAGATCCATGTGCGGAGCGCGGACGCGCAGAATCCGCAGGAGGACAAGCTCACGGTGCGGCTCGCGGGCCCGTGGAGGTGGCAAACCATCGAAGGGCAGCAACTTTTCGCCGCCCGCTACGGAGTCCAGGCAATGCAGCAGTATGCCCCCTCCGCTCCGTCGGGCTCCGCGCCGGTCGCCCACGCCGGGCCAGACGCGGCGTTCGCCTTCGGGGCGCAGGCCATTCAGATGGGCCTCACGGCCTCGCAGATCTCCGAGCGGGAGTCGCGGCAGCGGGAGTCGGATCAGTTCGACCGGTTGCTGCGGCTTCGCGCCCTGGAGGCGGGCACGCCCAAGTCGGGCGCGGGCTTCGGCGAACTCGCGTCGATCCTGACGCCGATCCTCGCGCTGGGGCAGCAGATCCTGTCCCAGCAGGCCGAGTCGCGCCGGGTGGCCGAAGAGCGCCGCGTGGAGCGCGAGGACAAGCGGGACGGGGAGTTCCGCGCCCTCCTCCAGCAGATGCAGCAAGGGAAGTCGCAGACGCCGCAGGAGATGGTGGCGGCGACCCAGGCGATCCTCGAGGTCTACAAAGACTCCACGAAGATGGAGCTGGGCATCAAAGGCGATGTCTTGAAGGCGATGCTCATGCGGGAGATCGGCAGCGGAACGGTGAAGCCCGAGAGCCCGCTCGTGGGCATGTTTCAAGACCTTTTCCGAGAGGTCGGGCCAGACATCGTGAAGCTGATGCTGGCGAAGGGGCAGGCAGCTCAGGCATCTCAGGAAGCCGTCGCCGCGACCCGGCAGCCCCAGCAGCAGCCCGCTCCGCAGCCCCAGCAGCGGCGCGCGGCGCTACCCCCCGCGCCGCAGCGTGGCGCGCCGCCCGTCCCCCTGCAACAGGGACAGACGGTGTGGGACGCCGAGGCGGCGCAGCAGCAAGCGGCGGAGGCCCCCGCCGCTCCCGTCGCGGCCCCCGCGCCGGAGCCGCAGGTTCCCGCGTCCGCCGAGATGGGGCGCCGCACGGCCTTGGTGAGCCTCCAGGCGTGCGGGAACGTTATCGCGATTTTGAAGGGCTTCAGCGAGGCCGGGTCGCGGCCCGACCCGGAGGCGCTGTGGACGTACGTCGATCAGTCGGGCACGCAGTCCTCGTTCGACTACCTCCTCCTGGCTCCTACGAGTTTCCTCGACGCCATGAAGACCGCAGAAGCCGCGCCCAACGGCGTGATGGCCTTCGCGTCGATGGTCGCCGAGGTGAACGATCCCCGGCTCACCGCGCTGGCGCGTGACCTCGACGCGGCGTGTGCGGCGGATGGCTCCCGCTACGCCTACCTCCGCAGCGTGCTGGGGTGGCGCCCCTGGGACGCCGAGGGCGGGGCCGACGACGACGACGGCGGCGCCGGGTAGCCCGTGGGACCTCGCGTGATCGACGCCGCCGGACCGCCCGACGCCGAGCGCGTCGAGCGCGCGAGGTCTGAGGTCATTGATTTTTTCCGTGGGCTCGAGGAGCGCCTCGAGCGACTGGAGCGCAAGGTTGATCTGGCCAACCGCATGCTCGACACTCTGGGAAGGGGGCTCCTCGGTAGGAAGCCCATCAGCGCGAAGCTAGCCCTCGTCCCCATCGACCCCGCGTTCGCCAAGAAGGTGGGCGCCGGGTGGGAGAAGCTGGTCGAAGCATGGAAAGTGTTTACGACGCCGGGCCGGTGATGCCGCTGACCACGCTGCACTGCGCGGTCCCGTGACGGAACCGCCGCCCAGGATCGCCGGCTTTGCGGAACTGCGCCGATGGCTTCGGACCGTCGGCGTGAGCGTCGTGCGCCGTCCGACCGGATATTTTCGCGAGTCGGGGTTCCCGTTCCAGCCGGCGCAGAACGGTCGCGTCGTCTTCCGCCGCCACGACATCAAGCGGTGGGTGCGCCTCTGCACGGGGTACGAGTACGAGATGTGGATCTCGAGGTGGGAGGCCAGCGACAAGTCGAGCAGCTGCGTGTTCGACCCGATGCGGCAGAACCCGCCCGACGAGCCGAAGACGCTCCTGTACGTCGCGCTCTACCGCGTCGGCGGCGTCGAGACTATCGTGCGGAGGACCGACGGCTTCCCCTACATCGCGCACTCGCGCGCCGCGGCACGAAGGTGGCCCGCCGAGGTCCGCGAGTACGCCGACGCCGTCGCCGAGTTCTCGGTGGCGTCCCGCGCCGCCGAGGAGGACTTCCGCGACCCAGAGACCGAGGCGGCGCGGGTCATCCTCCCTCGGCTCATGCGCGCGGGGGAGACCCGCTACCTCCTCGTCAGCGGCGTGGTCTTCGGGCTGAACGCTGGCGCGCGGTGTCCGCTGGTCGCGCCGGCTGGGTGGGCGACGTGGCGAACCCTGCGTCCTACCATCGACCGCGGCTTTCCTGACACGATCTGGACGACATGGTCCGGCCGAACCGACCTTGATCGGTTCGTGTTGACCCCGCCGGATTCGGTGCTGTCGCCGGGCGGCGAGGCACCGACCCGACCGGGGGATCCAGTTCCTGGGTAGGCTGCGGGGCCATGAAGGCCGCGTACATCTCGATCCCGTCCGGCGATGCCGGCATCGCCTCGACGCTCGACGTGATGGTCCGCGCCGCGCGTGAGGGGAGCCGCCAGCCGTCTCTGATCGCCTGGGCCCAGGACGCCGTGCGTGGCGTCCCCGCCCGCGACACCGACCGCGAGGCGTCGGCGATCTTCGAGGCCGTGCGCAGCGTCTTCCGGTACACCCGGGATCCCGTCACCGTGGAGCTCGTCAAGACGCCCGAGGTCGTGCTGCGCGAACTCTCCGAGCGCGGCGTCGTCACCGGGGACTGTGACGACTATGTGACGTTCCTGATCTCGGCGCTGCTGGCCGTCGGCATCGAAGCCGAGCCCGTCGTCGTCGCCGAGAACGCGCGCAGCACCTACACCCACGTCCTCGTCCGCTACCTCGGGCCTCGAGGCTGGGTCTCGCTCGACCCGATCACGAACCACCCGGCGGGGTGGGCCCCGACGTGGGTTCCGCGTGCTGCGGCCTACCGGGGCGGTTCGCTGCACGGCATCGAGCCGCGCACGATGGGCAGCCCGGCGGTCGTCCGCGTGCAGCCCCGCATCGACCCAGCCGTGGCGAACACGGCCTATGTGGCGCGACCGGCGAACGCCAGCCCGTTCCCCGCGCTGGCGGGTCTCGGTTGCGCTGGCTGCTCGTCGGATTGCGGGACGTGCAGCGGTCCGACCGACCCCGCCGCGCGCCTGAGCAAGCACCTGGCAAACTACACCGACCTCCTGTGGTGGGCCGGCGGGATCTACTACGCGGCGCAGTTCATCAGGAAGCGCCGATGAGGTACGGCCTTCATGGGTGAAATCCTGACGGGGCCCCGGGTGGGTCCAGCGCATGCGACTCCCAGCCCGAGCCGAGCATCGTCGTCCCGATCGTCATGCGGGCAGGCACGGCCCCGTCCGGCTTCGACGCGGCAGGTCGCGCCGCGGCGCTGCTGAGGACGCAGGAAGCCGTCTACTCGAAACCGTCCTACTCGTTCTCGTCTCCCGCGAGGACCCCGAGCGGGTCTTCGTCGGGAGGCGCAGGAATCTTCGACATGCTCGCGTCCATTTTCAGCGCACCAAAGGACCCGCAGGCGTTCTCTCGCGGGTACGCGCAGGGAGCCGCGCAGTACAACGCGGCCTACAATGCGCCGGCGATGGTTCCGCGCGGGTTCTCCGAAGCCGCCGCCGCTCAGGACGCCTCGCTCCAACAGCGCATGTCGATCATCAGCTCCATGTCGAGCGGGATGCGGTCGTTCAACCCGCCCGACGTGGTGCTGCCGCAGATGCAGATCGACTACGGCTCCGACGACGGGTCCGCCGGGCGCAGCGGCAACGGCGCGCTTGTCCTGGCGGTCGTCCTCGGTATCGGGGTTGTTGTTTATAAGAATTTTAGGGGCCGCAAGAAATGAGCGACGACGCGACCATCCCCAGCAGCAGCGCACCGAAGTCCCGCCGAGAGCTGGCTGCGGAGTTTGCGGCCTCGAGAATCTTCGGCGCGGCCTCCATGGTGGCCCGTGGAGCGGCGGCGGCAGCCAAGCAGCGCCCCAAGGACGCCCTGCGGTGGTTCTCCATCGTGAGCATGACCGGGCTGTTGCTGGCGTTCATCTGGGCGAGCTTCTTCAGCCCGTGGGTCTCGCCGATCTTGGTCCCGGCGACCGGGAACGTCCCGATGAACGTGGATGAGTTCCGACGGGCCTTCCGCGATGGTCTAGACGCGAGGGACGCCAAGGTGGTCCCGGCGACGGACCCGGCGCTGATCAGCCTGGCCCGGGGGGTCGAAAACCTAGCCTCCGAGATGAAGGACATGAGGACGGCGTCGGCAGCCGAGCGGAGCGAGATCCGCAAGGAGATCCACGACCAAAGCGTGCGGATCGACCGGGTGCTGGAGTTCCTCACGAAAACACCTCGCTAGACGATCGCCCTTTTGTGGGTACGATTCCCTCCGTTGTCGTCGCCGCTGACGCCGCACCCCCCTGGAGGTTCGCCATGCTACGATCGCGCTTCTGGTGCCTGCTGGTGCTGATCTCGCCGCTCGCCGCCGCCTGTTCGACCGCCGACTACTACCGCGTGACGGTGCGTCCTCAGGGGCAGGTGGTGGCGACCGTCGAACACGTCGTGGACGGCGTGGCGACCGTGGTGGACGAGCGCATGGCGGCGCAGGACGCGAATGTCGTGGTGCAGACGGTCAAGCCCTACGTCACTTACGACGGCCCGTGGGGCGGCTCCGATCCCTCCACCGCGCCGGGCACGATTCTCGTCCGCACGACGGTCTCGCGGGGCCCAACGGCTTCCGCCTTGCGGCTGTGTCCACAGGAGTCTGCGGATTTCGGGGCGGGCCCCGCTCTCTCCGACCCCCGCTGCGAAGTGCCCTCCCTCGCGCCCGCCGCGGTCGCGGCGCCGCTGCCGACCTGCATCCCGTACGTCGGGTGCGACGGGACCGTCGGCGGCAACCGACCGACGCCGGGCCCGACCTACAAGCCGATGCCGCCGTGCGAGCCGGGCCGCGCGCCGGGGCTCGCCGACCTCCCGCCGCCGCCGAGCGCGAAGCAGGTCGGGCTGGCGGTCGTCGGGCTCCCGGTCCATCTGGTGACGTGCCTGTTTGGTTTCGTGCAATGCCTCCTCGGGATCCCCTAGACCGCTTCCGTGAACGGGTAAGAACCTACGTCGCGAAGCGTCGTCGAGCGCCGACGCTGCGCGGGATGCACCGCATGCTCGCAGAAGAAATGAGGAAAGCGCATGTCCTTCGACGTCGGTGACCGGGTCGTCCGCAGCGAAGAGCGCGGCCTCGGTCTGATCTTCGATGACCCCGCCGGAGACGCGCGGGACTGGCAGTTACCCGGGCTCCCGTTCGGTGACACCTCCGAGCCAACCGAGTTCGTCACGCGGAACCGCGACACGTTCCGCCCGAAGCCGCTCAACCAGCGCGGGACGAACTACTGCGCAAACTTCGCGACCGTGATGTCGCTGATGCACGCCGAGCAGCGAGTGACCGGGAGCCACGTCCCGCTTTCGCCGCTCTTCAACGGCTTCTACTGCCGCTCGCGGTCCGAGCGCGTCGGCAACAGCGGCACGATGATCCGGTCCGCGTTCGACGGAGCCCGCCGCTACGGCGTGCCCGCGTGGGACGCGCACCCGCTGGAGTTGGTCGAGGACGACTACCTGTCGCGGCTCGACGTGAGCCCGGACTACGACGCCGCCGCCGAGGCGATGCGCCACCAGGGCCACTCCGCGTACCGCGTGCCCGACCGCGACTGGGCCGCGATCCACGGCGCCGTGCGCCGCGGTTATGGCGTCGTCATCGGGATTCCGTGGCTCCAGGGGTACGAGGAGGCGGGCAACGGAAAGACGCCGCTCCCGCCGCCCTACAAGGCGGGCGCGCTGCTCGGCTACCACGCCGTCTACGTCCTCGACTTCGACGTGGTGGACGGCGTGCAGGTCGCGTCCTTCATCAACTCCTGGGGAACTGGGTATGGTGATGAGGGGTATGGGTTGCTGCGCCTCGAGACCCTGCAGCAGTCGCAGGACAACTGGGTCAGCCGGGCCGTCGAGACCGTGCGGAGGGTTCCGTGATGAAGCGCCTGAACTTCCTGGGTGGCTCGCTCCGTCTCCTGTACGCGGCGGCGTTCTCGCTCCTGATGACGGCGTCGTGCGCGACGAAGCAGTTCGACCCGCCGCCGGTCCCGGCGCCCATCGTGGACCCGCGCCCGACGCCTGCGCCCGACCCCGCACCCGTCGTGGACCCCATCGATGTCGAATGGCCCGAGATCGGCAAGCTGGCGCGCGGGCTCAACTACGTCCAGGTCGTGACCGCCATGGGGAGCGCGCCGAGCAAGCCGCTCCGCAAGGTCGCCAGGGAGCAGGGCGTCGAGGCGGCGTCATGGCGGCGTCAGGTCGGTCAGGAGGCTTTCTTCGCCCACATGCGCTTCGTCGGCGGAAGGCTTGACTCCTGGGTCGTCCGCTGACGAGGCACCGGACGCCGTGATCGGGGACGCTACCGGGTAGTGTGCTGATTCAGCACCGTCGCCAGCCCGGAGCCTCTCTCATGGACATCCTGTCGCAGCCCATCATCCCGAGCGGTACGACGGCGAAGTCGCTCCTGCCGGTCCTGGGCATCACGGTCCTCGTCGCCTGGGTCCTCGGACTCGGCAAGTGGCGGAAGAACCCCTCCCGCAGGCGCCGGGGCAACCGCAGCCGGCGGCGATAGGCCGCCGTGCTGGCGTCCAACCCCCTCCCCGTCTACCGAGCCGCCGACCTCGCGTGGCGGGGCTCGCCGGCCAAGCGCCCGAGGTACGACCTCGACAGGCGCGCGGTGGTCGTCTACACGCCCTCGGGCGCCTCGTGGGGCAAGAGCCTCCCCGGCGTGAGCGGCCTCGGCTTCATCGAGGCGATCATCGGCGCGGTTGGGTCGATCATCGGCGGCAACTCTGCCGCGAAGGCCGCGAGCAAGCAGGCGAAATTCGCGCTGCAAGCCGAGCAGATCAAGGCGCAGAGCGCGGAGCGCATCGCCTCGACCATGCTGGAGGCCGAGAAGTTCAAGGCATCGCAGAACTACCAGATCGCGGCTCTCGAGGCGGACGCGGTCGGGATGTCGGTCCGCACGCAGCGCGCGGTGATGATCGACCAGCAGGCCACGCAGCTCGTCGCGAACACGCAGAACGGGATCTTCCGGCTCTCGTCGGTCGGGATCTCCGAGGCGTCGTCCGCAACGCAGTCGTGGAGCAAGTCGGCGGTGCTGGGCGCCATCGTCGTGACCGGCCTGTTCATGTTGGCGGCGAACCCCCCGAAGTTCGGGTCCAAGAAGGGCGCTGGGCCGCGCGGTGAGTTTTTCCGCCGCGACATGCGCCGACAGGCGTCGGAGCCCGCGTCCGAGCCCACGGAGGCGTCGAAGTGATCCTCGGCACGACCCGGACCAACCCCCTCCGCGCGGGCATGCAGGTCATGCCGGTTCGCCGCCTCGGCGACATCGAGGAGACCCGCCTCCAGATCGAGGATCGGGCGAGCGCCCGAGCCCTCGACTACCTGATCTCCGAGCGCCAGAGCAACCGGCAGGAGCAGACCCAGCGAATGGCGCTCGACGCCGCGACGAAGGCCGCGGAGGGCGCGCAGATCACACAGAGCGCGATCCTCGCGACAGGCTCCATGGCGCAGGCCAGGACGAGCAAGAACCTGACGGTCCTCGGGATCGTCGCCGTCCTCGGGTTCCTGACGCTCAAGTTCGTCACCAGGCCCAAGCGCGAGCAGAACGAGGAGACCGCGACGTGAGCAACCTCGTTCCGTTCACGGGCGTCGCGCAGCAGTTCGACCACGGTCAGGTCGTCGCCGCGTACTCCGGGTTCAACCGCGACCCCCGTCAGTCCGTCGCCGTCGGCGACCGGAGAGCGATGGGGCTGGTCTACCGTCCCGGCGTGTACGACCCGCGCGTGAACCGAAGCGAGATGCCGTCGTGGATGCCGACCGGGACGACCCCGGCGGACATCCGCACCGCCGATCGCATGCGGGACTCGGTGCGCGACCACGGCGTCGTGGGGACACGGTGCCGGATCCCGCACCCCTCTCGCGGGCTGCGCGGCGTCTCGAGCCTCGTCCCCACCGAGCTGACGCCCGCCGCCGGGCTCCTCGCCATGCGCGAGGCGCAGGTCGGTCGCTACCAGCAGGTCGGCAGCCCGGTCACGTCGATGTCGGCGGCTGCCGAGGCGCAGATGCGGTACGGCGGCGTCTGCCCCGAGACCGGCGCGATGCAGGTCCGGCGCGTCACCGATGACCCCTACGGGCGCCCGACCCACAACCAGCCCGGCGCGACCGGGCGCCGCACCGCCGGTGTCACCGTGATCCGCGGCGGCGCGCTGCCGCTGCCGGGAACGCCGATGATGGCGGGCGGTACGAGCATCGTGGACGGCGCGCCCCCGCCCGGTTTCGGCGTCCCGCTCGCCATCGGCACCGAGGCATTCGGGACGCCCGCGTCCACGGGCGGTCCGATGATCGCCCAACCGTCCGCCGTTCGCGCGCCTCCGGTGCGCGCGGCAGGCGGGTATCCGCTCGGCACCGGTGACTACACCGCGATGTTCCCGTCCTACCAGCCCCAGGGCGGCAAGGCGGGGACGGCTGCCGGCCCGGCCCCGCTGATCCAGACGAGCGCGGGAGCGATCCCGGTGCCCGTCGCGGCCCCGAAGGCGAACGGCGCCCTGCTGTGGGTCGCCTTGATCGCCGCCTGGGCCATCGCGAGGAGCCGCTGATGATCCGATACATCCCCGTCCCGCGCGTCCTCGCCCGCCCACAGGCGACCGGCGGCGCCCCCGTCACCACCGCGCTCCCGCTCTCCATGCTCCGCAACGTCCACCGCGGCAGCGGTCTCGTGGGGACGCGAGGCTACCACCGCGTCCCGCACCGCGTCGGCACCGTGATGCCGATGTCGGACACGGTCGTCGGCGGCGTCATGGCGACCCTGAACGGGTTCCCCTACAGCGACGACGAGGTCGCGTTCGCGCTCGGCGGGTACATGCGCGCAGGGTCCATGCGGCTGGGCGGTGAGGTGACCGACCCGGTCGCGCTCGCCACGTCGAACCTCGGCAAGCCCAAGCAGTCCGGCGAGTACTACAGCAGCGCCGGGCTCGTCTGGGGCGGCGGGCCCGTGACGCGCCGCGCGTGCGAGATCTCGCAGCTCGGCGCGAAAGGCGCGTGCAAGAAGTTCGGCTTCCCTTGGGGCAAGCCGTCCGGCCCGGTCGCACCGACCGACGACTCCGAGTCGCAGCTGATCAAGACGGCGACCCAGGCAATCGACTCGTTCGTCAGTAGGGTGAAGAACGGCCAGATCGACCCGGACACCGCCGAGCCCGCCGGTTCGATGAGCATCCCGACGCCGACGAACTCAGCGAACCAGGGGCTCTACGACACCTACCTCGCGGCGCGCAACAAGATCTCGAGCGCGCGCCTCCAGGGGCGCATGATGTGGTCGCTGCTGAATCCTCCCGCGGCGCCGTCCGGCGGCACGACGGGCACGACCACGAACGGCGGCTCGACGGGCACAACGACCCCGAGCGCGACAGGGACGACGACCGTGCCGGTCATCGGCGTCGGGCCGTCGCCGACGGGCGGCGGCATCTACGGCGAGGACGTGGGCCCCGGCGGGTCGGCGGTCCTCACGCAGACCGACCGCCCGGGGACGAGCATTGTGTCGATGGGTCCGACGAAGAACGGCCAGGACCGCACCAGCGGGGACGCCGGCACCCCCACCGTGGCGCCCGTCGCCAAGCGCAGCGCGGCGATCGGCCTCGGCGTTCTCGCGCTCGGTGGGATACTGCTTCTCTGGTCGCGCAAGCGCAAGCGCAAGCCGGCCTCTGCTCTTTCGGCCTCGTAGGAGACCCCCATGTTCGCCACCGGAATCCAGCACCCTGCCGTGTACGACTTCAAGCGCGCCGCCGAGGGCGGGCACTACGTCGTCCCGCCCTACGGCGAGCCGCAGAACTGGCCCGCCGGCGTTCCCGCCCCCGTGATCCCCGCGTACCCGTACTCGAGCCACCGCGCCGGGTCGATCCGCGAACTGAGCGGCCCGATGCTGGTGCGCCCGCGCGGCCAAGAGACGCCCTACCCCGCGCTCGGCAAGACGCCCGAGGAGATCGTTGCCGCCAAGGCTCGCGCAAATATCCGCGGCAATTACTGGGAAGGGTTGCTTGATCTGGCGAAGGAGAACCCGTGGCTCATGGGGCTCATGGTGTTCACGGTCGGGTCCGTCGCGCTCGCGGTCGCGAAGCGGCAGTAGCGAGGATTCATGCCGCGCATCTACCACCCGTATCTTCGCGGGCTCGCTAAAGACCTCGGCATCCGCGCGCTTCCCGCGCCGCCCAAGGCGTATCGGTACGATTCGGCCAGTGAGACGAAAGAAGAGTTCGTCCAGAGGTTGAAGACCGATTTCGGGAAGGGTTTGATCACGGGGCAGGAGTATCATACCTACACCTTTGATCTTTTATTGCCTGAAGAGGCGCGTGGCATCTACAATGCTTTAGGAGATCGTGAATATTGGAATGAAAGCAGTCGTTCTTTCGAGCGTGAAACTCTGAGTAACCCTGACGAAGAGTATAAGTATCAAGTTAAGCTTGCCGAACGCGAGAAACAAATCAAAAGCGAAGACGCCAAAATCACAGGCGCCGAAAGCACCACGACGAGGTTCGTCAACTGGTGGAAATGCAGCAACAAGACATCCCCAGGGCTCGCCCCTGACAGTTTCGCGCAGATCGCGTGCTATCTCCGAAACGGCTTCATGGTCGTCGGTGGAGTGGCCGCGTGGGTGGCGCTCATCTACGTCCTTGGGCGCGGGGAAAAGAACTGACCATGGCT
>Ga0105050_10007342_pt1 | contig 13210 bp, 12 predicted proteins | sample FRY01_FD_78088 | JGI IMG/M metagenome (GOLD analysis project Ga0105050, IMG submission 78088) | Freshwater microbial communities from Lake Fryxell liftoff mats and glacier meltwater in Antarctica - FRY-01 | ecosystem: Environmental > Aquatic > Freshwater > Ice > Glacier meltwater ... | reverse complement strand
TGCAGGTCGATCATCGTACGGTTCCCCGAGACGACGCTCTCGTGGTTGCCTTGATAGGTCTCGGACAAGTCTTCCGCCACACGTTCGGCCTTACGCCCTTCGGTCACCACTTCCCGCTCACCTTGGATCTGATCGGTGATGCGCGAGTTCGGTGCCCGCCCTGCGATCGTGTTGACGCCGTCCGCCGCCAGGATGGACAGCTTCCCTCGTGGATCAACGTGGAAGCGAAACACCGGCTGGCCGTCAGGCGTAGTGATCTCGAACTTGAAAAGATCACCACGGTGTCCAACATCGAGACGAAGCGTGTAGCGCTCCTCGTCTGCTCCCGTTTCGGTAAGCTGATCGGAGCCGCCGCGCCACACGAAGGACGTCTTGCCTCCTTCGTTGACGTACTTGGACTCCCCCATCCACGTCACTACCCGGAGCAAGCCTGCCACGATCTCTACCGCATCGGTCGATCCGAACGCGCGCAGCTGGGCCATGGGCGAGCCGAAGACCTGGGCGACTTTCCCGTGTAAAGCTGCGACGGTCGCACCATCAGGAGAGCGGATCGACTGGTCCCCCGGCATGAGGTCGCTCGGCTCCCCTCGGCCCCGGAAGCTGGCTCCTAGATTGCGACTCAGAACCGCGTCAGCCGCGCCGTGCCCCGATGTGCCCGTGAGCGAGCTCGTCTCTTCGCCGGCCAGCGGAACCTCGCTCGGCAGGATACCGTCGATGTAGGGCTCTCCCAGTCCGTAGTCGATCCGAACCGCTGTACCCGTCTGGAGGAGCGCGTTGTCTCCAGGGTTGGAGCGCATCCGCCCCACTGTGAACGTACGCCCGCTTGAGGTGACCACTCGATACGCGTGGCGAGCCGCGTCTACGGTAAGGATCACCGCACGTTCGCGTTGGAGCGAGTTGCCTTCTGCGACCGCGCCACCGCGCGACGGATCAGACAGTGGGTCGGGCCGGGGGTTACGTGCCATGCCCAAAGTGTACACCACTACCGGTAGAAGGGTATGGCTAGACGCGTGTGACTCTGGTCGGTTGCACCGCGGTATCAAAGAGGCTGGACGCCAGCTCCCTCCAACCAGAGGATGTGGCGACCCGACTGCTAGCCGAGTTGGATTCCTCCCGCGACCCGCACTCGGCGCTCACCTACAGGTGAGCGCCTAGTGCGGGTCGCGGGGTCGCTTTTCTTTTGGCTTAGGAAAGAGGAGGGAGGATCAGAAGCCCATCGGGACGACGCCGCTGAGCATCCCGGAGTCGTCGAACGACCCGAGGGTGCTCGGGTTCTCCGGCACGAAGACGTTGGGGGCGAGCCCGAGGACAGCGTCCATCGTGTTGCGCCGCACACCGTCCCTCGGACCCCGGAGCGTGTCCGAGGGCTGGAAGGGCAGGATGCGGTCGCAGAGCCCGGTGACGGACTCCGCGATCATGTTGCCGCCGGCCTGGATGCCCATCGAGTAGCTGTTGATGATGCACAGCTCCAGATAGAGCGAAGCCACGAGCGAGAAGCTCTTCGACCGGATCACCACCGCGAGCCCGATCGGGATGTGGTAGAGCTCGGAGTCGAGGTTGATGAAGAACTGCGAGCGCGGCCCGTCGTCGATCGACGCGGGGTCGTCGAACTCGTTGGGGCGGATGCCCGCTTCCATCGCGTTGTGGTACAGTGCGCGCAGCATATTGCGCCCGTTGATCAGGCAGCGCTGGAGCGACCAGCTCGACTGAGACTTGCCGCGGAGGAAGAACGACCGGCCCGAGCCGATCGCCTGGACAGGCGTGACCGGGACCTGCGTCGAGACCTGAAGGGCCTGACACATGCCAAGCGCCATGAGCGTGAGCGGCGATCCGCGCTCAGCACGCGCAACCGATCGGCGCGCAGGCCCCACGAGGATGAGCGTATCGTCGGGGTGCGCAGCCTCGTAGGTTGCGTTGTCCGTCGGGCGCTCCACGGAGGCACGCTGGAAACTCCAGGTGCGCAGGTTCTTGGTGACGGAGATCGGGTACGATTCGGCCATTGGTCCTCGCTGAAAGTTAGGTCAGTGTTCGGTCAGTCGTCGATGTAGCGCGAGGCCCATGAGCCCGAGACCGGCGACGTCCATCCCGTCGTAGGCTCGCTCCCGGCCGTGGCCTGTGGCAACGCCGTACAGACCCGTGCTGGCGAGTCCGGCCAGCCCTGCCACGTCCGCCCCGTGCATCAGCCCCTGGTGCTGGTCGTAGAACTTCGGGGCGATGAGTTTCGCGATGAGCGGCGCGGCGAGCGCGCCGTAGCTGGCGAGGTCCACCCCGGCCCGCACATGGGAGGGGTCGAGGGCGGTCTTCACCGTGTAAACTCCGGCCGCCTTGTAGGAGGCCCTGACCTCCATACCGAGCTGCTGCTGGTAGGGGTTGTTGGCATCCCCTCCGCGGCTGAAGGCCCCGACCGCGAGCGGGGCCGCGATGGCTCCGATCCCGGCCGCGTGCGCGATACCCGAACCCGTGCGCGTCGCGTTCTCTGACGGGCCGAACCCCGCCCCGCCTCGAATACCCTGCCACGCGAGGTGGCCAAAGGTGTTCTTGGCGGGCGTGATCGGAGGCGGCACCTTCGCGGCAGTCGCCGTGGCCGACATGAGGTTGTTGCGCGGGGCGGAGCCCTTCGCCCGGTTCATCAGGTCTCCCCGACGAAGCGCGCCAGGGCTGTTCACCACTCGCTTGTAGAGCGAGGTGGCGGCAGGCCCCGCAGGAGGCGCGACGACGTTCGCCACGGGCTTGAGACCCGAGGCGAACATCGGCGCGACCTTCTTCTCAAGGAAGCTCGTGACACCTGCGGCGGCACGCGGCACTGCGGCCTTGAGACCGGCGGCGCCGGCGGCGAACAAGCCGGCGTCCTTCTCGATGGAGTAGGTCACCGGTGACCTCAGATCACGATGTGGAAGTCAACGCCGTTGAGGGGACGCGGGATCTCCCCTCGGAAGAAGAGGATCACGCGGTCGGCGGCGAAGTCGGACACCTTGATCGACTGCACCTCGCCCCCGATGAGGGGCGGACCGATGCGGGCGATACGAGCGCTCTTGAGCCGCTCGACGCCGTCGATCACCGCGCGCTGGATCTCCGTGAGCGTCTCGGGCAGCACGTTGTACTGGCCGAGGAAGCCCTCGATGATCGACTGGAAGTACATCGACACGTAGTCGAAGTTGCGCACCACCGAGAGCTCGCCCGTCTCCAGGGCGGCAGCATCGGTCGTGAGCTGGTGGATGCAGAAGGGCAGCTCGCCGGGCACGCGCTGGTGCATGACGAAGAGCCCGCCGTTCGAGATCGCCGTGAGCTGCGCCTCGCGGAAGTAGCCCGAGGAGTGGATCAGCTTGGTGATGCCGACGAGCCCGAGGTTGGTCAGGCCCTGCTGCACCGGCAGGCCCGCCAGGGCGCCCGCCACCTGACACGCCACGGCCCAGCCCGGCTGCGGAGCGGCAGCGGCCCGCACGGTCGCCGTAGCGCGGGGACGCGAGCCGTCCTTCAGGCCGGAGACTTCGACGAGATCAGGCCAGCAGAGCGTCGCGCGCTTGGACTTGATGCTGTTCGCGGCGGTGATGAGCGCCGTGACCTGATCGTCCTTCGAGAGGGCGCGGCGGATGCGGTACCGCTGAGCGCTCGACGAGATGGCGGTCTCGTTGTCGACCGCACGACCGGCGAAGTCCCGCATGTAGAGATGCGGAAGCTCGCGCGCAGGCGCGGCGGCGTCGTTGTCCCCGAGGTTCTGGACCGCGATGCGGTTCTCGCTGATCACCTGTGCGATGGCGTAGGTGATCACGCGCCCGTCGAACCCGTTCGGGGAGTAGTTGTTCGGATCGACCGTGACCTCCAGCACGTCCCCGACCTTCACGCCGTCCGTGAGGAACTTGGCCGTGGCGTCGTAAAGCCAGAGGAAGAGGTCGTCGTTCTGCGAGACCGCGACGTTGACGTAGCTCTGGTCGACAGTGTCGATCGCGGTAGCCACGGCCGTCGCCGTGGCGACGCCTCCCACGCCGTCGAGCTCTGCAAACACGAGCAGCTTGGCCGAAGCGTGAGCGTTGATCGCGGCGACAACCTCCGCCATGGTGCTGACACCGATCTGGTAGTGCACCGCGATGTCGTCCGTGGTGAGCACGCCGACCGACACGCCCGCCACTTCGTCATCCGCGAACGAGATGGTCGGGGAGACGGTCGCGCCGGGGTTACGGAGCGTGATCCGGATGGTCGAACCGCCGTCCACGAAGTCCTCGTAGACCGTGTAGGCGTTGACCGCCGTGGGCGGCACCGCCGCCGCGATCGGCGCGTCGCTGCCCTGAAGCGACGCCTGCATGATGGTCGAGAGGACGAGGTCGGCATTGACCGCCGCCACGACCGCGGAGGTCATCGTCACGGTCGGGTTGATGCCGATGGTCACGTCGAAACCCGACACCGAAACGGTCACGGTCGAACCGCCGACGTTGGTGTACTGGAGGCGGTACGGGCCCCCAACCACGGTCGGGTTCAGCATCTCGAAGAGGACGCCGTCCACCGGGTTCACCGCGTTCACCGCGAGTCCGAGCGACGCGAGCCGCGAGACCTTCACGTTGCCCTGCGGCGACTTGATCTGGAACTCGACTCCGGTGGCCGCTTCGACGCCCGTGTCATTCCAGCGCGACGAGCTCGGAGTGATCTCCAGCTGGGTCGAGCTGTTGATGTGGCTGATGGGATGGGTGCCGCGACGGCTGGACCACGTCCCGCTGGTCGGCACGAGGCCGATGGTGAGCAGGTCTCCCGGAAGTGCATGAGCGACGGTGAGCCCGCCGATGCCGACCACGGTCAGGGTCCGATGCAGCCCCGACGCGGAGCTCGCGGGCTGCTGAGCGACGCCCGTGATGCTCTCCTGGCCCACGACCTTCGCCGTGGGCAGCGGGATGCTGCCGAGGACGATGCGGAACTTCTGCGGCGTCCCGGTGGCGTCGGCCTCGTTGGGGTCCGCGAGGGTCCGCCACTCGGTCATGTAGCCGCCGATGATCTGGATGTCATCGGTAAGCGGTGCGAACGAGTAGAAGTCCCGGCGGGTATCGACGCTCGCGCGAGCGAGCTGGTGCCCCGCGATGTCGTTCTGCTGGACGCCGAGGTAGTAGATCCGCGCCGAGCCCGCGTTCTGCGTGGCGATGGAGAGGCCGACCGCGAGCGGGTTGCGCGCGTCGATGAGCGACGGCTGACCACCGAGCAGGAAGAACGCGCGGCCCTGGGCGTCGAGCCGGACGTCGCCACCGCTCACCGAGTCGGGATCGTTCAGATCCTGGCGCAGGGCGCGGTAGGCGAGGTACGCCTTGGCGTAGCTGAGCGGGAGATCGGTGCTCATGCCGTTCACCAGCGTCGAGAGCATGACCCCGCCCCTGATCACCAGCTTGTCGGAGCCCGCGTCGGGGAAGGCCATCACAGTGCCAGCCCGGTCCACGAACTCCTGCGTGTTGAGCGTGCGCTCGACGCGGACCTCGACGGACCCACCCGCACCGACGAGGAACTGGGTGTCGCCAGTTCCCGTAGCGGGCAGATTGGCTGAGAGCCGCAGCGATGCGGTGTCGGTCAGGGCGCCCGAAGCGTTGGGCTCGCCCACGCTCGCCACCGTGCCGATGAAGGTCTGCGGCGGGGTGTGGCTGGAGGTCAGGATCAGGCGGTCACCCGCGCGGATACCGACCGTGGTGATGTCCGCGATGCCGACGAAGGTCACCCGGTTCTCGTTGCCCGTGGACGAGTACGCCGTGGCCCCGGTCCCGATGGCCGGAGCTCCGGTGATGCCGTAGGTGGAGGCGAGCACCACGCGCGGGAGCTGGAGGAAGATGCGAACCCCGTCGCGATCCACGATCGCGCCCGGCGCGTTGTCGGGGTACGAAACGACCGTGATGGCGTCATCGCCGGTCACCGGAGGCGCGTAGGCGTCGACACCTCGCGCGGGCTGGTCGAGTCGGCCGTATGCCTGCGGGAGCAGGATCGATGCGGCGTCATCGGGGTAGTCCTTGATGACGTAGGCCGGACCCACGATCACCGAGTTGAGGTCGGGCGTGACTGGCGTCGCGCTCGGCTGCGCGAGGTCCTGATAGACGAGAACGAGGGGGCGTGCCATCCGTGTGTGCTCCTTGGGGCGAAAGATAGGTCAGCGGGTTCGGGTTGTTCGCATTGCGACTTCGATTGCTCCGGCAGTGGCGTCGCCAGCACCGTAAGCGCTTAGGCGCGCACTCACCTCCTTGAGCAACGGCGCGACGGGCCGCGTGATCCAGTGGAACTCGATCGTCACGGCGAACGAGATAGGGGTCGTCCACGCATCGACGGCCGCGCCTGACCGCCGGAACATTCGAGTGGCTCCCAGGATGGGCTCCGCGATGTTGTTGATGCCGAAGGTGGCCCGCACGTAGTTCTGCACCGACAGCAGGTGGAACCAGACAAGGTCCCCGATAATCATGCTCTCGCCGCGGTTGTCCGAGATGCAGTTGATCGTGACGGGGATCACCGCCTGCATGTAGAACCGCTCGGTGCGGGTACGCATGTCGAAGTCCGAGCGGTTGCCGATCACGACCTGACGGAGCTGCGTATCTTCCTTGTCGACGTAGATGGCCGGCTTGAAGTCTCGCGCTTCGGGATCAGTGACGTTGCCCGACTCGATGTAGAGCAGGCGCGGCGCGTTCTGATCGTTTTCCTCGCTCGCGAGAGGCGTCGGATCGTCACGCCACACGTAGCTGGTGTCGTCGTTGGGCGGCACGAAGCGGGCGCGAATCACTTCGACGAAGAGGCCGATGACGGCGAGAGGCGACCCTACCGTGATGTCCGCGTGCTGGCTTGCCAGTCGCGCCCGGCCTTCGTCACTTTCGATGTAGTTGCTCATGGCTTAGAGAAGCCCTCCCATCGCATCTTGCTCGATCGGAAAGCGCTGTACGATGTTCAAGGCCGGGATCTCCGTCGCCATGATGCTCTGGTGCGTGCCGTTCCCCATGACCTCAGGAATGGAAACACGATCGACCAAGAACCGGCGTCGGTCCACCAAGAACACAACGACGTCATCGCGTTCGACGTCGGGGTAGCTCTGCATCTTGATCGTTACCGCCCTGGTATCGGAACGACCTTCTGGCGTGTTCGTCTGCTCGTCCCCGGCGCCCGAGCGATGCGCCCGCATGAGGACTGGCGTCCAGAAGCCGCCCTCGAAGCCCGTCCCCCAGCACACGATGCAAGAGGACTTGATCGGCTCGCGCAGAACCGCATCGGTACACTTCGGACAGCGCTTCCCCCAGCGTCGACGCTTGAGTACGAGGCACGGACGCCCCGTAAGCCGCATCGTGTCCTGAAAGTTCTTGAGCGCGCGGCGCCAGTGCTGGGCCGACTTTCGGTCGATCGGCGGATCGGCGTCTGTGACGTACTCGTCACGCTCCCCGTTGGGCGCGAGCATCTGGACGCGGTAGTAGAACTGCCGCAAGAGCGCCAACTGGTTCGGGCGCCGTACGCCATCGACCAGATCCTCGGGGCGATCGAAGCGGTCAATGAAGCAGAACTTGTCTTGGAGATCCGCCGCGACCTCCTCCCAAGGTCCTGCGCTCCCGCCTGATCGGGCGATCCAGAAGCGATACACGCCCGAGGCAACAGGCTTCTTCACCATCCACTGCACGAACATTCCGTACGGCTGAACGGCCAAGATACGCGTGATAGACACGCTGATTCCGCTGGGAGTCGTCACGAGGGTTGCTCCTTGAACTTGAGCTTGAGCGGAGTCTTGAGCATTGCCTCGATGTCCTGACCGGGTGGGCGCATGTCCTTGCTGAAGACAGTCGAGAGCACCGGGTGGTTCACCTTAGACACCGCTTTGAAGACGGCGTACCCGCCGACGTTACCGGCCCGGTCGCGCAAGGGGAGGTGGTAGCTGCCAGGAGTGAGACCCATGAGGTTGACGAGGGTCTGGATCTTGGCGACGTTCTTCGGGTGGAACTCGGTACGCTGATTCATGCGCTGGGCGGGGTGTCCACCCGGCGTCTTCACCGTGTAAACTCCCTGTTCGGGAGCCGACGCCTCTTCCTTCTTCGGGTGCAGCCGCTCGGGCAAGGTCAGACCCTTCGACGCCTCGTCGAACTCACGCACCACGTCGGGCGAGATCTTGCCTTCGCTGAGGAGGAAGTGGAACTTACGGCGCTGAACCTCACTCGCGTACGGCACACCCGAAGGTTAGGCCGTGCGCGGCGAGGCTCAGTTCAGAGGCGGGAGGGGAGGGAGATCAGACGTCGCCGAAGTACAGGCGCTGAAAGGACAGGCGGTTGCCGATGCCCAGGCCGATGATCATGTAGGTGTACCACTCGATGATGTCGGCCTCCTGCTTGATGTGCAGGGTCGCGTCCTGGAGCGTGAACGAGTTGCCCAGGTAGTCCTGGGGGCTGAAGATCAGCACCTCGTCGGGGTCGTAGATGTCGACCTTGATGGTCGACACCACCGGCACGCCGAAGAGCTTCTCCTCACCTTCGATGCCCTTGTCGTAGTGACGCTCGGCCACCGCGTTGCCGACCGAGGTGGCGGGGAGGTCGATCGCCTCCATGAAGAGCGACTGGGTCATCACCATCTTGCCGATGGGGCGACGGCGGCGGATCATCTTCTGGAACGCGCGCTTGAAGGCCGAGCTGGTGAACTGACCGGCGTTGGTCTGCTGCTCGGTGGGGTTCAGGTTGACGAGCCCCATGACGGTGTCCCGCCACTTCTGGTCCTTCTTGTCCGACATGTCCTTGACCGAGTTGTCGGCCAGGACCTTGCGGATGTCGGTCACCCAGGTCATCAGCTGGGTCTTCTGCTTGATGAACTTCTGGCTGACGATCTTGCCGAAGAACACCGCGTAGCGCGGCCCGGTGAACCAGTACGCCTCGGGCGTACCCTCGAAGGGTACGAACGTCGCGTACGACTTCGGCTCCTTCTCGACGATCTTCTTGGGCTCCTCGGTGTTCTCGTCGCGGTCGATCTGCGCCTGGGTCAGGCCGATCGGCGTGATGATGTCATCCACGGCCGCCTCCTGGCGGACGTACTCGCGGATGAAGAGGGACCCGTCATCGGACGCGCGCTTCTCGCCGTCCCGGCTGTCCAGCTGCCGCAGGAAGGACTCGTTCATGGCGAGGACGTCGACCTGCGGGGTCTCGGTGGTGTATCGGCTCATCTCTCAGGTTCTCCTAGTCGTTGCTTTGTGGTAGGTCTGCGGATCAGGCGCCCGCGGCCACGCCCTGCGGCATGATCACGTCGAGGACGCCGTTGGCCAGCCCGCGGGGACCGACCCAGCCGGCGATCTGGAGGTTGTCGCCCTGCGCGCTCAGGTTCCAGACCCCCGCGGCGAGCCGGAGAGGCGTGTTGGGGGTGAACGGGCCCGCACCGAACTTCTCGGTGTCGAAGCGGCAGCCGCCGTGGATGACCACGATCTTGCCGTTCGAGAAGCGGCCCGAGTAGTCGTTGTTCCCGGCCATCACGACGAAGAGCAGCTGGGGGAGGGCGGCGCTCACGTTGGGCGAGGTCGCGAGGACCACGTTGCCCGCGCCGTTGAAAGTGACGCCCTGGCCGCGCAGGATGGTGCCAGCGGCGGGGGTGCCGTTCACGTCGGGGACGCTCGGGCCCGTACCCGTCGACCGCGCGTCCACGGCCTCCTGGGTGTCGAGCGTCATCCAGATGCCAGCGGTGGCACCGGTGAGCGGCATCTCGGTGCGCAGCGTGAACTTCTCGTTGATCAGTGCCATTGTCTCTTTTCGTCCTTCGTCGAGATGGTAGGAAGTTTTTTCTTTCGATTCAGATCATCAGCCGTTGCGAACGCTGTTGTTCCAGCGGTCCCATGCGCTCGCGATCTTCTCCTGCCTCGTGACCGGATAAGCCGAGCCTTCCTTGACCACCGCTTCTCCGAGCGAGTTGGGACGGGCACCGCTTTCCGCGAGCTTGGTGACGTGCTCAAGAAGCGCAGAGTCGCTCGCGATCCGCTCGGCCAAGTCCGAGGGGAGAGTCTCGCCGGTCGCGCTGTGAACGAGCTCGGCCAGCTTGGAAGCGGGCGTCTCGTAGCGGTCTTCGTTGGAGGCGACCTTGACGGCGGGCGCGGCAGCGGCTTGCGCCACCGGCTCGCGCTCCCACTCATCGGCCAGCTTGTCGAACAGATCGGCCAGTTCGTTCAGGGGGTTCATGATCGTACCTTCTCGCGAAGTAGGGTAAGGCCCTTGGCGGCGCGCAGGACATGACCCGCGGTCTTGAGCTGGGCGGTCTTCTCGACGCGCACCCGGTTGCGACACGCCTCGGCCAGCTTGCGCAGGAGCTCGGTGTTCGCGGCTCGCTTGTCAGCGGCCATAGAGGGCCTCCTTCACCGTGTAAAGATCCGCGTAGCTCGGCGCCTCGATCTCGACCGAGGCGGGGACTTGGCGCAGCACGTACGCCAGCTTACGCATCGCCTCGCCGCGTTCACCCACAGGGGCAGGCGCCTCACGGACGGAGCCGGTCTTCGTCTCACGCAAGACATCAGCGATGATGTCGTCGAGATTACCGGTTCCGCGCATGGTCGCTCTCCGACGGTCGTGCCGTCTTATCTTCGAGCACCTTGACGAGAGGCTCGGAGAGTCGCTCGAAAGCAACCTTCCGCATCCGCTCATGCAAGGCGATCAGATCACGGTCGCTTCGCATGACAGATCAGCCCTGGAGAGCCTGCTCCAGCGCGGCGTAGCCCGCGATGAAGTGGCTGGTGGCCTGCGCGTGGATCTCGGCGGCCTTCTCCACGAAGCCCGCGTCGAAGTCGGCGGCCTCTTCAGCCCCGCTCTTCTCGCGGGTCTCCGAGAAGTAGCCCTCGCGCACCAGCGCCGCGTACTGCGCCGGGTGCTCCGAGGCGAACTTCTCCAGCACGGCCTGCCGCTCGTCGCGGTAGCCCGCGGTCTTGTCGAGCTCCGCGGCGTGCTGGCGGTAGAGCTCGGCGCGCTCGACCATGCCGTCGGTGAAGGCCGAGCCCATGCGACGAGCCAGCTTGACCTCGCCGTCCTCGTCCGCCTCGCGGACCTCGTTGGCCAGCTTCATCAGGTCGGCCACGGGCGACGCCGCACCAGCATCCGCCGACGCGACCTTGGTGGAGCCGGTGATGTTGCCGATCGCGTTCTCGATCGCGGCGTCGAGGGGCGACGTGTGCGCGGACGCCGTCTTGGTCGTCTGGGCCGGGACGGAAGTGGGGGCGGAGAGCAGGTTCAGGATCGAATCAATGCGGTTCATCGGTGTTCCTCTCGGGGAATGGTAGGCGGTTCTTCGTTCAGTGCGTCGCGAGGAGAGAACCCAGCACGGACGCTGCTTGGTCAAACTCCAACGAGGCAGCTTCAGTGGAGTTGTAGGACGGCGTTTCGTGCGACGAGAACAATCGCGCGACCTTCGTCGAGACAGGCGCGGGATCACGAAGCAGGCGAACGACCGGGTCGCGATCTCCCACCGAAGAGGCGATCTTGCCGGTGAGAGCAGCACCGAGGTCTGAGCCCGGCCGTGCCCTCACGCGCCCGGTATAGTCGAGGGCGAGCTTGTCGAGCAGCGCCGGAGTGGCGAGCGACCCCGACTTACGGAACTCGGTGTTGCCGGGAAGGGCCACGCCCTGATCGGTCTGGTAGCCGCCCTCGTAGGGGTCGAGCCTCGTCTTGCCCGCGTACATCGTGCCGGCCCCGAGCGCCAAGCCCGCGAGTACGCGCGCAGCACCGGGCAGCTTCTCCGCACCGGGCAGCTGCCCGAGCGCGAGCGCGTAAGCCCCGGAGAGGAGTGCCGTCCCTCCGAGCATCGAGCGGTAGTTCGTGTCGTCCGCCGCCTGCCCTGCGCCGCGCGTGGTCTTGTAGACTTCTCCGGTGTTCGGATCGGTCATGGTGAAGGTGTCGGTCTTCGGCGGCGCGTGAGCCTCGTACGCCGCACCGGGACCGAAGGGCGCACCTTGCCCGAGCGGCCCGCCCCCCTCGTGGGCCTGCTGCCCCAGCCAGTCGGAGAAGCCCGCCCGCTTTTGGAGCCACGAGCCGAGAGCCGCTGCCAGCGCCGGGCGGGCGGCGTCTGCCGACATCGCCACCGACGACGCCACCTTCTCGTAGAGGTCGGGGTACTGAGCGAAGACCTCGTTCACCACCGGCTGAAGGGCGGCGATCTTGTCGAGCACGACCGACGAGGCGTCGTACCCGCACTTCTGGAGGAAGAGAGTCGCGAACTCACTGGCCGACAGAGCGGCGCTCTTGACCGCGAGCGTCGAGAGAGCTTCCGGCAGAGAGTACCGAGCCATCTTGCCGAGCTCCATCGCTCCCGCCTCAGGGCGTTCCGCGAGAGCGGGATCGATCATGGACTTGCGGTAGTTCTTGATGAGCACGCCCTCTTCAGAGAGGCGCGCACCCATCACGTCACCGACGAGGTCTTTCTGCATCTCGGACAGCTTGCGCACTTGCGCCTGCTTGTCGTTGAAGGCCGAGACCTTCGCACCCAGATCAGCTCCAGGCCACCAGCGGCGGCCCTCGGAGGCAACCTTCTTCAGCATGAAGCCGGTGGTGTCGGCGGGCCGCACCACGATCGAGATGTCGAAGAAGCGCGGCGACGGGTTGAGCGCGCAGTAGCGCACGCCCGTCCGCGGGTCGATCTTGCGCATCTCGAAGCGCAGGTGATCGCAGTACTCCTTGCGCGTGGGGGCGCGGTGCCCGCAGACAGAGCAAACGTCCCACCGGACATGACAACCCATCGACACGGCGGGGTAGTCGCCGTCGTTGATGCGAGTGATCAGCTCGGGCTTGCGCTCGTTGATGAGCTCCAGCAGGAGCTCGACGCGGTGCATGCGCGAGTTCCAGAACGCCTTGAGGATCTTGCCGAGGGACTTCGACGGGTCCTTGTTGACGTGGTGCTCGTAGATGCCGCCGAACTTCTCGAAGGTCTCGTAGTGACGGGTAAGCGTCTCTTCCTGGGCGATCCAGCCGTTGCTGGTCTGGCACTCCTTGTGGCCGCACGGCGCCGGCTTGCCGACGTTGTACGTGAGCTCGGGGAAGCCGTCGCCGTTGCGGTTGTCGTCGTACGTCTCGAACGCGCCGAGGGCGTTGACGAGTACGAAGCTCGACCCCTCCTTCGGCGTCACGTTCTGGATGTACTCCAGCGCAGGAGAGGCCGAGGACGCCAGCGCGCGCTTCTCGCGCAGGAGGCCCGACCGGCCGTGCTGCGAGACGACCATGAGCGTCGGCTCACCGGTCGACGGGAAGCGATCCTCAAGCTCGATGATCTTGGAGAGCAC
>Ga0105050_10007340_pt1 | contig 13211 bp, 3 predicted proteins | sample FRY01_FD_78088 | JGI IMG/M metagenome (GOLD analysis project Ga0105050, IMG submission 78088) | Freshwater microbial communities from Lake Fryxell liftoff mats and glacier meltwater in Antarctica - FRY-01 | ecosystem: Environmental > Aquatic > Freshwater > Ice > Glacier meltwater ... | reverse complement strand
GCCATGAAATATCCCCCGCTGACGGCGTAATCTCAAACGCACCGCCCAACACGTCAAGCGAGCAATCGTTCCGCATACATTCCTCTAAACGCCCAAATATGCAGCTTCGGGCCCGTTAGGCCAGATTGGTGCCGTGGGAGGAGTTTCGTCCGGCTATTGAGCGGGCATGGCGCAAGCCAGTTGCGGATCGCAAGTCCCGGGCAGGCCCCAATCCGATGGGCGCGGTTCAATGTGTCAGACGCGTCGTTCTCTCCGCATGCGTTTGCGGCGTTGATGGACGCCACGCCAAACCGCCGTTACGTTCACGAACAACACTCGAGATTTAAGGACACTAGATGACAATCCATCCACAGCCCAAACCCGATAGCCGCAAATACAGCACACTGATCGCGAACATGGAGGAAGGCGTTATCAAGATTCCAAAGTTCCAGAGGGAGTTCGTCTGGCCGATCGAGAAGACAGCGGCTCTGCTGGACTCGATTGTGAAAGGCTATCCCATCGGGACTTTCATCCTTTGGAAAACGAACCAGCGCATGGCGGATGTGAAAGATGTGGGCAACATTCCCCTTCCCGCCACGCCTGACGGCCGGCAGATCGAGTATGTGCTGGACGGTCAGCAGCGCATGACCTCTCTTTTCGCGGCCTACCGGGGCGCGAAAATCGCGCGGATCGGCACCAACCGGGTCACGGACTTCGAGCAGATCTACGTTAACCTGGATCCCACACTTCCGAACGACGCCCAGATCGTCGTCCACGAATTGCCCGAACCACCGCATAAGTGCGTATCGCTCAAAGACATCCTATCCTTGAACCGCACGATTGAGAAGCAGCTCGTCGCCACGCTCGGGCTGACCGACGAGGATCTCGACACCGCAGACAAGTTCAAGCAGGCTTTCGCCACCTATGACTTTTCCCTGGTCACATTGACCCGTGAGGACGTTGACAGCGCAATCGAAGTATTCACCCGGATCAACACCGGTGGGTCCGTCCTCACCCTCTTCGAGATCATGGTCGCCAAGACCTACGATGAGGCGCAGGGCTTCGACATGCAGGACAAATGGCACGAGGTCGCAAAAGACTTCGCCGAGCGCGGTTATGATGGAATTTCACCGTCTATCATGCTCCAGCTTCTCAGCCTCGTCCTGAGCGAGACGGGCGATCCGAAGCGCGCGACGATCCTGTCCCTGGATAAGAACGCCATCATCAAGACTTGGCCGCTCGCGGTCGATGCGCTGGAGAGCGCCGTCGATCACTTCCGCACGGCTTACCGCATCCCGGTGTCGGCCTTGTTGCCTTACGACACGCTATTGGTCCCGTTCGCGTACTGGTTCTATAAAAACAAACGCGAGCCGGTCGGCGACGCTCAACTTCGGATGCGTGAGTTCTTCTGGCGCGCCGCGCTCAGCTCCCGCTATTCGTCGGCGGTGGAATCCGCTCTCGCGGCAGACAAGCGCGCCATCGACGCAATCCTCGCGGGTAAACCGGGCACGTGGTCTGATCTGATCGCGAAGACCCGCGTGGTCAGTGCCCTCGACTTGATCGGAATGAACTTCGCCACTGGCAACGCGGTCTGCAAGGCGATCCTCTGTCTTCTGGCCGACGAGCAGCCCCGCAACTTCCATAACGACGGGACGGTTCTGCTCGACAATAGCTTTCTGAAGATCGCATCGTCGAAGAACTACCACCACTTCTTCCCCAAAGACTTCCTAAAGGCACAGGGTATCGGCAACGAGAATTCAGTCGTGAATATCACTCTGATTGGGGCTGACCTGAACAAGCGCATGATCTCTGCCCGTGCGCCCAGCGCCTACATCCCGAGCTTCGAGAAGACGAACCCGACGATGGTGTCGACGCTAAGGACCCACCTCATTGATCGAAAAGCCGCAGGGATCGAGGTCGACGACTATGCCGCATTCCTCCAGCAGCGCGGTGCCGCAATGTGGTTGAAACTGGATGCCCGCATCAATCCGGTGTTTTTGGGCGCAGCCGCGACCGCAGAGGAGCAGGTCGAGAGCTGACGACATGCCCCGACTCCTCGCCTCCAAGACAGCTCGCAGTCGGCGAGCCTTCTGTAAACAACCCGTTTTCGCCCGGAACGGGACAGCGTGGTCGCCCAAAGCCGAACGCGTTGTTGCCAGCTACAAGCCATTGCAATAGCTTTAAAATAGACTGAGCATTCTCTGAGTAATTGGGACCAAACAATATGCAGGCCTTCGATCTCGACAGCTCTCTGGTTGAAAAATATTCCAGCTTTTCGCGCTCTTTCAGCAAGATCCGCGCGCCTGACATGAAAGCCGCGATCGATGCGCAGTATGCAGACGGGCACTTCTGGCCTGATGCTCTTTTGTCGATCAACCCACATTTCGAACATGGCAAAACCACCACGCAGCTTGTGTCAGATGGCCTGATAGCACCGGAGACCGCACAGGTGTTCCGGATGAATGGCCAGGCCATCCAGTTCCATGCGCATCAGACCGAGGCCATCGCCAAGGGAAATTCCGGGAAAAGCTTCGTCGTCACAACTGGCACCGGATCGGGCAAGTCGCTGTGTTTTTTCGTGCCAATCATTGATGCCATCATCAAGGCCCGTAAAGCAGGTGAGGCACCCCGCACACGGGCGATCATTGTCTATCCGATGAATGCGCTGGCCAACAGCCAGATGAAAGAAATCAACAAGTTCCTCGATCAATCTGGCCTGCCAGACGCCCTACGCCCTGTCGTAAAACGCTATACTGGACAAGAAGATGAAGAAAAACGTAAGGCCGTAGCTGCCAATCCTCCTGATATTTTGCTGACCAATTTTATGATGCTTGAACTGCTTTTGACCCGGCAAGACGGGCTTGATGCGGAAGTGATCGGCAACGCGAATGGTTTGCAATTCATTGTGCTGGACGAACTTCATACCTATCGCGGCAGACAGGGTGCCGATGTCGCCGTTCTGGTGCGCCGCTTGCGGGATCGTTGTGGCGGCGACAAACCTCCATTGTGTATCGGCACTTCGGCTACGATGGTCAGCGAAGGTTCCGATGCCTCACGCGCGGACACCGTGGCGAATGTCGCCTCGCGGTTGTTCGGCACGCTGGTGGAGCCTGATGCAATCATAGATGAAACGTTGCGCCGCGCGACAGACACCAACCTGACGCTTGCAGATGTCATCCCGCGCCTGGCCCAAACCCTGATGGCCCCCCTGCCCGACACCTTGACCGATGCCGATCTGCGCCAACACCCGCTTGCGGTTTGGGCGGAACTTTCGCTAGGGCTGACCGAAGATCAGCTTCGCAAACGCAAGCGGCCGCAGCCCTTCGGCGATGCCGTCGATCTGCTTGCCACCGATAGTGGCCTCGATCGTGATGTTTGCGAAACTACCCTCAAGGCCTTTCTGACCCGCGTAAGCCAGCCCGAAACCCAACGTGGGGGCGCGGGTGACAAAGCCTTTCTTGCCTTCAAGCTCCACCGGTTCATCGCAGGATCTGGCGAGGCCTTCACCACCCTGAAAGCCAGTCCTCGCTACGTCTATCTGGATGGCCAGATCGAAGACCCCGCCGAGCCGCAGACCCGTCTTTATCCAACCCGCTTCTGCCGCAGCTGTGGGCAAGAAATGCACATCGTCACGCTGACGGAAACGGATGGCCAATCGCAGTTTATCGCCCGCAGCATCGACGACAGCCCCCTCAAAGGCGATCCAGATGATGATGTCGCAGGCTACCTGACGCCAATGGCCAATGGGAATGCGGAATACGAATTCGATGGCTCCGAAGTGTCATACCCTGAAGACTGGCTGGAGGACCACAAAGGCGGGCAGCGTCTACGCGCGGCCCGCAAGAAGATGGTCCCCCGCGCCATGACAGTGGCCCGCGATGGCCGCGTCACGTCGGACGGCAATCCGTTCTGGTTCCTGCCCGGGAAAATGGGGTTCTGCCCCTGCTGTCTCGAACAGCCGTCCAGCAAATCATCCGAGCGCACCAAGCTGGCGGGCCTGTCTGCCGAAGGGCGCAGCTCGGCCACAACCTTAATCACCAGCAGCGCGCTGGAATGGATGAACCTTGCTGGTAGCGGCATACCCGCGACCAAGCGCAAGCTTTTGGCCTTCACTGACAACCGACAGGACGCGGCCCTGCAAGCGGGGCATTTCAACGATTTTCTGTTCATCGGGCTGCTGCGGGGCGCAATTTTGCGGCCGTTCAAAAAGCGGGTGATGAGGGGCTGTCAGATGAGGAGTTCGGCCTGCGCGTCGGGCGCGCCTTGGGCTTTACAGCCGACAACCCTGCTGCGCGCAAATTCTGGATGGGCGATGCAGACTTGGCCACGGTCCAGCGCAAAAACGCCGAAACCGCCCTGACCAAAGTTCTTGCCCACCGGGTTTGGACAGACCTTCGGCGTGGTTGGCGATTTACGAATCCCAGCCTGTCTGTGCTGAAACTGATCCGTGTCGATTACGTCGGCCTGAACGATCTGGCACAGGACGGCGCCCTGATGGCCGACACTTCGGCCCTTCTGGGCAAACTCGAGCCAGCCCAGCGTGAAGCGGTTCTCCGCGCCATTTTGGATGCCTTCCTCGAAGGGCTGGCGGTTGACACGGAGTCGCTCGACGCCACAATCCTTGAAGGCATTTCGCAAAACTCCCGCTCGCATCTTCGTGACCCATGGGCGATGGATTTGGGCGAAAAGCCCCGCGGTTTCACCGCCTTCATGCTGACGCCGCCGTCGAAGAAAGACACCCGCCTTGCGGATGAGTTGACCCTTATTCGCGGCGGCCCTCGCTCGCGTCTGGCGCGGATCATCAACCGCAAATCGGTGCTTGGGGAAAAGCTGAAGAGCGACGACTACATGCACTTCATGGAAAGCGTCCTTGCGATGCTGACCACAGAAGGGCTGATCCGTCCGGTTGGCACATGGCAAGATCGCCCCGGTTGGCGGCTGATCCCATCGGCGGTGCGGCTTTGCCCTGGAGAGGCACTTAAGGACGCATCTGCAGCAGGCAATCCCTATTTCCACCAGCTGTATACCGGCATCGCGCGCGATCTCGCGACAGGCAAAGCCGCTTTCATGGGGCTGGAGGGGCGCGAGCACACAGCGCAGGTCAAACAAGAGCAGCGGGAATGGCGGGAATGGCGTTTCCGCGCCGAAGATGAGGATCTGGCCAATATCGCCGCCAATCAAGCCGAGATGCGTGCGGGGCAAGAGCCCGCCAGCTTTCTGCCCGCCCTCTTTTGCTCCCCCACGATGGAGCTTGGCGTCGACATCTCAGCCCTGAACGCCGTCTATCTGCGCAACGTGCCACCCACACCCGCCAATTACGCGCAACGCGCCGGGCGGGCGGGGCGATCGGGCCAAGCCGCGTTGATCGTCACCTACTGCGCCGCGCAAAGCCCGCATGACCAATATTACTTCAACCGCCGGATCGAAATGGTCGCAGGCCAGGTCCGCCCGCCGGAGTTGGATATCTCGAACGAAGCTCTGGTGCGGTCGCATCTGCATGCCGTCTGGCTGGCCGAAGCAAAATTGGCACTTTCGCCCGACATTCCCAAAAGCCTCGATTTGTTAACCGATGGCCTGCCGCTTACCGCAGCGATCCTGTCCGACATTCAACAGGCAGACCTCTCTGCACGGGCCGCACCACCAATGCGCCGTCTGCTTGATCAGGTGCTGGCGTTTCTGCCCGAGCCCCCCATCTGGCTTGAGGATGCCGATACCTATGTCGCAACAGTGGCCGCCGAGGCTCCTGAGGCGTTGAACCAAGCCTTTGACCGCTGGCGCCAGCTCTACCAATCCGCGCGCAAACAATTGCAGGACGCGAATACAAAATCCGAAATGTCTGGTCTTTCCGGTGCCGAGCGCCAGCGGGTGAAGCAAAGCCAAGCCCAAGCCAATGAACAGATCAGCATTCTGGAACAGGGGCGTGCCACCAACGGCTCCGATTTCTATTGCTACCGCTACCTCGCCACAGAAGGCTTCTTGCCCGGCTACAACTTTCCCCGCCTGCCGCTTTACGCCTTCGTGCCCTCAACCGGCACGCAATCGAAACAAGGCGCATTCCTCTCACGCGCGCGCTTTCTGGCCATCTCAGAATTCGGACCGCGCAGCCTGATCTATCACGAGGGTCGCGCCTTCCGCGTCGTCAAAGCCAAACTGCCACCTGACGCACAATCCGACACTGGCGATGGATTGGCCACTAAGGAGATTTTCATCTGCCAATCCTGCGGTGCGGCCCATGAGGCAGAGGTTGAGCGTTGTCATGCCTGCCGCAACCCGATGGCCGGCTGCGTGCCCATTCGCAAAACCCTGCGGATCGACAACGTGGAAACGGCACCGGCAGAGCGCATCACCGCCAACGACGAAGAACGCGTGCGTCAAGGTTTTGACATTCAGACTGTTTTTGCATGGCCCTTGAACAAAAATGGCGTGCCACAGATCATCGAAGGCAAGATCAGCGTCGACGATGCGCCGCTGCTGACCCTGCAATATGCCAACCGTGCCGAGATCAGCCGCCTCAACAAGGGCTTGAAGCGGCGCAAAGATAAAGAGGTTCTGGGCTTTGGTATCGACCCAAGGTCAGGGTTTTGGAACAAGACCGAAGACGAGCTGGACGACAGCACGCCGCCAGACGAGGTGAAGTCTGTGCGCATCGTGCCAATTGTCAAAGATAGCAAGAACGCGCTGCTTCTCAGGTTTTCCAATGCCGATGCTTGCGCGCCCACGACGCTGACCACCGTCCAGCACGCCCTTCTGCGCGGCATCGAAATCGCCTATCAGTTGGAGGAGGGCGAGATCCTGAGCGAACCCCTGCCCGCCCGGGATAACCGTCGCGCCGTGCTGACCTACGAGGCAACCGAAGGCGGCGCGGGTGTGCTGAACCGTCTGATTTCCGATCCCACGGCTCTGGCCAATGTGGCCCGTCACGCGCTCGATTTGATGCATTTCGACGGTGTCGATGCGGCAATTCAGGCGAATGACCCCGGCCTGCTGGTCGACCATGCGTCAGAGGCCTGCGTCAAGGGCTGCTATCGGTGCCTGTTGTCCTATTTCAACCAACCCGACCATGAACAGATCGACCGCACCGATGCTGCAGCCAAGGCAATGCTGATCGCGCTTGCGCGCGGTAAAGTCACCCTGACGGCGCAGGCGGTCCCCGAAGATGCATGGTGCGGCCACTTTGCGGCGGTAGGCCTGCCAGCGCCAGAACTGGCCAAAACCATCGTTTCTGGCACGACCTTCGCCTATAGCTGGCCAACGCACTACGTTGCGGCCCACCCCGGCCCAATCCCACAGCCTATTTTTACCGCCGCCGAAAACGCAGGTTGGACTCTTGTCGCCCTGCCCGAAGCCGGGGTTCCCACCCTATTGGTTACCCTCCTGAAAGGCACGCAATGACCCTGACCTTTGCCCCCGGCGATCTTGTCCGTGCCCGTGGTCGGGAATGGGTTAACCTGCCGACGCCGCGCGACGGCTGGCTTGCCCTGCGGCCTTTGACTGGGTCGGAATCCGATACGGTTTTGCTCAATCCCGCCTTGGAGCTGGCACCAATCGTGGCCGCCCGCTTTGATCTGCCCGCCGATGCGCGCCAGACAGTCCAGGCCAACGCGGCCCTCTTGGCCGAGGCCCTGCGCCTGACCCTGCGGCGCGGCGCAGGCCCCTTCCGATCCGCAGCCCAAATCAGTTTTGAGCCGCGCATTTATCAGCTTGTCCCCCTTTTGATGGCCCTGCGCCTGCCCGTCCCGCGCTTGCTGATCGCCGACGATGTTGGCATCGGCAAAACCATTGAAGCCGGCCTGATCTTGCGCGAATTGATGGATCGGGGCGAGCTGGATGCTTTTGCTGTTCTCTGCCCTCCTCATCTTGTCGAGCAATGGACCGAAGAGCTTTCCACCCGCTTTGGCATCGACGCCGTGGCTGTCACCTCAGGCTCTGCGGCACGCTTGGAGCGTGACCTCTTGCCCTCGCAATCCATTTTTGACGTGCATCCGTTCACCGTCGTCAGCCTTGACTACATCAAAGCCGAAAAGCGCCGCGATCACTTTGCAAAAGCCTGCCCCGCCATGGTGGTGGTAGATGAGGCGCATGCCTGCGTTGGCACCCACAAAGGCAAACAACAGCGGTTCGATTTGCTTTCGGGCCTTGCCCGCGATCCGAACCGTGGGCTGATTATGCTGACGGCAACGCCACATAGCGGCGATGACGAGGCCTTTGCCCGCCTTCTGTCCCTGATTTCCCCGGAATTTGGCACGCTGAACTTTGAAAGCGAGCCCTACCGCGTCGCCCTCGCCCGCCATTATGTCCAACGCCGCCGCATTGACCTTGTGTCAGGCGATTGGGCAGAGGAGTCGGCTTTTCGTCCGCATAAAACGCTTGACCGAGAATACCCCCTCAACCAGGCGCATCTCGATTTCCAAGAAGCGGCGCTTGATTATTGCTTTGGTCTGGTGGCCCGCGCGGGCGATGGCAAGCGCGAACAACGTCTGGCTTTTTGGGGCACGCTCGCCTTGATGCGCTGCATTGGCTCCTCCCCTGCAGCTGCCATTTCTGCGCTGCGCAATCGCCTTGCAACTGGGGCTGACCGGCTAGAGCCACAAATCTTTGACGAAGACGGTGATGACGAAGACGCCGTCGATCTGGAACCCGCCGCATTTGACGCCGACCCTGATCTGGCCAAACTGCTGACCCAAGCCGAAGTCCTGATCACAACCAAAGACCCTAAACTTGACGCCCTCTTGGGGGTGCTGACCCCAGCAATCAAAGCCAAGAACAACACGGTCGTGTTTTGCCGCTATATCAGCACCGCTGAATACCTGCGAGACGCCCTGAAAAAAGCCTTCCCAAAACTACGCATCGAGGCGGTGACCGGTGTTCTGACGCCAGATGAACGCCGCGACCGCGTGGCCGCTATGGCCGATGACGAACAGCGCATTCTTGTCGCCACTGATTGTCTGTCCGAAGGCATCAACCTGCAACAATTGTTCGACACCGTCATCCACTACGATCTGTCGTGGAACCCCACCCGCCACCAGCAACGCGAAGGCCGCGTCGATCGTTTTGGCCAGCCCGCAGAAGTGGTGCGCTCAATCCTGATGTTCTCGCCCGACAGCGCCATCGACGGCGCGGTGCTGGAGGTGATCCTGCGCAAGGCCGAGGCGATCCGCAAGGCAACCGGCATCACCGTGCCGCTGCCCGATGAACGTGGCCCGGTGACCGATGCTCTGATGGCCGCAATGATGTTGCGGCGCGGTTCGACCAAGCAAATGGCATTCGATCTGCGCCTAGAAGACGGCACCAAAGCGATGGATACACGTTGGCGCGATGCCGAGGCCAATGAAAAACGCTCGCGCGCCCGCTTTGCCCAAAACGCGATGAAACCCGCCGAGGTTGGCCCCGAATGGGCCAAGGCGCGCGATCTTCTGGGGGACCCCGCCGCCGCCGCCTCCTTTGTCAGCGCCGCTATGTCGCGGTTCAACGCGCCCTTGGAGGCGAAAAAGACTGGTTTCGCCGCGCATATTTACGCCTTGAACCCAGCGCTGCGCGAACGGCTAGAGGAACGCGATCTCTCGGGCAGCATCCGCGTGGTGACGACGGACCCTGTGCCCAACGGTGCCTCGCTTTTGAACCGCACCCATCCGCTCACGACAACATTGGCCGAAGCCTTGGTCGAGGGCGCGCTTGATCCAATCACCCTGCAAGAGCTTGGCATTGGCCGCATCGGCGCTTGGCCAACAGCCGCCGTTAGCCAGAAAACCACCGTCGCCTTGTTGCGGCTGCGGATGAAACTGACCCTGCATGGCCGCAAAGAGCGCCTGCTTCTGGCAGAAGAGGCAGCTCTTGTCGCCTTGCAGAACGGACAAATCATCGCCTCGGGGGCAGAGGCCCGCGCTTTGCTGCAAGCCAGCGCCACCCATGATCTGGCCCAACCCGCCCGTGATCGGTTCTGCGCCGCCGCCCAAGGTGAACTACCCGCCTTGCTCACCGGCCCCTTTGCAGCTCACGCCCGCGCCCGTGCCGATGAGCTGTTGGCCGACCACGCCCGCCTGCGCGCCGCCGCAGGCTCCGCCACCCGCGTGTCGGTCGAACCCGCCTTGCCGCCTGATGTCATCGGGCTTTTCGTTCTTCTCCCGGCGCAGGTGTAACGCATGGCCCGCAAACTCAGCGCCGATTTCGCGGCTTGGCCTTCGCTCACCCTCGAAGGCAATCTGATCGCCCCCGCCATGGTCACCGCCGTGGTCGCGGCCCGCCCCACCGACCGTGACGATGCAAGCTATGGCCTGCGCAAAGGCCTGACCCTACGCGATGAAATCTCTCTGGCCTTCCGCGTGGGCCAAGCGCATTTCGACGCATTTGCCAAGATCGACAGCCCCAGCCTTGCTGCCACCACGCGCTATCTGCAGGCCATGTTGACCGAGACCTTCGGGTTTACGGACCTCGCCCCAGGCGACGCCCCCGTCGCGCTATCGGCTGGCGCAGGCCGCGTTCCCTTGGTCATCGTCCCGCCTTCTGATGCCATCGACAAACGTGCTGCCTGCCTTTCCACCGAACGCCCCCGCTCTGCCGCCTTCGCGCTGCAAGACCACCTGAATGCCCGCGACGATGCGCTCTGGGGCCTTGCCACCAACGGCCACCTAATTCGGCTGATGCGCGACAACGCCTCGCTCACCCGCCCCGCCTATATAGAGGCCAACCTCGCCCAAATTTTCGCCACCGAAGACATGGCCTCGTTCTCGGCACTTTGGCTGCTGATCCACCGCTCGCGCTTTGGCCAATCCGGCGCGCCTGCCACCGATTGCGCGCTGGAACGCTGGCGCGACACCGGCGCAAAGGAAGGTGATGTTGCCCGCGACAAGCTGGCCAAACAGGTCGAAGAGGCGCTCAAAACCCTTGGCACCGGTTTTCTGGCCGCTAACTCCGACCTGCGCGCCCGCCTGCAATCGGGCGAACTAACCATCACCGACTGGTTCAACGAACTCCTCCGCCTCGTTTACCGCCTGATCTTCCTGATGGTCGCCGAAGACCGCGCGCTGCTGCATGCACCGCAATCGGATGACGACGCCCAGCGCCTGTATCGCGATGGCTACAGCCTTGGCCATCTGCGCACCCAATCCCTGCGCCGCGCCGCGTGGGACCGCCACCATGACCGCTTTGAAGGCGTCAAAGTCACCTTCCGCGCGCTGGCCACCGGCGAACCCCGCCTTGCCCTGCCTGCCCTCGGCGGCCTATTCACCGCCACCCAAATCCCCGATCTGGACCGCGCCCGCCTGCCCAACCGCAACCTGATGCAGGCGATCTACCAACTCTCCTACCTGAAATCCGCCACCGCTATCCACCCCGTCAACTGGCGCGCGATGGAAACCGAGGAACTCGGCTCGGTCTACGAATCCCTTCTGGAACTGCAACCGCAGCTTGACGGCAACCTGCTGATCTTTGCCACCGACGCCGTGGAAACCAAAGGCAATCAGCGCAAAACCACCGGCAGCTACTACACCCCCGACTCACTGGTCCAAGCCCTCCTCGATACCGCCCTCAACCCCGTGCTGGACCAATGCGAAGGCGCCGATGACCCCGAACAGGCCCTGCTGAACCTGTCGGTCATCGACCCCGCCTGTGGCTCGGGTCACTTCCTGCTGGCCGCCGCCCGCCGCATTGCCACCCGTGTCGCCAAACACCGCGCGCAAGGCACGCCCTCAAACACCGACTTCCGCCATGCGCTGCGCGATACCGCCCGGCGCTGCCTGCACGGCGTTGACCGCAACCCGATGGCGGTTGAACTGACCAAGGTGGCGCTTTGGATCGAAACCGTCGATCCCGGCCTTCCCTTAGGCTTTTTCGACGCGCAAATCCGCTGTGGTGACGCGCTGCTTGGTATCTTTGACCTCAAGGCGCTAGAGGCCGGCATCCCCGACGCCGCCTATAAACCCCTGACCGGAGATGACAAACCCACCGCGAAATGCTACGCCACCGCCAACAAGACCGCGAAATCCGGCGAGGGCAGCTTTGACTTTACCGGCGGCAAATCCCGCCTGCCCGCCATGCGCCCGCTGGCGACCGAGTTTACCGGCTTTCGCACGCTGTCCGAAGACAGCCTTGACGATATCAACGCCAAATCCCGCCGCTTTGCCGCCATCCGGGATGGCCAGACCTTTCACAAATACGAAATGGCCTGCGATCTTTACACCGCCGCCTACCTTTTACCCAAAACCGGCGGCGCGCCCGCGTCTCGCGGCGCGCGCATGGTCCCGACGACCGAGGATGTCTGGCAAGCGTTGGATAACGGCCAAGTCTGGGGCCCGCTGATTGGCCGCGCCACCGTGGCCCGCACCGCCCGCGCCCTGCATTGGCCGCTGGAGTTTCCCGATATCATGGCCAAAGGCGGCTTTGATGTCGTCATCGGCAACCCCCCGTGGGAGCGGATCAAGCTGCAAGAGCAGGAGTTTTTCGCCGCCCGGTCCCCCGACATTGCCAATGCCGCCAACAAATCCGCTCGTGAAACCCTGATCCGCGCGCTGGCCGCAGCGGGTGACGGCACCCCTGAACGCGCGCTGTTTGCCGAGTTTCAGACCGCCAAGCGCATTGCCGAGGCCAGCAGCGAATTCGCCCGCACCCCTGCCTATGAGGAGTTCACAACGCGCGAGCGTAAGGTGGTCCAGCGCTTTGTCGGCGGCCGCTTTGCGCTGACCGGGCGCGGCGATGTGAACACCTATGCGCTGTTTGCCGAACACTTCGCCAATCTGACTGGCCCCAAGGGGCGCGCGGGCATCATCGTGCCCACGGGCATTGCCACCGATGCCACTACAGCGCCGTTCTTTGCGTCGCTGGTGGCGACCAAACGCCTGTCGCAACTGGTGGATTTTGAAAACTCCGCACCGATCTTCCCCTCGGTTCACCGCAGCTTCAAATTCGCCCTGCTGACCATTGGCCATAACGAAGGCGCCGCCCGCTTTGCGTTTTTCCTGACCGACCCCGCGCAATTGGCCGAACCCGAGCGTAACTTTACCCTGACCCCCGGTCAGATCGCCCGCCTGAATCCCAACACCCGCACCGCGCCTGTGTTCCGGTCGCGCAAAGACGCCGAACTGACCGCGAAAATCTACGAAGCTGCCCCCGTGCTGATTGATGAGGCCAAGGAGGCCAAAGGTAACCCGTGGGGCGTAAGCGTCCACACCCGCATCTGGCACATGACCGAAGATTCCAATTGGTTTTGCACGAACGAAACTCTTCTGGCTTCGGAATTC
>Ga0105050_10007336_pt1 | contig 13215 bp, 8 predicted proteins | sample FRY01_FD_78088 | JGI IMG/M metagenome (GOLD analysis project Ga0105050, IMG submission 78088) | Freshwater microbial communities from Lake Fryxell liftoff mats and glacier meltwater in Antarctica - FRY-01 | ecosystem: Environmental > Aquatic > Freshwater > Ice > Glacier meltwater ... | reverse complement strand
CCATGCGGACCCATCACCTACCATGATGTAACTATCTGATGGGGCCAGCGCAGCTACCTGATCCAAGTTAGCATCCCAAGCCTGTACATTGGTACCTATTTCCAATCCCAGACTAGTGCGAGCGGTTGCAGGAGATGACGATACCCATGCCGATCCGTTACCTATGACAATGTAGTTGGAGGTCGGTGTAAGGCCTGACAGCTGATCAAGATTAACATCCCAAGCTTGGACATTGGTACCCAGCACCAGACCGAGAGAAGCCCTCGCCGTGGAACCGCTTTCGGTAATCCAATTTGTACCATTTCCAACAATTATATTACTATCAGTAACATCCAACCCGGCTATGTCCAACAACTGAGCATCATAAGCCTGTACGTTAGTACCGGGAACGAGACTAAGTGCTGTGCGTGTATTTGATGCACCGCTTCCTGCGAACGTAAGACCTGCCGTGCCTACTTGTGCGGTGCTACCAAATACTAATGCTCCGTTGAATGTATTTGCTCCCGTGAATACATTATTACCATCGAGAGCTACGTCACCGTCCCCGAGACCTGAAGAGGATAAAGTACCAGTAACGACAACGTTACCTGTTATGGTTAGCTCAGCGCTGTCTGATCTGTGAAGGGTAACATCTGTACCAGTAGTGCCTTCGAATTTAATGGCATCGTCAGTAGTGTTGCCTGTCGTGAAGATGTGTATGGGAGTGTCCGGGTCACCATCTCCAATGCCTACGCCGTATAGATCTACTATACTGTATCGCGTTCCACTAGGCTCTAGACCAGTCATATCTGAACGCAAACGTCCATTCTTGATATCCTGCTTTATTGTTTGAGTCTGTGCAGTTTCTGAGCATCCTATAACGCACATAATACCTGCTACTAATGTGATATATTTTGTCATGATTATGGAAGAATGGTACTGGAGGCGTACCAGTTCATTTTGTAGTCGGCAGTGTCGGGGCTGGTATTCAGGGAAACTGTGAAACCAGCAGCGGACACAGCGGTGATTATACCCTGAAGGATTTGTATGTTTCCTCCGGCTGTGTTTTGAAATGAGTAACGCACATAAGGGGCCGCTCCAAATGCTTCAGCGAAGACAACGGAGACCGTATCCGCATCTTGTGTAATGTCCTTTTGTCCCTCCGCAGTTAACCTGGGCACATAAGTATAGTCCCAACTAGTAGTTCTAGGGGTCTTACCCCATGATGTACCGTCGTGTGAATATATGAAATCAACATCTACGGCCCACTGACCTACTGATCCGGGGGCGGACTGAGATGACGGAGGAGATGCTACGTACTGAGTAAATGCTGTTTTTATTACACTCCATTTAATTCTCTTAGTGACAGGGAGAGGAGATGTGTGGATCAGTGGAAAATAATCATCGTCCAGTGGAACAGATGTATGAAACCCCAATTCTGATACCCTGAAACCTAGCTGTGAAAGTATCTCGAATATAATTCGAGCATCACCAGCTACCCACACTAGGTCGTAGTTCGCAGAGTCTGTAGCCGTACTAAGTGTTACTGTGAACCCTGTGTTACTGGAGGCTGACACCGTTGCGACTGGCGCGTAAAATCCGGGCGGGTCCGTAGAGTTCTGTACAACAGCTATTACTACTTCAGGTGTCCCTGTGAATGCGGCTGGATACACCACCGACACAGTAGCTGCAGCGTCACCTATGTCTTTAATACCTTGTTGGAATGCCATATTCTTAAAGGGTTACCTTTGAATTTCGATTGTATCGCAAAACTTCACGTTGAAAAGCTCCGAGTATCTAATGGATCCTACGTCCTTTGGTCCTATTTGATGAATAGTACCTGCGTCGTCCTGATACAGAACTGCCGCTACTCTGCCATCAGTGGAGCATATTTCTATGAACCTATCGTCGGCGGTGAGCTGCGATAGAGATCCGTCTGTTTTACGTAAACGAAGCATACATTACATCATGGATGGTGTGCCTCCGGGGCCCCCTTGCATTGGAGCTGGTGATAGAATAGCCATCTTTAGCTTCTCCAATTCAGCGGCGAACGCTTTTCTCTCTTGTGCTTGACTAGCATTGTCTTCCTGAAGTCGCGCTATTACTCCAGACATCTGCTCCATACCTCCAGCAAGCTCGGATATAACTTGTTCAAGTTCTGGAGGCAGCCCCCCAGGAGGAGGCCCTCCTTGCTGGGCCATGGCGGGATCCATCGGAGGAGGACCTCCTTGCTGGGCCATGGCGGGATCCATCGGAGGAGGCCCTCCTTGCTGGGCCATGGCGGGATCCATCGGAGGAGGCCCTCCTTGCTGGGCCATGGCGGGATCCATCGGAGGAGGCCCTCCTTGCTGGGCCATGGCGGGATCCATCGGAGGCGCAGGAGCAGGGGTGGGCTGGAAGGCTTCCTTGTTAAAGGTCCTAAGTCGTGCGAGAGTTTCTTGAAGATCAGACATAGTAGCAGACTAATGATTACGGGCTCTTAAGTCTAGTGTTTACTTGAAGCTCCCCGACCTAAAGGACGGGGATTTAAACCCAGAAGATAATGTTAAAACACTGAATCCACAGGAGCGACTGGTTCCTGCATAGACTCCATTCCCGGGAATTCCACTTCGTCGGACATAGCTACACTACCTGACTGGATAGCCTTAAGCGCGGATCCCTGATCAGGGAACTGCCACTTCTTTTTAGCAGTACGCTTAGATGCAGTATATAATCCCAGAATGAGTTCCTGCTTTGGCACAGGGACGACCTTGTCGCTCTCCCTAGCACTAAACAACATCTTGCTAGGTAGTAGCTTTTCCCAAGCTTCTTTAACGGACTTGTCCTGTGAGGGTACGTGTAGGTGCATGGCGTCCCCATCAAAGTCAGCATTAAGACCCGTTGTAACCAGAGGACTAATAGAAATAGTATTGCCCTCTATTAGCTTTGGTTTACCCGCTACCACATTGAACTTATGCCAAGACGGGGCACGAGAATATATAACTGGACGTTCCTTCACCTCCTGCTCAAGCATATACAGAGCTCTTTTGTCCCTGTCTCTCACAGCTAGCACTGCCTCTTTAGGACTATACCCGCTCTTTATAAGACGTCGTTGAATATACGGAGCATATATTGTCCAAGCCTGTTCGTACGGTACTCCAATTTCATCAAGAGTGAGATCTGGATCCACAGCAATAGTTCCTCGACTGACGTTGTCCTGAGGTTTTGACAGAAGCTTTCTCTGTACAAATCCAAATTTTGGGGACGTGCCTGTTATCTTCTTGAGCATACCAGATACTCCGCGTTGTTTGGTTTTGGCTTTGACTGGGTCTCCGTAACCATACAAAGCTTTTATCGTATCGTATAGTGCAAGTCTGGAAGCTCCAGAACCACGCATACCTAACACCTTGCGTTCTTCGGAGTAAGCGGAGCGAAGCTCGAACAGGTCCTTATACAACTCATTCGCATCCCCAGGAACGAAGGAGTTACCAACCACACTGAATGGGCGGAATACTGCTGGTATAACAGGCACCTTATTTATAAGGAACTCCGAAGGCTTCATACCGTTCCTGCGCATACCCTCTATAATGTTCAGTACCTTTACAGCATTAGGACGCTTGGACTTTAGCTTACGTTTGATGACATCTTTCTGCTCAGCCTCCAGCTTGTCCAAATCCAGGTGTTGTAGGGCTTGAGAGATCGCGTCGGGTCCTGTGACCGCTCGCGTAGATGCTGCCTGCTTAGCCTCGATACCGTAATCTTCACCAAAAGCTTCTCGTACAGCTGCCAGAACATCAGGATCGTCGTCCACCAGAGGACGTTGATGCTCTTCAACAACGTCAACCTTATTCCCGGGCGCGTGGTATATGTCGTTGATCTTCAACCCTATACGTTCTGCGGCTTCGCGTATGTGCTCATGAAACAGTTCTGGTCTGGCTGTAGCTAGGTCTATAGGTCCTCCTTCTGGTGGGCCGTTAGGGAGTACATCCTCAGGTTGTAAATTTTGGAGGGCTTTAATGTATGTCTCCGCGTCTCCCTCTAATCTAGGAATCATAGTACCATCCCAGTCGTACAGGGGAGTGGGGGCACCTATGGATGCAAATTTAACATTCTCTGTTGTACAATCATCAGACACCTTATAGCTAGAAAACATTATTTCCCCAGACTCGTATGAGTCTTCAACTATAGTCTGTCCGTCAATATCAGAACAAGATCCAGGCTTTACGTAGGCCAATGTTAGGTGAGGAGTGTAACCCTCATAGCTGCTCTTAACATCGAACTCTCCCTTCAGTCCTGCATTTATTTTGGTTAGGTCTTTGCTGGTTATACCTATGAATATGGCATCACTATCTGGTCTATTGGCGTTGGCCTTGAATCTTTTTATCTTACCAAGATTAAACTTCAGTTTATCATCCGGCCAGTGGTCACTGGATTTTATATCTGATAGATGAGTGTTAATATCGAACCCGTATAGAATTGTAATATGAGGATCTTCCTCATATCCGTCACCAGCCAGATCACTCTCTGGTATATTGTTTTTGGACCAGGCTAGAACCTTCTTAGCAAGACCAGACGGGGCTAGAAGCATCAGGCATCCACGCTTAGAGGATGTCGCTATTTTTTCAAGTGGAGTCACCCCGTCAGACTAAGCCTTAATATACAGGCTTTCAAGTGCATTTACTCATCGTAACCGCCCATATACTTTTTCGTAGCGTGCGCTACAGCTGGCATACCGGCTACTCCTAAGTAGGTGGGTATACCTACAAAAGCCTTCATAGCAGCTCCTCGTCCTCCTCCCAATGCTCTGATAGCCTTGTAACCGCGTCTACTAGCATCCAACTCTGAGGCAAGTAGGCCACCTCCTGCGACGACCCCAGCGCCTGCTATGTTTCTACCAGTGCTTTCATTACTCGAGAGTAGAGAAAGTTGTGTAGCTGCGCCTACTCCAAATTTGCCTAATATGTTTGCGGTCATCAACTTCTTACCTCCTCCTACGTGCCCGAGCTCGTGTCCTAGTACTCCGGGTGACTTGTATCCTTTAGCTAGGATAATCTCTCTAGTTAAAGGACTGTACGATGTGCCCGGCAGTATTTGTTTCATTTCTTTACCGCGCAACTTACGTATAAGGTTACTAATTGTCTGGGTTGGCCCATATCTTGCTAAGAGTGAATTTTTTGGAGAAGTAACGGATGTTCCTAATCCTCGAGCCTGTTCGACCAGGGATCTATAAATGTTTCGTTCCTGTAGATTTACTGGAGCGCCTGCCATCCTAGGAATTATTTTCTTAGCGTATAAAGAATTTGCAGACCCTATAGCGCTAGACAAACCAGTGTATCCTGCAATCCCCCATCGCCAGTCCGGTCCCTTGTTATCTCCCCTAAGCCAATCACCCACGGATCCTACGGCGTTACTTTCAGAGAACGCTATCTTAGCAAAAGCTATTTCAGTTTTTAGGGTAAGTTTCATCATCTAAATTTACGTCCAGCTATAACAGCTATAGCTGCGGGTCCTAAACCAGCAGCCAAATATGTGGGAAGGCCTACATAGGCCTCCATGGGGTTAGGGTCTTTCATACCTTTAAGGTATGAGTAACCTCGTCTAGAAGCGTCCGCTTCCGCTGCAATCATGGGGACACTAGACAGTGCGGAGGCTGCGGTTAGTGGAACTGCTACTCGTGGGTACTTATGCGTAAACGCTCCAGCCACACCAAGAGGTACAGGTAAAGAACGCCCCAATGAATATAGCCTACTCTTCAACCATCCCGGTTGATTAACGTGTCCTAGCTCGTGTGCTGTTATAGCTGGATCAGACTTAGGCGCTGTGATCATTATCTTATTTCCTGTTAGCTTGTCTCTGACACGAGGTTGTAACGCCCCCGTTCCTCCATTAAGTTCCATCACAGCGGCCGACCATGGGTCGTCTCCTTTAACTCCTTTCCAGGAAGTATTCTGATATCCTTTAATACGCGCAGCCATTCTGAGCGCGAAGTTTCTTAGTGTGTCTCCAAGCCCCTCCGCCTCGTTGACCTTACCTTTCATGATGCTGGCATAACCTGACACTCCGACAGCAGGGATAAGTGCCGCCATAGCTGCTGACAGCAGTGATCCGTTTTTCACGAATGGAGGGATCACGATCATTTGGGTAGGTGTGGTAACTTGCAAGTATCTACTACTTATCAGACTTATCTTTATCCTTGTACGAAGGTTTACCAAGCAGTGCTTTACTACCTACATAGCCTGTAGCTCCCCCACCCACCAAACCAATGGCAGTTAGTAGGGCCTGTAGCTTGGCTCTACTCATGCCGTGCTCACTGGAGTACATGGATGCGGCAGAATGACCCAGCCCCGCTCCCAGCCCCCCTCCCAACGCAGTGGATCCTCCAACAAGAGCTCCCCTTGCCATACCTTCCACTTTGTCGTCGTCAGGTGCTTTCCTGTAACCATACCCCGCCCCAAGCGCTGCTAGTATTGCAGCTGTTTTATGTGTATTCATATTGATTATCTCAGTTTTCTGCTCAACCAGTTGCGTTCGAATGAAGTCATGGTCGTAGTCTTTTGATTTTGTCAGCAAATGTGTTACCTCTGTTCTTTAGATAGTCATTTATAGCAAGACCTCCTCCTGCTGTCAATAGGCCCCCTACTCCGAGCCTTCTCATCATCTTACCAGAAGCTAATCTACTAACCTCTCTGGCTCGGTTTATTATGACATCAGCCATCTGTGCTTTAGACTCTCTTGCCATTCTCAAGTATGATGCAGCTTCTTGCTCTCGTGGTTTAATCTTACCATCAAGCAGATCCGTCATCATTCTCTTAATACCTCTGTAATCGTCGGCAGGTCCTATACCTTTTTTACCTGCCGACGCCCTTATCTCTTTAAGGGTACCCTCGTTCCAGTCGTCGAGATCTACAAACTTAATGATACTGTGATCAGCTGACGTAAGTTGGACCTTCTTCCTCTTGAGCGTATTTAGCAATGACTGCCGCCAAGGCTTGTAGTTTGTAATGAATCTGGAAGGAGTCCGGCTCATATTAGATTCGGCATAAGCACTCGCCCCGGTAGACCCATAGTGAAGATCACTGGCATTAATGATGTCGAATAGCGAAGACGACCCCATGGCCTTTCCAAAGTATTTACGTGTGTCACCTATGTTCACCATAGGGTTCTTAGCGTCCCCAAGAATAGATTTAGTTAAACTTCCCTCATGTTGCGAACCAAGCATATTAACAATCTGTATGCGTTTGGCCATTTCTGGATTCTTAGACATTATTCTATCCATTACAGCAGCGCGCTGGGCCACATAGTCACCTCTGGTAGAGCCAGTGATTGTGATGATCTTCTTCTTATCTGCTAGTGCCTGTCTAAGAGTATTGGCCCCATTTTTGTCTCCAGCGTCCTCCAGCTTCTGAGCTAGATTCGTCCATGTATTAGATCTAACAGCCTCTGAGTGAGTACCCGCACGCTGGGAGGCCATGTTCAATACATCATCGGATAGAGCAGGGTGAACCGGGTAATGACTGACGCGTTCAAACATACCTCTTTGTATATCTCCTGGAGTACCGAATGTCATCAGACCATAATTCTTTGTCTTAGTACCTGACGGCGCTCCAAAAAGTATTCTAGACCCGTAGTTTATTTTGGATTTGGAATCAGGAACAAATCCAATCACCCCGTCTGGGTTGTATGAAAATCCTGGTTTACGGTATACACCTCCCATTGTATTTAGTCCAAAACCTGAATCAACAGTGACAACAGCGTGTCTCCTTCCGTGAGCGGCTATAGATTCCGGTATTATGGGTTTTTGAAATTTACGGGACGACGCATATCTAAATACGTCCTTAGTACTCAACTTGCGCCCCAATCTAGTCTCTAAGTTGCTTACTGCATTGTGATCCATTTCTCTGAGCGCAATATCAGAAACAAACTCCCCACTACGAACTGCGGGGTGCGACTGCAGAGCCTCGTGTATAGCTCTGGCTGGTGTGACATGCCCAGCTCCTATATCCACGACTGCCGCGGGTTGAGTCAAGCGACCACCTGTACTCATAATAAGATTAGACGGGCTGTAATTCATAGCGTCGCTAACTGTATGTACTCCAGCTAAAGTCGAGACACCTCCCGCGACAGCCTGCCACGGGGATGGACGATCTAATACATCCCTGTTCCAGTAATCTTTAAACGCTGAACTGAACTTTACGTGATCTTTAAATAATCGACCACCTCCCCACAATCCAATACCTCCACCTATAACTGCCGCCACCGGGGCCAACTTCCCGGAAACCGCACGAGCTCCAGCGCCGTATGCAGCCGGCCCCACACTAAGGGCCTTGGTCGGGTTAATCTTACCCAGCACCGCCTGTGCCTGCGTGACAGCTCTATCACCTATCGTAAGATCACGCATGAGGGGGAACAGGGCCTCTGTCAGTTTAGGTACTTTATCTGGATTCTTTATTCTGACCAAGTTAAACAAACTCTGAAGGGGATCTCTTGTCTTATCGGACAGAAGCATTTTCAGATCTCCGCCAGACAATCCTAGATTTCTAGAAGCTGCGTTTAAGTCCTTAAAACCACCATGCGCCTTATTTGTTAACACCTCACGCAATAGAGTATTGTGGGGATTTCTGACAAAGCCTTTATAATGCTCCACAGATCCTCGGACCTTATCGGCGGTGCGCGCATTCATACCGCGGCTACCAAGAAGTCTTAAACGAAGGACATCACGTAGCGTACCCGGATGCCCTGCATTTGATGTTACACTCGGAGGTACCCACGCCAGCATCTTACCTACTGGCACGCCTAATATTCTTGATTTGGCTGCGCTACCGGCAGAATTGCCGTACTGCTTCAGGAAATTAATGGACTGTTGCGCGTCTCCGTAGACATGCGGAGAACTCAACAAGCCTCTATGCATAGCAGACAAGCTGTCCCCGTGACCTAAAGCTTTAGAGGCCTGTATTGCAGTATCTCCGAGTACAGCACTAGCGCCTAGACCGATGGCGCTGTTTATGTCCCTTTTAGTCTGACCGTCAGACTTGAATAGGGACAAAGCTGTTTTGATCATCGGTCTCATATAAGATGTTCGGGAATATCTTCCTCGCCAGCTAGAATAGATCGCAACTGTTTTTCTGTCAGCCCTAGAAGCTGTCTTATTTGCGATTCAAATGCCGGGTTTGGCATACGTTCCTTAAGAGATATCTTACCCCATTTGTTCGAACCCACCAGCGCGTGATCAAATAGACCACCCTTAAACGGCTCCAATGTGTTAAGGTTAACGGTACGCCCGTCGGTCACTTCGATAGGTTTCTCCTTATCCAGGTCTGTGTCCGTCATTGGTCTGATTCGCATCTTACCTTTGCCTATGTCTTGGACCTTAAGTCCTGAACCTCCTAGTAGGGCCTGAAATTTCTTCCATACAAAAGGTTCACCGGGTTCTCGGGGAGTATACCCCATACGCAGTTGTCTCCAATACTCGTCGTTCCGCTGTCCTCTGAGGGTCGCGCTTTCACGAAGATTGTGGTATGCTCCAGCCGATAACATAGAATGCACTTCCAATCCTGATAAACGTTTAGCCTGGGCACTAGCGCTACCCCCCTGGCTTGGCTGCTCGTCGGAATCGTAGCTGGCGTTACCGCGAGCGTTACTCTTACTGGATGCTGTATGGTGTAGTTTTAATACATACGCCTCTCCTACGGTCACTGGGTTTTCAAGCTTCTTACCTGTCTCTGGATCAAATATCTCTTCTAGATCACTTACGCCCTCCTCCTCCATCATGTCCATCACCTGCTTGTACCAAGCTTCACCGGGCTTGTTAAATGAAGGGAGCTTAAGTGCGTGTCCTTTCTTACGGGCCAGCTTACCAAGTATGAGCTCGTATATCATGCTGTTGTTAACACGACTGGGTATACCTAGAGGATTCAGTAGAACCTCTAAAGGCTCTCCTCCTACAGTGCGCGGCATCTGTTCTGGTGCCATCACCTTGGAGATAATTCCCTTTTGACCAGATCTAAATACAATCTTATCCCCCTTTTCAGCTGGAGCATAAGTTTTAGCGATTACCTTTACACCATTTTTAGTTATACCAACATCTTGCACGAGTCCCGGTGTATCGTGCTCCCATACTGTTGACGAGTCTGATCTAGCGGATCTAGTTATATTAGATAGCTTACCCAGCTGTGATGTACTTGAAGATATAACTTTTGGCTTAGTCGCCAGTATCATCGGATCACCTTTCTGCAATACAGTACCAGGCATAACTACACCTTGCGCGTCTAGGGTGTCTCTTTGTTTCTTTGTAAATTTGTCGGGGAAAAGACTGACGAAGTGATTTTGACCTCCCTTTGTATCTCGATCAAAATCTTGTTCCTCCGTGTATGCGTGTTCGCTAGTCAGCCTTTTGGCGAATGCCTCAGATATAACAATGGCGTCGTCCAACGACCATCCTTTGTAGGGCGTCAGACCAACCTTGGCGTTAACACCCATAGCTAGTGTGCCCTCGTCGTCGGTGTAGTTGGACTTAGCCAATAGCTGACCTTTAGTAACTTTATCTCCTTTAGCAACTTTGGAGGTGTTGTGCCATAGAGTGTTGTGAACAAGTATTCCGTCAGCTGTTGCGAATGCCTGTGGTCCTGGTACCTCGAAGTCGTAAACGCGATCAGGAGAATCGATAGGTGTTATGGAAATGATCGTGTCCCATAGCACGTCACCACGAGCCCACGCTCCGGGACGCCCGCTGTAATCTTTAATAACGCTCTTGGGTATTCTACCGAGTTCTGATTTTTTATACGTTATAGAATCAGGGTTTCCTTCTATACTATCGTATAGATACCTTCTTGCATTGTAATCATATACGGGTATGTGTTCGTATGGTGAGTCGCCACTTACTTGTGTCGCAGCGATCAATTTATCATTCATGTCGTCGTTATAGAACCACCTATCTAACTTATTTATATGCTGAGGTATAACACGAAACCCGTATGATTCCTTAGAGGATTTAAGAGGAGCGGTAAACTTAGTCGCAAACACGCCCAACATTTGTAGCACAGTTACCATGTGATCACGTAGATCTTTTGATTCTGTGGCGGCTGTCAGTTGTACATGCTTATTTTGACCAGACCACATATGTCCTTCCACGCGCATAAATCCACATATCAAACCTTTCAGATATTCCGGTCCCCTAGAGTACACATCTGCGGGAAGTCTCTTGGTACCTTGTACTGGACCAAAATCAGAAACCAACCTCCGTTTTATTTCGCGAGAATACGTTAACAAACATGAATGGTTTAAATACAACCCATCTATAACGCCATGTTCTAGAGTCCAGCTATCGTTGACTGGTAGGCTACCAAATACTACAGGGCTGGAAGTCTGACCTTCTATACACTCATAGGGAAGTATGGGGGCCAACTGCCAATCTGAATTCATTGTCAAAAGACTGTGATCCTCCGTTACGTCCACATACCTTCCCGACTGGAACATAACTCGGTACATCAACTTATCACAGTCGTGTGCTACGATGTTTCCTATCGGGCACCACGCAGACGCGCAGGTGTCCGTATCGTACGACATCACTTCATCCCCGGGAACAAACTCGTAGTCTTCAATACACATACGAGTAACTTCCACACCCCGTCGTATGAATACCTCTGTATCCCCGCTAACTGATTTACGATTGAAAGGGAAGTTGTTATACATATCCACCTGACGCTTACTGCCGTCAGGCATCTTTAGAGATATAAAATCTTCCGTAACATCATCCACTTCCGCATCATCTTCAGAGAAGAGTGCTCCAGCGCTGCTGCCGTACTTTTGATCGAACGATTTACCATCAGGGTCCCCGTGTATTAGATTCTGAACTAGAGGAGCTTCTGGTGTCTGAAGAGGTAGAGCTTGGTTATAAAACCTAGCTCCGTAGAACAGACGAGGACCCTGCACAGAGCTGTGCAGGGGTATCAGATTAATATGAGACCCGAAGAAAGTGTTGGGGTTATCTAGTTCGACGTCGAAGTCGTCTTCCCCATCAGATTCTTGAATTTGGTTATCCTTAACTACAAAAGACATTACACTATAGGTTCCCCTGAGCTTATTCCCTGGGCGGCAAGAGTCATAATGTCATTTACGTCTCCAGTACGCAAGCGCAAGCCTGCTCCCAGTGCCTGCGCTACATTCAAACCAGTAGTCATACCTGGGTATGGTGTCGGCATGTTTGTAACTTGGGGCATTAACCCTTTCATACCTAGCGTCCGCATACCTGCGTCAACTGTGGGAAGTCCTACATTAAACAGGAAGTTCTGCATAGGCCCACCATACTGGTCTGACTTATTGGCAGCACTACCTATGCGCGCACTCTGAAAATACCCGTTAGTCTGCAGCGCCTGTGGCCGAGCTGAAGGAGCCACGCTGCCTGACTTGTTATGTATGCCATCCGGCTGTACTAACTGTCCGCCTCCATAAATAGCACCAGTACCAACACCAGTACCTAAGCTTCTTAGCCTGGTAGCGGGAGGAACGGTAGCGCCAAAAAGCCTGGTAACGGGCCTGACAGCTGCTGCTCCGCCAGTAGGACCAATAAGAGTACCTGCGTTTACACCGAATCCGAGAGCGTTTCCAAGGCTCTTCAGACCAGCTGCGCTGGTACTATAATCCAGACCTTCAGCCTTTGCAGCGGCTTCGTAGGCACTACGAGCTTTTCTTTTACGCTCATACACGTAGTTACGACGTCGGTAAGCTGCCTGGCTTTCGTCTGCCAAAATACCGTCAAGGTTGTCTATTTGTTGAGATCCCCAATCTCCTAGTCGCCTGAATTTATTACCATATATCTCATCAGAATCTATACCAGCTTCTCTAGCTAGATGTCTTTGATTAATTCTGTCGTCGCGTAGCTGCATATTATTACGCATCCACTTATCAAATCCAACCACGCGCAGAGCGCCGTTACCCAACCAACGAAGGGTAGAAGAGCGTCTTCCTATATTGGGTTCAGCCTCGTTAAGCCAGTCGTGGTTAGTGCGTGCTCGTTCAGTAATAGCGGCTATTGAATTAAAATTCTCAGCTTGTAGAGCGTGTATCTGTTTGCGGAGCTCCCTCTTATCCAAGTCTATTTTATACTGCTTAGCTCTTACGGATTTGTCGTCTGAGGCACGAGCCAATTCAGCATTCCGTTCCCACGGTGGCATAACCGCCCAATTCTCTTCCGAGAATATTGGTACACCGTCTCGGTATTTAGGGCTTTCTGGGACTTGCGTTGCACCTGGTACACCAGGT
>Ga0105050_10007334_pt1 | contig 13218 bp, 4 predicted proteins | sample FRY01_FD_78088 | JGI IMG/M metagenome (GOLD analysis project Ga0105050, IMG submission 78088) | Freshwater microbial communities from Lake Fryxell liftoff mats and glacier meltwater in Antarctica - FRY-01 | ecosystem: Environmental > Aquatic > Freshwater > Ice > Glacier meltwater ... | reverse complement strand
TGCCCGACTCCAGCGCGACATTGCCGGTGACGCCGTCGGTGCTGCGCAGGGTGGCGGCGGTGATGGTGCTGGCGCCGAGCTGGGACACGCCGGCGCCAGCGGACAGGTCGAACGTGCCGGTGTTCGTGGCGTTGACAGTGCCGCCGAGAGTCATCGCGCCCGCGGCCGTCAGCGTGATCACGCCGCCGGCCGCCGTGGTGACGCCCTTGGTGGCCACGTCGAGGGTGCCGACGGAGGTTCGCAGCGTGACGTTGTCGGCCGTCAGACCGTTGACCGTCAGGCCGGCGGCGTTGACCAGGCTGAAATCGCCGCCGGTGACCTTGAAGTCTGCCACGGTGCCGATTTTGTTGCCCGCTTTGTCGAGGGCGACCACGCTGTTGCTGCCGCTCGTGCTCCGCAGCGTGTCGGCGCTGACCGTGCCGCCGTTCTGGGTGATCTTGCCCGTGCCGGCGGAGAGGTCGAGCACCCCGGCATTGATCGTGCCGTCGAGCCCGATGCCGCCGCCCAAGGCGGCCAGCAGCGCGGTGCCGGTTGTGGCGAGGCTGCCGGTGGCGCCGAGGACGAGCACGCCGACCTCGCTGCGGATCGTGATGGCGTTGGCCGCGATGGCGCCCGTGATGTCGAGCCCATCGCTGTCGCGCAGCGTGAAGCCCGCACCGGTGACGGTGAAGTTGCCCAGGGTGGCGATCGCGTTGGAGGCCTGGTCGAGCGAGACGTTCCCGGTCGCGCCGCCACTGCTGAACAGCGTGCCCGCAACCAGGCTGCCGGCGGTCTGCTTGATGCCGGAGGTGCCGGCCGACAGGTCGATCGTGCCCTTCGCCGTCGCATCGAGCGTGCCGGACAGCGCGATGCCGCCTGCGGCGTTGGTCGCGCTGAGGGTGATTGTGCCGGTGCCCGTGGTGGCCAGGGTGCCGATGATGTCCAATGCGGCAGCCAACCCGGCCGCGCTGCTCAGATTGATGCTGGCGGCGGACAGCGTGCCGTCCACCTTCATCGCGAGGTCGTTGGCGACGGAAAGGTTGCCAGTGATGGTGAGCGAGCCCAAGGCGCCGATGCCGTTGCCCGCAAGGCCGATGTCCAGGCCCAGCGCCGTGGCCTTCAGCACGGGAACGCTCAACCCGCCCGTTGTGGTCTGGATGATGTTGCCGCTGGCGATCAACTCCAGCGTGCCCACGTTGGGCTGCACGGCATTTGCCAGCGTGATGCCGGCGGCCTTGTTCGCGTTGCCCGCGCTGCTGGAATGGCCGATCCGCAGCAGGCTTGCCGTGACGTTGGTCAGATCGCCCAGCGCAAGATCGCCCGGCGTGGTCGTGCCGAGCCCGATCGTGGCGGTGGCGGTGGTGGGCCCGATCTCCACCGTTCCGTTGTTGGCGGTCAGCGTGCTTCCGGCCTTGAGGGTCATGCCCGGCGCAGCGAGCGAGAGAACAGTGTTGTCGCCGGCATTCACCGCGCCCGTGACAGTGAGTGTCTGGCTGCTGACGAGCGTGATTGCGCCGGTGGCCGAGAGATTGGCCAGGGTGCCAATGCCGTTCGCCTGCTTCAGGTCGACCGGCCCGGCGATGGTGCCGATGCCGAGCAGCGTACCGGCGGTGAGGCTGCCGCCCGTCTGCGCCACGCCGCCGGCGCCGGCCGCGAGGCTGATGGACCCGGTGCCCGCCGAGACGGTGCCAGCCAGCGCGATCCCGCCGCCCGCGTCCAGCACGATGCTGCCGTTGGCCGTGGTGGCGAGGTTCGCCGAGGGGGCGATGTCGATCGCCTTGGCTGCGGTCGCGGTGCTGCGCAGGGTGATGCTCGCGGCCGAAACAGCGTTGGCCGCGCCGAGTGCCACCGAGGTTGCCAGGCGCAGGTCGCCGCTGGTGGTGAACGCACCGAGCGCGCCGATCGCGTTGCTGTCGCTGCCGAGATTGGCTGCGCCGACGCTGACCGGTGTGGTGACCGTTCCGGCGGTGATCGTCCCGCCCGTCTGCTTCACGCCGCCGGCGCCGTCCAGGCTGAGGATGCCGGTGCTGGTTGCGTTCAACGCACCGGCCAGCGTCGTGGTGCCCTTGGTGGTCAGCGCAATCGTGCCGGGCGCGGTGAGCGCGAGGCTGCCGGTCGTCTCCAGGCTGAGCGAGTCGACCGCGGCGTTGCCGGTCAGGGCGATCCCCGGCGCGCTCATTGTCCCGGTCACCTGCATCAGCACGTCGCTGGCGACCGCGATCGCCCCGGTGGCGGCGAGGCCGCCGATGGAACCGATCTTGTTGCCGCCCTTATCGAGGGTGACGGCGCCGCCGATTATGCCGGCCCCCGCGGTCAGGACCTTGGCCGCAAGCAGCCCCGCCGTCTGGCTGACGCCGCCCGTGGCGGCGTCGATCTCCAGCGTCGGCACGCTCAGCGTGCCCTGGGTCAGCGCGATGCCTGTGTTGGCGTTCAGCGTCACCACCGTCGCGCCATTGGCGGTGGTGTCGAGGTCGGCGCGCAAGGTGATGGTGCCTTTGCTGGCGATCAAACCAATGCGGTCGGCCGTGATCGCTGCCACGTCGGTCTGCAGCACCGCCAGTTCGCCGGCGCTGACGACGCCGAGGCTGATGCCGGCGCTGGGCGCCACCAGCGTAACGCTGCCGCTCGGGGCCGACAGCGTGCCGGTGATGGTTGTGCTGTCGGCCTCAATGCGAATCGCGCGGCCGGTGTCGACTGCAATGGCCTTGGCGATGGTGAGCGTGGTCCCGGTCGCGTTGACCACCGCGAAGTCGCCGGTCGTTACCTTGATGTCGCCAAGGGTCGCGATCTTGTTGGCATCGGAGATGAGCGTCACGCCGCCGCCGATGCCGGTGCCGCTTTGCACAATCGTCGCGAGGATGCTCCCCCCTGACTGGGCCACGCCGCCGGTGCCGGCGGACAGGTCGAGCGTGGCGGCCTCGACCGTGCCGGAAAGTGCGATGCCCCCCGCCGCGTCGGTTGCGGCCAGCAGCGCCGTGCCGGTTGTGGTGAGGCTGCCGGTGGCGCCGAGGGCGAGCACGCCGTCCTCGCTACGGATCGTGATGGCGCTGGCGGCGATGGCGCCCGTGATGTCGAGCCCATCGCTGTCGCGCAGCGTGAAACCCGCACCGGTGACGGTGAACTTGCCCAGCGCGCCAATGGCGTTGCTCTTTTGGTCGAGCGAGACGTTCCCGGTCGCGCCGCCGCTGCTGAGCAACGTGCCCGCAACCAGGCTGCCGGCGGTCTGGGTGATGCCGGCGGTGCCGGCCGAGAGGTCGATGCTGCCCTTCGCCGTCGCATCGAGCGTGCCGGACAGCGTGATGCCGCCGGCGAGGTCGCTGGCGTTCAGCTTGAGCGTGCCGCCATTCGTGCCGGAGAGCACGCCGGTCACGGAAACGGAAATGGCATTGCCCGCTGCCGCCGACTCGATGGTGGCCCCGCCGGTGACCACCGTGCCAGCGATGTCGAGCGCCAGGCTGGTGGTGAGCGCCAGCGTGCCGCCGGTGACGGTGATGTCGCCCAGCGTGCTGATCGCGTTGGATTTCTCGGCAAGCTCGACGTTGCCCGTGATGCCGGTGCTGCTCTGTAGTTTGGTGGCGACGACGGTGGACCCGGCGATGCCGCTGATGCCGCCGGCGCTGTTCAGGTCGAGCGTATTGGCCTTCAGCGTCACGCCGCTGTCGATCGAGATGCCGTTCGGTCCGGCGTCGAGGCGCAGAACGGCGGTCGCGGAGCCGGTGGCGTCGAAGCCGTCGCGGACGAACAGGCTATCGGCCACGGTCGTGCTGGCGGTGGCGCCACCCAGGCGCAGCGTGGCGCTTTTGATGCTGGCCAGGGCCGCGGTCGGCAGCGTGAGTTCGGTCGTATCCGCCTTGCCCAGGCTCATCGCTGCTCCGGCGGTGAGCGGAGCGATCTCCACCGTGCCACCCACCGCTGACAGCGAGCCCGTGCTCAGGTTGAGACCGGAGATGGCCAGCGACAGCGTTTTGCTGGCGCCCACCGACAGCGCCTCTTTGATGTCGAGCGTGGTGTTGGTCGACAGCAGCAGATCGCCGCCGGAAACCGCGATCTTGCCGGTGCGGGCGATCAAGTTGGTGGCGCTGGTCAGGCTCAACGTCCCGCCGATGCCACCGGTGCTGAGCAGCGTCGCAGTGGCGACGATGCCCTCGGTTTGCGAGACGCCGCCCGCACCAGCGGTGAGGTCGATCGCGCCCGTGCTGGCGGTGACCGCACCGGACAGGGCGATACCGCCATTGGCGGCCGCCAGGGTGACGACGCCGGCGGCACCGTTGGCGGTGACGCTGCCGGAGACGGCGACCGCAATCGCATTGGCCGCGGCGGCGCTGCCTGCGATGCTGACATTGGCGGCCGATAGCGCGCCGGTGACTCCGACCGCGCTGCTGGTCGCCAGGATGAAGTCCCCGCCGGTGACCACAAGGGTCCCGACGCCGCCGATCTTGTTGGTGATCTCGGGCAGCGTCACGTTTGCTGCCGCGGTGCCGGTGAGCAGGCCGGCGGTGATGGTGCCGCCGGCCTGCTTCGCACCCAGGCTCCCAACCGCAAGGTTGAACGTGCCGGTGGGGCTCGCGTCGACGATGCCGGACAGGGTGATGCCGCTGTCGGCTGCCGTGACGAGCTTGATCGTCCCGCCCCCGGCCACACTGAGCGCGCCGGTGCCTTTTACCTCGATGGCGTTCCCCAAGGCGGCCGCGGTGCTGGTGAGCGTCACGGCCTGGGCCTGGACGATGCCGGTCACCGGAAGCGCCAGGCTGGAGGTCAGTGCGATGGTGCCGCCGGTGACGGAGATGCCCCCCAGCGCCGCCACCGCATGGGCCACCGTGTTTAACGTGACATTGCCGGTGATGCCGTCGGTGCTCTGCAGGCTCGTCGTGGCCAGCACGCCCAGCACGGAATCCGCAACGCCACCGCCGGAGGCGACATCGAGAATGCCGGCCTTGAGCGCGCCCTTGGTCAGCGCGATGCCGCCGGCGCCGGCGACGAGGCGCGTGGTGGCGAAGGCGGAGGTATCGAGATCGTCATTCACCACGATCGCCGTGGCGGTCTTGCCGGCGGCGTTGCCGAGCTGAAGCGTGCCAGCCGTGACGCCGGCAAGAACGGCCGCCGTGACCGGCACCGCATCGCCCGACGCCGCACCGAGACTCATCGCGCCATTGAGCGGCGCCAACGCGAAGGTGCCATCCTTGACGCTGACAGACCCCGCCCCGCCAAACGACAGGCCCGGCGCGGCGAAGGACGCGGACGCGCCGACATCGAGCACGACGTCGCCCTCGATCGACAGCTTGGCGCTGGTGGCGAGCGAGAGGTTGCCGCCGGTCGCCTTGATCGCCCCAAGCGTGACGATGTTGTTGGTCCCGGAGTTGAGCGTCGCGCCGCCGACGATCCCGGTCGTGCTGACCAGCGTTCCGGCAACAAGGCTACCGCCGGGCTGGCTGATCCCGCCGGCGCCAGCGTTGAGGTCGATGGTGCCCTTCGTGCCGGCGCTGACGGTCGCCCCCAGCGCGATGCTGCCGGCGCTGTTCAGCGTGATCGTCTTGCCGTTTGCCGTGGTGACGGCGGCGTTGATCGCCAGGTTGCCGCCGGTGTTCTTCAGCGTGATGGCGTTGGCGCCAGTGAGCGGCGCATTGATCGTCATCGTGCCGCCGGACAGCAGCGTGACGTCGCCGATGGTGTCCTTGGATGTCGTGACATCGAGTGCCGCGCTAAGCGTCAGCGTCGCCTTCGCCTCGATGGTGATGTTGCCCTTCAGGCCGAGGATGTCCGCGACCGACAGGTTCGTGACACCGGCGCCGTCCACGGTGGTGATGAAGCCGTTATCGGCAACCTTGTTCGGCGCGTTGTCGTCCTTCGAGGTTGCCGCAGAGGTGATCTCGAGGTCGTCGGGGTCGAGCAGGATGTTGCCCGCCGCCCCCGCGGGCGCCGAGACATCCACCTCGCCGCCCAGCACGAAGCGGTCGCCTGAAACCTCGATGAAGCCGCCATTGCCGCCGCCCGGGCCGCCGCGGGCGGTCAGCGCGCCGCGGTGGACCGTGGTTCCGCCCTGGCTCAGCAGCGTGATGTTGCCGCCATCCCCCTGCGACGTGGCATCGGCGGCGATGCGCGCACCGGATTCGATCACCACGTTGCGGGCCGTCGGCGCGGTGATGGTGTTCCCGCCGGTGGCGCGGGCAACGGTGGTGCCAATGGCGGCAACGCCGCCGCCGGCGGCGCCGGAGGCATCGACCAGGGCAATGGGCGTGAGCGTCACGCTGCGCGCCGGCGCGTTGATCTCGATCTGGCCGCCCTTGCTGCCGGCGATGGTGCCGCGGGCGGCGACGGTGCCGGTGACGGTGACGTTGCCGCCCATGGCGGTTATCGCGATGCGGCCCGAACCTGTTGTGGCTGTGTTGGCCTGGATTGCGCCGCCGGCGGTGACGAGGTTTTGCACCAACCCGTCGATCGCGCTCGCGGTCAGCAGGATCGTGCCACCATCCGCGATGATGGTGCCCGAATTGGTCACCAGCGCGATCGCCGTCTTGCCGTCCGGCCCGACGGGCGCCTGGGTCACCTGCTTGGTGACGTCGATCGACAGCAGGCCATCGCCATACAGGTCCACCGTATGGGCCTCGGCCCCGGCCAGCACCACGCGGCCCATCTGGGCGCGGATCACGCCGGAATTGGCAACCTGTGGTGCCACCAGCGCCGCGAGCCCGGTCTGCGCCACGGTGATCGTGCCGTGGTTCTCAACCCGCGCGCCGGGGTGGGCGGGCTGGTCGAACACCAGGCGGCCGGCGCGGGCATTGGCGTCCGAAATGCCCGGGGCGGAGGCGATCAGCGTGCTGACATTCACCTCCGCGCCCTGCGTGAACACCACGCCGGACTGGTTCTGCACCACCAACACGCCGTTCGACGAAAGCTTCCCTGCGATGATCGACGGGCTGGTCGGCGAGATGACGCGGTTGACCGACACCGATTGGCTGTTCGGCACCTGATAGGTCACCGAGGCGCTCTTGCCGATGTCGAAGCTTTTCCAGTCGTACGCGCCGTATTTGGTGGCCTGTGTCACCGTCATGCTCGCGGTGCCGGCACTCGTCCCCGGCACAAGCTGGGTGGTCGCGATCTTGGCCTGCCCGGCGATCACTTGCCCACCGGTTGGCAGGGCGGTCGGCGCTGGCCCAGCTTGTGCCGGGGCGGTCTGGGCGACCGCCTGTCCGCCAGGGACGGCGAGGCCCGCGAGAAACACCGCCTGAAGTGCCGTGCTGCGCAGAAGATCCGGCCGCGCGCGCAGCGATCCCGGCACAAGCTGGAGCATCGGCCGCATCCCCGGCACAAGCTGGTCGGTGCGGCGGCGCGCCGCGCGAGGAAGCAAGCTGGCCGGTCCGGGGGTGGTGGCGGGCTTCTGCTCGACCATCACACACTCTCCTCAAGGCCTGCGGGAATGCCGCTCGGGCGGGTCGTCATGTCGGGCGCAGCAGCCCGAGCCGGCACGTGCGTCATCAGAACCGTGTCACGAGGCGCCAGTAGAACGCATCGCCGCGCAGCGCCGGGGTGTTCGATTGCACGCCCAGCGGCCGGCGGACGACCCGGTGCACCCATTCCAGGTCGACCGAGACATTCGGGGCGACGCGCAGCCGCGTGCCGGCGCCATAGGATTGCAGGCGCCGGTTGGGGTCGGTCTTTTGATTCTCGACCGTCTCGCCCCAATCGTAGAACGTGTAGAAGGTGCTGCCGACCTCGAGCGGGGTGCCCAGCGCCGTGAAGGCGAAGCTGGTGTTGAGCTGAAGCTCCACCGCCGTCGCCCAGGCCTTGTCACCCGTGACCTCGCCGGAATAGTAACCGCGGTTGATGCGCGCGCCGCCCAGGTAGAACTTCTCCGCCGACGGCAGGATGTCGGAACTGAACTGCCCGGCGATGGTCGCCTGCAGCGCGACCGTCGCACCCTCCCAGGGCTGGAACAGCGTCTGCGTCCGGCTCAGCTCAACGTTGAGCTTGGTGAAATCCACCACCTGGTTCTGCCGGCCGACATTGACCGGATTGCTGCGCGAGGCGCCCAGGCTGTCCATCCCGCGCGATAAGCGCAAACTAGCCTGGCTGACCGCGCTGCGCTCGGCGCCCAGCCACGTGTCCTGGCGCGCATATTCGGTGCCGGCGCGCAGGATGCGCAGGTTGTCGCGGCTGGCCTGGCGCGCCGGCTGGCCGCTGAAGATCTCGCTGTCCAGCAGCTCGAACGTGCCGAACACGCCCAGGCTCTGCTGGCGGGTGCGGATGACGGGATAGCTTGCGGTCAGCCCGGCATTCGTGGTGACACCGTGGTAGCGGATGGCGCGCAGCCCGCCGGAAGGGTCGGCGGTGCCGGAGCCGCCGAACAGGCGCACCTTGAGGCCGGAGCTGCCGACGAACAGGTCGGTGGCGATCTGGCCGAACAGCTGGGTGTTGTTGAACGAACGGTAGATCGAGACGGTGGTGCGCTCGCCGTATTCGGTGAAGCTGTTGGCATCCACCGCCAGCAGCGCCCCCTCGGGCCCAGTGAACGGCGTGCCGCGGTTGTCGGCCACGAAGGTCGCCCCCCACGCGGCGCGCTGCACCTGGGCGATGAGAGTCAGCGCACCGGGCGCCTCGGCCGACGGGCGTAGCACGGCGCGCACCGCGATGCCCGGCACGTCCTGGGCCAGCAGCAGCGCGCGTTCCAGCGTCGCGGAGTCGATCGGGCGCGTTTCGGTGAGGCGATTGAGGAAGCGCAGCACCTGGACGCCGGCCGGCCCGACATCGCCATCGAGCTTGACCTCGGCGATATGGCCCTCGGTGACCACGAAGCGCACCCTGCCGTCGCCGCCATCGGCGAGGATCACGCCGGTCAGCAGGTAGCCATCGGCGCGATAGCGGGCCAGGATCTCCTGGCGGATGGCTTCCACCTGCGCGCGGGTGACACGGCCGCGCACGCGGTCGGTCAGCGCCGTCCAGCTGTCGGGCGCATAGACGGTAGCACCTTCCACCACGCCGGCGGAAACCTGGAACACGTCGTCCGGATTGCCGCGGCTGATCGAGGGCGCAGGGGCAGCGACGGCGGGGGCGGTGATGGGCGCGCGGGGCGCCGGCGCAATGCGGGGAATCGGCGAGCCTTGGGGAATTGGCGGCGCCTGTGCCCACGACGGAGTGGTGCCGCCGAGGGCCACCAGCATGGTCACCGAAAAAGCAGCGGCGCACGCGGCCAGGGAGCGCGGTGCGGTCGGATACTCCCGGTAGGGCAGCGTCGTATCCTCCTGGCTATGATTGCATACTATTTCCGTATTCCATCCACGGCGCAAGAGGTGCAATTATCAGTAACAATGCCTTGCTTGGACATGTGGCAACCTCCGGCAATCCGCCGGTGCGGCCCACGGCTGGCACAAGGAACATTCGTCATGGTATTGCCGATGCCGACCCTGGATCACGTGGTGGTCAATGTGCACGACCGGATGGACGAGGCGCAGGCGCTGTACGGCCGGCTGGGCTTTACACTGACGCCGCGCGGCTATCACTCGCTCGGCTCCGTGAACCACCTGGCGATCTTCGGCACCGACTACCTGGAACTGATCGGCACGCCATCGGGCGGCGGCGGCCGGAAGGACATACTGGGTTGGCCAACCGGGCTGAACGGGCTGGTGTGGGGCACCGAGAACGCCGCCTCGGTCGCCGCGGCGTTGGCGGCCGCCGGCGTGGCATGCTCGCCGCCGAACGAGTTCACCCGGCCGGTGGCCCTGCCCGGCGGCGCGCGCGATGCGGTCTTCCGCACGGTGCGGCTGCCCAACGAGGCGACCGAGGCCGGGCGGCTGTATTTCTGCCATCACCTCACGCGCGACCTGGTGTGGCGCGACGAGTGGCGGCGCCATGCCAACGGGGCGGTCGGCGTGCTGGAGGCGGTGATCGCCGCCGAGGCCCCGGCCCGGCTCGCCGGCCTGTTTGCGCGCATGTTCGGCACGGATGCGGTTTGCACGATCGCCGGCGGCTTCCGCCTGTCAGTCGGCCTGTCGCGATTCGACGTGGTGGACCCGCACGAATTGGCGTCTCGGTTCGGCGCTGCCGCCGCGCCGGCCCTGGGGCGCAGCGAATGGATGGCAGCCCTGGTGCTGCGCACGCAGGCGGTCGGGATGGCGGCCGCCGCCCTTGCTGCGGGCGGCGTTGCCATCGCTGCGCAGACGCCCGATCGTGTCGTGGTCGGACCGGGCGAGACGATCGGTGTCGCGCTCGCCTTCGTGGCATAGGGGCATCGCATGGCGGACAGGGTTCTGGTGGTGACCGGCGGCAGCACCGGCATCGGTGCTGCGGTGGCCCGGATGGCGGCGGCGCGTGGCTATGCGGTGGCCCTGTCGTATCGCAGCAGCGATGCCGCGGCGCAGCAGGTGGTGGCCGACATCCGTGCCGCTGGCGGCCGGGCCTTCGCCATGAAGGCGGACAGTGCCAGCCCAGCGGAGACCGCGGCGTTCTTTGCGACGGTGGATCGCGAATTCGGGCCGTTGACCGCGCTGGTGAACAACGCCGGCATCACCGGCCCGCTATGCCGCATCGAGGCACTGGACCCCGCGGCGCTGGACGAGGTGCTGGCGATCAACGTGAAGGGCTGCTTCCTCGCACTGCGCGAGGCGATCCCGCGCATGGCAACCGACCTCGGCGGCCCCGGCGGGGCGGTGGTGAACGTCTCCTCGCGCGCCAGCGCCATCGGCGGCGCCGGCGAGTGGGTGCACTATGCGGCTTCGAAAGGCGCGGTCGACACGCTGACCATCGGCGCCTCGCGTGAACTCGCCCCGCGCGGCATCCGGGTGAACGCGGTCAATCCGGGGCTGATCGACACCGACATCCACGCCAAGGCTGGCGCGCCCGACCGCGCGGAACGGTTCCGCTCGATGATCCCGATGGCGCGCGCCGGTTCGGCGGAGGAGGTGGCCGATGTCGTGCTGTGGCTACTGTCGGATGCCAGCAGCTACGTGACGGGGGCATTGGTGCCGATCGGGGGTGGTAGATAAGAAAGAAGTTCTTTTTTGTAAAAAAGAACCAAAAAACTTTCTTCCGATTGCGCCCGATTTTTGCGGGGGACTTACGCTGTAATCGGATGAAAGTTTTTTTGCTTCTTTTTTTACCAAAAAAAGAAGACGCTTCCTTACTTGGCTTCGACGAGGTGGTTCGCCCACTGGCCGCGCAGCGCCAGCTTCTGCACCTTGCCGGTTGCGGTGTGGGGAAGTTCGCCCACCACCACGACGTCGTCGGGGATCCACCACTTGGCGACCTTGCCCTCGTAGAACGCCAGCAGCGCCGCCGTGTCGATCTCCCGGCCCTCGCGCGGCACCACGATCAGCAGCGGCCGCTCGTCCCATTTGTCGTGCTTCGCCGCGATGATCGCAGCCTCCGCCACGTCGGGGTGCGACATGGCGAGGTTTTCCAGCTGGATCGAACTGATCCACTCGCCGCCAGACTTGATCACGTCCTTGGAGCGATCGGTGATCTCCATGTAGCCGTCGGTGCTGATGGTGGCGACGTCCCCGGTGGCGAACCAGCCGTCCGCGGTTAGCGCATCGCCCGCCGTACCGCCGTAATACGAGCTGCACACCCAGAAGCCCTTGGACTGCAGGTGGCCGGAGGTGGTGCCGTCCCACAGCAACTCGCGGCCCTCGTCGTCCACGATGCGCATGTCCACGCCGTAGATGCTGCGCCCCTGGGTGAGTTGAAGTTGCATCTTCTCCTCGCCCGTCAGGTGGGCGTTGGACGGCTTTGGCGCGTTGTAGGTGCCCAGCGGTGACAGCTCCGACATGCCCCAGGCATGGTCGATGCGGATGCCGTACTCCTGGTCGAACGCCTCGAACAACAGGCGCGGGCAGGCCGACCCGCCGATCACGAAGCTCCTGACCGTATGCAGCCGGTCGCCGCTGCTGCGCAGGTGGTTCAGCAGGCCCAGCCACACCGTCGGCACGCCGGCGGACAGGGTAACTTTCTCGTCGTTCATCAGCTTGGTCAGGCTCGCGCCATCCATGTGCCGGCCCGGCATGATCAGCGAGGCGCCCACCATCGGCGCACTGTACGGCGTGCCCCAGGCATTCACATGGAACATCGGCACCACCGGCAGCACCCGGTCGGCCGCGCGCAACCCGATCGCGTCGGCCATGCTGCTGGCGAAGGCATGCAGCACGGTGGAACGGTGGCTGTACAGCACGCCCTTCGGCCTGCCGGTCGTGCCCGAGGTATAGCAGAGCGCGGCCGCCGTGTTCTCGTCGAAGCTGGGCCAGGCATAACCCTCGTCGGCTGCCTCCATCAGCTCCTCGTAGCACAGCAGCGCCATGCCCTCGGGCAGGGCGATGTCCGGCATGTGGGCCCGCTCGGTCATGACCACGACGGCGCGCAGCGTGGCCCGCACATCCTTGGCCACCGCGGCGATCAGCGGCGCGAAGGTGGTGTCGAGGAACAGCACCACGTCCTCGGCATGGTTGATGATGTAGATGAGGTCGGCAGGCGACAGGCGCGGGTTGATGGTGTGGCACACCGCCCCCATGCCCGAAATGCCGTAGTACAGCTCGAAATGGCGGAACCCGTTCCACGCCAGCGTGGCCACCCGGTCGCCGGGATTCACGCCCAGGCGCTGGACCATTCGCGCCGCACGCCGGCAACGCGGCTCGATCTCGCGATAATTGGTGCGATGGAGCGTGCCCTCGACGGTCTTGGAGACGATCTCGCCGGTTGGATGGTGGCGGGCCGCGTGCTGGAGGATGGAGCTGATGAGCAGCGGTTGGTCCTGCATCAGGCCGAGCATGCGCGTTCTCCCTTGCCCCGGGGCATCAGCCCGCCCAGGTCGATGTAATGAACGACCTTATAGGCACGGCACGCTTCCGCCAACCGCCGAATGGCCAAGGCTGGCGCAGGCAGGCGGCCACCGGGGAGATCTCGGTGCCGCCTGGCCGCGTGCAATCGCCGGCCGGTTCCCCTGCTGCCTTCCTTGCGGAGGCTCAGCCGTGATCGGCCATGAAGCCCTTGATGCGCGGGGCTATATCGGCGTTGAACCGGCGCCCGTTGAACAGGCCGTAATGGCCCACGCCCGGCTGCTCCCAATGGGCATGCTTCTCGGGCGCCAGATTATGCGCCAGCACATGCGCCGCGCGGGTCTGGCCGATGCCGGAGATGTCGTCGCGCTCGCCTTCCACGGTGAACAACGCGGTGCGCGCGATCGCGGCCGGCTGCACCACCTCGCCGCGATGGCGGAACAGCCCGCGCGGCAGGTGGTGCTCCTGGAAGACCTTCTCG
>Ga0105050_10007332_pt1 | contig 13223 bp, 14 predicted proteins | sample FRY01_FD_78088 | JGI IMG/M metagenome (GOLD analysis project Ga0105050, IMG submission 78088) | Freshwater microbial communities from Lake Fryxell liftoff mats and glacier meltwater in Antarctica - FRY-01 | ecosystem: Environmental > Aquatic > Freshwater > Ice > Glacier meltwater ... | reverse complement strand
GGCCGATGCGGCGGCCGTGCAGACTGGTGGTCATTTTTCCGACTCGGCACCTCCACCATACCAAGCATAAGCAGGAGATTAACCATGGCCTTCGAATCAAAAATGACCACCAGTCTGCACGGCCGCCGCATCGGCCTGCAGCGCCTGAGCACCGTCGAACACGGGGGGCTCAAGTCGGCGGAATTCATCGTCGGCGCCGAAGCAGTGCGGGAAGGTGTCACCACCGAAACGACCGGCGTGGCCGTGCTGGCCTACGGGGTGAGCAACCTGAACGGCACCAGCGCGGGCTCCAGTTCGGTCTACGTGCTCGACCCGCCCATCCCGGGCGTGCGCAAGCTGGCCAACTTCAGTTCGGCCAACATCCCGACGTACCTGAAAACCAAGAACGCCGAGACTTTCCGCACCTCGGCCGACAGCACGATCGCCACCGTGCTCTCGTCCACCCTGACGGGCGCCGTGATCGAACTGGTCGGCCTGACGACGGCGCTCTGGGGCCTGCTGACCAACGGCACCACGGTCATCAACCGCGCGGCAACCACGTAACACCGAAACCGGGGCGGCCGCCCGGCCGCCCCCAGACGCACGAGAGGGGGCAGCACATGAAGATCGCACTGATCGGCAGCGCGCCGTCGAGCATTGGCAGCGCGCCGTTCGCCGACGCCAGGTTCAACCAGTTCCTCGGGGGCAAGCCGGCGCCGGCCTACCCGCCATCGCAGTTCATCAACGAGACGTGGCAAATCTGGGGGTGCTCACCGGGTGCCTTCGGGGTCTGCCCGCGCGCCGACAGGTGGTTCGAAGTGCACCGGTGGGAGCCCGGCAAGACGTGGTTCAGCCCGGAATACTGTCAGTTCCTGCGCGAGTTCCGCGGCCCCGTGTACACCGGTGGCCCCGTGCCCGAGATCCGCAACGCGACCCCCTTCCCGATCGACGCCGTCGAGGAAGCGTTCTCGGGCTACTTCCTGACCTCGAGCCTCGCGCTGATGATGGCGCTCGCCATCCTCGATATCGAGACAGACCGGGCCACCCGCCCAGCCTTCACGCCCGACGAGGACACCATCGCCTTCTTCGGCGTCGACATGGCGGCGACCGAGGAATACGGTTACCAGCGGGCCGGCTGCCAGTTCTTCGTGCTCGAGGCGCTGCGCCGCGGCATCCAGGTCTACGTGCCGCCCGAGAGCGACCTCCTGCGCCCCATGCCCGTCTACGGCATGTGCGAGTGGGACCACGAGTACATCAAGCTCACCACGCGAGCGCGCGAGATCAACCAGCGGGTGCAGATCCAGCAGCAGGCCGCGGCCGGCGCCCAACGCGAGCTCGACCACCTCAACGGGGCGAGGGAGAACCTCGACTACGTCGCCAACACGTGGACGAGCCCCTACGGCCTGCCCTCGGGGATCTTCCTGAACCACAAGGTAGGCACCGGCATGGGCGGCGGGGTGACGAGGATCGACCAGCCCCACCTCAAGGGTGGCGGCCCGGGACAGCAGGCCGAGGCAGGGTCTGACCCCATCACGACGATCAAGGGGAGCATATTGTCCTCCACGGACGGCGACCTCCTGCACGGTGGAGGGTGGGAACCCGCCCCAATGCCGCCATCACCCACCAGGGCCACGCCGCGCCCCTACACGGGCCGCACGGCCCAGGCGCGCCCCAAGGCCAAGCCCAGGCCCCGTAAGCGCCGCTGATGGGAGAGGGTGCCCTCGAGGACTATCTCGAGACGCTCGGCGCCCTGCCCGAGGGTGCCCGCCAGCGCGCCGAGGACGAGGCGCTCGAGGCCACCCGAGGGCGCCTGTGGGTGCCCAACCCAGGTCCCCAGACCGAGGCCTACTTCAGCGAGGCCGACGAACTGCTCTACGGCGGGGAGCCAGGCGGGGGCAAGACCGACCTCCTCGTCGGGCTCTCGCTCACCGAGCACCAGAAATCCCTCGTCCTGCGCCGCACGAACAAGGAGGCCGAGAAGCTCGTCGAGCGCTACAAGGAAGTCGTCGGGCACACCAACGGCCTCAACGAGCAGCGCGGCACGTGGCGCATGCCCGGGCGCCTGATCGACATCGGCGGGTGCCAGCTTGAGAGCGACAAGCAAAAGCGCAAGGGCGTGCCCCACGACCTCAAGGGCTTCGACGAACTGCCCGACTTCTCGCGCACGCAGTACGAGTTCATCATCAACTGGAACCGATCGACCAACCCCGCCCAACGCTGCAGGGTGATCGCCACGGCCAACCCCCCGACCACCCCGGAGGGCGTCTGGGTGGTTGAGCGCTGGGGCCCGTGGCTCGACCCCCGCCACCCGCACCCAGCCCTATCAGGCGAACTTCGATGGTTCCTGCGCACCGAGGATGGGCAAGAGATCGACGTCGAGGGCCGCGGGCCATTCGAAGTGGGCGGGGAGATGGTCGACGCCAAGAGCCGCACGTTCATCCGATCGCGCCTGAAGGACAACCCCGACCTCGCGCGCACGAACTACGCGAGCACCCTGAACGCCGCCGGCGCCGAGATGCGCGCCCTCGCCGCGGGGGACTTCGAGAGTGCCCTCACCGACGCACCCCACCAGGCGATCCCCACAGATTGGGTCCGCGCCGCGCAGGACCGCTGGACCGAGCGCCCACCCGAGGGCATCCCGATGTGCGCCATGGCCGTCGACGCAAGCGGCGGGGGCAAGGACCCGATGGTGCTCGCCATGCGCTACGACGGGTGGTACGCCCAGCTGGTGAGCGTGCCGGCGATCGAGATCCCCGTGCACCGCGCCGGCAAGCACTGCGCCGGGATTATCGTGTCGCACCGCAAGAACCAGGCCGTGGTGATCATCGACCTGGGCGGCGGGTACGGCAACGCCACATTCGAGACGCTCGTCGACAACGAGATCGAAGTGAGGGCGTACAAGGGGGCCGAAAAGACCAACCGCAGGACCTCGAGCAAGCAGCTGGGATTCACGAACACCCGCACGGCGGCCCACTGGAGCCTGCGCGAGGCGCTCGACCCGGCGCAGGAAGGCGGGAGCCCGATCTTCCTACCGCCAAGCCGGCTGCTGCTCGCCGACCTGACGGCCCCCACTATCGAATTGACCCCGCGTGGGTTACAGTTGGAGCCGAAGGAGAAGCTCGTAGAGCGCCTCGGGCGTTCAACGAACGAGGGGGACGCGGTGGTGATGGCCTGGTTTCACGGGCCGACGTACATCACCGACGGTGCAATCTGGCAGCAGCAGCGGGCCGCGCGCAACCGGCGGCGAACGCAAAACCCCCAGGTGCTGATGGGCCGGCACCGAGCAGCAAGGAGATGAGCCATGGAAGGCATCACCATCGCAAAGGTACTCACCACCGCCCTGGGCGGCCTCGTGGCCGGCGCAGTCGGATCGATGCTGCAGGACGACAAGCCGGCGGCGGCCGCGGCAGCCGCCCCTCCCGCCCCCACCGTGGCCGCCGAGCCTACCCCAGAGATGCCCGTGGCTGACGACAGCCAGGTGCGTGCAAACCAACGCAAGGCCACGGCCCTGCAGGCCCGCCAGCGCGGGGGGCGCCAGAGCACCATCCTCACGGCGCTCGACGACGAGAAGCTGGGAGGATAACCGTGGACATCTTCAAGGGTGCCCCCGCCCCGCAGGTCACGGCAGCGGGCCCCATCACCGCACCCATCGCGGCACCCACAGCCCCCGTGGTGGTCCCCAAGCCCGCCGACGCGCCACCGCAGGGGGATGTGCCGGGCGGTCGGCGCCGCGCCCGCGGCGCGCGTGCGAGCACCGTGCTCACGGCGATCTCGCCCGAAGCCGAAACCCTGGGCTAACCCGGGAGAACGCATGGACAACAAGCAACTGCTCGAGCGCGCCCACAAGCTCTTCTCCGAGCGCGGCACGTTCATGAGCCTGTGCCAAGAGATCGCCGAGAACTTCTACCCCGAGCGCGCCGACTTCACCCTGCGCCGGGAGATCGGAAACGAGTTTGCCGGGAACCTCATGACCAGCTACCCCGTACAGGTCAGGCGCGACCTCGGGGACCAGATCGGCCAGATGCTCAGGCCCACCGAGAAGGAGTGGTTCCACGTCGGCACCGAGGACCAGGAGCGCCTCGACCACGAATCCAAGCGCTGGCTGAAGTGGGCCGCCAACACCCAGCGCCGCGCCATGTACGACATCCGCACGCACTTCGCGCGCGCCACCACCGAGGCCGACGACGACTTCGCCTGCTTCGGCCAGGCCGTCATCCGCGCGAGCCTCAACCGCAACCTCGACGGCCTGCTCTACCGCACCAAGCACCTGCGCGACGTCGTGTGGAGCGAGGACGAGGACGGGGAAATCTGCTTCGTCGCATGCAAGTGGCGCCCCCACGGCTTCGAGCTCGAGCGATACGCGGGCTTCAACCTCACCGAGCGCCTGCGCGCCAAGATCAATAAGAACCCCCTCGATCGAGTGGAGTGCATGCACATAGTCACCGCCTCCGAGCTCTACAGCGGGGACACGAAGGGCAAGCCCTGGGCATCGGTCTACCTGACCATCGAGCCCTTCGGCGTGCTCGAGGAAACCCCGGTGCGCGTGCTCGAGTACATCATCCCGCGCTGGCAGACCGTCTCCGGCAGCCAGTACGCCTACAGCCCCGCCACGATCGTCGGGCTCGCCGACGCACGCACCATCCAGGCCATGACCTACACGCTGCTCGAGGCGGGCGAGAAGGCCACGAACCCCCCGATGGTTGCCACCCAGGACGCCGTGCGCAGCGACATCGCTATCTACCCCGGCGGCACCACGTGGGTCGACTACGACTACGACGAGCGCCTGGGCTCTGCGCTGCGCCCCCTGACGATCGACACCAAGGGCATCCCCCACGGCATCGACATGCAGCGCGACGCCCGAGCGCTCCTGATGCAGGCGTTTTATCTCAACAAGCTCACCCTCCCCCAGCGCACCCCCCAGATGACGGCCTACGAAGTGGGCCAGCGCATCCAGGAGTGGATTCGCGCGGCGCTCCCGATCTTCGAGCCCATGGAGCACGACTACAACGGCAAGGCCTGCGAAACCACGTTCGACCTCCTGCTCCACGGCGGCGCGTTCGGCTCGCCCTTCGATATCCCCAAGCGCCTGCAGGGGCGAGACTTCCAGTTCCGCTTCCGCAGCCCGCTGCACGACGCGGTCGAGCAAATCAAGGGACAGGTCTGGATGCAATCGAAGGCGCTCATCGCCGACGCCATGTCGATCGACCAGAGCGCCATCGCGCTGCTCGACGCGAAGGTGGCGGTGCGCGACGCCCTCGAGGGCATCGGGTGCCCGCCGGCCTGGCTGCGAAGCGAACCCACAGTGAAGCAGATCGAGGAAGCCCAGGCAGCCGCGGAGCGCGCCCAGCAGCTGATGGGCGCCATGCAAGCCGGCAGCGAAGTGGCCGCCAACATGGGCGCGGCCCGTAAAGACGAGGCCGCTGCCGTCGCATGACACCCACGCGGGACAAAAAGCCGCCGGCGCCGTGGCTCCCAGCGCCCTACGTGCTCGCCGACGCGAGCGCCCTGCAGGCCATCGAGCGCGGCGAGGCCGACGCCGAGCAGCAAAAGCGCGCCATGCGCTGGATCATCGAGGCCGCGGCCGACACCTACGGTATGAGTTTCCGGCCCGGCCTCGAGGGCGCGCGCGACACCGACTTCGCTGAGGGCCGACGCTTCGTGGGCCAACAGGTCGTGAAGATGATCAAGCTCAACCTGAACACACTGAGGGGAAAACAATGAGAATCAGACAGTGGATGCAGTACATGGGACCGGCCGGCGACGACACGAGCGCCGGCGGCGGCGGTGATGACGACGACCTCGACACAGGCCCCGAGCCTGACGCGGCGCGCACGTTCCTCGCCGACTTCGTGGACGCCGACGCCCTGAAGGCGCTCGACGACACCAAGGTGCTCGAGCACCACAAGCGCGTGAGCGCAGCCGTGGCCAAGCACGGCAAGCCGGCCGACTGGCCCGATGACTGGCGCGAGCGGTACATCACGAAGAAGGGCGCCAAGGACGCCGACGCCGACAAGCTCAAGGCGCGCCTGGGCCGCTACGCGAGCCCCGAGGCGGCGCTCGACGGTCTGTTCGCAGCCCAGCAGCGCATCTCGAGCGGCGAACTGCGCACCACGCTCCCGAAGGACGCCAAGCCGGAGCAGGTCGCGCAGTGGCGAAAGGACAACGGGATCCCCGAGAAGGCCGGCGACTACGACCTCAAGTTCGACAGCGGCCTCGTGATCGGCGCCGCCGACAAGCCCACGGTCGACGCGTTCCTCGCGCGCGCGCACGCCTCCAACATGCACCCCGACCAGGTGAAGCAGACGGTCGAGTGGTGGCACACCGAGCGCGAGAGCCAGGCCGCGGCGCGCCAAGAGGCCGACGCCAACGTCGCGCGATCGAGGATCGACACCCTGCGCACCGAGTGGGGCGGGGAGTACCGCGCCAACCAATCGCGCGTACAGGCCGCCCTTAGCATGCTGCCAGGCGAGGCAGCCCAGCGCCTCATGGCCGCCAGGCTGGCCGATGGCACCCCCGTTATGAGCGACCCGGACATCCTGCGCGGGCTCGTGGCCATCCACAGGGAAGTTAACCCGACCTCCACTGTCGTGGCCGACAACGACCCCGAAACCATGGCCGCCACGATCGACGACGAGATCAAGACGATCAAGGGCTACATGAGCGCGCCGAAGGGCACGGCCGAGTACCGGAAGTATTGGGGGGACGAGAAAGCCCAGGCCCGCTACCGCCAACTGCTCGATGCGAAAGCGAACATGGGCAAGCGCTCAGGACGGGCGAAAGCCGCGTAGCATCAGCACACCCCGCAAGGGTGGCCCCGCACCAAGCAGACCCCGGCGAACGCGCGCGCCGGGCCCGGACGGATACCCCGGGGCTTGTGGTGGGGCTTTTTTTATGCTGCAATGCGTATCAACCGGCCCGACCCGGTCACCCGCGCCAGCCGGCGCGCACCGAAGAAAGGGCCGACGAACACCGTAGCGCGGCCCCGAGGCGTCGCAACGGCCCCCGCCCAGGCGGGACACCCCGAGAGCACGGCACCGGATACCCCGAGCGAAGGTACGCGAAACCGTACACTTGCAAGGAGCCCACACCGTGGCCTCGATCAAACTATTCCTCAAGCACCTCAAGGTGCTGGCAGTCTGCCTGCTGGCAGAGATCCTCTGGCCCATCAAGGGCTACGTCGACCGGAACCTCACGTTCCACCTCGACACCGCGTTCCAGACGCAGTACCGCGACGAATTTATCGCGGGCTTCGAGCAGCGCGAAAGCCTGCTGCGCGCCACCGTCACCACCGATGCCGAGATCAAGGGCAGCACGGCCGTTTTCCTGGTGGCCGACTCAGGTGATGCCGAGGCGAAAACTCGTGGCGTAAACGGGCTCATCCCGGCGCGTGCCGACAACAACGTCCAGAACTCGTGCAACATCACCGAGTGGCACGACCTCGTGCGCAAGACGAACTTCAACATCCTGTCGTCCCAGGGCAACCAGCGGGCCATCATGCAACAGACCACGATGGCCGTGGTGAACCGCAAGATCGACAGCCAGATCATCACCGTGCTCAACACCGGCACCGTGACGGTCGGGAGCTCGAGCACGATCCCGAACGTGGATCTGTTCCAGCACGCACGGGTGAAGCTCTCGAATGCCAGCGTGCCGTGGGACTCGAACATCTGCCTGCTCTGCCAGCCGTCGTTCCTGTCCTACCTCGAGCAGGCGCCCGAGTTCGCCAACGCGCAGTATGTCAACGTGAAGCCCTACGCGGGCGAGGACGACAACCCGTCCTGGCGCGACCGGCCGATGGCCTACCGGTGGCGCAACACGCTCATCTGCGAGCACCCGAACCTCCCCGGCAAGGGCACCTCGAGCGAGAAGTCGTTCATGTACCACAAGGCGGCAGTCGGGCACGCGGCTAACACTGAGGCCATGGACAGCGAGGTGGGCTACAACGGCGAACAGGCCTACAGCTACGCCCGCGCATCGATCCACATGGGCGCAGTCCTCATGCAAAACGAGGGCGACGTGGTCATCACCCACGACGGATCGGCGCGAGCCTAAGCACCCCGCAACCTGATGGCCTGCTAACCGGGGCGGAACACCGCCCCGGCCTCCGGGCCGAACCTGAAGGATCTGAAAATGGCCTACGCTGGAACCACCGCAACCCTGCCGAACCCCCCCGTGCCGATCGTGGGCAACCTGATCTCCATCAACGCCAACACCACGGCGCATGGCCAGGGGATGAACGTCTGGCTTTACAACTCGTGCCACAGCAGCTCCCAGCTGACCGACGCCAACTTCTTCGCCGATGCGCACTACATCGGAATGAAGCGGGGCGACATCGTGTTCGGCGCCCAAGCCACCGGCTCGTCGGTCGGCGTGTACATGGGCGTGCTGGGGGCCGTGACCACCGCAGGGGCCGCACTGGCCTCCACCGGCGGGATCTTGAGCTCGACGCGCTAAACGCCGAAAGGCGCAAGGCACGCAGTAAGGGCGGGGCCCACCGGCCCCGCCCGGCAGCACAGCCCCGAACAACTGGAGGGAGTACCCATGACCCCGAAGAAAACCACCACCGCACCCGCACCCGCGCCGGCCGAGGCCGACGACACCCAGGCCGCGAAGGCCGAGGCCCCCGCCAGGGCCCCCGCCATGGACCCCGTCACCGCGCGCATCGAGGCCGAGCGCCACCAGCGCGAGACAGACGCCCTGCGACCGGGATCCGCCCGTATGAGCGAGGCGAACTTCCTGCACAACCGCTGGGCGGTGACGGTCGCGCGCGGGGTCACCCGCGAGATGCTGCTCGACCCGCGCTTCTGGACGCACATCGGCGCGAAGCTGCGCCCGTGGGACCACGTCGAGGCGTACTCCGACGACGGCACGTTCTACGCCGAGTACCTGGTGCTCGCGTGCGACCGGCTCTGGGCGAAGCTCGTCGAAACGAAGTGGGTCGCCCTGTCGACCCAGGACGTGAGCCTCACGCAGGCCGCGATGATGGCGCAGCTGGACTTCACCATCCAGCACGAGGGTCCGTACCTGCTCTGGACGGTGAAGCGCAAGGTTGACGCCCAGCGCATCGCCGAGAAGCACCAGACCGAGGAACTCGCCCACACCTGGCTGCGGGCACACCTTCGCACCGTCGGCGCCCCGGCCCCCACCACCGCCTAAACGGCGGGGCCGGGCGTGCGCGCCCGGCCTGACAGGAGCGACCGTAGATGGCGACCTCGCGCCTCAAGCTCTACAACCGGGCCCTGTCCATTTGCGGGGAAACCGTACTCGCCGCCCTCACCGAGAACCGCAAGCCCAGGCACCTGCTCGACCAGGCCTGGGACGCGGACGTGGTGAAGGAGGCGCTCGAGAACGGCCAGTGGCGCTTCGCGCGGCGCACCCAGAGGATCGACTACGACCCCGACATCACCCCGGAATTCGGCCCCCGGCGCGCCTTCGGGCGCCCGAGCGACTGGTGCGCAACCTGCGCCCTGAGCGCATCGGAATACATGACGCCCCCATTGCTGGCCGTGCGCGAGGAAGGCGGGCACTGGTATGCCGACGTGGACGAGATCTACCTGTCGTATGTCTCGGACGGCAGCGCCTACGGCGGGGACTACAGCCTGTGGCCGGTGCAGTTCGCCGAGTACGTCGCCACCATGATGGCGGGCAAGATCGTGCTCTCCCTCACGGCCGACAAGGCGCGCTGGCAGGCCATCCTCCACCCCCGGACAGGGTCCCTGCGCGATGCGCGGCTCAAGGCGCGCAACCACGACAGCATGGGCGAGCCCGTGCGCTTCCCGCCGCCCTCTTCGTGGCTCCTAAGCCGTGGCGGCCGACGAGGCCGCGGAACCCGCAGTGACGGAGGCTCCACCGGCAGCCTCACGGGGTAACGGGGCATGGCGATCGCGGTCCCCAAGTTCTTCGCGTTCAACCGCGGGCTCATCTCCGGGCTCGGCCTCGCGCGCACCGACCTCAAGCGCTACGCCCTGAGCGCCGACACCTACGAGAATTGGGTCGCGCGCAAGCTCGGCCCCATGATGCTGCGCCCCGGGCTTGGATACATCGGGGCCTCGAACGCCAACCTCGCGGCGCGGCACATCGAATTCATCTTCGCCACCGACGACACCGCGCTGATGGAATTCACCGAGAGCACGCTGCGCATCTGGGTCGCCGACGCCCTCGTCACCAGGGCCGCGGTGTCGACCGCTGTGGCCAACGGCACCTTCACCTCAGACGTCGCAAGCTGGACCGACAGCGACGAGTCCGGGGGCACCTCGGTATGGGTCACCGGTGGGTACCTTGGGCTCACGGGTAACGGCACGGCGAGCGCCATCCGGGACCAGACCCTGAGCGTGTCGAGCGGCGACCAGAACGTCGAGCACGCTCTTCGCATCGTGGTGCAGCGCGGCACCGTCGTGCTGCGGGTGGGTTCAAGCTCTGGCGGCGACGAGTACATCGGCGAAACGACGCTCGGCACCGGCACCCACAGCCTCGCCTTCACCCCAACGGGCGCGAGCGTGTACGTGCGCCTCCTGAGCTCGCTCAAGCGCCAGGTGCTCGTGGACTCCGTGGCGATCGAGGCCGCCGGGGTGATGAGCCTCACGGCCCCCTACGCAGCGGCGGACCTGGACAAGATCCGCCACGACCAATCTGGCGACGTTGTCTACCTCGCCGCCGCCGGGTACCAGCAGCGGAAGGTCGAGCGCCGCAGCACCACCAGCTGGTCGATCGTGCTCTACGAGCCCACCACGGGCCCGCTGCGGGCCGACAACACGGGGCCGGCGACCATCACCGCGAGCGCCCTGTCGGGCAACGTGACCCTGACAGGTTCGAAGCCCATCTGGACCGCCTCCAACGTGGGGAGCCTGTACCGCATCGCCTCGAGCGGCCAGACCGTGACGGCGAGCGTCACGGCCGAGAACAGCTTCACGAGCGCCATCCTCGTGACCGGAGTCGGCAGCCAGCGCGTGTTCCAGATCACCCGATCGGGAACCTGGGTTGCCACCGTGACCCTGCAGCGCAGCTTCGATAGTGACGCCGGCCCCTGGGAGGACGTCACCACCTACACCTCGATCGCCACCATCAGCTACGACGACGCCCTCGCCAACCAGATCATCTACTACCGCATCGGCGTCAAGACGGGCGACTTCACGAGCGGCACCGTGGAGCTCACGCTCGACTACGCTGTGGGTTCGATCGACGGCGTCGCGCGCATTACCGCCGTTGCGAGCGCGACGAGCGTCTCGGCCGAAGTGATCACCGACCTCGGGGACACTGCGGCCACCGACCTGTGGGCCGAGGGCGCGTGGTCAAGCCGCCGTGGCTTCCCCAGCGCCGTGGCGATCCACGACGGGCGCCTCTTCTGGGCGGGCAAGCAGGGCATCTGGGGGTCGGAATCCGACGCCTACGAGGGCTTCGACGCGGAAACCGAGGGCGACTCAGGCCCCATCAACCGCACCGTGGGCTCGGGGCCCGTGGACGTTGTGAACTGGATCCTGCCGCTGCAGCGCCTGCTGATCGGCGCCCAGGGCACCGAGTACACCGCCAAGGCGAGCAGCTTCGACGAGCCCCTCACCCCGACGGCCTTCTCGACCAAGCCGGCCTCGACCTACGGCAGCGCGGCGGTGGCCGGCCGGAAGATCGACAAGCGCGGCATCTTCGTGCAGCTGGGTGGCACCCGGGTGATGGAGATCGCCTTCGATGCGGCCGAGGGCGAGTACGGCTCCAAGGACATCACCGAGCTCGTGCCCGACCTTTTCTCAGACGCCACCGGCAGCAAGTACATCAAGCGCCTCGCCGTGCAGCGCCGCCCCGACACCCGGATCCACTGCGTGCGCTCAGACGGCAAGGTGGGCCTGGCCATCTTCGACCCCACCGAGAACGTGCTGTGCTGGGGGATCGTCTCGACCGATGGCGCGATCGAGGACGTCGTGGTGCTGCCCGGGGCCGCGGGCACGGGCGAGGACGCCGTTTACTACTCCGTGAAGCGCGTGGTGAACGGAGCCACCGTGAGGTTCCTCGAGCGCTGGGCGCTGGAATCGGAGTGCCAGGGCGCCACCACCAACAAGCAGGCCGACAGTCACATCGTCTACACGGGCGTCTCGACCACCACGATCACCGACCTCTCCCACCTCGAGGGCGAGGCCGTCGTGGTCTGGGGCGGGGGCAAGGACCTCGGCACCTACACCGTGACGGGCGCCCAGATCACGGGGATCACCACGGCGGTGACCGCGGCCATCGTCGGGCGCACCTACACCGCCAAATGGCGCTCGGCGAAGCTTGCCACCGCGAGCCAGTCCGATGGCGAGATCACCATGCCGCGCAAGGTCGACCAGATCGGCGTCGTGTTGCTCAACACCCACCACACCGGGCTTCAGTACGGCCGGTCGTTCGACGACCTCGAGGACCTGCCCCAGGTGTTCGACGGTGCCCCCGTGGCCGCCGACACCGTGCACAGCGACTACGACCAGGTCCCGGTGTCGTTCCCGGGCGAGTGGGGCTCGGACGAGCGCCTGTGCCTGCAGGCCGTGGCGCCCAAGCCCTGCACCGTGCTCGCCGTGGTTATCCCGATGGAAAGCCATGCGAAATATTGATATCCAACCGGCCACCGCTGCGGCGCTCGAGGCCTTCTACGGGCGGCCGTTCCCGGTGACCGCGCGCGCCATCATGGCGACCGAGGCGGGCCGCCTGCTCGGGGTGGCCGGGTGCTACCCACAAGCAGAATCCATGGTCGTGTTCTTGAAGCTGACCGACGACCTGCGCCGGCACCCCCGCATCATCGTGCGCGAGACTCGGCGCCTGCTCAAGATGGCGCGCGCCCACGGCGGGAAGGTGATTGCCCAGGTTGATGAGCAGATCAAGGGCTCGGCCCGCTTGCTCGAATTCTCGGGCTTTCGGCCCGTCGGCGCCGGCATGTACGTGCTCGAGGGAGCGTGACCATGGAACTGAACTTCGGACAGATCCTCCCCGTGGCCATGACGGCGCTCGGCGCCTTCATGGGTAAGCAGGGGAACGACCAGGCGGCCGACGCCGCCCGGGTCCAGGGCGAGGCCCGGCGCGTCGCCGCGCAGTTCCAGGCCGACCAGCTACGCGACTACGCCGGACAGTCCGTGGCCGCCGCCCAGCGCGGCGCGATCGAGGAAAAGCGCAAGGCCACCCTGCTCGCCAGCCGGGCCGTCGCTGTGGCCGCAGCAAGCGGTGGGGCAGCAGACCCCGGGGTCCTCTCGACCCTTGCCCGGATCTCCTCCGAGGGCGCCTACCGAGCG
>Ga0105050_10007329_pt1 | contig 13230 bp, 8 predicted proteins | sample FRY01_FD_78088 | JGI IMG/M metagenome (GOLD analysis project Ga0105050, IMG submission 78088) | Freshwater microbial communities from Lake Fryxell liftoff mats and glacier meltwater in Antarctica - FRY-01 | ecosystem: Environmental > Aquatic > Freshwater > Ice > Glacier meltwater ... | reverse complement strand
AGTACGCTTGATCTGAGTGCGACTTTCCGGCGCGGCACCGGGGCCATGGGGGCGCTGGCAGCACCCGAAGAAGCCTTTGGTGAAGGCACGTCGAGACCGCAGATTGTTACGCTGGGTGCGCAGTTCATCACCCCCTTTTCCATTGGCCAGCAGCGCTTGCGCTATGGCGCGAGCGGTCGCGGCCAATGGAATGGGACACCGCTGGTGCCGCAAGATCGCTTCGCCATTGGCAGCCGCTATACGGTGCGTGGGTTTGAAGGACAAAATTTGCTGCTGGGCGAACGTGGCTGGTTCATTCGCAACGATCTCGGGCTGGCTCTCGGTCAGACCCTGCAAGAACTCTATCTCGGTCTCGACTATGGCGAAGTGGCCGGGCCTTCAAGCGCCCGCCTTGCGGGCCGCCACATGAGCGGCATTGCGCTGGGTCTGCGTGGTGGCCTGCAAAATTATTCCTTCGATATTTTCCTCAGCCGGCCAATCACTGCGCCTCCAGGTTTTGACAAGCACAGCGTCAATGCCGGGTTCAGCCTGCATGCTTTTTTCTGAAAGTGTGGTGATGCGATTTCATTCTTTTGAAGGCTTAGAGCTGATCGTGCCGTATCTGGGTAAGCAAGACTGGAACGAGGCAGAAGTGCTTGGCTCGGCAGTCTGGCTCTGGATCCATTCTGCGTCACACCGCAATTTTCCCTTGCAGTCGCTTTCTTCGGTGCTGCTCCCGGCAATCAGGCACCGGCAATTCTTGCTCGCATATGAAGCGGGGCGGGCCGTGTTTTATCTGTCCTGGGCAAATCTGAGTGCAGCCGCCGAGCAGCGCTATATCAGCCAGCACCCCGTGTTCATGCCAGATAGTGACTGGCATAGCGGGGAGCGCTTGTGGATTCTCGACTGGGTTGCGCCGTTTGGCCACACGCCAACCATGAGCCGGTTAGTCAGACAGCAGTTATTTGCCGGCCGCTGCGGGCGGTATCTGATGCATCGCGGTAATGAGCGCGGATTAAAAATTAAAACGCGTTATGGCAGCGCCGTTTTTCCCCATGAAGCGCGCGACTGGTTTGTGCATCACCCCGTCTTACATGCCACAGGGCTTTCGCCCCCGGTATCGGGCAGCGACGCAGCAGAAGGGCTCATCAGGCCCGCGATTTTTACAGAACACCCATCAGGAGAATGCGCATGAACAAGCTCTGTTATCGGCTCGTCTTTAATAAAATCCGCGGCGTGCTGATGGCGGTGGCCGAAACCGTTTGTGCTGACGGCAAGAACCCGGGCACGACGCGCGCTGCGCACCGCATTGCCACCGATGCGGCGCCGTCCCCGCCTGGACGCTTGCGCAGCCTGACCCGTCAACTCGGGTGCGCATGGGGTCTGGTTCTCATCAGCATCATCATCAGCGGTAGCACGCTGGCCCAGGTCGTGCCCGACAAGACGGCGCCAGCCAACCAGCAGGCGACGATCCTGCACACGGCCAACGGCGTCATCCTCGTCAACATACCGACGCCGGGCAAAGACAGGGTATCGCGCGCCCTCTACCAACAGCTTGATGTGCCGTCCAAAGGCATCATCCTCAACAACGCGCGCACCGACGCGCTGACCCAGCTCGGCGGCTGGGCGCCCGGCAATCCCTATCTGCTCAACGGCACGGCAAGCGTCATTCTCAATGAAGTCAACAGCAATGACCCCAGCTTTTTACGTGGCTACATCGAAGTCGCCGGCAGCCGCGCCCAGGTCATCATCGCCAATCCGGCCGGCATCACGTGTGATGGCTGCGGCTTCATCAACGCCAGTCGCGCCGCACTGAGCACCGGTATGCCCGTCATTAAAGACGGCAACCTGGAAAGCTATCGCGTACAGCGCGGCAGCATCATCGTCAACGGCGCCGGCATGAACGTCAGCACGACAGATTACACCGACCTCATCGCGCGCTCCGTCCAGATCAATAGCGCACTGTGGGCCCAGCATCTCAAACTCACCACCGGCAGCAACGCAGTCAATACGGCGCATACACAAAGCACGCCGATTGAAGGGCTCGGGGCGGCGCCGGCATTTGCGCTGGATGTGGCCTATCTGGGCGGCATATATGCCGGCAAAATCATGCTGGTTGGCTCCGAGGCCGGCTTAGGCGTGCGCAATGCCGGTGACATTGGTGCCAGCGCCGGTGACGTCGTCATTACCGCGCAAGGCCGCCTTGAAAACGCGGGGCGCATCACCAGTACCGACAAGGCGCATCTTAAGGCGGCCGACGGCATCAACAACAGCGGCACCGTCTATTCACACATCAGCACCACCCTCAGCACGCAAGGTGACATCCATAGCAGTGGCGTTCTGGCCGCGCAAGGCGACCTGATGCTAGAGGCCGATGGCAGCATCCATAGTGATGCCGGTGCCGTGCTGGCTGCCGGCATGCGCGCCGATGGCAGCATGACGGAGCAGGGCATGCTCGTGGCCGGCGCGGGCAACAGCATCACGGCCAACGGCCTCAACCTCAGCGGGGGCGACCAGTCTTATGCAGCGCAGTCGCTTACGCTGACAAACAGTCAGACCAGCGGGGCGAATCTGAACCTCTTTGCTGCGGATGGCGACATCGACCTCACTGGCGCAACGCTGTTGGCCAGCCAGCAACTGACTGCCCAAAGCAGCCAGACCATCCACACGGATTCTGCGCATAGCGCGGCCAGCAGCATCCAGATAACGGCGCAGCACCTCACCAACAGGCACGGAGAAATCGTTCAGTCAGGCCAGGGCGTACTGGCAATAGAGCTGGCCGGTGCACTCGACAACACCCAGGGCCTGATTGCTGCAACCCGACGCCTCTCCATTGCGGACACGAACTCGGCCAACAAAGCACTGGCCGTGACCAATACCAGCGGCATCCTGTTTGCCGGCGAAGCGCTCCGCATCGACAGCAAGCACCTGAGCGGTGACGGCCAGTTACTGAGCCAGGGCGATCTGATGATCACGCTGGACGCCGGCTATCACCATACCGGCACGCTGCAAGCCAGCGGCGAGGTCACCGTGCAGACAGCGGGCATCCTGCATAACGAAAGCAGCCTGTCAGCCGGCACCACGCTGCAGTTGCAGGCAGCGCAAATCCATAACGACGCCGATGGCCAGATACAGGGCACGACCGTCCTGCTGACAGCAAGCAGCGAGCATGCGCTAATCAACCGCGGACTGATCGACGGGCAAGACATCCGGATCGAATCACCCACCATCAAAAATCTAGGCACAGGCCGCATCTATGGCGAGCACGTCGCCCTTGCCGCTGACACCCTGACCAATGCGGCCAACCAGAGCCAGGCGCCCATCATTGCGGCACACGAGCGCCTCGATATTGGCGCTAAAACCATCACCAACAAAAAACACGCCCTCCTCTTTAGTGCCGGCGACATGGCCATTGGCGGTGCGCTCGATAGCGACGGTCTTGCCACGGGTCAGGCCACCACGCTCAACAACCACAGCGCCACCATCGAGGCGCTGGGCGCACTCACGATCACGGCGCAACAGATTAACAACACGAATGACCACCTGCTGACCGGCGAGCGGCCGATCAGCAGCGAGGCCAGAACGGAATACGCAGGAGGCGGCTCGAGTCATCGCTACCTCGAAGGCACACCAGATCTCTACGTCTACAACAACCAGTCCGACCACTTGCATACGCCGGAGGGCAACTTTGAAAGCTGGTGGCGCTATGACTACCAGCGCAACATCACCGAGACTGTCATTGTGCAATCGGATCCGGGGCAACTGCTTGCCGGCGGCACCATGCGCATCACGGCTGAGTCCCTCAACAACGACAACAGTCGCATCATTGCCGGCGGCAACCTGATCGGTAATATCGGGTCGCTCACCAACAGCGAAGCGAGCGCTACGCGCACCGTCACCGATCTGGGCACCGTCTCCAACTTCTGGCGCGATCACGAAAAAGGACGCGACGACACAGGCCGTCGAACCCGGCTCTATGCGCCACCGACCACTGTCCAGAGCATCTCGCTCAATACCGTGCGTTACGAAGGCCATACGGCGCCTGTGGGCAGCGGACTGCAGATTGCCGGCCCGGCTGTCAATGGGACGGTGCAGGTGCCGACTGTCAGGGGCGAGATGGTGCGCAGCGGCGGCCTCTCTGCCACGCTGGCCAACAACAGCCTGTTCCGGCCTGCGCCCGACCCCACGGCACATTACCTAATCGAGACCGATCCGGCCTTTGCCAGCTACCGCCACTGGCTCAGCTCGGACTATCTGCTGCAGGCCCTCGCCATCGACCCCGCGCTGACCCAAAAACGGCTGGGTGACGGCTTCTACGAGCAAAGATTGGTGCGCGAGCAAATAGGGCAATTGACGGGCCGGCGCTTCCTGGACGGCTATGCCAGCGACGAGGCGCAATACCAGGGCCTGATGGGCCATGCCGTCACCTTCGCCCAAAGCCATCAACTGCGCCCCGGCATTGCGCTCTCCGCCGACCAAATGGCGCAACTGACCAGCGACATCATCTGGCTGGTCGAACAAACCGTGACCCTGCCCAATGGCGAGACGGCCAGCGTACTGGTGCCGCAGCTTTATGTGCATGTCCGGGAAGACGACTTGCAGGGCAGCGGCGCCCTCATCGCCGGCAATAACGTTAAATTGACGGCGAGCGGCGAGCTGGCCAATAGCGGCACCATTGCCGCTCGCCGCATCGTCTCGCTGACGGCCGAGAACGTGCGCAACCTCGGTGGCGAGATCCGTGGCGTTGACGTTGGCGTATCAGCGCGTACCGATCTCGACAATATCGGTGGCCGCATCAAAGCCGACACCAGCCTGAGTGTGATGGCCGGGCGTGACCTGACGGTGGCCTCGACGCTCAGTACGCAAACCAGTCAGCAAGGCAGCCGCACCAACGTCGACCGCGTCGCCGGCCTGGTCGTCACTGGCAGTGGCGGCACCTTAGTCGCTGCAGCCGGGCATGACCTGCGCATCACCGGCGCGGTGATGGTCAACGCGCCGACCCAGGAGGATGCTACGACAGCACCCGGCACGACAGTGCTCACAGCCGGCCACAACTTGACGCTGGGCACCGTCACCGAAAGCAGCCGCGAGCAGATTCGCTGGGACAAAAATAATGTCCGCCACGAAGCCAGCCAGACCGAAGCAGGCAGCGTGTTGCACACCCAGGGCAGTCTGCAACTGCAGGCTGGCAACGACCTCACGGCGCAAGGGGCGCGCGTGACGAGCGACCAGGGCGGCGTGCTGGTCATGGCTGGACGTGATCTCAGCCTGAGCACGGCCAGTGCCAGCCGTAGCATCGACGAAGCGCAAAAACACAAAGGTCGTACAGGCGTCATGGCCAGCAAGACCATCACCACGCATGACAAGGTGAGCCAGACTGTTGCGCAGGCCACGACCTTGTCGGGCGACACCGTCATCGCGCTGGCCGGCCAGGACATCAATGTGGTTGGCAGCAACGTCGTCAGCACAAAAGACACCGTGCTGACTGCCGGGAACACCATCAGCCTGCAGGCAGCCGACAACACCGTCATCGAAAGCCACACCCGGAGTGAAAAAACCAGAGGCATCATGGGTACCGGCGGTATCGGATTTACCATCGGCAGCCGCAGGCAGAACATCAACAACCAGTCCGTGCGTCATACTGCCTCGGCCTCCACCGCAGGCAGCACCAGTGGCGACGTGTTGATCGTCGCCGCCAAAGATTACCGCCAGACCGGCAGTGACGTCCTGGTCCCGCAAGGCAGCATCGACATCGCCGCGCAGCGCGTGGATATTGAAGAAGCGCGCAACACCGTCGAGGGCACCACGCGCACCAGCTTTAAGCAGACCGGCGTGTCCGTTGCCGTGTCGAGCCCGGTCATTACCGCTGTACAAACCGCACAACAGATGGTGACAGCGGTAGCGTCTGTCAAAGACCCACGCATGCAAACACTGGCCGTTGCCAATGTCGGTATGGCGGGCATGGCGGCCTACGATGCCGTGCAGGCTGGTCAGGGCACCACCATCAACGGCAAAGACAACCAGATCCAGACCGGCACCGACGCCGATGGCAATCCCACCTCACGCGACAGCACGGCGGCTGACAAAGTCGGCGGCTTTACCGTCAGTATCTCGCTGGGCACCAGCAAGAGTAGCGGCAAGACCGACAATGCCAGCAGCACGGCAGTCGCTTCCTACGTCAACGCCGGCAGGGACGTGGGCATTCGTGCGGCCGGGGCCGGCGCACAGAGCGACCTGCGCATCCAGGGCGCAACGGTCAAGGCAGGCCATGCCGTGGCGCTGCGGGCCGACGACGCCATCAGCCTGCAGGCGGCTGGCAATACCGACGCGCAGCACAGTAAAAACAAAAGCCGCAACGCCAGCATCGGCGTGGCTATTTCCAGCGAAGGCGGCATCGGCGTGACTGCCTCAGGTGGACTGGGCAGAGGGCATGCCGACGGTATTGACCTCAGCTGGCGTAACACGCAGATCCAGGCAGACCAGATCGCCATGGCCTCGGGTGGCGACACCACACTGCAAGGCGCCGTGGCCAAGGCCGCTCAGGTCAGCGCAACCGTCGGCGGCAAGCTGCAGATCGAGAGTGTGCAAGACACCACGCACTTTGACAGCCGGCAGCAGAGCGTGAGCGGCGGCGTCATGATCGGCGCCGCCGTCTCCGGCAACGCCACCTATGCGAAAAGCCAGATCGACAGCGACTACGCCAGCGTGGTCGAGCAGAGCAGCATCCGCGCCGGGGATGGCGGCTTTACTGTGCAGGTGGCCGGTGACGCCACGCTACAAGGCGGTGCCATCACCAGCACGCAAGTCGCCGTTGAGCAGGGCCGCAACAGCTTCACGACCGCAGGGACGCTAACGCTCGCCGATACTGAAAACCGGGCGCAATACAAAGCCACCGCACTCAGTGTCAGTGTCGGCACCGGCGTCAATCCTGCCGGCAAACTGACCCCAGCCGGCAGCAGCATCGGGCTGGGCAATGACAGCGACAGCGATGCGAGCACCACGCAGGCGGCCATCAGCGCCATTGCGGGCAACAGCAGCGCGCGCACCGGGGATCAGGAAACCGGCATTGCACAAATCTTTAATGCCGGCGCCGTGCAGAAAGACATCGATGCGCAGGTACAGATCACGCAGGTCTTTAGTGCGCAGGCACCCAAGCTCGTTGCCAGCTATGCCGATTCACAAAAAAACAATCTCGCCGAACAAGCCAGGTCCGAAACCGACCCCACCAGAAAAACAGCCCTGCAAGCTGAAGCCCAGCGCTGGGAAGAAGGTGGCCTCTACCGGGTGGCCTTGCACACCACGGTTGGCGGACTCGCCGGTGGCCTGGCTGGCGCTGCGGGAGCAGGCACCGTCGCTGCGGCCGCACCCGGCATGAACGCGCTACAAAACAGCCTCGTCAGCCAACTGAATGACGCCGGCGTCAACCCGACCGTAGCCCATGGCGCAGCGCAGATAGCCGCCCTCATCACGGCAACAGCAGCAGGGGCGGTCGCCGGGGGTGGCACGCTGCAAGGTGCAGCGGCAGGCTTGAATGTGGATGCGAATAATCGGCAGTTGCATCAAAGCGAATACGATCTCGCCCAACGCTATAAAAAAATAATTGCCGACAAACTCGGTATTTCGCAAGACGAAGCAGAGGGACGTATTGCCCGGCAAATCCAGCGCAATGTGGATAGCGACACCGCCCAGGCGGACGGCTTCAAACGGGACGAGCCAATAATCAGCCTGATGGGATGCGAACGCCTCAAGTGTGACGCCAGTAAAACCGATCCTTACTACAACGACAGCAGCTACAACAGCCAACTGATTGCCTCTAACCAGTCAACGTTTAATCTGGCACGGCAGCAAGGCCGCAGCGGTCTGACGCCGCAACAAATCACAGACCGAAACAATGCGGCTGGTGCACCGCTTGCCAAAGTGGGCGCCGTACTGCTGGGTGGTTACCTGCTAGCCCCTACCGTTGCCGCGGTCAGCGCCGAAGTCGTCGCCTTCACCAAAAGCCCGGTGCTCTACTGCACCGTAAACCCTGGAGCCTGTATCGTCGCCGTCGACACGGTGGCCACCACCGCAGCGGGTGTGCCGGTCAGTGGCATCACTCTGCCTGTGGGGAGTACGAGCAAAGTACTGACACAGGCAGAAGCCCACGCTGCGCAAGAGAGCGCAGCGCTCAAACAGATCGGCAGCAACAACAACAGCGTGGCGGCAAAAATTGACAACAGCCTGCTGAACCGCAGTGATACCGACCTGTACAACCAACTCGCGGCCCAAACCAAAATACGCCCCGATAGAAGTAACGACGCGTATTATTTAGCCAGGACGGATCAGGCCATCCTTAACGCCAATAACTTTGACATGCAGCATGTGCTGGCGGGAGAAATTAACGCGGCAGGCAAAGCCACCGGTTATCATGCCGAATTCGCTGCGGAGGGGGCAGCCCGTATTCGGCCTGATGCCACGGTGATTAAAAATGCAGATGGGACGTATACGGCACAGATCGACGTGTGGGATGCGGGGAAAAATCAGTGGGTGCAGAAAATATCTAACGAAGGAAAATCTACGTTCTTTCCGCCGAGTTGGTCAGAAGCGCGCATTACGTATGAAGTCAGTGAAGCGTATAAGATTGGACAATCGAAAGGATTGGCGGGTGGGCGTTTTGTGGAAACTACCCCTTCGGAGTTGAAGGTTCAATATTCTTGGGACAGTAAAAACAAAAGAACTACTTTTTATCCATTGGGAAAATAAGATGGAAAGGCAATCGAAAATTTTACGTTGCATGCCGAAAATCATGATCGGTGGAGGGAGTGTTGATTACGATTTGCATGTTCTAACGTTGAAGGCAGAGGTTATTCCTCAATATGAATTCATGTGCGCGGCTGTGGATGAGGCGCATGATATCGAGGTCTTAAAAGTTTGGTTAGCAGCTATTGAAAAAATAGAAGCTGGCGTTGAAAAAGAAATTGAAAAGTCTACAGAAGGTTGGGTGTTTGTTTTATCTCCGAACTCAGTTCTCTTTGCTGGTGAGTTTGATCAGGGCACAGGGGGCAAAGTCAGTCTGGCCCAATTCAAACTTGCGGTGCAAACTTATCTGCGATTTCTGCAAGACCCTGAGCGCAAGCCCAACGAAGTGGTGTTCCCTGATTAAAGAGCGCCTGTAAATCCAATTTCAATAGTTCAGACTTGATCTGACTAGCACATGGGGCGACACGGGAAGCACTCGCGTCTTGGCCCATGTCGTTGCTGGCGGCTTAACGGCAGGATTTGGCGGGGCCGCCGGCGCGGCGGCTGGCGCACTGAGTGCGCCGTATATCGCGGATCAACTCGCGAAAGCAGGGGTGGATGAGGCGCTGGCAAAAACTATTACCACCGCAGCCAGCACCACGGCAGGCGCCCTTGCAGGCGGCACAGCTGGCGTCTCGACCGCCTTCAACGAAGTCACCAACAATTACCTCTCGCATCAGGAAGCCAACCGCTACGAAGCATTGCAACTGAAGAAAATGAGCGGTCAATGTGACACCGCCTGCGAGAGCGAAATCAAAACGCTGGCGACAACCGATAAACAGCGTGATACCCAGCTGGCCGCCTGTGACGGCATCGAGAGCAGCGCCTGCACCACAATCCGGCAGGACGTGCGCCATACCGCAGCCGGCTATGTGCGTTCCGATCAACTGGCCAGTCCGTATAGTGAATACAGTCAGCAAAGGGCAAAAACGGCGCAACTGGCGCAGGCGACCATGGACGGCGTACGCCTGGCGACACTCAATGGCTACGGGCAGTCAGTGGTTGACGGTGCAGTGGTGCTGGCCAGTGGAATGATGACGAGCCTGCAAGCCATGTTCGGCGACGCGCAGGCCAGAGCGCAGGTAGCAGAAGGGGCGCAAAAGGCGACTGCGTATGCAAGCGATCTCGGGAATTGGCACTACCTGCTCGGTGCGATGACGCCGGAGACAAGGGAGCAGCTAGCGGCAGTCTATGCGCGCGGTGACGGCAAGGAACTCGGCCGGATCATGGGCGAGCAATTCGCCAGCCTGCCGATACCGGTGGTGGGGCTTGGCACGGTTAAAAAAATCGGGCAGGCTGTCAGTGTTGTTGAGGATGCGGAAAAGGTATCCGTTAAGTTAAAGACTAGTCCGGTAGATATAGACCATGCTATTGGTGGCGACTATAACTACAGAACGGGAAAGGTAACGGGCGGACATTCTTTGTTGAGAGACGATGTCAGAATTACAGGCTACATATCGGAGCCGGATGTGAATGGTGTATCTGGCGAGAGTGGAGATCAGGGCGCAGGATGGTCGATGGGTGCAGAAGACACAACCCGATGGTAAGCCTACGACAACCACGATGTTTCCGAAAGACTGGGATGCAGCAAAGATTACGGCTGAAATTGAATCGGCCTACGCAGATAAAAAAATATTACCAAAGGATCCAAATAAGTGGACTGGTACCAGTAGTAGCGAAGTAAGGATGACAGGCTACAGAAGTCCAAGAACTTCTGTTTATCCTGTGATGGAAAGGAAAAATTTAAGATGAAAATGCGATTTTATTATTATTTACTTCCCCGAGGAGATCCAAGTAATCCTTACTACATCATTAGAGAGGCAATGCTCGTTGACGCTGAGGCCCCATCAGATCAAGAAGGGATGTCGTTAAGCCAAATAAATAGAGATAACTGTTTAAAAATGCCTTATGCCTGTTACCTTTTATCGTCACTTAAAACTGATTACGACGACGATAAAGAATATTGCAAGGAAGTTTTAGCGCAAATTGACCGATTACAGAGAAAAGAAATTGATCACTATATTGCAGGAAGAAATGATTTTTCCAGCACAATGAATCAACATGAAGTCGTTATGGAAAACTACATATTCGGCGAATGTTACGAGTGGCCTTTAAGTACGTTCCCGCTACTGCACTACAAGCTTGCCTTGCAAGGCTGGCTAAAATTCTTGGATATGCCGCTATCGGTTGATAGCGAGATGACTATTGACTTGCCTGATTTGACTCCTGTATCGGCTTGATGCCACGGTGATTAAAAATGCAGATGGGACTTATACGGCATAGATCGACATGTGAGATGCGAGGAAAAATCAGTGGGTGCAGAAAGAAAATTTTGGGGGACGCTCTACTTTTTTTTCGCCGAGTTGGTCAGAAGCGCGCATTACTTATGAAGTCAGTGAGGCGTATAAGGATCGAAAAATGTCGACGGAAACGCAGTGGAGGGGAACCACATCAAGCGGACTAGTAATTCAAGGCTATATCAATACAGGGCGTGTAACTTTTTATCCTTTGGGGAAATAAGATGACTTATAAACTTATTACTAGAATGGTTGAGTATGCTTCTGACGCGAATCCTGATAAGAGATGGAGTTCGACCTTTGTCGGAGTGTTACCGACTGACAGCAGGCCCAAACCTGAAATTGGGGCTATGCGCAGCGCGATGCTTCCACAATATGAATTCATGTGCGCGGCTTTAGACGAAGCCGCTATTTATACCGAATTTTTAAAAGAAATTATGGGTGACATAGAAAGAATAGAAAAAGGTCATGCTAATTGTTTTAAAGAATCAACTGAGGGATGGGAATTCGAAATAAAACCAGATGGGGTGCAATTTGAAGGTTTATATGATCAGGGCACAGGAGGCGAAGTCAGTCTGGCCCAATTCAAACTTGCGGTGCAAACCTATCTGCGATTTCTGCAAGACCCTGAGCGCAAGCCCATCGAAGTGGTGTTTCCTGATTAAAGAACACCGGTAAATCCAACTTCAATAGTTCAGACTTGATCTGGACAGGCAAAGCCACCGGCTACCATGCCGAATTCGCTGCGGCGGGTGCAGCCCGTATCCGGCCTGATGCCACGGTGATTAAAAATGCAGATAGGACTTATACGGCGCCATTACAAATATTTGATATGAGCAAAGGTGAATGGGTTGATAAGATCAGACCAAATGGTACGGTACAGCCTTCCACTTTTTTTCCGCCGAGTTGGTCAGAAGCGCGCATTACTTATGAAGTTAGTGAGGCGTATAAGGTTGGACAATCGAAAGGATTGGCGGGTGGGCGCTTTGTGGAAACCACCCCTTCGGGGTTGAAGGTTCAATATTCTTGGGACATTAAAAACCAAAGAACTACTTTTTATCCAGTGGGAAGGTAAGATGGAGAGGCAATCGAAAATTTTACGTTGCATGCCTAAAATCATGATCAGTGGAGGGAGTGTTGATTACGATTTGCATGTTTTAACGTTAAAGGCAGAGGTTATTTCTCAATATGAATTCATGTGCGCGGCTGTGGACGAAGCCGGTATCTACACCGCATTTTTAAATGAAATTATGGGTGATATAGAAAGAATAGAAAAAGGGCATGCTAATTGTGTTAAAGAATCAACTGAGGGATGGGAATTCGAAATAAAACCCGATGGGGTGCAATTTGACGGTTTATATGACCAGGGTACAGGAGGCGAAGTCAGCCTAGCCCAATTCAAACTTGCGGTGCGAACCTATCTGCGATTTCTGCAAGACCCAGAGCGCAAGCCCATCGAAGTGGTGTTTCCTGATTAGAGAGCGCCTGTAAATCCAGTTTCAATAGTTCAGACTTGATCTGACCAGCACATGGGGGCACCCAGCGGCAGGCCGGGATTGCGCCGGCGACCACAGATTGCGCGTAGTGTTTAGCCGTGACGGTATAGGAAGAATTTGCCATTGTGGAAATTTTTAATTTATTCCTGTTTGACGTTATTAACGCCATTCGGTAATATCAGGCATGCCGATCCAATCGTTCCGATGCGCCGACACCAAAGCTCTCTATCGCGGCGAGCGCGTCGCTCGTTGGGTCAATATTGAGCGGGCAGCACTTCGTAAGCTCACCCAACTCGCGGTGTCGCCGCGCTTGGAAGACCTTCGGGTTCCTCCCGGCAATCGCCTAGAGCTGTTACGTGGCGACCGGGCAGGGCAGTACAGCATTCGCATCAACGATCAGTGGCGGGTTTGTTTCGTGTGGGCTGACGATGGTGCCCACGATGTGGAAATCATCGATCACCACTAAAGGCGTGAGATCATGACAAAAATTGCACCGGTTTCTCCGGGCGAAATGTTGCAGGAAGAATTCTTTAAACCTTTAGGGCTGACCTCGTATCGGCTGGCGAAGGACATTGATGTACCAGCGACTCGGGTCTACGACATCGTCTCTGGCAAACGGGCCGTGACGGCTGAAACAGATTTGCTGCTTTGCCGATATTTTGGGCTGAGTGACGGATGGT
>Ga0105050_10007327_pt1 | contig 13231 bp, 14 predicted proteins | sample FRY01_FD_78088 | JGI IMG/M metagenome (GOLD analysis project Ga0105050, IMG submission 78088) | Freshwater microbial communities from Lake Fryxell liftoff mats and glacier meltwater in Antarctica - FRY-01 | ecosystem: Environmental > Aquatic > Freshwater > Ice > Glacier meltwater ... | reverse complement strand
TGCGCCGTTGAACAAATACAGTGTCTAAATTAGCACCGGCCCATTCCAGCATGCGTGCGCCCGGCTTTTGCGAGAGGGGTAGCTTGACCGAGAACGACATATCGGTGCTACTCGTGTCGATCTGCAGGGTTTGAAAAAGTCTGACCAGATGGGGGTAGGTGTGATGGTTAAAAACCAAAAAACCCGTATCGACACCGTAGCGCAGGCCGTCCAGCTCAACGTCCACTGTGTGGGTGTGACCACCAAAATAATCATTCGCTTCAAACAGCGAGATTTCATGGCCGATACTGGCTAATTTCCATGCCGATGCGAGACCGGCGATGCCGGAGCCTATGACTGCTATTTTCATGCGTTTACTGGGTGTATTGATCCGGCTAAAAAATAAAAATACTGCGATGCCTGTCGGTGTGACATGAGGGGTGGGGGAAGGCCACGCCGAACTTGCCGCCAGCCTGCGCCGGGAGGCATTGCAGCAAAAGCTGTGCAGGTACGCTCACAGGCGCGCGCCTTAGTCTGACGTGCCTTACTTGGCTGTGAGCGCTTTCTCGATGGCAGCGACCAGATTTTTATTGTCTGGACCGACCTGACTGTTATAGGTTGTCACAAAGTTGCCGTTTCGATCCAGTAAATATTTATGAAAATTCCAGCCCGGCGCCTTGCCGCTGGTTTTGGTGAGGTTGGCAAAGAGGGGGTTCATCTCTTTGCCCTTGACGGAAGATTTGGCAAACATGGGGAATTTTACGCCATAGGTGTTGTAGCAAAAATCGGCGATTTCCTTGTTGTTGCCGGGTTCTTGACTAAAGTCATTGGACGGAAAGCCCAGAATGACCAAACCCTTGTCCTTGTACCTGGCGTATAACTTTTCCAGTCCGTCGTATTGGCTGGTATAGCCACAATAGCTCGCTGTGTTGATGATGAGCGTGACCTTGCCTGCATACTGGCAAAGATTTTGTGGCGCTTCGTCTTGCAGGCGCTTGAACTCGTAGTTCAATAAGGCCGGACAGGTCTCGTCTGCGGCAGCCCGGCCGGGCGAAAAGGCGAGCAGGGTAACGAGGCCCAACAGACAAGCGGGGACGAAAAAAGCGTGCTTCAAAGTTTTTGTCATGGTTACAATACCCGTTAGTTTTAATTTAAACCATTGAGTTTATTTTAGCGCATTTACGGTGTGGATGTTAAACGCACGCGTTTCATGGTTTTTGCCAAAACTGGGCAACATCATAGAGTTTGACACGAAGTTTCTGTACAAAAACAATCTATCCATCGAGTTAGTTTTTTCATAACGGGCCATGATGCGTCATCTGATTTTGATTCTTGGCGACCAGCTAAGCTTTTCCAACCCTGCTCTGCAGCGCTTTGACCCTGAGCAGGATCATATTTTGATGATCGAGGCGGCCAGTGAGGCGCGCGCAGTCTGGTCACACAAGGCGCGCATCGTCCTCTTTTTGTCTGCGATGCGGCATTTCGCCCAAGCCCTTGCTGCACGGGGCTGGCCTGTGGATTATGTGCACCTGCAGGCCCCAGGTAGCCCAGATTATGCGTCGCGGCTGCAAGAAGCGATCAATCGTCATGCGCCGCAGGCGCTGAAACTCGCCGAGCCTGGCGAGGCGCGCATGGTCGCACTCATTACTGCCAGCTGTCAGGCATGCCAGACGCAGTTGTTCGTGTTGGATGACACGCATTTTTTGTGCAGCCGGACTGAATTCGCCGAGTGGGCACGGGGCAAAAAAGAATTACGCATGGCGGTTTTTTACCGTCTCATGCGTAAAAAATTTTCCGTGCTCATGGACGGTAAAGAGCCCGTCGGCGGCACGTGGGATTTCGATAGCGAAAATCGCAGTGCTTACCCAAAACGCGGCAAACAGATCGGCCCGGGGCTTATTCCCCCGCCAGCCGGTTTCGCGCCGGATGCGGTGACCCGTGAAGTCATCGACCTGGTTCAAAGCAGCTTTGTCGGGCACCCGGGAGAGCTCGATAGTTTTGCCTGGCCAGTCACCCGCGCCGCCGCGCTCGAGGCCCTGTCAGTGTTCATTCGCACCCGGCTTGCGCAGTTTGGCACCTACCAGGACGCCATGTGGACTGATACGCCGTTTGGCTGGCATGCTTTGCTCTCGGCTGCGTTAAATCTGCATCTGCTCGACCCGCGCGAGGTGATTGCGGCGGCCGAGCAGGCTTATCGCGATGGCGAAGCGCCACTGGAAAGCGTGGAAGGCTTTATTCGCCAGGTGCTAGGCTGGCGCGAATTTATTCGTGGTGTCTACTGGCTGGACATGCCGGGCATGAAAGAGGCGAATTATTATCAGCACACGCGCGCGTTGCCGCGCTGGTACTGGACTGGTGAGACCAGCATGGCCTGTTTGCGCGACAGCCTTGGGCAAACACTCCGTCACGGTTATGCACACCATATCCAACGCTTGATGGTGATGGGGAATTTCGCCCTGCTCGCCGAGCTCGCACCCAGTCAGGTAGCCGACTGGTATCTGGCCATTTATGTCGATGCGGTGGAATGGGTGGAGCTACCCAACACGGCAGGCATGGCCTTGCATGCCTGTGGCAGTCGCTTTACGAGCAAGCCTTATGTGTCGAGTGGGGCGTATATTAATCGGCAGAGCAATTATTGCAGTGGCTGCCGCTTTGACCCCGCTAAGCGCACGGGTACCTCCGCGTGTCCGTTTACGACCTTATACTGGCATTTTATTGATCGCCATGAAGCCGCACTGTCTGGCAACCCCAGAACGGCACTGATGGCAAAAAATCTGAATCGTTTACCGGAGTCCGAACGGCTGGCCATACGTGAACAGGCCGCCGTGATACTGGGCAACCTTGACGCACTCTGAAGCCGGTCTGCCAAGGCTGTCACTAACGTCAACCTTTGTTGGTAAAATCGGCAGGTATCGTAAATCAAAGGCAGATCCACTATGCTGTATCCCGAATTATTTCGATCTCTTGAGCAAGTGCGCTGGAACATGGAAACAGATATTCCATGGGATCAGTTTGATGCCAGCACCCTGACGGATGAGCAGGCGCAGACCATCCGTATGAACGCGATCACGGAATGGTCGGCGCTGCCGGCCACCGAGATGTTCTTGCGGGACAATCGCAGCGATAGCGATTTTTGTGCCTTCATGTCGGTCTGGTTTTTTGAAGAGCAAAAACATGCGCTGGTCCTCATGGAGTACCTGCGGCGTTTTCGTCCCGAGCTGGTGCCCACCGAGGCCGAGCTGGATAAGGTGCGGTTTGAATTTGACCCGGCGCCGCCGCTGGAAACCCTGATGCTGCATTTTTGCGGGGAGATACGGCTAAATCACTGGTACCGCTGTGCGTCGGAGTGGCATACCGAGCCCGTCATCAAACAGATCTACAAAATCATCAGTCAGGATGAGGCCCGTCATGGCGGCGCTTATTTGCGCTATATGAAAAAGGCGTTAAACGAAGCGGGTGACACGGCACGCGCTGCATTCGCCAAGATCGGTGTGTTGATGGCGTCGGCGCGCCGCACTGAAAAGCCGCTGCACCCCACGAATTTGCATGTGAACAAGGCGCTTTTTCCTAACGATACGGTGCAAAGCCGGTTGCCGGATCCCGACTGGCTGGAGGCCTGGCTGGATGAACAGATCCGTTTCGACGGTACCTGGGAAAAAAAAGTCGTTGATCGTATTTTGCATAATTTATCGCTGCTCTTTGAGCGCAGCTTCACGACCGTTCAGGATCTGAACCGCTATCGCAAGGAAGCGCTGGCCAGAATAGGCCCGCCACCCGAAGCGATTGCAACCTGATTGTGCCGTCCAATCCGGGCTGGGGCTGTGTCAGATCAAGGCAGATTGGATCCGGTGGATTTTGAGGCCAAGATTTGCGCGCGGACTGCGTTGCGCGCGCGCGCGGCGAATCTGGCACGCCCACTGGTGCTGACTAATGGCGTATTTGATCTGCTGCATCGTGGGCACGCCACCTACCTTGCGCAAGCGCGTGCTCTCGGTGCTGCCCTGGTTGTCGCTGTCAACAGCGACGCCTCTGCGCGGCGCTTGGATAAGGGCCCAGTGCGCCCTGTGAATGCCTGTGCAGATCGCATGGCGGTGCTGGCGGCTTTGCAATCAACGACGCTCGTGTCGTTTTTTGATGACGATACGGCGCTTGCGGTAGTCGAAGCGATTCGCCCCGATATTTACGTCAAAGGAGGCGATTATGATGTGGCTTCCACGATGGAGGGGCGTGCCGTTTCGGGCTGGGGCGGGCAAGTCATCGCCATCCCGTTTTTGTATCAGGTATCGAGCACGCTATTGCTGGAAAAACTGCGGGACTCTGGCAGATGAACGTTCTAAGCTGTTGGGGTCAGCCCCCTGACTTGCGACCTCTATTTTATTTTCCCTGAATGATGACATTGCGTTTGTCCCTTGTTGTTGTACTCACGATGGCGACGTTCATGCTGACGGCGTGTGCCCAGTTTTCACCGGATGGAGGCATGCAATCCGTATCGGCATTAACGGTCGCACGGACTGGCCAGCCACTCGCGCGGTTGGCGCAAGATGCGAAACTGGTCGATGAAAAAGTGCGCGCCTTGCTAAGTGGGCCGCTGACTGCGGACTCGGCTGTACAGCTGGCTTTGCTCAATAACCGTGGCTTGCAGGCCAGCCTCGAAGATATAGGTATTTCCGAAGCCGATCTGGTACGTGCTGGTCGTCTGCCGAATCCTTTCATCAGTTTTTCCAGAATAGCTGGCGAGGATGTTGAGGTCGGGCGGGCAATCGGGTTTGATTTTCTGGCGCTCTTAACGATGCCGGCCCGTATAAAAATCGAACGCCATCGTTTTGAACAGACACAGCAACGCGCCGCGCTGCAAGCCGTGCAGCTAGCCGCCAGTACCCGGCGTGCGTATTTTGATGCCGTTGCCGCAGCCGAGACCGCGCGTTACATGCAGCAGGTCGAAGAGGTAGCGGGTGCGGGGGCGGAGCTGGCCCGGGAAATGAAAAAAGCTGGCAATTGGAGCGCGCTGGATGCGCTGCGTCAGCAAGGTTTTTATGCTGATGCGGTGGCACAAAGCAAGCTCGCCAGTCAGTCCAGCCTGGCAGCCCAAGAGGCGTTGACGCGCCTTTTGGGCCTGGAGAGTCCAGAGGCGTTGCAGCTGCCGCAGCGTTTGCCCGATCTGCCCGCGGCATTGACAGGCATCGAGCAGCCTGAGCAACACGCGCTGGACCAAAGGTTGGACGTACAAATTGCGCGCACCAATACGCTGGCGCTGGCGACTACGCTCGGATTGACGCGCTCCACCGCCATGGTGGATGCGATGCGGCTGACCTATAAAAACCACAGCACCAGCGGCGAGCCGCGTGCGAATGGTTTTGAAGTCATGTTGATGCTGCCCTTGTTTGATTGGACAGGCGCCAGAAATCGCCGCGCCGAAGCGGTATACATGCAGGCGTTTTATCGCAGTGCCGATATCGCCTTGCGCGCCCGCTCCGAAGTGCGCACTGCTCAGGCTGCGCGCCAACATGCGCACGCCATAGCCGCCCATTATCGCGATGATATTGTGCCGATGCGCAAGCAGATTTCAGACGAAACCCTGCTGCGCTATAACGGCATGCTGATCGGTGTATTTGAATTGCTGGCTGATGCGCGCAGTCAGATGCTGGCAGTGAATGCCTCGATATTGGCCTTGCGCGACTATTGGGTAGCCGAATCGAATTGGCAGATGGCCATGACTGGCGGTAGCCTTGATGGGTCTGCACTGCCGGTGGCGCCCTCTTCACCGCCCGCTGCGGGGGCTGCATTGGTTGGGCATTGAAAGGAAAAGACAATTTATGGTCTCTCGCAGACATTTTCTGACGGGTGCTGCCACCGCAATGGTGGCAGGCGCAGTCAGTCGCGTCGCTGCTGCTTCGCTGCCGGACCCGGCCGTCGTCACCCATGCGCGCACGGTGCCGCCGCCATTGCCCAAAGACGGCCGCCCGTTTTACCCGGTCGTGACCCTAAATGGCTGGAGTGCGCCGTGGCGCATGAAGGATGGCTGGAAAGAGTTTCATCTGGTTGCCGAACCCGTCGAGCGGGAGATCGCGCCCGGCATGACCGCCAGATTATGGGGTTACAACGGCTCCAGCCCAGGCCCGACCATTGAAGTCGTCGAGGGCGATAAGGTGCGTCTGTTCGTCACCAACCGGCTTCCCGAGCACACGACCATACACTGGCATGGCCAGCGGCTGCCGAATGGTATGGATGGTGTAGGCGGGTTGACCCAGCCGCAGATCCCGCCCGGCAAAACTTTTGTGTATGAATTTGAAGCGCGCCGCGCCGGCACGTTTATGTATCACCCGCATGCGGATGAAATGGTGCAGATGGCCATGGGGATGATGGGCTTGTGGATCACGCATCCGAAAGATCCGCAGACCATGCGGGTAGATCGCGATTTTGCCTTTTTGATGAATGCTTATGACATTGATCCCGGCAGTTTTAAACCCCGCACATCGACCATGCTGGACTTTAATCTATGGACATGGAATAGCCGCGTCTTTCCGGGTATTGCCACGCTGCCTTGCCGCTTGCATGATCGCGTGCGTGTGCGCATCGGCAACCTGACGATGACGAATCATCCTATTCATTTGCATGGTATGGAATTTGAAATCACTGGGACGGACGGCGGCTGGGTACCGCAGACTGCGCGTGTGCAAGAGGTCACGATTGATATCGGCGTCGGGCAGATGCGTGCGATTGAATTTGACGCCACTGAGCCGGGCGACTGGGCGTTCCATTGCCACAAATCACACCATACGATGAATGCGATGGGCCACGACGTGCCCAATATGATCGGCGTTGACCAGCGCCGTGCGGCCGCCCGCATTAACCGGCTCATTCCCGACTATATGGCGATGGGCAGCAAGGGCATGGCTGAAATGGGCAGCATGGAAATGCCGCTGCCCGACAATACCCTGCCGATGATGACGGGCACCGGACCCTATGGTCCGATTGAGATGGGCGGCATGTTCACCACCGTCAAAGTGCGCAAGAACCAACAGCCCGGCGACTACACCGACCCCGGTTGGTATACGCCGCCGCCCGGCACGACTGCATATGAATTAAAAACGGATGCGCCAGGTCCGGCAGGTTCGGATGACCCCGCGCACGACAGCCATCAGCATTAATTTTTTACACGTCAATCACGCACAGCATCCCTTACAGAGAGGCGCACACTATGAAACGACGAACGCTATTGCAAGGTGCATTACTTGGCCTGTTGGCCCCCATCGCGGCCTACGCACAAACGCAGCCCGTCATTGATGTCTACAAAACACCGAGCTGCGGGTGTTGCAAAGACTGGGTCACCCATCTTGAACAAAGCGGTTTCAAGGTCATTGCGCACGATGTGCCCACGACTAAACCCTATCGCGATCGCTTTGGTGTGCCGGCAGAGCTTTACTCCTGCCATACGGCTTTCATCGACGGGTATGCCATTGAAGGCCATGTGCCTGCGGCAGAGATAAAGCGCCTGTTAAAAGAGCGCCCGAAGGCGCTTGGTTTGTCCGTGCCCGGCATGCCCGTGGGTTCACCCGGCATGGAAGTCGAAGGCACGCGGCGCGATGCCTATGATGTTGTCCTCTTCGCCGAAAATGGCAGCCGCAAGGTCTTTCGCAGCTACACCGCACAACCCTAAAAAGGCCCAAAAAATGATCAGACTGATTGCACTACTGAGTTGTTCGATGATGCTTGCCGCCCCGCCTCTACTCGCAGGGACAGGTCACGACGACCATCAGCACGTTGCCGGCGAGGCGCTTGCCTTAACGCCCGGTGAGGTGCGCAAAGTTGATCGGGTCGCTGGAAAGCTGACCATACGCCATGGCCCGATCGTTAATCTCGACATGCAGGCCATGACGATGGTATTCCGCGTCAGCGACCCGGCAATGCTGGAAGGTCTGCAAGTCGGCGACAAAATTGACTTTGTCGCCGAATTGATCAAGCGTGCGACGGTTGTCACGGGGATTGAGCGCGTCGGGCCCTGAGCTTTTTTAGTGATTGTGGTGTTCGTGCATGTTATCGGAATTGCCGGCTTTATCGCCAACCTGCACCGACACCTGAACTTTGCCCGCCTTGCTGAACTGTAGTGTCAGTGGAAATTTCGCTCCCGCCTTTAAGGGCTGCTTTAGTCCCAGCAGCATCAGGTGATAACCATCACCTGCCTTCATGGTCAGTTGACTGCCGGCCTTGATTTCCAGATTTTCCACGGACCGCATCTGCATCACATCACCATCCATCGTCATATTGTGGATTTCAACGCTGGCGGCAACGGGCGAGCTGGCTGACAGCAAGACCTCATCAGCCTTGCCTTTATTATCGATTTGTATATAGGCAGCGCCATTACGCTGGCCGGGAACCGAGGCGCGGGCGTGCGCCTGGTCCACGACGACGGTGACTTTACGGTGTTCATGCGCATGCGCTACGCCGGCAATGAGCAAAATGGCAATAGCGAGCAGGGATTTGGCTTGCATGTGGGTTCCTTAAGGGAGCAAAGAGGGGGACGCGCGATGCGCAGCGGCTGGGGCATCGAAGCGAATTATAAAATGGGCAGTGTCAATGCACACCGCTCAGCGTATGCAGGAGTCATTCACGCACCGCCTGCAAAATTGTGTTGACGCCAGGCTTCGTAGACAACGACGGCCACCGTATTGGATAAATTCAGGCTGCGGTTATCTGGTCGCATGGGCAAGCGCAGCCGCTGCGCTGGCGCGAAGGATTCGCGCAGATCGGGTGCGAGTCCGCGTGTCTCGGAACCAAACACAAAGACGTCGCCGGCTTGGAAGCGCGTGTTGGCAAAGGACGTTGCGCCGTGCGTTGTCAGGGCAAACATGCGTGCCGGATCAGGTTTTGCCGTGTCCATAAAAGCTGGCCAGTTTGCATGCACCTGCATGCGCGCCACATCGTGATAATCGAGGCCGGCGCGGCGCATCCTCGCGTCGTCCAGCGGAAAGCCCAATGGCTCGATTAAATGCAATTGCGCGCCTGTATTGGCGCACAGCCTGATCACGTTACCCGTGTTGGGCGGAATTTCCGGTTCGACCAGAACGACATGAAACAAAGTACGCTCCTAAAAATAAAGGATGATAGTCAGCAACGACTTTAGTTGCCGTGCGCTGGTGTGCGGGCGAACACCAGGTTGGTCACGCGCGCAGCACCAAAGCGTTTCAGGCAGGCCGCCAGCGCCTTTAATGTGTGGCCGGTTGTGATGACGTCATCGACCACAATGATGTGACGATGCTGCATGCCGGCCTTTGCCTGCGGCGCCACGACAAAGGCGTCGCGCATATTAACCCGTCTCTGCGTCATTGACAGGGCGGCCTGGGGCTGTGTGTCGCGCGTGCGTAGACAGGGCTGCGCAACGAGCACCTTATCAAGGCGTCGTGCGAGTGGCCTGGCGATTTCGAGAGCCTGATTAAAGCCGCGGGCCGCCAGCCGGGCCCGCGCAAGCGGTACGGCAGTCATGAGTACTGGCAAGCCATGGACTGCGTGCGTGTGCAGGTGCGCTCGCCACGCGCGGGACATGAGCTGCGCAAAGGCAGGCGCTAGTGCCAGCCGGGCGTGGAACTTCAGATCCTGCACCAGATGGTCGGCTGGTGCCGCGTAGTCGCAGGCAACGATGGTGGCATCAAAGGCGGGCGGCTCGGCTATGCAGGCGCCGCAAGTCATGGCGTCGCGTGCGTGCGGCAAGGCGCGCGCGCAAACCGGGCAGCGCACAGTGTGCTGGTTAAAAAACTGATGGGTGCAGTCCGGGCATAAGACAGTCATGCTGTTGCAACTGCACAGTGCGCAGCAGCCGGGTAAAACACGCTGCAAGAGCGCACTGGCGCGCTGCAATAAAGTGGCGGGGCGGCGATAATCTGGCATGCGCTTTTTTCGCTGGGTCAGGTGTTGAGCAGGTACACTGCGGGCCAGCCATTATCCCATTGCAGTTTTGCCATCGGTACACCATGCCTAATTTATCTAACGATGCGCGGCAGAGTGCGCCGATTTCTCTGGCATGCATGCGCCGCTTGTTTGCGCGGCCTGCGCGTGTCAACGGATCGCAATTCTTGCGGCGCGAAATTTCTGGCCGTATGTTTGAGCGGCTCGCGCTGATTAGGGCAAACCCCCACATGTTGCTGGATGCCGGTTGCGGTGAGGGTGACGATCTGCTGGCTTTGCATCAGACTTTTCCTGCGTCGGCGCGGCTTGGTGTGGATGCGTCTTTCGCCATGCTGGATGTTGCGCGCAGACGCCTCGCACAAAGTCAGTCGGCGATGCGACGCTTTCTGGCGGACTGGTTTGGGCAGGGACGGTTTGGGCCGGATGTCGCGCTGCTTGCCTGCGCCGACTTCGCCAGCGTGCCCTTATCGCAGTCGAGTGTTGATCTCGTCTGGTCCAATCTCGCGCTGCACTGGCATCCGCAGCCTGACCGTGTTTTTGCCGAGTGGCGGCGGATTTTGCGCGCCGATGGCTTGCTGATGTTTTCCAGCTTTGGTCCAGATACCTTCCGGCAGTTGCGTCATGCCTTTGCGGCAGTCGGCGAGGACCATGTTGTGCTGCCCTTTGTTGATTTGCATGATTTAGGCGATATGTTGGTTGAGGCTGGTTTTGCGACCCCTGTCATGGATATGGAAACCTTGAATATCACTTATTCATCAGTCAATAAACTGCTTGATGATGTGCGCGCGTTTGGCGGCAACCCCTTATTGACAAGAAAAACCGGTTTAACCGGCCGCAAGCGGTGGCAAGCCTTTTCAGACGCACTGGAATCGCAGCGCGGACCGGACGGCAAGCTCATGCTCAGCATAGAAATCGTCTATGGCCATGCGTTTCGCCCTGCCTCAAGAGCACTCGCAAGCGACGAGAGCATTATCCAGCTAAACTTACGTCGTGATTAAGACGCAATCGTCACAAGGCGGCTCTCTCGTTGCATTGCATTGAAATGCCGAGTTCTGCTTGGCGGCCGATTATATTTTGACTTATACTTCGCCAGTTTTGTTTCGGCGAATCCTTACCTGATAACCGATTAAGGTGTTGTGCAATGGCGACACGTGAGTGGATCCTGAAACAGAATTGCTCGATATCGCCGAGGCAGCTCGGCGTCGCTTACGGTGGTTTGTGCTTCGCTTCTTTGTTGGTGGCCGGGTTTTTTACTTTTCACGGCGCGTGGTATGTCTTGGTGTTTGCGATGCTTGAGCTGGCTGGAGTGGCGATTGCCTTCCTTTATTTCGGGCGTCATGCAAGCGATCATGAACATATTGCGCTCACCGAGGCCTGTTTGCTGGTTGAACTGGTACAAGCGGAGCGCACAAAGCAATTCAGGATGGACCCCCGGCGTACCCGCGTTGCGCTGCCTGCGTTACGGCATGAGCTGATTGGCCTTGAGGCTAATGGCGACCGCGTGGAGGTGGGACGATTTCTGCCTGAAATGCGTCGGCGTGAGTTTGCACGTGAATTGCGGCGCGAGCTTGGCGGTTAAGGGCCGGGTTGCGTTGACACAATGAATGACATTCCAATTTTGGGCTTTTGAGGACACTATGAACTACGCGAAGCGCCTATTTTCGACCATGCTGGCCGCATCTACCCTGATGACGGCAAGATCGTCATTTGCGGTGAACGATATGGTGGGCGGCCCTGCCGTTCGCCAGCTGAATTTCCAGCCTCCTGTGACGCAGATTGCCTCTGAAATCTATGTGTTGCACAACTGGATGCTCGGCATCTGCGTGGCGATTTTCCTCGCCGTTTTTGGCGTGATGTTTTACTCCATCCTCAAACACCGCAAGTCGCTCGGCCACAAGTCGGCCAGTTTCCATGAGAGCACCACCGTCGAAATCGCATGGACAGTCGTGCCTTTCCTGATTGTCATCTTGATGGCGCTGCCCGCCACCAAAACCGTCGTCGCGATGAAAGACACCTCGAACGCGGACATCACAATAAAAGCAACCGGCATGCAGTGGAAGTGGGGCTATGACTATCTCAAGGGCGAGGGCGAAGGCATCAGTTTCCTGTCCGCTTTGTCGACGCCACGTGATCAAATTAGTGCGGATGCCGCCAAGGGCGACAATTACCTGATTGAAGTTGATCACCCTGTCGTCGTACCGGTTAACAAAAAAATCCGTATCGTCACGACCGCCAATGACGTGATCCACGCATGGGGTGTTCCCGCATTCGGCGTAAAGCAAGATGCTATTCCCGGTTTTGTGCGCGACACATGGTTCAAAGCCGAAAAAATTGGTACCTATCGGGGAAATTGCTACGAACTGTGCGGCAAGGAACACGCGTTTATGCCGATCGTCGTCAACGTTGTCAGTGATGAAGATTATGCAAAGTGGGTCGCGGAACAAAAGAAAGCCATGGCTGCTAATGCCGATGACCCATCCAAGACCTGGACTGTGGCTGAACTCGCTCAGCGCGGTGAGACGATTTATGCCGGCAACTGCGTCGCCTGCCATCAGGCTAACGGTCAGGGTCTGCCGGGCGCCTTCCCTGCACTGGCTGGCTCGCCAATGGTGAATGGCCCGAAAGATGATCACATTACGCTCCTGCTGAATGGCAAGAACGCAATGCCAGGCTGGAAGTCAGTATTGTCCGACACCGACATCGCTGCAGTGATCACTTACACCCGTAACACCTGGACCAACAAGGCTCAGGAAAACATTGTTCAACCAGCTGAGATTCTGGCTGCGCGCGGCAAGTAATTAAAAAAATCAGGAGAATCAGATGAGCACAACAATCGACCACGCACACGATCATTCTGACGCGCACGACCATCATCCGCACGGATGGCGTCGCTGGTTGTACGCAACCAATCACAAAGACATCGGTACTTTGTACCTGTGGTTCTCGTTCATTATGCTGTTGACCGGTGGCGTTTTGGCACTGGGCATTCGTGCTGAGCTGTTCCAGCCGGGGCTGCAATTGTTCGCGCCGGAATTTTTTAATCAGCTCACGACGATGCACGGCCTGATCATGGTGTTTGGCGCGATCATGCCGGCCTTCGTCGGGTTTGCAAACTGGATGATCCCGTTGCAGATCGGTGCAGCTGACATGGCTTTTGCACGGATGAATAACTTTTCGTTCTGGCTGCTGCCACCTGCTGCCATTTTGCTGGTGTCGTCGTTCCTGGTGCCGGGTGGGGCGACCGCTGCCGGCTGGACCTTGTATGCGCCACTGTCTACCCAGATGGGTATCGGCATGGACATGGGCATCTTTGCCATGCACATCATGGGCGCGTCGTCGATCATGGGCTCGA
>Ga0105050_10007326_pt1 | contig 13233 bp, 8 predicted proteins | sample FRY01_FD_78088 | JGI IMG/M metagenome (GOLD analysis project Ga0105050, IMG submission 78088) | Freshwater microbial communities from Lake Fryxell liftoff mats and glacier meltwater in Antarctica - FRY-01 | ecosystem: Environmental > Aquatic > Freshwater > Ice > Glacier meltwater ... | reverse complement strand
GCACGCCGCGTTGTGCAAGGCGCTGGCCGCCGACGCCGCCTTGCCTGCGGACACGAGCCGGTTGCAGTCCCAAGCCTTCGCCACCCCGCTTGGAGACTTGGTCGCGTTCCTCCGGTTCGCCGCGCAGACCGACGGGCTCAAGCCGGTGCACGCCGCGTTGTGCAAGGCGCTGGCCGCCGACGCCGCCTTGCCTGCGGACACGAGCCGGCTGCAGTCCCAAGCCTTCGCCACCCCGCTGCACTTCTTGGTGACTTTCCTCCAGTTCGCCGCGCAGACCGACGGGCTCAAGCCGGTGCACGCCGCGTTGTGCAAGGCGCTGGCCGCCGACGCCGCCTTGCCTGCGGACACGAGCCGGTTGCAGTCCCAAGCCTTCGCCACCCCGCTGCACTTCTTGGTGCATTTCCTCGCGTTCGCCGGGAAGACCGACGGGCTCAAGCCGGTGCACGCCGCGTTGTGCAAGGCGCTGGCCGCCGACGCCGCCTTGCCTGCGGACAAGAGCCGGTTGCTCGGAATCGCCCGCGCTACGAAATATGAAGGTCTCCGGGGCTTCGTCATCGGAGCCAAAACCATTCCAGAGTTGGCAGCGGTGGCAGGCGTCATTGAGCGCGATACCGCCTGCGCCCAAGTGCTTCAGATTTCAACGAATGTCACTCCGGTTCGGCCGCCAGTAGTTTTCAAGCCCTCACTTCCGTCAGTAACGGTAGTCGAGCGTCCGTCTACGCCGCCACTACGACCGCTTCAATTGCAAAGTCAAGATGATGAACGAATACGGGCAGGCATTGAAAGGGTGCTGAATGGCGCGTGGGAAAAGATCCCGTTGGACCTTACAGTGGAAGCCCAGTTCAGGCTCGCGAGGCAAAGTGCCTCTCAAATCATCTCTGGGCTATCTCCGCACATCAAGCGGCAGGTCGGCGCGCATTTTGAAACCCAAAAATGGGAGCCGCTGAAAGCCCGCGCACCGAAGCCTTGAGTTACCGGCGAGCCCATCGAGAAGACCGACGCCAACACGCGGACGGTGTTCGGCGATTACATTTTCTGATAGGAATTTGCTTCCGGGGGCGGCACTGGGAAAGGGTGGGCGGGTCATGTGAGGGGGGGTGGGAAGGGGTCTGACGTCTTCGCCCGGCGGTCCGAGGCGCACGACCTCGTCCGGCAGCACGGTGACGCGCGGCGCGGCGTAGCGCGGCGGCGGCGCAGCGACCGGTCCGCGCGCGCGCTCGACCGCCGCGCGACCTCCGCGGATCGCGACGCGCTCGCCGGGTTCGACGAGGCCGCTCTGGATCTCGACCTCGAGGCTGCCGGGCGTCAGCGGACCGCGCACGGTGCCGTCGAACTCGCGCCGCGGCTCGAAGCGCCCCTCGCGATCGAACGGCGCCGATGCCTCGTCGCGTGCGCGAAGTCCGCCGAGCGCGGTGAGCAGCGCGCAGGCGGTCCAGACCGGAGCTCGTGAGCGCGCGGTCCCACCAGCACCTCGCGCTCTTGAGAGCGCGGTCCAGATAGAGTGCGGCGCTCGTGAGGCCGCGCCCGACTTGTCTGTGCGCGCTCGCGTCGCGAGGCATGCACACACGACGGCGGCCGCGAGCGTCGCAAGCACCGCCCAGCGCCACATCGCCGCGTCGATCGCGGGTTCCGAAGCGCCCAGCCAACTGCCGGCGGCCAGTGCCGGGACGGCCCACACGAGGGGGCGAAAGGGCGGGCGCGGGGACTCCACATTCCGATGACGCTCGGGAAGCGCCGCGGTCGCGGGGGATTTGCCAGCTTTCGTGGCGGGGCCTCGGATCCCTGCTTTCCCTCCTGCGTTCGTGAGCGCATCCTCTGCCGACCCCGCTCATGACCGACGCGATCCTGTTTGCCGGCAGCTTCGACCCCGTGACGCTCGGGCACCTCGACCTGGTCGAGCGCGCGCTGCGCCTCGCGCCGCGCGTCGTCGTCGGCGTGGCGCTGCACGCGGACAAGAAGACGCTGTTCGCGGTCGACGAGCGCGTCGAGCTGCTGCGGCGCGCGACCGCGCACCTCGCGGGCGTCGAAGTCGAACGTATCGACGGCCTCGTGGTCGACGCGGCGCGCAAGCTGGGGATCCGCGTGCTCGTGCGCGGTGTGCGCGGCGGCGCGGACTTCGATTTCGAGGTCGCGATGGCGCGCACGAATGCCGAATTGTCGGCGGGCCTCGAGACGATCCTCCTGGCGCCCGCGCCGCGCTTCGCGCACGTTTCGAGCACGCTCGTGCGCCAGATCGCCCTCGCGGGCGGCGACGCGAGCCCGTTCGTGCCTCCGGCGGTCGCCGAGGCGTTGCAGAGACTGCGAAAGAACTGAACCCATGACGACGCGCCAGAAGATCTCCACGCCGCACGCGCCCGCCGCGATCGGTCCCTACAGCCAGGCGATCGTCGCCGGCGGATTCGTGCACTGCTCGGGGCAGGTCGCGCTGCACCCGGAGACGGGCGAGATCGTGGGGAAGGACGTGACGGAGCAAGCCGAGCGCGCGTTCGAGAACATGAAGGGCGTGTTGACGGCGGCCGGCACAGACTTCTCGCGCGTCGTGAAATGCACCGTTTTCCTGGTGAAGATGAGCGATTTCGCGGCCGTGAACGCCGTGTATGGTCGCTACTTCACGGGCGACGCGCCGCCGGCGCGGTCGACGGTCGCGGTGCACGAGCTGCCGCGCGGCGCGCTGTTCGAGTTCGACTGCGTGGCGCTCGTCGGTTGATGCGCGCGTGAGCGAGCCGACTTCGAGGCCGAACGTCGACGCGCCCAGATCGCGCGCGCTGTGGTGGCTCGCGCTCGCCCTCGTCGTGCTCGTCGCGGGTTGGCTGCGCATGCACGACATCACGTCGTTCCGCGTGGGGCCCGACGACGGTTCGTACATGCAGTCGGCGCGTCTGCACACGCTGACGCAAGGTGGGAATCCGATCACGTGGCTGCGCGACGACGTCGCTTGGGCGCGCGAGATCGCGAGCCTGTACGACCAGCCGACGAACTCGTACCAGCACAGCTATCTGCACCAAGTCGCGTGTCGGTGGCTCTACCGCGCTGGATTCGACACGCTGCAGTCGCTGCGCCTCTCGAGCGCGATCCTCGGGACCTTGACGGCGCTCGTCGTCGCGTGGCTCGTGCGACGCGCGTTGCCGAAGCATCGCTGGCTGGCCGTGCTCGCGGCCGCGTTCGTAGCGGTGTCACCGTTGCACGCGTTCCTGTCGCGGTCGGGCTGGGGCCAAGCCGGATTCACGTGCTGGTACCTGGCGTTTCTCGTGATCGCGCACCGCGTGCTGGTCGCACGCGAGGCACCGAGCGGGAGGACGTCGACCCTCGCCGCGCTCGCACTGATCGCGACGTCGGTGCTCGCGTACGGCTGGCACGAAGGCGTCGTGTTCTTCGTCGCGGGCACGGGGTTCGTCGCACTGCTCGCGCCGTGGATTCGCGGCGAGCGCTGGAGCGTGGGCGCCGCGCTGTCACGCCGCACGTGGACGTACGTCACCGGCGTGACGGTCGTCGGCGCGTTCCTAGTCGCGCTGTTCTTCAGCGATTTCGCGCGCGAGTTCTGGCTCGCGCCGAAGGGACGCATGCAGCAGACGGAGTACTCGTGGCTCGACGTGAAGCGGCTCACGCTCGACAACCTGTTCGTCGCGCAGCGTCCCGACCTGCAAGTGACGTGGGTGATGATCGTGCTGGCGATCCTCGGCGCCATGTGGATGCGCAGCGCGGATCGCACGGCGTTCCGCTGGCTCGCTGCGAACCTCATCGCGGGCCCCGTGCTGCTCTTGCTGCTGTTCGGCGACGCCTGGTTGCTGCGTGCGTACTTGCCGAGCGTCGTCTTGATGCTCGTCTTCTCCGCCTGCGGCATCGCCTGGATCGCCGCGCGTTTCGGGCACGCGGCGGGTGCGATCGTCGGCTCGCTCGCGCTCGCGCTGACGGCGGGGACGACGTGGCAGAGTTTGTTCGGCGCGCACGGTGATGCGCTCTTCGTGCAGAAGCTCTACGACCAACAGAACGACCTCGACCACCGACACGTCGACGACGCGCTGTACGATCTGCTCGCGCGCGAGCGAAAATCCGACGAACTCGTCGGCGTGTTCGGCGACAAAGCCTGCATCTACAAGCTGCAGGACCGCGGCATCGTCGCGCGCGAGGATTACATGGAAGACCGCCCGATCGAGACTTGGCCCGTCTGGGTCGTGGGCGTGGCGAGCGGCCCGAACGGCTTCGAAGCGTCGCGCTTCTTCGAGAAGCAGGGCGGACCCTACGTGCTGCGCGCGAAGGACGCCGTTGGGCGGCACGCGCTGTACGAGCGCGTATCGCGCTGAATCCGCGCGCGCGTCCGTCCGCCGGAACTCGTGCCCTGGAACCCGCTTCCGTCCGAGTGGGGGTACACTTTTGGGCGCGACTCCGGCCGTCGCCGCGTCGGCGGCGGTCCCTTTCCCATCCGGAGTCCCGTCCTCTCGCCCCCCAGGTGCGCACCGTGCTCCAGCCGACCGTGTTCCAGCCGTCCCTCCGTCTGCTCGTCGCGTCCATCCTCCTCGCGGCCCCCGCATTGGCCCAGACGCCGGGCGCCGCCATCGTGCTGAATCGCGTCGGCAACCACGTCGACGGGAACAGCTTCGCGCGCAAGGACGCGGTGTACTTCTCCGGCGCGCCGGCAGGCGCCTGCGGGACGGCCGGTCTCGCCGACGGCGACTACTACTTCCAGATCACCGATCCGTCGGGGGCGCTGCTCCTGTCGCGCGATCCGATCGGCGAGCGCGCGGTCCGCGTCACAGGTGGTCTGCTCGCGCAGTACCTCGGCACGACGCGTCCTTCGGCGAACGTCGGTCCGTGCGGCGCGCTCAACGTCCGACTCTCGCCGTTCGCGTCGACGCCTCTGCCGAACCGCGAGTACAAGCTGTGGCTGACACGCGTCGAGGACCACGGGCCGGTCGGTACGGGCATCGGGGGCTTCGATCCGGCGCTCAGCAAGAGCGACAACTTCCGCATCGACGCCGCGGGTCCGCAGTCGATCCTGCGCGGGAACAAGTTCTACGACTATGACCAGGATGGCGCGTGGAACCCGGCGCTCGAGCCGCTGGAGGTCCCCGTCGGCGGTTGGCGCATCGACATCCTGCGCGACGGCGTGCTCGACGGTACGACGTTCACGGACCAAGACGGTCGGTACACGTTCATCCGCGATCGCGACGCGGCGACGTGGGAGTTCCGCGAGGTCTCGCCGAACGGCTTCATCAACGACGCGACGCCCGGTGCGACATGGCTTGCGACGACGCCGCGAGCCGGTATCGCGAATGCAATTGCCGAGTACGTCGCCGGACCGCAGTTCGGGAACCTGGTGTTCGTGACGCAGTTCATCGCGGGTCGATCCCCGGAGTTCTGGGCGGGATCGTGCAACTGCAACTCCGAGAACCCGAACACGAGCCCGACCGCGACCTGCGGCGTCGACATCCTGCAAGCCTGCGATCCGATCTGGCGCACGGCGCTGACGACACGCTACGGAGCGCCGGTCAACCTGCGCAAACCCGTGTCGAACGACAACCCGAACGCGTCGATCTACGTTCCGATCCAGCCGCCGCAATCGTTCTGCGGCGCGTACGCGAACTTCCGCAGCTACTCGAACAAGAATCCGCACGGCCACGCCGGTTTCCTGCTGTCGCGGCAGGTCGCTTCGACGATCCTCAACAACACGTGCGGGTTCATGCAGGGCGAAATCTACGTCGATCGCTTCCAAGACGGCGTGCTCGTCTCGCTGGACGACATGCTGATCGGCGCGATCGGCCTCCTGTCCGAGACGGGCGCGGGCCTCACGGGCCCGAACGATCCGTACCAGGACCTGCGCATGCGGATGATCGCCTGCACGAACGAGTTCGGCACGATCAACAACACGGGCGATCCCTCGTCGCCGCAAGTCGTGTTCACACGCGCGAACACGCCCGAAGCGACTGCGGCGCCGTACTGATTTGCGAGCGGGGTCGCATCGTCAGGGACGTCGCGCGACGAGGCGCGCGCCCTGACTGCTCGCGAATCGATCGGGGCTCGTCTCGCCGCGGCTCGCGCTGCGGAACAGCGCTTCGACTGACGAACTCCAGTGTCCCCCGCGCTTGCGACAGCGCGGCGGCGAGCTGCCTTCGACGACGTCGCGCAACCACTCCTCGCGCGATCCGGCCATGTCGAGCAGGCCGTAGGGCGACTCGTCGCGCGGTTCGAACCCGCCCGGCGCGTCGAGCAAGTAGCCCTCCTTGTGCACGAGGCACACGGTGAGCGACGGATCGAAGCGATCGCCCCACGGGAACGAGCGCGCGTCGACGCCGCGCGCGGCCTTTTCCCATTCCACCTCGGTGGGGAGGTCGTAGCGCCAAGCTTCGTTGCGCGATTCCGCGAGTTCGTTGCGCCACGTCAGGTAGTCGCGCACGTCGTGCCAACTCAAACCCAGGACTGGGGACTCCGCGCTCGTCGCGGTGTACACGTCCCACTGGAATCCGACGCCCGATGCCGCGGGTTTCGCCATCACGCGGTCGTCCTGCGGCAAATACAGATGCTCGCCCGGCTTGGCGGCGGCGATGCGTTCGAGCGTGAGCGGATCGTTCACGAAGGCGTACCAGTCCGCGTTCGTGAGCTCCTTGCGCGCCAAGAGGAAGCCGGGCACGTCGACCGTGCGCGCTTCGACGGGACGGAACGCCGCGGGATCGCCGCCGGCGATGAACGGGCCGGGCGGCACGTACACGAAACCCGCGGGAACGTCGCCCGTCGGCAGCAGCTCGATGCGCGCGGTGACCTCGGCGCGGCGCTCGACGACCAGGTTGAAGCGTTGCTCCGCGAATCCAGGACTGCGCGCGAGGATCAAGTAGGAGCCCGGATCCAGCGTGCGCGGCGCGCCCGCGTCGATGCGGTTCTCTTCCGCGAGCACCAGCGGGTACGCCGTCGTCTCGCAGCGCAAGCCCGAGCGCGCGCCGACGGGGATGTCGATCGCGAGGGGATCGCCGCCGTGCAGGCACTCCAGTCGATATGCCTGCGCAGAGTCGTGGTGGATCACGTCCAGCGCGGTGACGACGGCGATCCGTCGCGGATCGCCGACGAGGCGGTCCGCGCGGCCTTCGAAACCGACGGACTTCGCCGCGCCGTCCTCATTCGCCGGGGAGTGAGCCGCCCAATCGAACAGCGTTCGAATCGGCGCGCCGTCGACGTCGACGACGCGCGTCAGCGGTTGCACGTCCAGCGCGAGGTCTTGCGGCACCTCGCGCACGAGAATCGATCCGGCGGCGGGAGCACCCGCGCAGCGCAGGACCAGATCGCCCGGCGCGAGACCCGCGCGCGCGGCGATCGAGTCGGGCTCGACGTCGCGCACGACAAGACACGGATCGCCCGGGAAAAAGCCCTCGTTCCACTCCGCCGCGCGTGCGCGTCCGACGCCGGTCGTCGGAACGGGAACGAGGCGCGGCACGACGTCGCTGCGCAGCGAACCGTAGTCCTCCCAGCGGAACAGGAACGTCTCGGCACGCGCGGGAACGACCGTCAGCGCCAGCGTTCCGCGACCCAGCAGTTCCAACGTGTGCTCGCCGCGCGGATCGTGCGACTCGACGGCGCTGCGCATGGCCGAAGCGCGCACCGCGTCGCCCGCGGCCAAGGCTTCGCGCCAACGCTCCATGAAGAACTCGGCCAGTGCGCCCTGCGTGGCCGCGCTGGGCCCGCCCCAGGGATCCTCGAGTCGCGCAGCGCGCTCGAGTGCTTCCGAGCGCGAGAGCAGCATGCGCTCGGCCTCGACGCGCAATGCCTGCGCCGCGTGCTCGCGGCCCGCGTACGCCTCGCGCACGGACTCCTCGGCGTACTTGCCGAACACTCCCGACTGTTCTCGCAGGAGTTGTGCGTCCAGCTCGTCGATGCGCTGTCGCGTCGACGTGTACGACGCGCGCAACCCGTCGGCCTCGACGCGAGCGCGCGCGGCCTCGTCGAGCGCACGGCGCCGGTCGGCTTCGCGCTCCGCGTCTGCCACACCGCGTTCGATGCGTGCCCGCAGCTCGAGGACGTCGGCCGATTCGGGGTCCAGGTCCTTCGCCTTCGCGACGAGGATCGTCGCCGCCGAGTAGTCCGACGCTGCGATCGAGGCCCGCGCGGCACGCAAGTGCGCGCGCAGATCGCGCTCGCGCTGGTAGATCAGCGCGCCGACGAACGTCAGCGCAGCGACGAACAGCAGCACCGCCGCCGCAGCGCCCGTAGCGCGTCCGGGATTGCGACGCGCCCACTTGCGCGCGCGCGCGATCGGGCCGGCCGCCTTGGCCGAGATCGGCTCGAACGAGCGCACGCGGCGCAGATCCTCGGCCAACGCTTCGGCGGTCGCGTACCGACGCGTCGGATCGCGCTCCATCGCGACCTCGATCACGGTCGCGAGGTCCAGCGGGATGCGCCCGTTCAGCTTGCGCGGGTTGCGCGACGCGCCTTCCAGGATCTCGTGGAACAACTGGTCCCACGACGAAGCCTCGAACGGCCGGTGCAGCGTCAAGCACTCGAACAACGTGACGCCCAGCGCATAGACGTCCGTGCGCCGATCGACGACGCCGCGCGCAGCGACGATCTGTTCGGGCGCCAAGTAGGCGGGAGTTCCGAGGATCTGGCCCGATTGCGTCAGGCCCTGACCTTCGCTCTCCAAATCGCGCGCGAGGCCGAAGTCGAGCAGCACCGGGTGCCCCTCGAGCGTGACCATGATGTTCGCGGGCTTGATGTCGCGGTGCACCAGACCCGCCTCATGAGCAACGTGCAGCGCGCGCGCGGCGCGTTCGACGAGGCGCAGCACGTCCTCGAGGCCGCCCTTGTTGCCGCCGCCGCCGATCGTGATCGTGTCGCTGCTGCCGTCGCGTGCGCCGCCGCCGAGCTTCGAGTCCTCGCGACCTTTCTCGACCAGAGCCGCCAGCGTCGTGCCGCGGACGTACTGCATCGCGATGAACGGCAGACCCTCGACCTCGCCGAAATCGTGCACGCCGCAGATACCGGGATGCTCGAACTTCGAGGTCAGCTCGGCCTCGCGCTTGAACCGATCGCGGACGAGCTGCGATTGCGCGCCCGCGCCCGTCAGCATCTTCAGCGCGACTTTCCGGTGCAGTCCGGTGTGCTCGGCGAGGAAGACGACGCCCTGCGCGCCGCGCCCGAGCTCCTTCAGCAGGATGTAGTTGCCGAAGACACGCGGCTCCGCGGACGCGGACTCTACCTGGCCCGGGACGTCCGGCGCCGGGTCGGTGGGGGGCTGGGCCGACACGGACGGAGAGGATAGCGGCACGATGCGGGCGGACGCGCAGTCTCGTCGCCTCGTCGTTCTGTCATCACGGGCCACCTCGCTGGTCGCAAGTGCCGACTGCGACCAGCATGAATCCCATGGCGCAGCGGAAGCCGACGCACCGAATCGAGATCAAGAAGGGCGTGATGCTCGGCAAACCCGTCGTGCGCGGCACGCGGATCACGGTCGAGTTCCTGCTCGAGAAGCTCGCCGCTGGACTTTAGATCGAGAGCATTTTGGGGCGATCACCCGCAGCTCGAGCGCGAGGACGTGCTCGCTGCGCTCGACTACGCCCGGTCGTGCTCGGTTCCGATCTGATCTTCCCGCGGACTCGTTCGGCCTGACCGATGCGGTTCCTCGCGGACGAGAACGTCGAGTCCGCGATCGTGCGAGCCCTCGCCGAGGCTGGACACGATATCGAGTCTGTTGGGCCCAAGTTGCGTTCGAGGGATGACGGCCGAATCCTCAGCGCCGCGAGTCGCGCACACCGTGTCGTGATCACGAACGACAAGGATTTCGCCGACCTTGCGTTCCGCGAGCGCAGATCCTCGTGGGGATCGTGCTGATTCGGCTGCCACGATTCGACCGTCACGGTTCGCTAGGGCGAAGAAGGCAGTTTCTGATAGGAATTTGCTTCCGGGGGCGGCACTGGGAAAGGGTGGGCGGGTCATGTCTGATAGGAATTTGCTTCCGGGGGCGGCACTGGGAAAGGGTGGGCGGGTCATGTGAGGGGGGGTGGGAAGGGGTCTGACCCCGAGGCGGCAATGAGCCTGATCGACCAGCTTCCGCCGGCCCAGCACGCCATGGCACGCGCCCGGGCGCTCGACCAATGGTTTCAGGTCCGCCCCGAGGGCGCAGCCGAGTGGGTGCTGAGCCAGCCCGCCGGCGAGGGGCGCACTGCTCTGATAACCTCCGCCGCGCGCCAGCTTGCTTGGAGAACCGGGGCCGATGAGACTGCCAGGAAGTTCTTTTCACAACTACCTTCGGCCGACCGTGCCACAGCCCGGGAGGTTCTGCGCAGCATTCAAGTCCCCGGCAATGAGAAGCAGGCGCTTGAGCGTCAGCAGACCCTCCTGCGGACGCTGGAAGGTCAGTGACGGGCGCAGGCGGGGCCGTGGGAATCCTAAAGCGAAACAGGCTCTTCGTGGAAAAGGTCCAGCCATGGGATGCCGCATCAAGCACAGAATTTTCCAGCAGGACGAGCCATCCATCTGATAGGAATTTGCTTCCAGGGGCCGGCTTTGGGAAGGGGTGCGTGGGTCATGTGAGGGGGGGGGGGTGGGAAGGGGTCTGGCTCGGCGGGTTGAAACCGGGTGAACGCCGGGTCATTCGGGGCAAGATCTACCTGGTTCCGGCTGACGTTCCGGCGCTCCTGAAGCGGTATCAGCGGGACTTTCCCGAGCACACCCGGTCCCGGCGGAAGTAACGACCGCCTCTGGATCGGCGGCATGGTGCATCCGCAAATCGTCGGCGGAACTCGGCGGCCAAAACGGACCGCGGCTATCCCACCCGTCGCGGCACCGGGGGGAGTAGCGCGTTGGCGGAAAACCCATCCGGCTTGCCTGTTCCAGAGGCAAGGGCGGCGGTTTGGAATGCCTCGCTCCGAACCGACAACTCCCGGATCTAATGTGACCAATTTTTTTTTTACATTTCTGAGTGGACATCTCCGGGCCGGTTCTGTCAGTCTTACCGGAGCAATCCCTCCGGAACTGGCATTCGAAAGCCGGGTCGTGCGCCTTCCGTGATCCAACGTTCGGAGGGCGAGCATCAGTAGTATAACAACCACAGCCTTCAAAACACCCATGAAAACCCCATCCATTGCAGCCGGAGCTCTTCTCGGGCTACTGGGTCTGGTCAATCCCCAGCGCGCCTTCGCGCAAGACGACGAAACCCCGCCCGCCGTCGTTTCCCATGCCGTGTCCGAACTGGTCGGATCCGGCGCCGGCAACGCCCAAATCCTGCGCGTCTCGATCCTGTTCAACGAAGCGCTCGACGAGAACTCCGTCACCGATACCAACCAATACACGTTCGCCGGCGCCAGCGTCGACGAAGCGGTCCTGACCCCGAACTATCGGAAGGTGATTCTTTCCGTCCGGTCCGCTCCGGCTCCCGGGTCTGCCTATAGCCTGACCTTGACGGGCCTGACCGACTGGGCGGGAAACGCCATGGAACCTGTGACTCTCACCGGCACCACCCCGGACTTTTACGAACTCGACTGGGCGATCGGCGGGTTGGCCAGTCAATCCTCCGACCAAGCCAACGGCGAAGGTGTCGCCTGGCTCGCTGCGGACGGGGATACCGACGGCTTTTATAACAACGGTTCGGTGACGTTGAATGGCTTCGCCGAGGACGCCGCCTGGTGGGAAGTCGATCTCGGCCAAACCCGCCCGATCGGACGGGTCAAAGTCTGGTTCCGCACCGTCACCGCCGATGAATGCCAGGCGCTGTTCAATGCCTGCGGCGTGCGCAATGACGACTTCCAAATTGTCATTCTCGATGGCAACGGCAGCGAGGTTTTCCGCCGCCTTTACCCCGGGCGCCCGACCGGAAGCGTGGCTTACAACCTTCCCCCGGGCGTGAACGGCCGCGTCGTTCGGTTCGAAGCCCAAAGCCCCCTCACCTCGAGCGACGGCTTCTTCTCCCTTGCGGAATTGGCCGTCATTGCCCCCTATGCGAACGCCACCATCAATGTCACCCAACAGCCCGCTCCCACCACGGTGACGGAAAATCGCCGGGCCAAGTTCGGGCCGGTCGCCGCCACTGTCGCCGGCGCGCCCCAGGACCGGATGCAAATTCAATGGCAGGTGGGCGGGGTGGACATCGATGGAGCGAATGCCGCCAGTTACACGACCCCGCCGGTTTCCCTGAGCCAGAATCGCTCGCTCTACCGCGCGGTCTTCCTCCTGCCCGGCATCAGTGTTCCGTCCGCCAACGCCGAATTGACCGTCGAAGCCGACGTGGTGCCGCCTGCGATCCAAGGCGTGGTGTCGAACACCGCCTATATCTATGTGACGGTCACCTTCTCCGAGTTGGTCCGGGAAGCCACCGCCGCGGATTCGGCTCGTTACCAGTTGAACGGTGGACTGGCCATTCAGGAAGTCACGGTCATCAACGGCTCGACGGTTCGGCTGACCACCAGTCCGCAGACACCCGGTCAGACTTACACGCTCACGGTGAACGGGGTTCGGGACGCCGCGTCGGGCCAGGGAAATCTGATCCTGCCGAACAGCACGAAAACGTTCCGGGCGCCCGCCTCCGATCAGGATCGGTTCGTCACCATCGGTAATCCGGGCAACCCTCCCGACGTCGATTTCTCGAACGGCTCGGGCGCTCAAGGCACGGTCAATTACGTCTACCAAATCGGGAAATACGAGGTGAACAACACCGAATACGCCGCGTTCCTCAATGCCAAGGCTAAAACCGATCCCAATACGCTCTGGGATGGCAGCATGAAAATCACCCGCGAAGGGGATGACGGCAACTATACCTACACGGTCCAGGAAGGTTACGAGAAAAGCCCGGTCTATTTTATCGCCGCCGTTGATGCCATGCGCTATGCCAATTGGATCAACAACGGCGCGCGCGAAGAGAGCGACACGGAATCCGGCACCTACCAGTTCACCGGCTACAGCGTGGTCGGGCCGCGGTCTCCCGATGCCGATTATTTTCTCCCGAACGAGGATGAGTGGTATAAAGCCGCTTATTACGATCCGACCAAGAATGGCACGGGCGGTTATTGGCTTTACCCCACCCGTACGAGCGATCCGAATCTGCTCAATTATTCCACTCCGCCCGGAGACCAACACAGTCTCTGTTTCCTGAGCCCGAGCGGCGGTCCGCCCGATGTTTGCCCGGAGGACATTTTTCCGCTGGCTTCGAGTTATTACGGGACATTCAACCAGGCGGGGAGCCTTTGGGAATGGAACGAACTCCGTTTCCCGGACCAGACGCGTCCGCGGCGCAGCGGCGGTTCCTGGGGCAACAACTCG
>Ga0105050_10007319_pt1 | contig 13244 bp, 10 predicted proteins | sample FRY01_FD_78088 | JGI IMG/M metagenome (GOLD analysis project Ga0105050, IMG submission 78088) | Freshwater microbial communities from Lake Fryxell liftoff mats and glacier meltwater in Antarctica - FRY-01 | ecosystem: Environmental > Aquatic > Freshwater > Ice > Glacier meltwater ... | reverse complement strand
CTCAAAACCAAGGAAGTCGGCGTCACCATCCGCCCGCACGACATCCTCCACGCCCATTCCGGCGGCGGCGGCGGCTGGGGCTCACCACGCGAGCGCATCGCCGAAGACCACGCCTTCGACATCGAATGCGGTTTCGTGACGATAAAGAAATGACGATTTTAGGCAAGGCCAAGGCTTCGCCCTGGACCCACCAGGGGCCAAGCCCCTGGACCTTGAATGATGGGTTCCAAGGGCCCGGCCCTTGGTGGGTGCAGGGCAAAGCACTGCCCTTCCCTTCTTCCACCCTTCACTCACAAGGCAACGACGCATGACCTACGCGATCGGCATCGACGTCGGCGGCACCTTCACCGATCTCGTCGCAATCGACGAAGCCGGCCGCGTAACACTCGCAAAATCCGCCTCCACCCCGTCCGACCAATCCCTCGGCGTCATGGAGGGCCTCACCCGCCTCGCCGTAGCCCTGTCCACCACCCGCCCCGACATGCTCGCCCAAACCCTGCGCATCGTCCACGGCACCACCGTCGCCACCAACGCGCTGCTCGAACACAAGGGCGCGAAAGTCGGCCTGCTCACCACCGAAGGCCACCGCGACATCATCGAAATGCGCGAAGGCCTGAAAGACGACCGCTACAACCTCCGCCAACCACCCCCCATCCAGCTCGTCCCCCGCCACCTGCGCCTCGGCGTGCGCGAACGCATCCGCCCCGACGGCCGCATCGAAATTCCGCTCGACCACGCCTCCCTCTCCGCCGCCATCGAAACCCTGAAGGCCGAGGCCGTCGAATCCGTCGCCATCTGCACCCTCCACGCCTGGCGCGACCCAACCCACGAACGCGCCATCGCCCAGGCCGTCCGCGCCGCCATGCCCGCCGCCTATGTCTGCCTCTCCTCCGAAGTCCTGCCCCAGATCAAGGAATACGACCGCGTCTGCACCACGGTCGTGAACGCCTATGTCGGCCCCGCCCTTGCCCGCTACCTCACCCGCCTCGAATCCCGCCTGCGCGAAGCCGGCTACCAAGGCCCCGTCCTCATCATCCAGTCCCACGGCGGCGTCGCCACCATCGCCGACGCCGTCGCGCTGTCCGCCGGCGCCGTCCTCTCCGGCCCCGCCGGCGGCGTCGCCGGCAGCACCCACGCCGCCACCCTCATGGATTCCGATCTCCCTGGCGGGGGCAACCTCATCCCATTTGACATGGGCGGCACTTCCACCGACATCTCGCTGGTCGTAAACGGCCAAGCCGCCATCGCCTCCGACCGCCGCCTCGCCGGACAGCGCGTCGCCCTCCAATCCCTCGACATCGCCTCCATCGGCGCCGGCGGCGGCTCCATCGCCCGCGTCGATGCCGGCGGCGTCCTGCACGTCGGCCCCGAATCCGCCGGCGCCCAGCCCGGCCCCGCCTGCTACGGAAACGGCGGCCTCGATGCCACCGTCACCGACTCCAACCTCGTCCTCGGCTTCCTCGACCCCGACAACTTCCTCGGCGGACGCACCAAACTCGACCGCCCCGCAGCCGAAGCCGCCATCGACCGCGTCGCCGCCCAACTCGGCGTCACCCGCATGGCAGCAGCCGAAGGCATCCACCGCATCATCAACACCCGCATGGCCGAAGGAATCCGACTGGTCTCCGTCCGCCGCGGCATCGACCCCCGCCGCTTCGCCATCCTCTCCTTCGGCGGCGCCGCCTCCCTCCACGTCACCGACATCGCCCGCCAACTCGACCTCAAGCGCGTCATCATCCCCCGCCTCGCCGCCGTCCTCTCCGCCTGGGGCATGCTCGCCTCCGACATCCGCTACGAAATCGCCCGAACCCACATCGGCGACGCCTCCCGCCTCGACGCCACCCAACTCCGCGCCACTTGGGCCGACATGGAAGCCGACGGCCGCGCCCGCCTCCGCGCCGCCGCCTTCACCGGCCCCGTCACCACCCACCGCTCCGCGGACATGCGCTACGGCGAACAAATCTTCGAAGTCTCCGTCCCCCTCGATACCATCGACTTCTCCGCCCCCAACCTCACCCAACACCTCGCCGACGCCTTCCACCGCCAGCACGAAGCCCTCTACACCTACGCCATGCCGGATCAAGAGGCGGTCCTCGTCAACGCCCGCGTCGCCGTCGTCGGCCACCTCCCCGCCCTCCCCGAGGAACCCACCCTCCCCCCACGCCCCCCCGCCGCCCCGCGCACCACCCGCCGCATCCACCTCGGCACCTGGCGCGAAGTCCCCGTCTTCGACCTCGACTCCCTCGCCCCCGCCCAAACCATCGCAGGCCCCGCCATCATCGAATCCCCCACCACCACGGTGCTGATGCGCACCCACGACACCGCAACCGTGACCCCGTTCGGCTGGCTCGATATCGCGGTAGCATAAGCCAAGAAAGAATCTTCTTTTTCTGTAGAAAAAGAAGCAAAAAGACTTTCATCTATTTACTTTAACACCCTTCGTAGGGTGCAATGCCCTTCCGCATTGCACCACCGACACCGGCGCCTGCACCATGGCCGACGACAACGAAGCGCGCCGGCACAATCCGCGCGATCCCTACGCGCTCGCCAATCCTGGCCTGTTGCGCGTCGCCCTCCGGGAGGTGCGCCCCGCTGCCTCTCCCCGACCATCGGCGAGCAACTCGCCACCCTCTCCGGCCCGGCCTTCGCTCCCCAAAAAAAATGACCCTCGTCGCAAATTACCCTTGCATCCCCCGCGGCGGTTAGATATTGTGGCAACGTGTTAGATAAACCCACCCCACTCCTGGCCCACCACCTCGCCGCCCTCACGGCGGAGTTGCGGGCGCAGGCCGACCGCGCCGCCGCCGAGGCCGGGCTGATCGCGGCCCTGCACGCCCTCATCCTCGCCACCCTCGCCCGCCTGTTCACCCGCCTGGAAACCCTCATCGACCTCTGGGCCGCGGGCCAACTCCCCCACCTCACCCAGGCCGTCAGGCCGCGCGCCACACCCGCGCCCGCACACCCGTCCCCCCCGCGCCAAGCCGCCATCGCGGCCCCGCGCCCCCACCGCGCCGCGCCCCAGGCCACGCCCTCAATCATGGCGCTCTCCATCATGGCGCCCCCCATTTCCATCCCCGCGCGCGCCCCTCCGCACCATCCCCATCCCGCCCTCGGCGTCCCCCACGCCACCATTCCGCGCCCCGCGCGCCTCGGAAATCGTCCCCACGCGCCCCCGTTCCTTCAAAATCCCCTTCGCGCCCTCAAACGTCGCACGACCATTTTGTTACGTATTCGTAACAAAATGCACAAGCCGCATGCCCATGCTAAAAGCCGAGGACTTCTTCACCGCTCCGGGGGAAAGCGTCCCGGGCGCCGAGTCCAAACGAAGTTAAGAATCTTCTTTTTCTGAAGAAAAAGAAGCAAAAAGACTTTCATCCATTTACCCCACGTCAACCGCCGGGCAAATGGACAAAAGTTTTTTGGTTCTTTTTTTCAGAAAAGACACGCTTAGCTGTGCGCTCGATCGAGGCCACCGCGTCGATGGCGCGAACGCGCTCGCCGTCGTGTTAGATCAGCCCGTCGCGCAGCGTGAGCGTCCAGGTCAGCCCGACATCCGTAACCTCCGCGCCCGCCAGCATCTCCGGTGATCGCGAGGAATTGACGTCGATGCATTGTGGTTCTCCCCGTCTCGTCTCGTGCGAGACAGGGAGAATGGATCAATCCACGCGCCGCGCGCCAGCGAATCCCGCGCTCAGGCGCTCTTGCGCACGCCCCAGAACACCGGGAAGCCCGACCGCGCGAAGCCCGACAGGTTGCTGCGGTAGGCCGTCGGCGCGAACTGTAGCCCCAGCGGCACGAACATCACGTTCTCCAGTGCGCGGCGCTGGATGTCCTCGGCGATCTTCTTCTGGGTGGCGAGATCGGGCGCGTCGAACCAAGCGCCGCGCAGCCGCTCCTGCTCCGCGTCGGTCGGGCGCCACCAAGCACCGGCCGCCTGGCCGTTGGCGCGCAGCGGCAGGGAGGTTGCCGGCGTGTTGATCGAAAGCCCGGTCCAAGACGTCGTGTAGCAGCTCCACCCGCCCTTATCGACGGGCTCGCGGGAGTTGCGGCGCTGGATCATCGTGCCCCAGTCCAGGCTCGTGAACTGCACGTTCAGCCCCAGCTGCTTCATCAGCGCATCGGCCACCAGCGAGGTCGTCTTGATCGAGGCGATGTCCGACGGCGACATCAGGACGATCGGCTCACCCTTGTATCCGCTCTCGGCCACCATCTTCTTGGCCGCCGCCACGCTGCCCTGCATCAGGTCGAGCCCGGCAGTGCTGGCATAGGGCGACTTGGGTGGGAACACGCCGACGCCCACGCCGCCCAGCTCCTTGACCTGCTCGCCCAGCACGGCGTCCACGAAATCCTGCTGCTGCACGGCGGCCAGCACGGCGCGGCGCAGCTTCACGTTGTCGAAGGGCGGCTGGTACTGGTTGAAGAACAGGCTCATCAGGTTGCCGAGCTGGTCGAACAGGTTGATCGTCACCCCGGGGGCGCGGCGCAGCTGCGGCACCAGGTCGATCAGCGGGCCATCCAGCCAGTCGATCTCGCCGCGCTGAAGTGCGGCGGCCGCCGTGGACGGGTCGGGCATGGTGGTCCATTCGATGCGGTCGAAATGGCACTGCTTGCCGCCGGCCCACATGCTGATCGGCTCGCTGCGCGGCTGGTACTTCTCGTTGCGGACATAGACGGCGCCGGCGCCGGCCTTCCACTGGTCGCGCGCGAAGCGGTAGGGGCCGCTGCCGACATACTCGTTGATCTGGGTGAACGCGTCGGTCTTGGCGATGCGCTCCGGCATCACCACCACGTCGTTCAGCGCCAGCGGCAGCAGGGCGAACTTCTTCTTCAGCCGGAAGCGCAGCCGGTTGTCGTCCAGCGCCACGAGCTCGTCGGTGTTGGACATCAGCGTCTCGACCAGCGGCTGGCGGCGTTTGGTGCGCTCGATGGAGGCGACGGCATCGGCCGCGCGGACCTTCTCGCCGTCGTGATGCTCCTGGCCGGGGCGCAGCGTCAGGGTCCAGGTCAGGCCGTCATCGCTGACCTCCTCGCCGCCGACCATCTGCTTCTGCGGCTGGAAGCTCTCATCAAGCCCGTACAGCCGGTCCCACACGAGGTAGGAGTGCATGGCGGCCACCGTGGTGGTGGACCAGACCGGATCGGGGTTGGCGAGATCGGCATGCGGCACGAAGCGCATGATCCTCGCATTGCTTCCCCCCTGTGCCAAGGCGGGGCGGGCGAGCGGGACGGCGGCCAGCGCTGCGGCGGCGGTCATCAATTGGCGGCGCTTCATGGCGCATCTCCTCGTCGCGGTCGGCAAAAATATGCTGGCACACAGTGGCCGAACGAGCGGGCAGAGGCCAGGGGCTTACGCAAAATTCACGTGCCTGGCTCCGCCGCCCCCTTCACCTGCTCCCACCAGGCGCATTCGCCCGGCGCCATGGCGTCAACCCCGCTATCGAGGACCGCGCGCACCCGCGCCCGCAGGTCCGGCAGCAGATCCGCGGTGAACCAGGGATTGCGGCGTTCCCACTCCTCGGTGCGCCAGGACGGGTGCGGCAATGGCAGGCGCGCCGGCAGGCGACCGCGCCACGCCTGCACATGCGCGGTCATGCTGCCCCGGCCGATCGCACGGGCGATGGCGTAGCTGCCCACCAAAAGGGTCAGCCGCACCGCCGGCATCAACGGCAGCAGGCGCGGGTGCCAGGTCGGCGCGCAGATCGGCATCGGCGGTGCGTCGCCACCCTTCGGCAGGCGGCCAGGGTAGCACAGCCCCATCGGCATGATGGCGATGCGGGTCTCGTCGTAGAAAATCTCAGGTCCGATCCCCATCCAGCGGCGCAGGCGCTCGCCGGACCTGTCTTCCCACGGCACCCCGCTGGCATGGGCCTTGGTGCCGGGCGCCTGGCTGATGATCAGCACGCGGACGGTGGGCGAAACGCGCAGGATCGGGCGCGGCCCCAGCGGCAGCTCGGCGGCGCACAGCGTGCAGGCCCGCGCGGCGGCGGCGGCGCGTTCCAGCGTGTCACCCATCGATGCGTTCCCAGCCGTGTCGCACCGTGCGCGTGTCGGCTTTGAAGACGAAGCGGAATCCGCCGGCGGCCGTCGGGGGCTGGTCGCGCGCCGAGAGCGGCCAGTCCGGCACCGGCACGGCAGGATCGATCACAACATCGGGGTGGGTGATGAAATGGACCAGCATCGCCTCAGACCAACGCGTAGTCGACCTCGGGGGAGTATACCGCGGCCTCCTTGCCCAGCAGGGAGCGGAACAGGGTGAAGTGCGCCACCTCGATCGGGCCGTCGCGGAACAGGTTATGGGCCTGTATGAAGCCCCCGAGCTTGTCGGGCGGCGCGTTGTCCAGGCGGGCCAGGGTGACGTGCGGGACAAGGCGGCGACGCTCCGGCTCCAGCCCGGCGCGCTGCAAGGCGGTCTCGATCTTGCCGGCGAGGTGGTCGAGCTGCGGATTTTTCGTCACGCCGACCCAGAGCGCGGTCTCCCGCCCGCCCTTGGCGAAGGTGCCGACGCCGCACAGCTCGAAGGCGAAACGCTGCGCGCGCAGGGCCAGCAGCGCCTCGTCCACCTCCTCGGCGCGGAAGGAGGGCGCCTCGCCTATGAAACGCAGGGTGAGGTGGTAGTTCTCGATCGGCACCCATTTCGCGCCCGGGATCCCGTTTCCGGCCAGGGTCGCCAGGCGCACGCGGGTTTCCCACGGCAGGTCGAGCCCGACGAACAGGCGCATCGCTACCTCCCGACCCGGCCGAGCAGCTCGGCGACCAACGGCACCAGCCGCTCGGCGATGATCGTCACGCCGCGCGCGTTGGGGTGGATGCGGTCGGGCTGGTTCAGCGCGGGGTCGCCGGCCACGCCCTCCAGGAAGAACGGATCGAACATCACCCCCTCGCGCGCGCCCAGCCGGCGGAAGGCGTCGCGGAAGGCGTGGCCGTAGTCGGGCCCCAGGTTCGGCGGCGCCAGCATGCCCGAGAGCAGTACTGGAATGCCCTCGGCGCGCATCCGGTCGAGGATGGCGGCGAGGTTGGCTTCGGTGACGCGCGGGTCGATGCCGCGCAGCCCATCGTTGCCGCCCAGCTCGACCAGTGCGGCATCGACCTTCTCGGCCAGCACCCAGTCCAGCCGGGCCCGGCCGCCGGCGGTGGTGTCGCCGCTGACTGCACCGTCGACGATCTGCACGTCGAGCCCGCGAGCACGCAGCCCGGCCAGCAGCCGCGCCTGGAAGGCCTCGCCGGCGGCCAGCCCGAAGCCGGCGGCCAGCGAATCGCCCAGCACCAGGAGGCGCAGCGGCACGGCGGTGGCCGGGGCCGACATGAAAACTGTGCAAGCCAGCGCAATCGCGGCTTTGCGCCGTGTCCAGCGCGGCCCATATCGTGCGGTCATGGTCACGTCATCCGCCTCCGTCCAGTCTTCATCGTCCGCCCGTCCCGCCCATATAGCCCCCCGAATGCCGCTGGTGGAGGTCCGCGACCTGCATCTGACGGTGCCGTCAGCCGCGGGGCCGGTCAACATCCTGCGCGGCATCGACCTCGACATCGCCGAGGGCGAGGCGATTGGCGTCGTCGGCCCGTCCGGCTCCGGCAAGACCAGCCTGCTGATGGTGCTGGCGGGGCTGGAGGGTGCGACCTCCGGGCGCGTCACCCTCGCCGGCCAGGAGCTGACCCGCATGGACGAGGACGCGCTGGCCCGGCTGCGACGGCAGGGGGTGGGGATCGTGTTCCAGTCCTTCCACCTGATCGCCAGCATGACGGCGCTGGAGAACGTGGCGATCCCGCTGGAACTGGCGGGTGCTGCCGATGCGATGGCGCGTGCGGCCGAAAGCCTGCGCGCGGTCGGGCTCGGGCATCGGCTGACCCATCTGCCGGGCCAGCTTTCGGGCGGGGAGCAACAGCGCGTGGCGCTGGCGCGCGCCTTCGCCCCGCGCCCGCGGCTGCTGCTGGCCGACGAGCCGACCGGCAACCTCGATGGCGCGACCGGGCAGGCGGTGATGGACCTGCTGTTCGACCTCCAGGCGCAGCATGGCACCACGCTGATGCTGATCACCCACGATCCCGGGCTGGCGGCGCGATGCGGGCGGATCATCCGGATTGCAGACGGGAAGATCGCGGCGTGAGCGAAGGCAAGGCAGGGCGCGCGCCATGAGCACGATTCTGCGCATCGCCCGGCGCGAGCTGCGTGGCGGCATTGTCGGGCTGCGGATCGTGCTGGCCTGCCTGGCGCTCGGGGTGGCCGCCATCGCCGCCATCGGCTCCCTGCGCGAGGGCATCACGCGCGGGCTCGCCCAGGACGGCGCGCGCATCCTCGGCGGCGACCTCGATGTGCTCGGCGGCTCCCAGCCGCTGCCGGAGGCGCTTCGGCTGTGGCTGGCCCAGCGCGGCGGGCACGTGTCGGCGATCACCACGCTGCGCTCCATGCTGGTCGCCCCGAACGGGGAGCGGATGCTGGTGGAGGTGAAGGCGGTGGACGAGGCCTGGCCGCTGATCGGCGCCGTCGGCTTCGGCCCGGCGCAGGGCAAGAACGAGGCCCTGGGCGCGCGCGACGGCCGGTTCGGCATGGCGGTGGAGGCCAGCGTGCTGGCCCGGCTGGGCATCGCGCCGGGCGAGGTGGTGCGGCTCGGCACTGCCAGCTTCGGCCTGCGCGCGACCGTGGAGGAGGAGCCGGATCGCGTTGCGAGCCCCTCCCTGTTCGGCCCGCGCGCGTTGGTGAGCCTGACCGGGCTTGCCACGACCGGGCTGGTGCAGCCGGGCGCGATCGTGGAACACCACCTGCGCGCCGACATGCCGCCGGGCACCGACATCGCGGCCGTGGTGCGGGAGCTGCGGGCGGCATTCCCCAATACCGGCTGGCGCATCCGCCTGGCCAGCGATGCGGCGCCGCAGGTGACGCGGTTCATCGAGCAGACCAGCCTGTTCCTGACCCTGGTGGGGCTGACCGCGCTGCTGGTGGGCGGGATCGGGGTGGCCAACGGGGTGCGCGCCTGGCTGTCGGCGCGGGCGCGCGGGATTGCCACGCTGCGCTGCCTGGGTGCCTCCGGGGGCACGGTATTTACGATCTCGCTGGTGCAGGTGATGGCGCTGGCGGCGCTGGGCGTGGTGATCGGGCTGGCCGTGGGCGCCGCCCTGCCGGTGCTGGCCACGTTGTTGCTGGCCGACGTGCTGCCGGTGCCGCCGGTGGTGGGGCTGTTCCCGCGCTCGCTGGGGCTGGCGGCGCTGTTCGGCCTGCTGACCGCGGCGACCTTCGCGCTGTGGCCGCTGGGGCGGGCCATGCGCATCCCGGGTGCGGCGCTGTTCCGCGACGCGGTGCTGCCGAGCGGGACCCGCCCGCCGGGCTGGCTGATCGTGGCCAACATCGTGCTGGCGCTGATCCTGGTGGGGCTGGTGGTGGCGACCAGCCAGGACCGGCTGTTCGCGCTGTGGTTCTGCGGCGGCGCGCTGGGCACGCTGCTGCTGTTCCGCGCCGGCGGCTGGGCGCTGATGCACGCGGCCCGCGCCCTGCCGCACGGGGGGCGCAGCTGGGCGCAGCTCGGCCTGTCCAACCTGCACCGGCCGGGGGCGGCGACGCCGCTGATGCTGGTTTCGGTGGGTCTCGGCCTGTCCACCCTGGCGGCCGTGGTGCTGATCCAGGGCAACGTGCGCCGCCAGGTGGCCGAGCAATTGCCGGACCGGGCGCCGAGCTTCTTCTTCATCGACATCCAGAACGACCAGTTGGCGACGTTCCAGGGCATCCTGGCCGCCCTGCCCGGCGTGGGCGAGGTGCGGCACGTGCCCAGCCTGCGCGCGCGCATCGTGGCCGTGGCAGGGGTGCCGGCCGACCAGGTGCAGGCAACGCCGGACACCGCCTGGGCGCTGCGCGGGGATCGCGGCCTAACCTACGCCGCCGCGGCGCCGGAGGGCACGCGGCTGGTGGCCGGGCAATGGTGGGCGGCGGGGTATCGCGGGCCGCCGCTGGTGTCCTTCGACGCGCGGCTGGCGGCGGGGTGGGGGGTGAAGCTGGGCGACACCATCCGGGTGAACGTGCTGGGCCGCGACCTTGACCTTCGGGTGGCGAGCCTGCGCGACATCGACTGGCGCGCGCTGGGGATCAATTTCACGATGGTCGCCAGCCCCGGGCTGCTGGAGCGCGCGCCGCACGGGCATGTCGCCACCGTGCGCGCCGAGGCCGCGGTGCAGACCCAGGTGCTGCGCGCGGTGACCGACGCGCTGCCCAATGTTTCGGGCGTTCGGGTAGAGGAGGTACTGCGGACCCTGACCGCGCTGCTGGAACGCATGGCCGCCGCCCTGGCCGCCACCGGCTCCCTCACCCTGGTCAGCGGCGGGCTGGTGCTGGCCGGCGCGGTGGCCGCGGGGCAGCGCCAGCGCATCCGCGAGGCGGTGATCCTCAAGACGCTGGGGGCCACGCGCGGGCAGATCCGTGCGGCCTGGCTGGTGGAGTTCGGCATTCTGGGCCTGGTGGCCGGCGTGCTGGCCGCCGCGGTGGGCACGGCGGCGAGCTGGGGGGTAGTGCATTACCTGATGCGTACGGATTGGGCGTTCCTGCCGGGCACACTGGCGGCGACGGTGGCCGGGTGCGTCGCGATGATGCTGGTGGTCGGCTTCGCGGGCACGGAGGCGGCGCTGCGGGCGCGCGCGGCGCCACTGCTGCGCAACGAATAGATGTGCAGCGGCGGCACCGCTGTGCTATCAATGGCTGCTCCAACGACCCCGGTGCTCCGCGAGCAAACATTACAGGGATTTCGCTTGAACGCGGTGGCCAAATCTCCAAAATACGGGGTGAACAGGCATCCCGCCTGAGCAGGGAAGCAATTCAGATGGCTCTCAGTCCCGATTATCGCGCCTATCCAGGCGTCGGACGCGCCGCGGACTCCGCGGCCGTCATCGACGCCGGGCTGCGCACCCACATGCTCCGCGTCTACAACTGGATGACCTCCGGCCTGGTGCTCACTGGCATCGTGGCCTACGGCATCGTCAGCGTGCCGGCGGTCTACGAGTTGTTCTACCCCGCGGTGATGACGCCGCGCGGCGTGCGGCATGTGCCGGGCGTGCTCGCCTATGTTGCGATGTTCGCGCCGCTGGCCTTCGTGCTGGTGCTCAGCTTCGGGGTCAACCGCCTGTCCAAGACCGCCGTGCAGGCGCTGTTCTGGGCATTCTGCGTGGCGATGGGCGCGAGCATCACCAACATCTTCAAGGTGTACACCGGCCAGAGCATCACCCAGGTGTTCTTCGTCACCGCGGGCACCTTCGCGGCGATGAGCCTGTATGGCTACACCACGCGTGCCGACCTGACGAAGCTGGGCGGGTTCCTGATCATGGGCCTGATCGGCATCATCATCGCCGGGCTGGTGAACATCTTCATCGGCAGCTCGGCGCTGGGCTTCGCCATCAGCGTGATCGGCGTGTTGATCTTCGTGGGCCTGACTGCCTATGACACGCAGCGGATCAAGGCGGACTATGTCCAGTTCGCCCATGCCTACGGCCCGGACGAAGCCGCCAAGCGCAGCGTGTTTGACAGCCTGAGCCTGCTGCTGAACTTCATCAACCTGTTCATGCTGCTGCTGCAGCTGATCGGGGTTCGCACCAACAGCAACTGAGCGTCGCCGGGCACAGGCCGGTAACGCGAAAGGCCCCGGGGGTTGCTCCCCGGGGCCTTTTACGTGTGCGCGGCGTCGCTGAGGTCATACCGGCCCGCTTATGTGTTCACCCATGAAGAATGGGTCAAGGCGTGCCGGAATGATACCAAGAGACCTAACGATTGACCGATGAGCAAGGCAAGGCCAGGGCTTTGCCTTCGCGGCGCGAAGCCGCGCCACGGATGACCCATCAAAGGCCGGCGGCCTTTGGAAACCCTATTATTTACAATGTTATGAGGTCCAGGGGCTCGGCCCCTGGTGGGTCCCTCGCGGCGCGCCTTCGCCGCGCGACGGCGGAGCCCTGGCCTTGCCTAATGAGGGGTCATTCTTGATGGCGGTTGGTATGAGTCTTGATTTTGCGCGCGACCACCGGCCAGCCCCGCGCGCGACACGAGCCCGCGATATGGCCGGAAGAGTCGGCCATATCGCGGGTTGGTATCAGAGTGTCTTGAGGAAGTTGCCCAGCTTGACCAGGGCGGTGGCCTTGTCGGTCTGGTCGAGCGCGCCCAGCTCGGCGGCCAGGCGATCCATCGCAGCCTCGTAGATCTGCCGCTCGGAGAAGCTCTGGTCGGGCTGCCCGGCGTTGCGGTGCAGGTCGCGCACCACCTCGGCGATGGCCGCCGGGTCGCCGGAGTTGATCTTGGCCTCGTATTCCTGGGCGCGGCGCGACCACATGGTGCGCTTGACCCGCGCGCGTCCCTTCAGCACGGCCAGCGCCTCGTCGAATGTCTTGCGGGTAGACAGCCGGCGCAGCCCTGCGGAGCGGGCCTTGGAGACCGGCACGCGAAGGGTCATCCGGTTCTCCTCGAAGGTGATGTGGATCAGCTCGAGGTGCTGGCCCGCGATCTCCTCCTTGGCGATCTTCACGACCTTGCCGACGCCATGGGTGGGATAGACGACGTAATCGCCCTCGGAGAAGGACTCGTCCTTGTTCGACGCGCGGGAGATGATTGCCGGTCGGCCGCCGGGCGCGATCGCACCCGTTCCGCCGGGGCGTGGGCCCTCGGCGGGCTTGGCCACGGGCTCAGCCACGACCGGAGCCGGGGGAGGGGTCGGGGCCGGGGCCGGGGCGGCCGGAGGAGGGGCATCAACGTCATTGGTAGGAGCTGTCACGATCTGGTGGGTCTCGATCTGGGGTTTGGCGGGCGACTTGGCCCGCGGAGCCGGAGCGGCCACGGGGTGGGAAGGCGAGGACGTTGCGGAACGCACGCTCGCGGCATTGACTGCGGCAGGCTGTGCCGGGGAGGGACGTTCCACCGGGGCGGCGGGCTCGCCGGTTGTTTTCTTGGCGGCCGGTGCCTTAGCCGGCGGTTCTTTTAGGATCGCTTCCCGGCCCCGCCGTTCCTTCCCGGGCGGGTTTCCAGACGGCTTCGCGCCCGTCTTGGGCCCGGGCGCGACGGCCGCCGCGGCGGGCAGCTTGGCTCCGGCCTTCCTGGGCGCCGTTTTCGTGTCCTGGGTGCCGGCGACCGGTGCCGGCTTTTGGGCGTCTCCCTCTGCCGCGGCTGACGCTTCCGGCGGCCCGCTGAGGGAATGGCCAGCCCGCGCCGCCGCAGCCTTGGCCCGGGGGGCCGTTGCCTTGGTCGCGCTGTTCAACGGCTCCGATGCGCCGGATGTCTTCATGGCGAACCT
>Ga0105050_10007316_pt1 | contig 13245 bp, 10 predicted proteins | sample FRY01_FD_78088 | JGI IMG/M metagenome (GOLD analysis project Ga0105050, IMG submission 78088) | Freshwater microbial communities from Lake Fryxell liftoff mats and glacier meltwater in Antarctica - FRY-01 | ecosystem: Environmental > Aquatic > Freshwater > Ice > Glacier meltwater ... | reverse complement strand
GCAACATCGGCGCCACCAACGCCCTCCGGGTCCTCGGCAAACCGACAGGCTACACTGTCTTTGTGGCCGATATTTTCAAGGGCTGGCTCGCGGTCATGTCCGCTTATCTGATCAGTAGAATCCTCTCCCCTGGGCACGAGATCCCCTTGGGGGTTCTCGGAGCCATCTGCGGCATGTTGGGCCATATCTTCCCAATCTGGCTGGGATTTCAAGGCGGCAAGGGCATCGCCACGTCGGGCGGGGTCATGATTGCGCTCTTTCCGATTCAAGTTTTTATCGCCGGGATCTCGATTTGGTTGATTGTCTTTTTCCTCACCCGCTACGTCTCGATCGCCTCGATCGCCGCCGCCCTCATGCTCCCCACCGCTAGTGGAATTCTCGTGCTAATGGGAAAATGCGACCTCCTCCGGCTCAGCATCGCGGCCCTCATGTGCATCATCGCCATCTGGCGCCACAAATCCAATATTCAACGTCTGCTTGCCGGAACGGAAAAAAAATTCGAAAAGAGACCCCGGACGTCAATACCGTCCAATTCTACCAATGTATAAAACCATCAGCGTCATCGGAGCCGGCGGCTGGGGCACGGCCCTTTCCCTCCTCTTGGCGGAAAACCGCACCAAGGTCCGTCTCTGGGCCCATAATCCAGACATTGCCAAGGAACTCGTCACGCAACGGACGAACGAAACCTATTTGCCCGGTGTCCGCCTCCCTCCCAATGTCTATGCGACAGGGAGCCTGGCTGACACCCTCGACGCGGAGCTCATCCTTGTCGTGACCCCTTCCAAAGCCATTCGCGAAATTTCCAGCCAAATCGCCGCCCTCAATCCTGACCCAAAAACCGTTTTCGTCACCTGCACCAAAGGAATCGAACACAACACCGGCAAACTCGTCAGCCAGATCCTCGAGGAAGCCCTCCCGGCCAATCGCATCGGCGTGCTTTCCGGTCCCAACCTCGCCGGCGAGATCGCCCGACGCGTCCCCGCCGCCGGCGTCATTGGCTCGGTCCATCGCGAGTTAATCGATCCCTTGCAAAAGACATTTTCCCTCCCCAGTTTTCGCGCCTACACCAGCGACGACGTCACCGGGATTCAACTCGGAGGGGCCTTGAAGAACATTTTTGCCATCGCGGCCGGAGCCTCCGATGGTTTCAACATGGGAGACAATGCCAAGGGGGCCCTCGTCACCCGGGCCCTGGCCGAAATGACCCGTCTCGGGGTGGCCTTGGGAGGACGCCAGGAGACCTTCTTTGGCCTCAGCGGTATCGGCGACTTGATGGTGACCTGCTTCAGCCCGCACAGTCGCAACCGGACATTTGGTGAACGCCTCGGCCGGGGCGAGTCGCCTGCTCAGATCCAAGAATCGATGCGCATGGTGGCGGAAGGTGTGCCCACCACCCGCAGTGCCTGGCAATGCGCCCAGAAACACGGCATCGACGCACCGATCACGTCCGAGGTTCACGCCGTTTTGTACGAAAATAAACCCCCGCATGAAGCGATGTGGGAGTTGCTGGGACGCCCGCCGAAATCCGAGGTCGATAAGCGTTCTGCCGCCGAAGGGTAGACACCAGCGACGATTGATCCGACATGCGCGGCGCTCATGCCCGCCCATCTGCGGTTAAATATTTTCAACCGAACCCCGCGAGGAAAGCGGGTTCAGGCGGCTTCGGCCTTGAGATGGTCCAGGGCGTCCTGACGGGTCTCAAAGATGGGATAGGCGGTGTCAAATTGCGCCAACTCAAAGACCCGCTTGACCTCACCGCGGAGGGAACAAACAACCAGACGGCCGCCTTTGCGCCCGAGTTTCCGGCCGGCCAGGAACAACTCTCGAAACCCCGCGCTGGCCATATATTCGAGATTCTCCAAATCGATGAGCAAATCCGCGGTTTCCTCACCATCGGTCAACACGGACATGGTGTCCTTCAAATCTTTGCCCCCATGGGGATCCAGGCGTCCGGAGACACTGAGAATATGGATATTGCCGTCGCGAGTGGTTTGGAATGCTGCCATGAGAAAAGGGGTCTAATATTTGGGGAAGGAACCTCTTTGTAGCGAATTTAGCTTGTTCCAGGCAATCGCATTTTTATCTTTCGATCAGACCCCACTCCGTTTCAGTTTACTTCCTGCATGAAACTCTCTCTCAAAAACAAAGTTCTCCTCTGGTTTTTGTTTGTCGTCGTGGCCGTCGCTCTGGCCGGATTCTCCGGCTACCACCGCCTCGCCAATTATATTCGGAACGAAGCCGAACGGCAGATGACTGCCAAAATGGAACACGTCGTCGATGTCCTTGAGGCCAACAACGCCATTAATACCGCGTTGGTCCGGTCCTCGATGGCGGTGCTAAAAATGATCGCGACCCAAGATGGACCGGTGGACATGGTGTCACGCGATCGTCCGGACGGGTCTGCGGGAACGATGCTCGCCTTTGGCCAGAACCCGGCGGCAGAGAATTTCGCCCTCGTGGATAAAACCCGCGACATCATGGGCGGCTCGGTCACAATCTTTGAAAAACGAGGCGACACCTTCGTCCGCGTCATGACCAACGTTGAGAATCCCGACGGTTCCCGTGCCATTGGCACCATCCTGGATCCCGATGGGCCGGCCATTGCCAAACTCCTGGCCAATGAGCCATTTTACGGCGTGGTGGATATTCTCGGAAAGCCCTTCATCACCGGCTACGAACCGATTCGGGACGCCAGCGGGCAAACCGTAGGTGCCTATTACGTCGGATACGCCATTGATAGTCTGGTCACACTCAGCGATGTGATCGAACTCCGCGGCGTTCTCAATCAGGGGTTTTTCGCCCTGGTGGACCGGCAGGATCACATCATCTTTCAAACCAAGAAAGTCGCCTCGGAGGCCGAGATCAGCTCCATCGTCCACAAGGTTCAAATCGGCCAGTCGCCGGGGGCGGACTGGTTTGTCGAGATGCGGACTTTCAGCCCCTGGGACTACGATATCGTGGCGGCGCTTTATCTTCCCGACGTGCGGGCAATGACCCTGAATTTCATCTGGCAAGTTTACGGGGTGGCCACCTTCGTCATCATCGCCATTCTCATCCTCTCCTTCTGGCTGGTTTCGCGGCTCTCCAGTGCCCACGTCCTGGCCGAAGCCCGACGCCAGGAAGCCGTTGTGGCCCGGGACGCGGCGGAATCCGCCAATCGCACCAAGAGCACCTTTCTCGCCAATATGAGCCACGAACTCCGCACCCCGATGAATGCCATTATCGGATATAGCGAGATGCTCCTCGAAGAATCCGAAGACCTCGGCGTGACCGAACTTGCCCCGGATCTGCAAAAAATCCGCGGGGCCGGCAAGCACCTCCTCGCCCTCATCAATGACATCCTCGATCTTTCCAAAATCGAAGCCGGCCGGATGACGGTTTTTCCGGAGGACTTTGCGCTTCCCGAGATGCTCCGCGAAGTCATTGCCACGATCCAACCTCTAGTGGAAAAAAACGGAAACACGCTCGTCATTCAGTGCCCGCCCGATGCCGGCGCGATGCGAAGCGATTTAACCAAAGTCCGCCAAACGCTCTTCAATCTCCTCAGCAATGCGTCGAAGTTCACCGAGAAAGGCCGCATCACGGTGGCGGTGGAGCGCATCGTTCGGGAGACCGGAGACCGGATCCAATTCATCATCGCGGACACCGGAATCGGCATGACGTCGGAACAACTTGGCCGCCTCTTTCAAGCCTTCACCCAAGCGGATGCCTCGACCACCCGCAAATATGGTGGCACCGGATTGGGGCTCCTCATCAGCCGGAAATTTTGCCAATTGCTCGGTGGCGACATCACAGTCGCAAGCACGCCGGGCGAAGGCACCATCTTCACGGTTGATCTCCCCGCCACGTTTAAAGAAATTCCGACCGGAAAAATTTCCACCCCGGCCACCAAGCCCTCTTCTCCGTCCACCCCGAGCACACGGCGCCGACTGCTCGTGATCGATGACGACCTCGACGCGGCCGATATCCTCAACCGCAATCTCACCAAGTCCGGCTACGACGTTCATGTCGCCCATAGTGGGCCTGAAGGGCTGGAACTTGCCCGCTCCATTCAACCTGCCGCCATCACCTTGGATGTCATGATGCCCGGAATGGATGGTTGGTCAGTCCTGACCGCACTGAAATCCGACCCCATCACCTCCAGCATTCCCGTCATCATGGTGACCATGTTACGCGATCGCCAATTGGGATTTACGCTTGGGGCGACCGAATTTCTCACCAAACCGGTCGATCAAGAGCGCCTCCGGACCATTCTGGCCTCCCAGTGCAGTGCCCCGACCGCCGAGGTTCTCGTCGTGGACGACGATGCCGACAGCCGGGAACTCATTTGTCGGCTCCTCGAAAAGGAAGGCCTCCGTCCCACCGAAGCCGAAAACGGCCAGGACGCTCTCCAGCAAATGCACAAAGTCCGCCCGGCGCTCATCATCCTTGATTTAATGATGCCCGTGATGGATGGCTTTGAATTCCTAGAAGCGATCCACCAGGCCCCGGAATTGAGCAATATTCCCGTCGTCATCATCACCGCCAAAGATCTCACTGCCGAGGATCGCGAGCGCCTCGCAGGCGGCGTGCAGGCGATCCTCCAAAAAGGAGCCGTGGATCAGAAAAAATTTCTCCACAATCTCACCGCCATCCTGGAGAAAAAGTTTTGAGACCTGCGAATCTGCGGATATAACTCTCTCTGAAATGGCCAAAATCCTCCTTGTCGAAGACAATGAAATGAATCGCGACATGCTCTCGCGCCGCCTCACCCGCCGGGGCCACGAGGTGACCATCGCGGTCGATGGCCAGGAAGGCATCGACCTCGCCCATTCCGCTACTCCCGAGCTCATCCTCATGGACATGAGTCTTCCGATCGTCGATGGCTGGGAAGCCACCCGACGCCTCAAAGCGGATCCTGCCACCGCCTCCATTCCCGTCATTGCGCTCACCGCCCATGCCATGGCCGGCGACCGGGAAAAAGCTCTCGAAGCCGGATGCGACGACTACGATACCAAGCCCATCGAGCTTGACCGCCTCCTTGGCAAAATCGCCGCGCAACTGAAAGGCGCTCAACCGGACGGCAATTCGTCCCCCCCTTCCTCGTGAACGATACGCAGGAGAAATCCCCCCTCGCGACCCTCCGCCATGACCTGCGAACTCCCATCAACCACATCCTAGGCTACAGCGAATTGCTGGGCGAAGATCTCGCCGACCAAGGAATCAAAGACCTCGCCGACCTCGAAAAGATCCAGTCCGCCGCCCGCCAACTGCTCGGCCTGATCGATTCCCGACTAAACGAATCGTCTGCGCCCACGCTTCCCGACGTGCCCAAGCCTGGGCCAATTTCCTCCGCACCAACCCCAACGGCCCCGTCAGAAACTCCCTCACCGGCCGAAACAATTTCCGCTCTCACCGGCCGAATTCTTGTCGTCGATGACCATCCCGAAAACCGCACCGTTTTGGCCAGACGCCTCGAACGGCAAGGGCATGAGACCGCGGAAGCGGAAAACGGCCAAGAAGCTCTCGACCTGCTGGCCGCCTCGGCCTTCGACCTCGTACTTCTCGACATCCTCATGCCCGGGATGGACGGCACCGCCGTTCTCGCCCACATCAAGGCCAACCCCCGGTTGCGCCACATTCCGGTCATCATGATCTCCGCCCTCGACGAGACTGAAAGTGTCGTTCGGTGCATCGAAATGGGCGCTGAAGATTTTCTCCCCAAGCCATTCAATCCCATTCTCCTCCGTGCCCGCATCGGGGCCAGCCTGGAAAAAAAGTCCTTCCGCGATCAGGAACAAAACTACCTTCATCGGATCGAGAAAACGCAAAAAAGGCTCGAGGACGAACTCAACGAGGCCGCCCGCTACATCACCTCGATCTTGCCCCCTCCGATGGAAGAGCCCTTCCGGATCGCCTGGGCCTACGCTCCGTGCACCGAACTCGGCGGCGATTCTTTCGGCTACCACTGGATCGACGACACCCATTTTGCCATTTATCTCCTCGACGTCTGCGGCCATGGGGTTGGCGCCGCCTTGCTCTCGGTTGCGGCTATCAATGTCCTTCGCAGCAGCTCGCTCCAGCAAATTGATTTCCGCGACCCCGGTCAGGTCCTCACCGGCCTCAACGCCACCTTCCAAATGGAGCAACACAACAACATGTACTTCACCATTTGGTACGGGGTCTTTGAGACCACCACCCGGACGCTCCGCCATTCCTCCGGCGGACACCCTCCCGCCCTGCTCCTGACCAACTCCCCCGACGGCACCCCCACCCTCAATCAACTCCGCTGTCCCGGCACCCTCATCGGAGTCATGCCGGACATCACCTACCATAGCGAATCCCTCCCCGTCCCGGCCGACGCCCGCCTCTTCGTCTATTGCGACGGCGCCTATGAGATCAAAGGCCCCGCCGGACAAATGATCGATTTCGACATCGATTTTCTTGGCTTTCTCGAAAAAAATGGCCGAAGCCCGTCCCTCCCGGACGACGTTCTCGCCTGGATTCGCTCGCTCCACGATGGCCCCGTCCTCGACGACGACTATTCCTTCGTCACCCTCGATTTTCCCGCAAACCGATGAACTTTCGCCACGTCAACTCCTCGCCCGACCGGACCACCCTCGCCCTCGAAGGAAGCCTCGATTTCACCCAGGTTGAGGAAATCAAGGCCCCGTTCCTCGCCGCCGTAGCCGCTCATCCTGGGACCGTGGTCGTCGATCTGTCCCTCGTCACTTTTGTCGCCTCCCTCGGGATGCGCCTGTTCATCGACGCCTACAAACTCCTGGCCCCGTCCGGCGGGAAACTCATCATGTTTCGACCCAGTCCCACGGTGCGGAAAATCCTCCTTCACGCCGGGATGGAAAGCGTCTTCTCGATCGCGGAGACCGAAGAAGATGTCGCCATTCTGACGGCTGGGGAATAATCGGGACTGACCGACCATCGACAATGCGCCCGAGGATTTTCGGGAGCCAATTTCGCTCGCCTCCATACACTCCCCCGACCTCCGTCCGCATGGCCAGGGCCAAGGCCCCGCGATCATCGGGACGACGCCTCGGCATCACGATTTCGCCCATCGTCTTGATCAAAAATCTCTCCAGCCACAATTTTCCTTTGGCATTTCCGGCTAGGGCAGGAATACTCACGGGTTCACAATGAGAGATTCCATCGGTATCGGCATGGCAGGATTTGGAACCGTAGGCACGGGGGTTTTTAAGAACCTGCGCGCCAATGGCGACCTCATCGCGCAGCGCCTGGGCGCCCGCTTCGAAATCCGTCGCATCGCCGTTCGCGATGCCTCCAAAGCCCGCGATCCCGAGGCCCCGAAGGAACTTTTCACCACCGATACCGACCTCTTGCTCAACGATCCGGACATTCAGGTCGTGATCGAACTCATGGGAGGGATCGAGATTCCCCTCGCCTTCGTCAAAAAGGCCATCGCCGCAGGAAAAATCGTCATCACCGGCAACAAGGCGCTCCTGGCCGAACATGGGCAGGAAATTTTCCAACTGGCCCGCGAGCATCGCGTCCCGGTCTTCTACGAAGCCGCCGTCGCCGGCGGAATCCCCATCATCAAGGTGGTGCGGGAAGCCTTTGTGGGCAATCATTTCGAAAGCATCCACGGCATCCTCAACGGCACCTGCAATTATATCCTCACCCGGATGACCGAGACCGGGATGGATTACGCCCCAGCCCTTGCCGAAGCCCGCGACCTTGGCTATGCGGAGGCCGATCCCACCTTGGACATCAATGGCTGGGACGCCGCCCACAAGACCATCATCCTGGCCTCGCTCGCGTATGGGTTTTGGGTTCCGCCGGAAAACATTTTCGTGGAGGGGATCGAAACCGTCACCGCAGCGGACATCCGTTTCGCCAACGAACTCGGCTACCGGATCAAATTGCTTGCCACCATCAAGTCTGCTCCGGGCGAAGTCGTGGAAGTCCGGGTCTGCCCCACCCTCATCCCGCAAGGTCATGTTTTGGCTTCGGTCAATGGCGTTTTCAATGCCGTCGCCCTCAAGGGCGATGTCGTCGGAGAGACTTTGTTCTACGGCCGCGGCGCCGGACAAGACCCCACCTCCAGTTCGGTCCTCGGGGATTTGGCCGAGGCCGCCTGCGCCCTCAAGAGCTCCCGTTTTTGCTACGGCTTCACGTCCCACAACCTCTACGGAAATTGTCAACCCACGGACAAAACAATTTCCAAATATTACCTCCGGCTCTCGGTCAAAGATCAGCCTGGCGTCCTGGCCGAAATTGCCGGGATCCTCGGGGCGGCTGAAATCGGCATCCTTTCGGTCATCCAGCCTGAGACCGAAGACGAAAATGCGGTCTCGCTCGTCCTCATGTTGCACGACGCGCCATTTGGGGCGATGCGGAAATCTGTCGAAGTTCTTGCCAAATTGCCCTGTGTGCGCGACACCCCCGCCCTGCTCCACGTCGAAAGCTTTTCCTAGATGTCCGAAGAAACTCCCAACCGCCCGGCCTTTGTTCCGCTCCATGATCACGGCGTCATTAGCCGTTATCGTGCCTACCTTCCGGTCACGGAGGCTACCCCGGTCATTTCCCTGAATGAGGGCTCCACTCCGCTGATCCACTCTCCGCGTCTAAGTGAAAAAGCCGGGGCGGAAGTTTTCATCAAATACGAAGGTCTCAATCCGACGTGTTCCTTCAAGGATCGCGGCATGACGGTGGCCATCTCGAAGGCGGTCGAGGCTGGCGCCCACACCGCCATTTGCGCCTCCACGGGCAACACCTCGGCGGCGGCCGCCGCCTATGCCGCCCGCGCGGGCATCCAATGCGCGGTCATTCTTCCGGCCGGAAAAATCGCCTCAGGCAAACTCGTTCAAGCCTTCCTCTATGGGGCCAAGGTCATCGCCATCAACGACAACTTCGACACCGCCTTGCAGTTGGTCCGCGACCTGGGCGACATCTCCGGGATTGAGATAGTCAATTCGATCAACCCCCACCGGATCGAAGGCCAGAAGACCGCTGCCTTCGAAATCGTGGAAGAACTCGGAGATGCCCCCGACCTCCATATCCTCCCTGTCGGCAATGCCGGCAACATCACCGCGTACTGGAAAGGCTACCGCGAATTTCATGCCGCCGGTCGGTCCCAGACCCTCCCGCGCATGCACGGATTCCAGGCCGCCGGTTCCGCCCCCATTTTCCATCAACGGATCATCACCGACCCCAACACCATCGCCACCGCCATCCGCATCGGTAATCCCGCCAGTTGGGAGGGAGCGAGCGAGGCTCTCAACACCAGTGCCGGCCGGATCGATATTGTCACCGACGAGGAAATCCTCGAAGCCCAGAGCTGGCTTGCCCGCCATGAAGGCATCTTTGTCGAACCGGCCAGTGCCGCCTCCGTGGCCGGCCTGTTCAAACTCGGACGCCCCGAAGCGCGACGCATTGTCCTCACCGTCACCGGCCACGGACTCAAGGACCCCGACACCGCCCTCACCTCCGGCACCTATCGGCCCCTGGATGTCGAAGCCAACGTTGACGCCATCCGCCGCGTTCTTGGCTCATGAGCAATTCTTCCGGTCCGATTTCCTTTCCCCCGCTCATCGTCCAAAAATATGGCGGCACCTCCGTCGGTACGACGGAACGCATCCGTCACGTCGCCCAGCGCGTCCTCGCCACCCAGCAGGCCGGTCATTCGGTTGTCGTCGTCGTTTCGGCCATGTCCGGAGTCACCGACAACCTCATCCGTCTCGCCGGCGAAGTCTCCAAAAACCCCACCCATCGTGAAATGGATGTCCTCCTCGCTACCGGCGAGCAGACCACCATTGCCCTCACCGCCATGGCCATCAACGCCCTCGGCGGCAAGGCGGTTTCCCTCACCGGCGCCCAGGCCGGCATCATCACAGACGGCATTCACACCAGCGCTAAAATTTCCAATATCTCCCCACGCCAGATCCGCAAGTATCTCGCCGACGGCTTCATTTGCATCGTGGCCGGCTTCCAGGGCCAAACCCTCCACGGCCGCATCACCACCCTGGGACGCGGAGGCAGCGACCTCACCGCCATTGCCATCGCCGCGGCTCTCAAAGCCCAAAATTGCGAAATTTGCACCGACGTGGACGGGGTTTACACCTGCGACCCCCGCATCGTCCCCAACGCCCGGAAAATCGACGAGATCACCTATGAGGAAATGCTTGAAATGGCCAGTTCTGGCTCCAAGGTCATGCAGTCTCGATCCGTCGAATTTGCCAAAAAATTTAACGTGCCCTTTGAGGTGCGCAGCAGTTTTAACACCAACCGAGGAACCATCGTGAAAGAAGAAACGCCAGGATTGGAAAACGTCGTCCTACGCGGCATTTCCGTGGAACGCAATCAAGCCAAGGTCACCATCCCCAACGTGCCCGACACGCCCGGAGCGGCCTCCCGCATCTTCATGGCCCTCGCGGAAGCTGGAGTCGTCGTGGACGTCATCGTCCAAAACGCCTCCGCCAGTGGTACCACCGATATTTCCTTCACCATGAACCGGGATGAACTCGAAAAAATTGGCGACACCCTTGATGGAGTCGTCAAAGAAATCGGAGCCGACCCGCTCATTCGCAAAGACGGCATCGCCAAGCTCAGTGTCGTGGGGATCGGAATGCGTTCCCACTCCGGAGTCGCCGCCCGACTCTTTGAGGCCCTGGGCCAAGGGGGGGTCAACATCCAAATGATCTCCACCTCCGAAATCAAAATTGCCGTCATCGTCGACGAAGAGAAAATCGTGGAAGCGGCCAACCTCGCCCACGAAGCCTTCGGATTATCAAAGGCATAGGTTGCCAAGGGCGAGAGCAGTCGCTATAGAAAGGCGTTCAACATTTCAGGATGGGTGGCAGAGTGGTCGATTGCGCACGCTTGGAAAGCGTGTGAGGCTTCATCGTCTCCCAGGGTTCGAATCCCTGCCCATCCGCTCCCTTTTTAGAGGCCAAAATCCCCTGGAAACAGCTTAAATAAAGGCTCAGCGGCCACTTCACTCAGAAACGAAAAACTGCGAGGAACTGCCAATTTTTGCAAAAGATTTGTCACAGGTTGTCACAGAGCCGCCCTCTCTGGAGTAGACGCGATCAAAGGAGGTGCTGCTTCCATTCTCATCGCGGGATCTGAACGACCTCAACAATGAATTTTTCCTGTTCGAGCGCGACCTCCCCATCCCATCGGTAGGCACAGAGAAACCCGCCCATTCCAATCCCATAGTCGAGGCAGGCCAGGTTGGGCCGAATGGCCGTCGGTCTTCCATCCTTGATCGCATAGTGGCCAAAGAAGGTAATCGGGGCCTCCTCGGTAAGTTCACAGCAGGTCACCACCAGGCGTTAACGCCCTTGGCCTCCTTTTACGATGCAACCTCCACAACCCAGTTCTCCCCAATGCACTCCGAGGGTCCGACCCAAGCGACTCTGGAAGCGATATTCCGAAAACCCGCCTGGCACTCGGTGATTTTACCTCCGCGCCCGTCGAAATCATCCGCTAATCTCGAGAAAATGGTTTTCGCTGGCCGTGACGCCATCAATCCAAGGCAACTGTACTCCGCAGGCGACCTCCAACATTCCCACCTTGGATAGGAGTCAGATCGGGTCAACTTGCATCACCATCCCGCGCACAGAAGTCTTTCGAAATCTTTGAACGTAAATGACCGCACGCTTGGGGCCGACTTCATCGTCCCTGCCAAAAGGCAGAGGTCAGCGCGGCGATCTTAGAAATCAACGCTGTCGGAGTGATCGAATTCACAGATCGGTTGGCAGTCTCAATCGCTCGTGAAATCGAAGCCGTTTTCGTGTTTCCGCTTCACGGTCGCGAGACATTGATCCACAGCGTCGAGCAAGCAATCGCCTACATCGAAGGATACGACGAAGTGGTCGAAGCTCTTCCTGTGGTGAACTACATCATCGAAATTCGCTACAACACGGGCGACCGTATAGATGGGAAGTTCACCACTAAGGACGCAGCAATTGATTTTCTCAGGGGCTACTTGCCGCCTCCTGTGATTCCAGCTGCATAAAACGGCTCATCCCAATGGCGTGAAGGATTTGTTGAGAAACTTCATGGACGAAAAAGTGGTCTTTCTATTCTGGAAGGCACTCCGGGAACTGGGAAAACATCATATGTTCGCCACCTGATGGGCTCGCTCCAGGAGACCCACCGATTCTACTTCATTCCGCCATCCAATATGAAAATGCTATCACAGCCCGACTTTATCGGCTTCTGGGCCAGCGAGCGGCAGCAACACTCAGACCAGTGCGGGCGGCGGTGCGAACGTCGGATGATTTGGCCGGTTTGAAAATCGGATGGTAAATGGTCGTTTTTCCGGCGCTGGTGAGGAGCGACATTTTTAGGATTCGATGCGGTCTTTCATGCGAAAGCTGGAGCCTTCGATGAGAACGGTTTCGGCATGGTGGAGGAGACGGTCGAGGACGGCAGAGGTGATGGTGGAGTCACCGTTGAAGATGGAGGGCCACTGCTTGAAGGCCTTATTGGTGGTGAGGATGATGGAACCGCGTTCGTAGCGGGCACTAATGACTTGGAACAGAAGATCGGCCCCGCGCTGGTCGATGGGCAGGTAGCCGACTTCGTCGAGGATGAGAACGGAAGGAGCGGTGTATTTGCGCAGTTCGGATTTGAGGGTTCCCTTGGTTTGGGCGGCGTGAAGAGTGTTGATGACATCAATAGCGTTGGCGAAGAGCACGCTCAGGCCCGCTTGGCAGGCGGCGTAGCCCAGCGCGGTGGCGAGATGGGTTTTGCCCAGTCCGACGAGACCGAGGATGAGGACGTTGGCTTGATCGTGGACGAACTGGAGACGGAAGAGATCCTGGATTTGGAGACGGTTGATTTTTTTGGGCCAGTCCCAGCGGAACGAGTCGAGGGTTTTGATGACCGGGAACCTGGCGGCCTTGATGCGGCGCGTGGCGGCCCGGTCGCTTCGCGCTGCGGCTTCCCCCTCGATGAGCTGGGCAAGGTAATCGAGGTGGGTGAGGGAGTTTTTTGCGGCGGTGGCGGCAAAGGGCTGGCAGTGCTCTTGAAGGAACGGCAAGCGCAAAGTGGCGAGCCGGGAGTCGAGGTGGTCGATGTTAGTTTTCATAGTTGTCGTAAAGGCTGAGGTCGGCGGGGGCGAGTTCGAGATCGAGAAGATCGGAGCGCCGGGTGAGGTGCAGCGGTCCGGGCTGAGGCGTGAGCCGTTCGCGCTGCTGGAGGATGTTCTCGATGTATTGGCTGGCGAACGCCTCGCTGACGATGGCATCGTCGATGGCGCGGGCGACTTTGTCGGAGCCGTAG
>Ga0105050_10007315_pt1 | contig 13246 bp, 9 predicted proteins | sample FRY01_FD_78088 | JGI IMG/M metagenome (GOLD analysis project Ga0105050, IMG submission 78088) | Freshwater microbial communities from Lake Fryxell liftoff mats and glacier meltwater in Antarctica - FRY-01 | ecosystem: Environmental > Aquatic > Freshwater > Ice > Glacier meltwater ... | reverse complement strand
TTGCGGTGTGGACGGGACTCGAACCCGCGACCCCTGCCGTGACAGGGCAGTATTCTAACCAGCTGAACTACCACACCATTCTGTTTAGGGAGTGCAAAGATAAAATAAAAAAATTACTAACAAAATAAATTATTGCTTTTTTTACAACCTCCATTTTTAGTTATTGTAAATATCCTATTATTTAATAATTTTGCCCATCAAACCTCCTACTCACTACAAGCAAAAATATATTTTTAGACTAATCTAAAAATACTTACTTTTGTAAAAACAAAAAAACACAATGTTATCACAAATTCAAGAAAATTATTTGAAGTGTATTTATAAAATAATAGAGAAGAAGGCAGAAGGCGCAAGCACCAACGAAATTGCCGAAGGCCTGAAGACGAAAGCAGCCACCGTAACAGATATGCTAAAAAAGTTGGCTTTGTTAAATCTTATTAACTACCAAAAATACCAAGCCGTTACATTGACCTTAAAAGGCAAGAAGTTGGCTTTAAACATCATTAGAAACCACCGTTTGTGGGAGGTGTTTTTAGTTGACAAATTGCATTTTAAATGGAACGAAGTGCATGATGTGGCCGAGCAAATGGAGCATATAAAATCGGAAGAACTTATAGACAGATTGGAAAAATTCTTAGGCATGCCAAACTTAGACCCCCATGGCGATCCCATTCCTTCTAAAACCGGAAAAATTACACCCAATATTTCTAAACCATTATCTGAAATTGAAATAGGCAAAGCAGTTGAAATTAATGGTGTAAACAAACATCAAGACGATTTTCTTCAGCATTTGAATGAACTAGGCTTAACAATTGGCAAACAAGTTAAAGTAAAAAAAATTGTGGCTTTTGATGGTTCAATGCTGTTGGAAATGGAACACGACAAGCACCAATTTGTGAGCCAAATAGTTGCGCAACACATATTGGTCAAATAAGGTTATGAAATTATCTAATAACCACACCGAATCGTTATCCGAAGTGCACGCTAGTGTTGACACCACAACAAAGAAAGGTGTTTGGCGAAAATTCTTTGCCTTTTTAGGGCCAGCCTATTTAATTAGTGTAGGCTATATGGACCCTGGAAATTGGGCAACGGACATAGCTGGAGGCAGTAAATACGGCTATACATTAATTTGGGTGCTATTGATGAGCAATTTAATTGCTTTATTATTACAAAGCTTGAGTGCTAGATTGGGAATCGTTAGAGGGCGAGATTTGGCACAAGCATCTCGCGAAACTTATCCTAAATATATAAACGCGTATTTGTATGTTTTGGCAGAAATTGCAATTGCCGCCTGCGATTTGGCTGAGGTTTTGGGTATGGCAATTGGGTTGCTATTACTATTTGACATTCCTCTAATGATGGGCGTTGTTATAAGTGTATTAGACACTTTTATTCTTTTATTTCTAATCAATTTTGGCATTCGAAAAATGGAAGCTTTTATAATTACCCTTGTGGCAATGGTGGGATTATCATTTTTTATCCAAATGATTTTTGCTCAACCTGAAATGGCGGAGGTAGCAAAGGGTTTAATTCCGTCCTTGCCCGATTCTGACGCTTTGTATATAGCCATCGGTATTATAGGGGCCACTGTTATGCCACACAATTTATATCTCCACTCCGCCTTGGTGCAAACTCGAAAGATTGGCACACTTAAAGCTGATATTAAAAGGGCTATTAAATTTAATTTTATTGACTCTGCAATTGCCCTCAACCTTGCTTTTTTTGTGAATGCGGCTATTTTAATTTTGGCTGCCTCTGCTTTTCATAAAAACGGGTACTTTGAAATTGCTGAAATACAAGATGCCCATCAATTATTGGCACCTATGCTTGGCACACAATGGGCCCCCATTTTATTTGCTGTGGCATTAATTGCAGCTGGCCAAAGTTCTACAATTACGGGTACATTGGCTGGCCAAATAGTAATGGAAGGGTACCTAAATTTGCGCATTCAGCCATGGGTAAGACGCATTATCACCCGTTTGATTGCAGTGGTTCCAAGTCTATTTGCCATTTATTACATGGGCGAATCGGCAACCGGAAAACTTTTGATTTTAAGCCAGGTTATATTAAGTATGCAACTAGGTTTTGCCATTATTCCACTTATCCATTTTGTAAGTAATAAAGAAAGTATGGGCACTTTTGCTATTGGACCCAAAATAAAAGCTTTGGCGTGGCTAAGTGCCGCAATTATTGTTTCTTTAAATATAAAACTTGTTTTTGATGAAATAGAAAACCTTTTGACAATATTTCCAAACTCAAAAGTATTGATTTTAGTTATAGTTACCCCAATCGTTTTGTCGGCTTTATTTGTTTTATTATATGTAACGCTTTCTCCAATTTTGCTAAAAAACAAAGAACGCAAAGCAAGAACACCACACTGCAAAACCATTTTGGAGCCTGAATTGCAACAACTGAAATATGACAGAATAGCGGTGGCTCTAGACTTTTCAGATTCAGACAACAATGCACTTTCGCAATTATCATTTCAAACAAATGAAAATTCTGTTATTATTTTAATCCATGTTGTGGAATCTGCAGGCGCTATTATGTTAGGCAATGAGATTAAAGACCATGAAAGCCATTTGGACATTATTCAGTTAGAAAAATACAAGTTATTTTTAGAACAAAATGGATTTAAAGTGGAAACTGCATTAGGTCATGGAAATCCAAAAAAAGAAATCCCTAGGCTGGTAAAAGTTTGCCGAGCAGATTTATTAGTAATGGCAACCCATGGACACAAAGGATTCTCTGACATTCTGTTTGGCACAACTTTAGAGAAAGTACGACATCGCATAAAAATACCAGTGCTTATTGTGGGGAAATAGAGTCAATTGAGAATTGCAGAACTGATAATTGTAAATGGAGAAATGAAAACTGGGAATTGTAAATTGGAAATAGGACTTAATCTTCCTCTTTTCTAATGGCTTCTTTGCTAACCTTTCCTTTTTTGTTTATTAAAATTGATTTGCATTTTTTTTGTTTTATTTTCAATTTTCTTAACCAATTTATCATTCAACTTGTTATAAAAAGCATCATTGATTGTCCATTTTTTTTGAATCAATCAGCAAAGTATGTATCCTTAAGAAATCAGGCATTTTTCATTTGATAATTTTGATTCTTCATTAAATAATTCAAAAAACCCGTTTTACAATCAATTTCGTTTGAAAGGCATCCTCTGCAAGCGACAAAACTTATAACCGATTAAGGTTCAATAATTTTAGTATAACCCGTTTTATATGTAAACTTATATTATTTTAAAATAGAAGTTGCCAAACTTTAAAGTATTTTGTATTTTTGTACTATGACAAAGAAACAAATCAAAGAACTTTTTTACTCTAATGGTTTTGACATTTATGGCCCAATATCTTATACTGATTTTTGCAAAAACAAGTATTACAAAAGCACAATGATTTGGCACGAAGGTATTGCAGGATGGATAAACATTTGTAAAGTAGAAGAGCTGAAACATTTGGTTGGAAATATCGCCACTCCCAATCTGGACAGCATTGAGCCACAAAAAACCCTTGATTTGACCCCTCCATTGTCTAAAAAAATAAACTCAATTACTTTTTCATCTAAAAACAATAACAAACTTTGGCTTACAGCTGGTTTCATTTTAGTTGCATTGCTCATTATTTGGCTTGTTTTCGACAAAAAAGATAAAAATGAAACCAATTTGCAGACTAATAATATAACCGATAGCTTAACCATAAATAAGTCTGATTCTATTAAAGGCAATAAGTCTTTTGACACCATTAAAATGATTAATGATGCCACTTTGGAGGCTGAAAAAAAGACCTACAGAATAAATTGGGAAAAATTCATAACGTTGAAAGCCAATAATTTTAGAAAAAAAGAATTTGGTGGAATTGATGATTTAAAACTGATGGTCACCAATACTAGTGCCTACAATATTGATTTTATAAAGATTTATATTGAATATCTTAAATCCAACAAAGACACTGCACAAACTGAAATCTTAGAATTTTATAATGTAAAACCCTTTGAGACCAAAGAGGTTTTTGCACCTGATAGCAAAAGAGGAGTTAGTGTTCAATCGAGTATTATAAACATTAAAAGCTATGATATGAATTTTTGTTGGGATAAAAAAACAAAAAACAAAAAAGGAGAAGACCCTTTTAAATGTAAATAAATTTGGGGTTCGACTTTAATTAGACTTTTAACATATTGTCTTCCAACTTGAATTAACCATTAATTCAAACCTTATATAAAATTTAGCGACTCAGATACATGCTTTTCTTGCTGTATATTTCCCTAAATTCTGGGTCTTTAATGTCTTTAACAAAAAGAATGGCTTCGCCTGTACTTTTCATTTCTGGCCCCAATTCTCTGTTTACATTAGGAAATTTACTAAAAGAAAACACAGGAATTTTGATAGCAAAACCGTCTTGTTTTGGTTGAATATTAAAATCTTTTAGTTTGTTTACACCCAACATAATTTTGGTAGCGATGTTGATATATGGTACATCATAAGCTTTGCAAATAAAAGGCACTGTACGGCTAGCACGAGGGTTGGCTTCAATCACATAAACTTTTTCATCTTTTATCGCAAATTGTATATTCAGCAACCCTCTAATATTCATAGAAAAAGCAAGTTTTTTGCTATATTCTTCCATTTTTTGTTTCACATCTCCACTAAGGCTAAAAGGCGGCAACACTGCATTGCTATCACCACTATGTATGCCCGCAGGCTCAATGTGTTCCATCATGCCTATCACATGATAATCTTCTCCATCGCAAATAACATCACATTCAGCTTCCTCTGCTCTGTCTAAAAAATGGTCGATCAAGACTCTATTGCCTGGTAAATCGCCTAACAAACCGATAACAGCTGCCTCCAAATCCTCATCGTTGATAACAATTTTCATACCCTGTCCACCCAAAACATAGCTAGGGCGCACCAAAACAGGATAACCCACTTCATTTGCTATTTTTACTGCTTCGTCTGCGGTTTCTGTAACTCCATATTTTGGGTAGGGAATATCAAGTTCTTTCAGCAAATCACTAAACAATCCTCTGTCTTCGCTCATATCCATGTTTGGAAATGATGTGCCTATTATTTTTATCCCTTTTTCGTGCAGTTTTTCAGCCAATTTTAGTGCCGTTTGTCCTCCCAATTGAACAATAACGCCTTCAGGTTTTTCATGTTCAATAATTTCCCATAAATGCTCCCAATACACTGGCTCAAAATAGAGTTTATCGGCCATATCAAAATCTGTAGAAACCGTTTCTGGATTGCAATTAACCATTATAGCCTCATAACCACTTTCTTTGGCAGCCAATAATCCATGCACACAACTGTAATCAAACTCAATGCCTTGACCAATTCTGTTTGGTCCGCTTCCTAAAACAACGACTTTTTTCTTTTCAGAACGAATACTCTCATTTTCAGACTCGAAACAAGAATAGAAATAATTGGTAGGGGAAGGAAATTCAGCTGCACAAGTATCTACCATTTTATAGGTTCTGCGAATACCAAGGGCTTTTCTTTTTTCATACACTTCGTCTTCTGTGCAATTTTTAATTAAATAGGCAATTTGATAATCACTATAACCTTTCTTCTTTGCTGTTCTAATTAGCTCTGTGGGCAAAGTTTGCAAGGTAAATTTCCTTATCTCTTTTTCAGTTTTTACTAAATCTGCAATTTGCTCTAAAAACCAACGGTCTATTTTAGTAAGTTTTTGAATGGAAGTTATTGGAACTCCCATTTCTAAAGCATCTTTCAGATGAAACAATCTGTCCCAACTTGGAAACTCTAAACTATGAACAATTTCAGCCAAATTTCTTGAGCCCGTGCCGTCTGCGCCTAATCCATGTTTGCTTATTTCTAAAGATTGACAAGCTTTTTGCAAAGCCTCTTGGAAACTTCTGCCTATGGCCATCACCTCTCCTACCGATTTCATTTGCAAACCAAGCGATTTGTCTGCACCTTTAAATTTATCAAAATTCCATCTGGGTATTTTTATGATTACATAATCAATTGCAGGTTCAAAAAACGCAGAAGTTGTTTTTGTTACAGGATTTAAAAGTTCATCAAGATTATAGCCAATTGCCAATTTTGAAGCAATTTTTGCAATTGGGTAGCCTGTTGCTTTGCTAGCCAAAGCTGAAGAACGAGAAACCCTCGGGTTAATTTCTATCGCTATAATATCTTCATTTTCTGGATTTACAGCAAACTGCACATTACATCCACCAGCAAAACTACCGATGCTGCGCATCATTTTGAAAGCCATGTTTCTCATGTTTTGATAGCAAGTGTCGCTCATTGTCATTGCTGGGGCAATGGTGATGCTATCGCCCGTATGAATCCCCATTGGGTCTAGGTTTTCTATCGTACAAATAACGGCTATATCGTTTTTATTATCCCTCAATATTTCTAATTCATATTCTTTCCAACCAATAACAGCTTGTTCAACCAAAACCTCGTGGGTTGGCGAAGCTTCAAGTCCAATTCTAAGCTTTTCGTCTAATTCAGATTTATTGTTCACAAAACCGCCTCCAGTTCCACCAAGTGTAAAAGAAGGACGGATAACCAAAGGATAACCAATTCGTTGGGCAATTTCTTTTCCCTCTAAATAAGAATTTGCTGTGCCGCTTGTGGCAACACCAATTCCAATTTCTATCATTAACTTTCGGAACAATTCTCTATTTTCCGTTTTTTGGATAGCAGCCGTATCCACTCCAATAATACGAACATTATATTTTTCCCAAATACCCAAATCTTCTGCTTCTATACAAAGATTAAGAGCCGTTTGTCCGCCCATTGTAGGCAAAACCGCATCAATTTTTCGCTCTTGTAATATTTTTTCAATACTTTGACAATTCAGTGGCCATAAGTAAACATGGTCTGCCGTCACTTTATCGGTCATGATGGTTGCAGGATTGCTATTTATAAGCGACACCTCAATACCCTCCTCTCTTAAAGAACGCGCAGCTTGGCTGCCTGAATAGTCGAATTCACAAGCCTGGCCAATGATAATTGGTCCGCTTCCTATAATTAAAACTGATTTTATGGAGTTGTCTTTGGGCATATCTGAGGATAAAAATTTGGCAAAATTAAAGAATTTAAGCGCCACTAAAAAACTTTGTGGACAAATCGGGAATATTTTTGTGGGGTTAAGAAATCTTTAAATAAGGAATTCTATTTTTCACTAAAAACTGACACATATAAATCTATAAAAATACATGAAAGTGATGTGATAATTCATCTTATTTTGAAAAAACCCAAAACTTTAAGACCAATAAATGGTTAAATTAGTATTATATTTGCCTAATTTTCAATAAATGATAAATTCCTTAAGCGACCGACAATCAGAAGTGATGCTTCACATTGGCAAAAACATTGACCAAATAAGTGAAGAGTATCTTAGACCAATAGAATCTAACTGGCAGGCAGCAGAACTTTTGCCGCTAACATCTGACACATCTTTTATAGCCGACTTAAAAACAATTCAAGAACAAGCGCAAAACTTATCTTACGATTTTTTAGCAGTTTTGGTTGCAGATACCATTACCGAAGAAGCATTGCCTACTTATGAAACATGGCTTGCGGGCGTTAGAGGTATCAATCAATATGAAAATAATGGATGGATGAAATGGTTGCGTAGATGGACAGCAGAAGAAAATAGGCACGGGGATGTTTTAAACCGTTATCTATATTTATGCGGACGAATAGACATGCGTCAGTTTGAAGCTTCGACACAATATTTAATTGCTGATGGTTTTGACAACCTTGCCGCAGACGATCCATATAGAAACTTTGTTTACACGAGTTTTCAAGAAATGGCGACCAATATCTCACATAGAAGAGTGGCATCTATTGCAAAACAAGACGGCAATAATATGCTTTCAAAACTTTGTGGGCTTGTGGCAGCAGACGAAGCTCGACATGCTAAAGCATATAAATTGTTTGTTACAAAAATATTTGAATTAGACCCAAGTAACATGATGATTGCATTTGAAACCATGATGCGTAGCAAAATATTGATGCCTTCTCAATGTTTAAGACAATTGGGTACAGAAACAGGTATATTCGGGAATTTTAGTGACGCTGCCCAAAGAATTGGAGTTTATACTGCCCATGATTATATTGACATAATGCGCTCACTAATAAAAGACTGGAACATTGAATCGTTAACAAACTTTAATGACCAAGCAGAGAAAGCACGCGACTATGTAATGGCCTTGCCAGCCAGGATGACAAAAATTGCAGACAGAATTGTAGTTCCAAAAACGGAATATAAGTTTAATTGGATTCTAGCTTAGGTTTCTTTTTTTGTAAATGGTGCATTGATTATATTTTGTAATTAATTCATACTCTTACAATTTCAAAACGCCAAAACCTTTTGTTTCAAATTGATAAGACTGTTCATGCTTTAATTTAAAAATTAAATGAACTAAGAATTAAATGAATTTACAGCTAACTTTTTTTAAAACAAATATTAGATGAGCCATTTTATTACTATGTTTGCAAAACAAAAACATTGACACGCTTAGAAAAAATATTAATTGAAACAAAAAAACAAGTTTCTATTGACTTGCCAAAGTCTAAAAGTGAATCTATTAGGTTATTAATGATTTATGGGTTGGCAGAATTGCAGCTAGATTCTGAAAGGCTATCGGAAAGTAACGATACGGTTGTGTTTAGAAACTTGCTTTTGCAAAAAACGAACAATGGCGAAGATGCAGGCACACCTTATCGTTTTTATTTGGCGTTTTGTTGTTTAAGAAACATTCAAAAAACAATTGATTGCTATGAGGGTTTAAAAAAAAGGCCCATAAAAGATTTAGTGGATGCGTTAAGACAGCTAGGTGCAAAAATTACTTATACAGAAAAAGAAGGTTTTCCTCCCTTGAGAATAGAAGAAGGTATTGATAAAAGCAAAAAATCGGTTAACATAAAATCTGACATCAGTAGCCAATATTTAAGTGCAATTTTGCTCATTGCACCTTATTTTGAAAATGGATTACATATTTATGTTGAAGGGGTAGCAGTATCAAAACCTTATATAGACATAACTTTAAATTTGATGCATAGATACGGCATTCAATATCAGAAAATCGAAGAAACCATAGAGGTAAAAAAAGGACAATATAGAGCATCAGAAACATTTATGGCTGAGAGTGATTGGAGCAGTGCCGCTTTTTTTTATGCGGCTTGCGCTGTCAATCAAAAAGTCAGTTATTTCTTCAATAAATTAAATATAAAATCACTTCAAGCGGACACAATTACCATTGCATATTTCAGGCATTTTGGAGTGAATACAATAGAAAATGATAAGGGCATTACTATCGAATATGATGCAGAACTATATGGAATACAACCACTAGCATTTGATGTAAAAAACTGTCCTGATATGTTTCCTGCACTTTGTGCCACAGTTATTGCTTTAGGCAAAAAAGCAATTTTCATTAACACAGAAAACCTCAGATTGAAAGAGTGTGACAGAATATTGGCAATGCAAGAAAATACTGCGACCTTAAAAATTGACTTTATAAAAGAAAATAATAATATTGTTGTTGATGCAACGAATGTCGAATTTCCCGATTGTTTGTCAATCAAAAGCTTTGACGACCATAGAATTGTGATGGCTTGCAGTCTTTTTGCCTACAAAACCACTGTTGCAATAGATGATGGAGAAGCGGTTAAAAAATCATTCCCAGAATATTGGAAAGAGTTTGAAAAAAATGGCTAAAACTAATTTAATTTCTTCTCAAAAAGGACTAGATTGTGGTTTTTTTCTAACAAAATAAAATAAAGTCCAAAAATTGATTATTGTTATTAAGGAGTTTGACGGACTCTAAAAATTTAATGAATGTGTAATGGGACTTCTTGAGTGCAATCCACTAAAGCCTTTTTGCATTATACTGCAGAGCCGCTTAAGGCAAAGTTTTTTGGATGAGCTAAAAAGCAATTCGATTCAAGAATTTGCTAAAAAAGCAAGCCAAGGAGAAATATTTTTAAGCTCTTGAGGGCAAAACCTGTCGTTGCAGTTTGATATAACCCTTTTGTAGTTTTATGATATAAAAAACGAAGTCCCTTGCAAATGCAAGCGACTTCGTTAAATAAGCCTATTTAAAATTACGGATTAGTTAGCTATCGTAATTTTAAAGTTATTAGTTATTCCATTTACAGTAACTTTAACTAAATAAACACCACTTGCTTCGGCAGTCATATTAACTTCTTGCTTGCCTTGTTCTGATGTTTGAGAAAGGATTTTGCTGCCTACTAAGTTGTAAACTTCTACTTTCATTGAAGAATTTTCCAGATTATCGACTGTGAACATTCCATTATTTGGATTAGGATAAACACTAATTCCACTTTGAACACTCTTGTCATTTAAACCTGTCGAAACTTTAACCTTTTGCGTAATCTCACAATCGCAACCAGCTGCATTTTTCGCTTTCATTGTTACCAAATAATCACGAGGAATGCTATAAGTATATGAAGTAATGGGCACAGTTGAATACCCTCCTTGACCTAAGAACCATTCGTAACTTATATAGTTAGTGTTTGATGGTGTGAAAGTATAATTCAAGAAACCATTGTTTTTGATTGTGAAATTGCAAATTGGAGATTCTGTAATATTTAAATTTTTAGTAATTTCATCCGAACATCCACCAGGGTATGAAGCTTTTAACTTAACTGTATATGTTTCTGTTAATGTATTATTATATAATCTTACTGGAGAGAAATCCGTTGAAGTGCCATTGCCTAAATCCCACTCATATTGAATGCCTTGTTTATCACCCGTTGTTAAATTAACAAATCGTGCGGTTTGGCCTGCGCAAATATCATTAACTGTGAAATTAGCTTTAGGTTGAATTAATACATCAATGTTTCTGCTAATTTCTGCAATACATCCATTGGTAAATTGTGTTTTCAATTTAACTTGATAAATACCTGCATTTGGCCAATTTTGTGTAATACTTTTCGCATTTGAGCTAAGCCCTGTGCTTACATTCCAAGTGTAAATTGGACTTGGCACTGTTTCAACAGTCGTGTTTGTGAAAACAGTAGGCAAACCGCTACAAAACTGGTCGGATGTAAATGCAGGCTTAGGCATTACTTTAATCTGCACTTGTTTAGTGATGGAATCTTTACAATCAAACTCAGAAACAGCTATTAATTTAACATTAAAAGTACCGTCTGTTTTATAAGCATGTTTTGCTTGGTTGAAAGTATAAATATCCCCATCGCCAAATGCCCAAATTGAACCCAAATTACCTGAAGATAATGTAGAAGTATTAACAAAGTTAACTTCAGTCTCTGCGCATGTTGGAATTGGCGCAATAAAGTTAGCCACTGGCTTAGCAAACTGATAAGCATTTTTGCTCAACGATATTTTACAACCGCTATAATTAGCATTTAATGTTACCCTATAAGCTCTTGGCAATGCATATAAATGCGTAGGACTATTTTGAGTTGAGTTTGGTGAGTTGTCACCAAATATCCATTCATATCTAACAAGTCCGTTACCAATAACAGTCGTTTGATTTTGGAAACTTACTGCCGTTCCTTCACATTGGTTCAAAACTTTGAATTTAACATTTGGAACATCTGTAATTGTCAGCGTAATAGTTGTGTCTTTTCTAACTTTCCAAGGCTCACTAATTGCTGTTAATTTCACATTATAAACACCTGTTGCAGGGAAAACAAAGTCAGGGTCTTGAATATCAGAACTATCATTGTTTGGTGTTCCAAAGAACCATTTATAATTTGCTATTTCAGTATGGATAGTGGTTAAATTTTTAAATGTAGTGTTAGTTCCTAAGCAGATAGTATCAGGGAATTCAAAGTTTGTATTTGGCGTTGGGGCAACTACCACAAATCTTTCAATAATGGTGTCGCAGAAACTAGGTCCAAAATCCTCGATTCCTACTCTAAATCTAATAATACTGTCTAAATAGCATAGTTTCAAGTTGCGGTGTATAAACTACCTGCTGCAACACTCAGTCCAGTTAAATATTGAACAACAGGTGTGCCATTGTTTAATCTATACCCAATTTTTAACGAAGTCATTGCTGATGTTCCTAAATTTGCCATTCTCATCGCAATGGTATTGTTGCCCATTACATATTTTACAGGCAGAGTATTAATCACAGCCTGACCATCCATAGTTGACGAAGTAACAATCAAGGTATAATCTTCAACTTCTCCAAAACCTAATGCACAAGGATTTGCACCACTGCCGCCTAAATCTCCAACAACACGCACTCGGTAAACACCCGTTGATTGTCCGCTTGGTATGCTAAAGCTTCCAGAAACAATTGAACTGGCTGTTGTTGTTCCTGATGACCAAACCATTTCTGGACTGATTGCACCAAAGGTGCCATTTAGGTCCCAGTCAATAAAAATTCTTGCTTGGGTTGAGTTTCCGCTTCCATTAGTAATTGAAAAATTAACTGTTCCACCTGCCGAGGCCGAAAAAGATAGATTTGTAAAATCAAAAAATTGGGGGCTGTTCCTAATGCAGTTGTCGAGTTGTTAATTGTTGACCCAAAGGTAACATTCTGAAGGCCAATATTAAAGGTGTTAATATTGGTAAAGGTAGGGTTGCAATACACAGGTGTACTGCTACATTGAGAAAATATTTTAATGGAATACATTAAAACAGCAATCATTAAAGTAAACTTTTTTAAGTTCATTGTATATAAAATTTATGGGTCAAATATATATTAATTTTCGAATAAAAAAATAAAAAAATATTTTTAACAAAAAACCTTAAAAAAAAACAAAAGTCCCTTGCATCGGCAAGGGACTTTTGAAAATTAATTATTTTAACTATTAGTTTGTAACGGTAATTTTATTCACTGTTGTTACACTATTTATGCTAACTTTTATTAAATAAACACCTTTCGATTCTGTATTTAAGTTAATTAAAGCACTTCCGCTTTCACTAGTTTTGCTCAAAACTTTAGAACCTAATACATTATAAACCTCAATTGTCATTGCGATGCTGTTGGCATTGCTAATTGTGAATGTACCATTGTTTGGATTTGGATAAATACTTATACCATTGCTGTTTACAACATTGTTTACAGATGTATTTGCACCCACAGTTTGTGTAATCTCACAATCGCAACCTGCTTGGTTTGAAGCTTTCATTTTCACAACAAAGTTGCCATTATAAGAATAGGTATAAGTTGAAATTGGACTGTTTAAATAGCCGCCTTCGCCCGTAAACCACTCATATTTTGTGTAAGTTGTGTTTGATGGAGT
>Ga0105050_10007310_pt1 | contig 13255 bp, 13 predicted proteins | sample FRY01_FD_78088 | JGI IMG/M metagenome (GOLD analysis project Ga0105050, IMG submission 78088) | Freshwater microbial communities from Lake Fryxell liftoff mats and glacier meltwater in Antarctica - FRY-01 | ecosystem: Environmental > Aquatic > Freshwater > Ice > Glacier meltwater ... | reverse complement strand
GAGAACGCCCAGAAGAAGGTCGAGGAGCAGAACTTCCTGATCCGCAAGCGCGTACTCGAATACGACGACGTCATGAACGAGCAGCGCCGTGTGGTCTACAAGTACCGCGGCGAGATCCTCGAGGGCCGCGACATGTCGGAGATCGCCCGGGGGGAACTCGATGGCGTGATCACCCGGCTGGTAGACGAGTACACGCCCGGCGACATCATCGAAGAGTGGGACCTTGCCGAGATGGACACTCAGCTCCACCTGATCTGGCCCTGCTCGGTGGATGTCGGCGGCATGCAGGCGCATTCAGTGGACCGGGAGTTGCTCAAGGTGGAACTGGTCGAAGATGCCCAGAAGGCGTATGCCGAACGCGAGCAGAAGCTGGGCGAAGAGGTGATGCGCTACATCGAGCGCACCATCCTGCTCCAGGTGATCGACAACCGTTGGCGTGAGCACCTGTATGACATGGACTACCTTCGTGAAGGCATCCACCTTCGCGGCTTCGCCCAGATCGACCCGCTGGTCGCGTACAAGAACGAGGGCTACTCGATGTTCTCGGAACTGATGCACGCAATCTGGGAGGAGTTCAGCAAGCTGATCTTCAACGTCGAAGTCCAGCTTGAGCCGAATGAGGTCGAGCGTGCTTTCGCCGCGGTGGCCGATGACAACCTGGAGAACCTCGACTACTCCGGAGGCACGCTTGAGGGCCAGCCTTCGGCTCTGGCCGAAGTTGCCGCCGGCAACACGCCTGGTCCGGCCGAATCCGGCGGCATCCCCGGGGTCGTGCCGGGCGGGATGCCGAACATCGGTGGCTCGTCTGGCGGGATCCTCGGTGGAGGCGCCGTGACCAAAGTCAAGTCCGAGCGGGAGAACATCGGCCGCAACGACCCCTGCTGGTGTGGATCAGGCAAGAAGTTCAAGAAGTGCCACGGGGCCTGACCGGCTCCGCGCTCGAGTTCGTGCGCGCCTTCAACGCAGGCGACCTCGACGCCTTCAACAAGGTCCTGCATCCGGATGTGGAGATCCACTCGAACCGGGGCCTGCGTGAGGGTCGTGATGCGGCGAGGGCCTGGGCCAGCCGCGCACCCGGTGGCGTCCAGCAGACGGTCGAAATCAGCGATTCGAGCGAGAGTGACTCCGAGGTACTCCTGACGATCGAGCGGCACTGGCACTGGGACGAGGACGGAAGCCACGCCGCCACCGACGAGATGTCCTGGCTGTTCGGCTTCCGCGACGGCCTGGTCAGCTCCTGGCGGCCGTTCGAGGACCGCGAAGAAGCCACTCGCGCCTTCGAGTCGCCGGGTCCGTTCTCACCCGGGATCCCGTAGCCGCGCGCGACGGCACCCCGGGGCCACCGTAGCTTCGCTGCCGGGTCAGTCTATGGAGGTGTTTCGCGCCGCGAGCCAGGCGCCGAATGTCTCGCCGGGGTGCCGGGCGGACTGATCGCAGAGCGCTCCGGCCTGGATGCGCTTCATGGTGAGCCCGATACCGGGTACGGGCAGGCGTAACGAGCGCTTGCCGGTAGCGGCCTTCCAGAGTGTCGCCAGTTCGCTCAGTTCCAGGACTTCAGGCCCCGAATCCGCTGATCGCCGGCCGCACCGCCCTCGGCGAACCGGACCAGTTCCCGCGCGACCTCTGTCGCTGCGACCGGCTGAAGCGGGATCGCACCGGAAGGCGTGAGGCCGAAGCGGGCCGCGCCCGTGAAGACTCCGTCAAGAAACTCGTGGAACTGGGTCGCGCAGAGCAGCGTCCACGGAACCTGGCTGTCCCGGACCAGATCCGCCTGCTTCGCCTTCGCTTTGTAGTAGCCCAGGTTCAGCTCCTCACAGCCGACTATCGAGATCCCTACGAAGTGTTCGATTCCCTGCTGCCGGGCCGCCTCCAGGAGTCGTTGCGTGGCGTTCAGGTGAAGCGGTCCCGGGCGCGCCGGACTGTTCATCAGGTCGAGCACGGTTGAGGCGCCTTCGAGTGCCACATTCGTTCCATCCGGGTTGCGGAGGTCTATCGCCCGGTGCTGGACCCCATGCGGCAGAGCCTCCGGCGTCGACCTTGAAATGCAGCAAACGTCTGCGCCAGCCCGGGCGAGCATCTCGACGACCGGCCTGCCGGCCATGCCGGTACCTCCGAGCACGGCGATCATCCTGCGTCCCGATCGAGTTCGGTGTCGGCGAACGAGATTGGATCCTCGACCGGTTCGAGGTGGGTGAAGACAGTCGCCGGATCGGCCGCCTGCCGCAGGTCCTCTTCCACCTTCTCGGCAAAATCGTGTCCGGCCTGGACGGTCCACTCGCCCGGAACCAGGACATGAACGGTTATGAACGAGCGCCGACCCGCCTTGCGCGTCCTCAGCGCGTGGAACTCGATACTGCCTGACGCATGCCGGGCCAGGACCGCGTTGACCGCCTGCAGATCCGCTTCTGGCAGGGCCTTGTCCATCAGGCCCGACATTGAACCACGCACAAGCGCAAAGCCGGTTCGCACGATGTTGCCCGCCACGACGAGAGCGATCAGCGGGTCGAGAGTCTGCCAGCCGGTCAGCCAGACCAGCCCGACGCCGATGACTACGCCGGCCGTGGTCCATACGTCGGTCATGAGGTGACGCCCGTCGGCGACGAGAGTCATCGACTCCTCTTCGCGGCCGGTTCTGATCAGCAGGCCGGCGGCACCCAGGTTGAGCAGGGAGGCACCAACCGAGATCGCCAAACCGATACCTACCTCGCTCAGTCCCGCTGGATGGATCAGTCTCTCCACCGCAGCGAAGGCGATTGTGAAGGCTGCGAGCAGGATCAGCGCCCCTTCGAACCCGGCCGAGACATAGTCAGCCTTCTCGTGGCCGTAGGCGTGATCCTCATCGGGAGGCTGGGTGGACCAGAGGATCACGATCAACCCCACCAGTGCCGCGACCAGGTTCACTACCGACTCGATCGCGTCGGAGAGCAGACCCACCGAGCCGGTCAGCAGCCAGGCGACCGTCTTCATCGAGATCGTAAGCAGCGCCACTGCGATCGAGATCGAAATTATCCTGATCAGCCTTTTTCTGCGTCGGCTCTCCTTGCCGTTGCCGGTCATCCGGTGAATACTCCCAGAGCGCCTCCGGGCCGTGTAGCGACGGCGTTCATCAACTAGTCTGGGCCGGTGGCCGAGACAGCTAGCACCGACTCCGTTCCCGCCCGGATCACCTCGATCGGGGAGAACCTGACCTTGCTCGGCGAGTACCTCGACCTGACCGAGCTCAAGCGTGAAATCGAGCGGCTGGAGAACGAGATGCAGCAGCCGGGCTTCTGGGACGACCAGGACAAGGCTGCCTCGGTCTCGGCCGAGCATTCGCGCGCCCAGAAGAAGCTGACCGATTTCCGCGTGCTCGAAGCCGAAGCGGTCGACCTCTCTGACATGGCCGAGATGGCCGAGAACGACACCGAGATGGCCGCCGAGCTGGCCGGGCAGCTCGTGTCGATCGAAGGCCGGCTGGAAGCGCTCGAGGAGGCCAGGCTGTTCAGCGGTGAGTACGACTCCGGTGAGGCGCTGGTCACCGTTCACGCCGGGGCCGGCGGCACCGACTCCCAGGACTGGGCCGAGATCCTGCTGCGGATGTACCTGCGCTGGGCCGAGCGCCGCGGGTTCGAGGTCGAGATGAAGGAAGCCTCGGAAGGCGACGAAGCCGGCCTCAAGTCGGCGACTTTCCTGCTCAAGGGAGAGAACGCTTACGGGCTGGTGGCCGCCGAGCGCGGAGTTCACCGCCTGGTCCGGATCTCACCCTTCGACTCTTCGGCCCGCCGCCACACCAGCTTCGCCCAGGTTGACGTGGCTCCGGTGGTTGACGAGACCGTTGACGTCGAGATCGACGAGGGCGACCTGCGGATCGACACCTACCGCGCCTCGGGCGCCGGTGGCCAGCACGTAAACAAGACCGACTCGGCTGTGCGCATCACCCATGAGCCGACCGGGGTGGTGGTCCAGTGCCAGAACGAGCGCTCTCAGACCCAGAACAAGGCGGTGGCGATGAGCATGCTGCGCTCGAAGCTGATCGAGCTCGAGGAACGCAAGCGGACCGAAGCGGTGAACCAGGAGCGCGGTGAGGTCAAGGACGTAGCCTGGGGCTCCCAGATCCGCAGCTACGTGCTCCATCCGTACACAATGGTGAAGGACCACCGGACCGAGTACGAGGTCGGGGACGCCCAGCGGGTGCTCGACGGGGACATCGACGGCTTCATCCGCGAGTACCTGAACCGCACCGTCTGACCCACGAGGCTTCAGTTGCGCTGGCCGGTACACCCATCTTCGTCCATATCGAACCATGTGGTTGCGCATTCGCAATGAGGGGCCACTACAACGACGACGACGCAAGCTTCATCCGGAAGTACCGGCTCTGGATCACTGGCTCTGGATCTGCGAGTTTCTCTAGGCTTGCGGTATGTCTGATCTGCCTCCTGGTACTGCCGAGCTGATCGCAAGGGCCCTGAACGAGGATCTCGGGCCGGGGGATGTGACGGCTCAGGCGACCGTGCCGGCGGGGCTGATGGCGAGCGCACGGATCGTGCTGAACCAGCCCGGGGTCATATTCGGCCTGGATGTCGTTGAGCAGGTTTTCCGGCAGGCCGGGGCGGCTGAGTTCGACCGGATGGCGATGGAGGGGCATTGGCATGAAGGGGTTCCCGTAGATGTCGCCCTGATCCATGGTCCGGCGCGCGCGGTTCTGGCCGGCGAACGCGTCGCTCTGAACTTCCTCGGCCACCTCTCCGGGATCTCCACCCTCACCGCACGGTTCGTTGACACGGTCGCGGGCACGGGGGCGCGCATCCTCGACACGCGCAAGACAACCCCCGGTATGAGGCTGCTCGAGAAGCAGGCCGTCTCATGGGGTGGCGGACTCAACCACCGGATCGGGCTCTACGACGCCGTGCTGATCAAGGAGAACCACATCGCCGTGGCGGGCGGGCTGGGGCAGGCGGTGGAGGCGTGCCGGCAGGCCAGACCCGGGCTGATGGTCGAAGTCGAGGCGGAGAGCGCCGGGCAGGTTGAAGAGGCAATCGAAGCAGGTGCCGACCGGATCCTGCTGGACAACATGAGTCCGGAACAGATGAAGGCTGCGGTCGAGTTGCGGGACGGTGGTTCTGAGGCATCGCACGGCGCACGCGGCAGACCCGGCGCCGGGGGCAGGGGACGGCCGGAACTCGAGGCATCGGGCGGGATCGACCTTTCGAACGTGCGCGAAGTAGCGGAGACGGGCGTTGGCTTCATCTCGATCGGAGCCCTGACTCATTCGGCTCCGGTGCTCGACTTCAGCCTGATCGTCGACCCGACCTGAGATGTCGGTCTCTTCTGGCCTGATTCACCCGCCGGCAACATGAGCCGGGACGTCGGGCGGTAATCTGGGACCGATGAACGGGGATTCGAAGGGGGATCCGACGCCCGCCGCAGGCATTGGGTCTGCGGAGATCCGGCTGCCGCTCGGGATCGCTCTCGACCGGGCGAAGTTCACTCGCCTTCATCGCGCTTTCTGGATGCTGGCCGCACTCGGGATCATGCTCGACGGCTTCGACTTCTTCATCATCGGTGTCGCCAACCTGCTGATCGCCGAGGATTTCGGCACCACGGCCGCCGAGACCGGCCTGGTGTCGGCGGCGGCGATCCTCGGGGCCGTATTCGGAGCCGGGGTGCTCGGGCCGCTCGGTGACCGGATCGGCAGGAGGAGGATATTCCGCTTCGATCTGATCCTTTTCGTGGTCTTCTCGCTGCTCTGCATCGTCGCCTGGGATGTCTGGTCGCTGATCTTCTTCCGCTTCATGCTGGGTGTCGCGGTCGGACTCGACTACCCGATAGCTGCCAGCTACATGGCCGAGATCCTGCCGAGCAAGGGCCGGGGCAAGTGGCTGGTCGCCGGCTTCGCGGTGCAGGCGGTCGGCATCCTTCTCGGTGCGCTGGTCGGAGTGCTCGTGCTCAGCCTGCCACCCGAGGTTTCCTCCTGGCGGGTGATGCTGGGCTTCGGAGTGATCCCGGCCCTGATCATCACCTTCCTGCGCCGCAACGTCCCCGAGAGCCCCAGGTGGCTGGCCCAGAACGGACGGGAGGAGGAGGCGGTCGAGGTCGCCGAACGACTCGCAGGATGCCCGGTTGAGGTGACCGAGGCGGACCGCAGGCGAACTGCCCCGGTAGCCCGAGGGGCTGAAGGCCTTCATCCAGCCGGCGCTGTTCAAGGGAAACATGATCCGCCGCACGGTCTTTACTGCCGCGCCGTGGTTTCTGATGGACATCGCCACCTAAGGGGTCGGAATTTTCACCCCGACCCTGATCGCCGCGATGGTCGTCAGCGGTGCCGACGCCTCCTTGATCGCCGACGATCTTACCTCGACCAAAGCGACCGCCCTGCTCGACATCTTCCTGCCGGTCGGGTTTGTGATCGCGATCCTTCTGGTCGACCGGATGCACCATGCTCGGCTTCGTGATCACCGCGATCTTCAGAATCGAACCGAAGGGCCGCTCGCTCGACGAGGTGTCCGGCCAGCAGGCGGCACCGGTCGCTGCCCGAATCACACCCCCCTGACCTGGGGTCATGAGTTGCCCGTCGGATCGGGCAGGGTGTAGAATATCTTAATGGCGATGAAGGAACTTCTGATGGTGCCCTCGGGCATGGCGACTCAGCTCGAGCCCGCCACCATCAGGGAACTCAGCGCCGAGATCCGTGAACTGGCTGAAACCCGGGACGCGGTGATTCTGGCCCACAATTACGAGGTGCCGGAGATCCAGGACGTGGCCGACTTCACCGGCGACTCGCTCGGACTGTCGCGCCAGGCGGCCGCCACCGAGGCTTCGCTCGTCGCTTTCTGCGGGGTCCACTTCATGGCCGAGACCGCCTCGATCCTTTCTCCGGAAAAGAAAATTCTGATTCCCGACCTCGACGCCGGCTGCTCGCTGGCCGACTCGATCAATGCCGACCAGCTTCGTGAGTGGAAGGCGAAGTACCCGGGCGCGATGGTGGTCATGTACGTCAACACCTCAGCCGAGGTCAAGGCGGAAACCGACTACTGCTGTACCTCCTCGAACGCGGTCAAGGTGGTCGAGCACATATGGGACGAGCACGGGCAGGACACGGAGATCCTCTTCGGACCGGACATGTGGCTGGGCCAGTTCGTCGCCCGCGAAACCGGCTTGAGCGAGGACCCGGAGCGCTCCACCCGATTCCACGTCTGGGACGGCGAGTGTCATGTCCACGCCGGAATACGGCCCGACGACATCAGGCGGACCCGCGAGGAGAACCCCGGGGCCGAGTTTCTGATCCATCCCGAATGCGGCTGCGCGAGCCAGGCCATGGAGTACGTCGCCTCCGGCGAGATCGATCCGGAAGGCGTGCACATGCTCTCGACCTCGCAGATGATCGAACACGTGAAGCAGAACCCCGAAGGCAGCTTCGTTGTCGCAACCGAGAACAGCATGCTCTACCCGATCAGCAAGGTCGCGCCGGAGGCCAACCTGATAGAAGCCAACCGCATGGCCTTCTGCAAGTACATGAAAATGATCACGCTGCCGAAACTGCGCGACAGCCTGCGAGACCTCAAGTTCGAGGTCAAGGTCGACGATGACCTGGCCGAGAGGGCCCGCCTGCCGATCGAGCGCATGGTCTCGATCGGCTGACCCTTGATCGACCTGCTGGCGGCCGCCGCACAGGTTTTCCCCGCAACCGACTCGTTCCCCACGGTTGACCAGGATTACCTGCTGCAGGCGCGCCAGATGCAGGCGCTTTCATTTGCGATGCACATCCCGCTGGTCTGCTTCGGGGTGGCTTTCCCGGCGATGGTGATCTTCATGGAATGGCTCGGCCTTCGCACCGGCAAGGCGCACTACACGGCGATCGCCAGACGGTGGTCGAAAGTGATGATCACCCTGTTTGCCGCCGGGGTGGTCACCGGCACCCTGCTCAGCTTCGAGCTCGGCATCCTCTGGCCGGGCTTCATGTCCGCGTTTGGCGATGTGTTCGGTCTGGCTTTCGGGCTCGAGGGCTTCTCTTTCTTCATCGAGGCGATCTTCATCGCGATCTACGTATACGGCTGGGACAAACTGTCGCCGAAGAAGCACCTGCTGACCGGCATACCGGTGATGGTCTCCGGTCTGACCGGGTCGTTCTTCGTGATCTCGGTCAACGCCTGGATGAACAAGCCCTCCGGCTTCGACCTCGTCAACGGGGAGGTGGAAAACGTCCAGCCCTGGAGCGCCCTGTTCGGCAACGCGCACCTCTGGCCACAGCTGACCCACATGTACCTGGCCGCCTTCATCGTGGTCGGCTTCCTGGTCGCCGGGGTTTACGCAGTCGCCTGGCTGAAAGGCCGCCGCGGGGCCTACTTCCGCACCGCGATGGTTGTGCCGCTGGCGATCGCCTGCCTGGCCGCCCCGGCCCAGATTCTGATCGGTGACTGGTCCGCTCGAACCGTCGCCCAGGACCAGCCGATCAAGCTGGCCGCCCTGGAGGGCCTGTACGAGACGACCGAGGGCGCACCGGAGACGATCCTCGGCTGGTACACCGATGAGAACACCATCATCTACGGGATCGAGATCCCGAAGATGCTCTCGCTCCTGGCCTACCACGATCCCAATGCCACAGTGCAGGGTCTGGAGACCGTGCCGCCGGATGACCGGCCACCGGTCAACGTGGTCCGAATCGCCTTCCAGACCATGGTCGGTATCGGCACGATGCTGGCGGCGCTCGCAGCCTGGTTCCTGTTCGTCTGGTGGCGCAAGAAGCGGCTGCCGAAAACGAAGTGGTTCTACAGGGCGGTGATCGCCGCCGGGCCGGCGGCCGTTGTGGCGCTGATCGCCGGATGGGTCACGACCGAGGTTGGCCGACAACCGTGGGTCGTATACGGAGTGATGAGGACCGAGGAGGCGGTGTCGGGAGCTGACGGGATTGTTTTCGGCTACGCGGCGCTGGCGCTCGTATATGTGGCGTTGATCGTCTCTACCGCCTGGGTCCTGCGCAAGCTTGCAGGCACCCCGTTGCCGCCGGAGATCGCCGCGCTGGAGCCCGGTGCGGGCCAAGGCAGGCAGACCGTTCCCGGAGCCGCTGCGGAGAAGGAGGACGGCAATGGAGCTGTATGACGTTCCGGCGATTCTCATGCTGGTCGGGATCGCCGCCTACGTGGTGCTGGCCGGGGCCGATTTCGGCTCGCCCTTCTGGGTCCTGACTGCCCGCGGCGAGCGTGCCGGTCAGATCCGCGATCAGACCCACAACTCGATGGCTCCGGTCTGGGAGGCGAACCATATCTGGCTGATCTTCGTGCTGGTCGTCTGCTGGACCGCCTACCCGGAGGTTTTCGCTTCGATCTTTTCGACCCTCTGGATACCCTTGATCCTCGCCTGCCTCGGCATCATCATGCGCGCGGTCGGATACGTGGTCGGCGGATACGCGAAGCGCAACTGGGTCACCTGGCTGGCGACGATCGCTTCTTTTGTCACCCCGTTCATGCTCGGCGCGGTGATCGGAGCCGTGGTCTCCGGACGCGTCCCGGTCGGAAACGCTCAGGGCGACATCATCACCAGCTGGTTGAATCCGACTTCGATCACGATCGGGTTCATCGCGGTCACGCTTTGTGCCTATCTGGCGGCGGTTTACCTCGCGGCTGACGCAAACCGGAAGGGCCAGAGCGCTCTCGCGGATGCCTTCAGGGTCCGCGGTCTCGGCGCGGGCCTGGTTACCGGGCTGGTCGCGGCAGCCGGGGTGCTGATACTCAAGGGTGACAGCGAACTGGTCTACGAGGGGCTGACCAGCGGCCTCGGCCTCGTCGACCTGTCTGTGTCGGCAGCAGCAGGGCTGGTCACGATCGTGCTGCTCTGGGGCAGGCGCTTCGCCGCCGCGCGATACACCGCCGCGACCGCCGTAGTCACGATCGTCGCCGGGTGGGCGATAGCGCAGTCGCCTTACATCTTGCCCCCGAGCCTGACCATTCAGGATGCCGCGGCCGACGACAATGTCCTGATCGCTTTGCTCTTCTCGATCGCGGTCGGTCTGCTTATCCTGATCCCTTCACTGCTGCTGCTGTACGGACTCGTCCTGCAGGGCCGGTTCGATCCGGCCGACGGTGGTGTGACCGGCGAGCCGGAGCCGGCCCACGGTCCGAACGCCGACGGCCTCAACCCGCTCGGTCCGCCGAAGCGGCTTTCGGTGATCGCGACGATCGCGGTCGCCGCTGTCGGTGCCGCCCTGAGCATGGCCTTCAACAGCGGGGTCGGGCTCTACCTCGGCATCGCCATGGTGCTCGGCGCGCTGGCGACCGGCTGCGTCCTGCTGATCTTCTCGTTGACTACCGGTCTGGAGAAGGCAGAGGAGGGCTGATCCCGCCGCTGCCGGCCCCACCGTCACCGCCGCCTTGCTGCGAACCGTTTGACTGGTCCGGTCCGCCGGGTCGATCGGAAATGCTGTTGTCGGGCGCATCGGGGTCGCGGTCGCCGGTGCTGTCGGGACCGTTGCCGGGATTACCGATGGCACCGGTTTCACCCGTGGTGGAGGAACCGTTCTGGCCGGACGTCCCGGTCACTTCGACTCCGGGTACCGGATCGTTGCCATCGCCCCCGCAGGCGCTCAGGAGTGAGGCGGTGAGAACTGCGGCGGTCGCGATCGTGGTGAGTCTTCTGAATCCGTACATTGCCGGATTGTGACTGATTCAGGCGGCGTGCACCGCGGCAGCGACCGGATCAGCGGTTGACCCGAACGTCGATGCGCTGACCGACCGGGGCGAGCCAGCCCTGAGGCAGGCTCGAACTGTTGCTCCGACCGGGCCGGCCAAAAGGGAAGGTCTCACGCTGCACCCGGCCCAGGCGGCAACCGGCTCTGGCCAGGGCGGTCCGGGACTGGATGACCGTGCGGCCGGTCAGGTTCGGCACGCTGCACCAGATCGTCTTGGGCCGGGGAATGCCACCAAAGCCGACCGGATCGACGCCTGAGACCCGGATCGACACCCGGCGGATCCAGGCCCGGATCGCACGGCCGGAAACACGGGTGTCGACCGAAGGTGCGGCCGGGTCGCAGTAGGCGTCGCCGAAGCTGGTCAGGCCGACCAGTCGCCAGCCGGTGCTCACCCGGGCAACCATCGGGCCACCGCTGTCGCCGAAGCAGGTCGAAGTGCTGCCGGAGGGACCGCCGAGGCAGATCATCGTCTTCGGGCTGTAGCCGCGGCCGTTGTCGCGGCGGCACACAGCGTCGGGAAGGACCACTTGAGTGATCAGGCGAAGAACGTTGCTTGAGGTCTGGCTGAAGGGGCTGGTGACTCCCCAGCCGGTGGTCTTGACGGGCGTGCCCGGCGCAAAGCTACCCGCCTCTCCCGCTCCGGCCAGCTTGATCGCCCGGCCGGGAACCTCGCGCTTCAGCTTCAGCAGGGCGACGTCCCACCAGGGGCTGCGAGGGTTGTCGGCGAACTTGGGGACCCCGTTGTGGTGGAACGGAAGGATCCGCTCGCTCACGTACGAACTGCCGCCGATCCTGTTGCTGAGCCAGGTCCGGCCGCCGATTACTTCGACCCGGCGAAGTTCCCGGAGGCTCACGTTGGCGACGCAATGAGCCGCGGTGAGTACCAGGTCAGGCGCGATCAGGGAGCCGCCACAAAACGCACGCAGCCTCGCTGAAACATTCCTGGAGCCAGGGCCGCCCTCGGCGATCGCCACCTGCCAGGGCCAGTCCCGGATACGGGTGCCTTTGCCGTTGATCATGCTGACGCCGGCACCGGAAGCTGCGTTACCGCTGGAAACCGGGCCCGCGCCGGGAATCGAGGCTCCGGCTTTGGCACCGGCGGGGGTCGTCGCAGCCAGCAGCACGAGCATCAGCACGAGGCCGAGACAGAGTGTGAGGGCGCGACGGCAGGCCGGCTGGGCACGATTGACCATCCGGGCATCGTATCTATTGTTTTGTGTTAGCAAATGCTAAGGTTTTCCTCATGCCGTGTGAACTACTGCCCGGGCAATACGTCCCGGCGGAAGGAATCGGACGGCCAATAGTGAATAGGCGTGACCAGATGGCATTCGGAAAGAAGAAACAGCAGCAGGTGGAAGCCGAACTCGAGCAGGCCCGTGACCGCAAGCGGTTGGAGCGGCCACGCAAGGGCGGTGCTCCGATAATCGAGATGCGCGACGTCAGCAAGGTCTACCCGGGCGGGCACCTGGCCCTTGACCGGGTCTCGCTGGCGGTAAACCGCGGGGACTTCGTCTTCCTTGTCGGGCCGACCGGCTGCGGCAAGTCGACCCTGATCAAGCTGTTGATCCGCGAGTTCGAACCGACCGACGGCACTGTCTCGATCGCGGGCCGTGATGTCGGCCAGCTCTCCGAGAAGAAGATTCCCCAGCTTCGCCGCAATATCGGTACCGTCTTCCAGGACTTCAAGCTGCTTCCGAGCCGCACCGTTTACGACAACGTCGCCTACGCTCTCCAGGTGATCGGTGCTTCGCGCGCCGAGATCCGGCAGAAGGTCCCCGAGACCCTCCGCCTGGTCGGCCTGTCGACCAAGCTTCACAACTATCCCGACGAACTCTCCGGTGGCGAGCAGCAGCGTGTCTCGGTCGCCCGCGCATTCGTCAACCATCCGCCGCTGTTGCTAGCCGACGAGCCGAGCGGAAACCTCGACCCGGTCACCTCAGTCGGCATCATGCAGCTGCTCTACAGAATCAACAAGACCGGAACCACCGTTGTGGTCGTGACCCATGACCGCGAGATGGTCGACCGCATGCGCCGCCGCGTGATCGAGCTCTATGAGGGCAGGGTCATCCGTGACGAGGTCGCCGGCGGATACACGGAAGAGTCGACGACCGAGTTCGGGGTGCGGATGCGCGCCGAGATGGGCGTCGGCCTTGAAGGCCACTCGAACGGAGTCCACTGATGGGCAAGATCCTCTTCTTCACCGGCGAAGCCCTGCGCGCAATGCGCCGCAACGTCGCGCCGACCACGGCCGCGGTGGTCACCACCGTCCTGACCGCGATCCTTATCGGGGTGCTGGTTCCGATCTTCCAGACCACCCAGAGCAAGAGCGCCGAGGTGCGCAGCCAGCTTGAGCTCCGGGTATTCCTGTTCGATGACGCGACCAAAGGCGAGGTCAACTCGCTCCAGTCCGAGATCCAGGCGATTCCGAACGTCAAGGAAGTCCAGTACCTGAGCAAGGCCGATGCCCTGACTGAGTTCCGCCGGGACTACGGACAGGAGAACCGTGACGTACTCAAGGAACTGCGTGGCAACCCACTGCCGGCGAACTTCATCGTCAGGCCTGATGACGCCGCCAACCTGGACGCGATCCGGGCG
>Ga0105050_10007306_pt1 | contig 13265 bp, 10 predicted proteins | sample FRY01_FD_78088 | JGI IMG/M metagenome (GOLD analysis project Ga0105050, IMG submission 78088) | Freshwater microbial communities from Lake Fryxell liftoff mats and glacier meltwater in Antarctica - FRY-01 | ecosystem: Environmental > Aquatic > Freshwater > Ice > Glacier meltwater ... | reverse complement strand
TTTATAATTCCAACTAAAACTAAATTTAGTTTTGTCGTCGATGAAGCAGATAAAATATTACAAATTGATTTTGACAAAGAACTGACATTTATTCTTTCAAAGCTACCAAAAAATAAAAAAAATTTTTTATTTTCGGCAACCAAAACTCTAAAAATAAACAAAATTCAATCTAATTGGTTAAAAAATCCGATTAGAGTTTCTTTGAATCATAACTATAAACTTGTAAAAAATCTATCTCAAAGTTATTGTTTTATACCTCACAAATATAAAGAAACTTACTTGGTATATTTATGTAATGAATTCTACAAAAGCTCTATAATAACTTTTGTGGATACCCAACGTTGTGCTGAAAAACTTGCACTTCTGCTTAAATTTTTGGGTTTTAAAGCTTCATGCATTCATGGTGGGATGAACCAAATTAGAAGGTTAAAAATCTTGGAAAATTTTAAAAATAGAAAAACACAAATTTTAATCGCAACTGATCTTGCATCAAGAGGTTTAGATATTCCGTGTACTGATATTATAATAAATTTTGATATTCCTGTGTATGCTAAAGTTTATATTCATAGAGTTGGTAGAACAGCAAGAGCAGGAAAGTCTGGTAGAACCGTAAGTTTGGTAACTCAATATGATATCAGATCTTTTCAAAAAATAGAAAAGATAATTGGTAAAATCAGTGAAAAATATAATTTTAATTTTAATTCAGTGATAAAAATCCATAGAATTGTTGTTTGTGAAAAGGAAAGGTGTCTGAAAGTACTGAAAGATCTTACAAAAATTCAATGTTGAATTAAAATTGAGTTTTATATTTTTTTCCTCCCCTAAAAGTACCCCATCCAATTAATCTCCAATGTTTATCAATTCTTTTACTCAACGTCACTTTATCCCCAAATTCGCAGCATGTCGGGGTTGTTAATTGAAATTCGATTAAATGATTTTTTTTTTTTAAAATTTTCCCACCTGTACTTGAGCTACAAATATTAATCATAAGAATTTCATTTTTTAAAAATTCAGAAAATTTATAATCATCTTGAGATTTTCCTAATAATCTTCTCAAAGGTTTGAACGAAACATAAATATTGATATAAATCTCAGGAAGTTTATTAACATGACCTAATAATTGTCCAGATAATCTATCTGCTCTAGTCAAACTTGGGTCCAATAATGTTCCCACTCCAATAAGACCTCCAGGGACCGCTAACCTTAATTTATTTTTTTCAGTGTTAAGAGATTGAACTTTAGTGAGTACAGGAGAACATTTTAGTTTCCCTAGTTTATTCTTTTTTGAGATTCCAGGTCGAATTTCGATATTTTCTCCTATTTTTAATATTCCAGACCCTATTGAGCCACCAACTACGCCACCTTTTAAATCTTGAATATTACATCCAGGTTTATTTATATCAAAAGTTCTTATCAAAAACATTTTTAAATTTAAAGAAAGATCCCTTTGTGGACTGGGAATATTTTCAACGATCGTTTGTATCAAAATATCTATATTACATCGTCGTTGGGCTGATATTGGTATTATTGGATTTGATTCAAAATCGGTTCTTTCAATAAATCTTAAAATTTCAGAATAATTATCTTTTGCTCTTTTTTTTGATATCAAATCTACTTTATTCTGTAATACTATTAGATTTTTAATTTTCATAATTTCCACTGCAGCAAGATGTTCTGAAGTTTGAGGTTGGGGACAATTTTCGTTTGATGCGATTACTAATAGAGCCGAATCCATTATTGATGTTCCAGTAAGCATAGTCGCCATTAAAATTTCATGTCCTGGACAATCTATAAAACTTATGTGCTTTACTAAAACCATATCATAATGACATTGCTCGCAATATGGTATGGTTTTTACACCCGACCCCATTGCTTTGTAGCACCCTGGTTTCGGACAATTTAAATTACTACATTTAAAAATTTTTGAATTTGCATAACCTAATTTAATAGTTATGTTTCTTTCCAATTCATTTTTAAAACGAACTGTCTGGACACCAGTAATAGCTTTTACTAAGGTCGACTTACCGTGGGCTACATGGCCAATTGTACCAATATTAATTGTAGCTTGATCATTAATAAAGAAATTATCCATAAAAAACAAAATAATTTACGACACGCGTCTTTTATTTTAACAATGATGTTATTGAAATTTTTATAATCTATAAAAATCCCTAATATCATCAAAGAAAGGTAATTCTAAGGCTTTGGTGGCTGTTATTCTTTTCATAGGATCAAGTCTTAAAAAAGATTTTAATAAAGAAATTGCTTCTAGATCTAAATTAGGAAAGATGAGATTTAGCCTTTGAGGCGTCCATTTAGGAAAATCATGCCAATCTTTAAAATCACCAATGCTTGGCCAATTTTTTGTATTTGGAGTTCCCATGATTCTAAATATAGCTAAAAGTTGTTCAAATTCACTTTCTCCACAAAAAAATGGAAGCCCGGTAAGCATCTCTGCGAGAATGCATCCGATTGACCAAAGATCAATAGGTGTCGAATAACATTTTGCACCAAGAAGTATTTCAGGAGACCGATACCAAAGTGTTACAACTTCATGTGTAAATTTTCCAATTGGAATGCTAAAGTTTCTACTTAAACCAAAATCAGCAATTTTTAATTTCTTCCCACTATCAATTAATAAATTTTGGGGTTTCAAATCTCTGTGCATAATTCCTTTTTGATGACAATAATTTATGCCAATTAATAATTGAAAACAAAATTCTTTTGATATTTTATTATCTAAACCGACTCCTTTTCCGTTTTTTGAAATCATGAATGCCTTAAGATCAAAATCTAAATATTGAAAAACAATATATAAAATCCCTTTTCCAGACTTTGTTTTGGTATTAACAACATCTAGTAATTTGACAATAAATTCGCATTCAGATATTGATTTGAGGATAGAAATTTCTCTTAAACTAGTTGGTGGTATCCCTTCTTCTTCTGAAGATGCCAAGGCCTTTTTAAGTGCAACTATTTGCCCTGTCCTTAGGTCCTGTCCTTTGTAAACTTTACCATACGCACCTTGACCTAAAATCTCAGTTCTTTTATAATTTTCCATTATAAAAATTCTTATTTTTAATTTTTTTAAAGACAAATTGTTTTAATTTAAAAAAAAAAACAATCATTTATTTACCAAAAAAATTCACATTTACAAAGATTAAATAAAAAGTCTTTTTTATTAATGTTTAATATTCCATTTTTTAAAACAATAGTCCATTTTGTATTTCTTCTGTATACTTTTTCAATAACCGCAAGTAAAAAATTCGGTGCAGAATTTTTTTCATATTTTTCATAAGTGTTACTTTCTAACTCTTCTTCAGAGTCATCGTCAAATAATTCTTTTTCTCTCTTTTCAAAAGAATCTTCCGTCAAATTTTTGAAGTTAAAATAATATTTTAAAAATGATAATGTATTTTCTTTCGAATTTTCACAAAGGTTTCTGTTTTTTAATAATCCTACAAAGTTAAAAATGTTTTTTTTAGAATTTCTTGAATGACTTATTAGCGTTGAACGTGTGATTGATTTTAACAATGAAACCTTTTTTCTGTGCCATAAAAATGCCGGAATAGGTAAGTTTCCTTCATTAACACTTCCTGATATCATACAGTTCCAGACCCAGAGTTTAAAATTCGAGGCAATACTTTCCTTTGAGTCAGAATTTTTATAAAGATCCCAGCTCAACGAACATATTGAAGGAAAACAAAAGTCATAGGAAAGAGTCTTTTTATCTCCGTCTGAATCATATTTTACATTCTTTTGAATACATGAATCTTGAAATTTAGCCCAAGATCCATTCATAGAACCTATTGTATGATCTACTCTTAATTTCCATCGATTTTTTAATTCTTGTACAATATCATATTTAAAATGCTTTTTTTTCGTTAATTTCAAATAATTTTTTAGAGCGTTTACGGTTCTTTCAATAATTCGTGAATAAACTTCTGATAGGGTTGAAACTTTTTGGTCTGATTTCATAGTCGAACTATTTTAAAAGTATTCATATATATATTTAAGATTTAATTTTTATCTAAATACGATTAATGTACTTGTTAGAACAACCTCAATTGAAAAATAGCTCGAATGACTTTAATTTGTTTTTTACAAATGGAATTTACTTTAAGCAGTTATTAAAGTTTTCTAAAAAAAAAACTACGATAAGATTTCCAATTTTTCCTAAACAAGTTTTTTTAAATCAGAATCACTACAACAGAAAAATTCTAACTTGTAAAGAGAATTCAAAATCATTAAAATTTAATGAGTTTTTTATCCAAAAAGAGTTATATCAAATTTTAACATCAAAGATTTTTTCCATTAACTTTATTCAAAATAAATTTTTATTTAAAAAATATTTACATTATACTACAGAATATATTTTTATGAGAAATTTCAAAAAACAAAAATTTTCAATACTATTTTATTTTGATTTAACAATCTCTATTTTTTTAATTAAAAAGAAAATCTTTTTTTTATTAAATAGCATATCCATTAAAGCGATAAATTTTTTAAAAATTATAATTTAATTTTTTTTTATAATAGAAGATTAAATTAAAAAAAAATTCAATATAATCCTCATATACTCAACTATTTTTTTAAAGGATTAAAATTTTTGCTATAATCCGTTCATAATAGAATACAGTTTATTGTAGTGCTGTCGAAACTGGTGTAGTTTAAAATATCTTTTGTACCCAGGCAATAGTGTTACAATGGTTTTGAATGAATTTACGTTAAGGTCTATTATTTTGCATAAAATTATTTCAGCTTGAACTATTTCTTCATCATTCAATATCGAATTGTCCTTAGTTTCGTTAATATAATTTCGAATAATTTTTACCTTCTCCTTTTTCAAATAACAAAATTTAACACAGTAATCCATAACTTTTTTGGTCGGACTGCTATAAAATTTTGTATCATTATTATTTGATAACTTTTCTATTCTTTCTTTTAAATAGAGATATACTTCTTCCATAAAAATCGGATTTGCTACACACCTTTCTGAATTAATTCCATTTAACATTAGTATTTCAATTAAAAAAACAAAATGTTAACATAAATACATTAATTTAAATTTTAAGTTATTATATATTAAACCCTAACCATTTTAAGATATGGTTAATATTTCATATACAAAATCAATTTATATTGAAGGTTGGGTTAAAAATCTATTTAATACATTAATTTGGAAAAAAAAATTTTTTACATTTTCGTCAACTAAAATTTTAAAAAGTTTGTTTAACCTAACAGTCCTAAAAAAAAAGTTGATTATTTTCAACAATATCGATTTCAGAATTTATTTATTTTATGTTAGATTCAAAAAGTTTAAAAATTCTATTATTATTCTTAAACTTTTCAAGTTACAAGACGAATCTAGAGTAAGTAGATTAATTGGAATTTTACTAGAAAAATACGACAAAAATTTTGAAAAATTTTCCATTCAACGGAGTCGCTGGAAAAATGATTTAAGAATAAATATAAATTTCAAATTTCTATTCGAGCGAAAAAGTTTTTATTTAAACAAAATAATTAATTCAAGTTATGACATTAATTTATTTAATATAATTCTGGAATTAATTAATAAAATAAAAAAAATAATAATAATGAAATCATTTTTATATAAATCTTTTTTTTTAATTAAAATAACTGGAAAAACAAATGTTTTTCTATTTAAGAATTTTTGATATATTTTATCAATAATATAGATTAGGTTTTAAATAGGTTTTTAATCGGATGAGAATTATTTTTAAGAGTTTTGTCATTAATTTCGATATAAAAAAAAGTGCACAACTTTGATCTGAATCTAAATCTAGTGAAAAAGATTAATTTCAAAAATTTGAATTTAGTTAAAAAACTTTTGTAAAATATCAAGTGATTAAGGGAAATCATTTTTAAATAACACATTCTGGGAGATATTTTCTCAGGGATGAACCTTTTTTTCTTAAACCCAGATTTAAAAAAAATTGAAATTAATAATTGAATTGGAACAGTTTGTAGGTATCCACCCCTCCCATTTACATCATAAGCTGAGGGGTTTTGAAGGTAAAAATACGTTTCAGTCTCACCTCCCAACAACGAATCACTTGATATTATTTCCTTATCGAGTCTTTTAATCATTTTAAAGTTGGTTAAAGTTTTACAAAAATCTATTTTTGAACCTAGTTGGGGATTATACCTGTGACTATCGTCAATTGCGAACCTATATCTAAAAAAACCTTGAATAAGCGGTAAAATTACTGTAAACTCATTTCCAGACTTTTTCAATGGGATTCTTTTATTCCAGGAATCCCATGTTCCAGATAAAAAAGAATAGGAACCAGGTAATGTACAATTAAACATTGTGTTAATAGTAAAAATTTTATCCAAAGGTTTTATGTATCTTGTAAACGATATTTGTTTTTGTTTAAAAAAACTAGTGATTGTCAATATATCCTTAGTTTTTAAATCATGTCTGGGTTTCATAAATTTGATGTCAAATAAAACAATCACCAATAGTAGTGCTTTGAATTAAACATTTAATTACGTTATTTTATCACAAAGAAACCAAAGTTATGTATATTTTTAATTCAATAATAACTTTTCCTGTAAATTTACAAACCAAAAAATTTAAGCGAAAGCTATTAGTCGTTGATTTTTATAAAAAAAATTTGACTATTATTCTAAAAATGGAAAAAAATTTTGCTAAACATCATTCATTTTCAGACAAAATGTTCATTCGAAAAGAAAAAAGTATAAAAAGTTTGGCTCAAAATGGTATATCTGCACCTGTTAAAAAGGAAGGATATTCTTCTTTACACAACCACTCAGATTTATCTTTGCTTGACGGTGCGTCAAGGATATCAGACATGGTTTCATTTACAAAAGAACTAGGAATAAACTCTATTTCCATCACTGACCATGGTGTCATGCACGCAATAGTTGATCTGTTCAAAGAATGTGAAAAAATTGGTATCAAGCCTATTGCTGGAAATGAAATGTATGTTATAAATGGAAATATATCACGTAACTATAAAAGAAGTCAATTATCAAAATACCATCAGATTGTGCTTGCTTTGAGTAAACACGGTTATATGAATCTTGTTAAATTAACAACATTAAGTCATCTAAATGGTTGGCAAGGAAGTGGTGCATTTGGTAGACCGTGTATAAGTAAGGGACTATTGTTCAAATACAAAAAAGATATTATCATTACAAGTGCTTGCTTAGGAGGAGAAATTTGTCAAAACTTACTAGATAAAAATTTAACTTATGCAAAAAAAGTTGCTAATTGGTATAAAAATAACTTCGAAGCCTTTTTTTTCCTTGAATTACAAGATCATGGACATAGGGAAGATCGTGCCGTAAACATGAACATTTTAAAAATATCAGAAGAATTCAGGATTAAATTAATTAGTACAAATGATAGTCATTTTACTATGGATAGAGATGTTGAAGCTCATGATACATTACTTTGTATCCAAACAGGTAAATCTTTTGATGAACCTGGGAGAATGCGATACAGTGGTACCGAATTTCTAAAATCATCAATTGAAATGAAGAGTATGTATCGTGATCATGTTACAAGTAATAAGATTCATTCTGCACTTAAAAGCACGATCAATGTTTCACAAAAAGCTGAAAATTATTCAATTTGGGCAGAAATTACTATTCCTAAATTCCAAATGCCTCAACAATATAAAAATTTTACTCTTGATGAATTTCTAGGATTTTTAGGATTTCAAGGTCTTACTAAGATACTTCTAGAAAAATTCGAAAACAATATTGATGTTCCACAAATTAATAGCAATCCAAAAATGACAATAATAAAAATAAAATATAAGAAATACTATGAAAGATTGGCATACGAACTTCAATCAATAAAATCAATGGGGTTTTCAACATATTTTCTTGTCGTTTGGGATTTTATATATTTTGCTAGAAACAATAGTGTTCCAATAGGATCAGGAAGAGGTTCGGTAGCAGGATCATTAGTTGCATATTCTCTTGGCATTACAAGTATTGACCCTATCGAGAATTGCCTCTTATTCGAGAGGTTTCTTAATCCTGCTAGAAAAAGTATGCCTGATATTGATACTGACTTTAGTATTGATGGAAGAGATATGGTAATAGAATATGTATCTATGAGATACGGGCAAGAAAAGGTTGCTCAAATTATAACTTTTAATCGACTAACATCAAAATCAATTTTAAAAGATATGGGAAAATCAGCTCGAAGAGAAAATCCATTAATTGAGAAAATGTCAGACCTAATACCTATAAGTCGAGGAAAACCGCTGAACCTTGAATCTATGATCTCTAAAGAGTCACCGGTTCAAGATTTTAGAAAGATTTATTTAAAAAATGAGGATTTGAAAAATATAATTGATAAAGCAATAAATTTTGAGGGAATGAATAAAACTACGGCTGTTCATGCAGCTGGTATTGTTATCTCCTCAAGAAAATTAGATGAAGTTGTACCTCTTACACGAGGAACAAGAGGAGAAGTAATGACTCAGTATCCCATGGAAGATGTCGAATATCTCGGGCTTTTAAAAATAGATTTTTTAGGGTTAAAAAATCTTTCAATGGTAGAAAGTGTAATAAATTTTGTAAATTACCGATTCAACAATCAAATATTAACATTGGATTCGAGCTTTTTACAGCCTCATTTTGATATAAACACATTTAATTTACTTACAAGAAAAGATCTTGATGGTATATTTCAATTAGACGCATCAAAAGGAATGAGAGATATTGTTTCTGAAATGAGACCTAGTTCAATACAGGATATAAGCTCTATCCTCGCTCTTTATCGACCAGGACCATTAGACACAGGTTTGATTCCACGTTTTATAAAAAGGAAAAGGAAAGTGTTACTATATAAATTCGATTATCCAGAGCTGAAACAAACTTTAGTCGAAACTTATGGAATATTGATATACCAAGAACAAATAATGAAAGTTGCCCAAGAATTAGGGGGATACAGTATGAGTCAAGCAGATATTCTTCGAAGAGCCATGGGGAAAAAGAAAATATCAGAAATGAGAACTCAAGAAAAAATATTTATTGAGGGTTGTATAAATAATTCTTTAGAAAAAGTTGCAGGACGACAAATTTTTAATCAAATGTTGGGTTTTGCTGAATACTGTTTTAACAAATCTCACTCCACTGCATATGCATTCACAACTTACCAGACTGCGTGGTTGAAATCTCACTGGCCTGTAGAATTTTTCAGTAGCCTAATGAGTTTAAATTTAACTGATTTTGAGAAAATTGAAAAATATATGCATCAGGCAGCCTCAGTTGGTATTTTTGTCCGCAAACCTGAGATCAATGAATGTGATGTATTTTTTTTTCCTGATTATTCTAAAAATAATGAAAACTTTGTAAACTTTGGTTTAGGTTCTATTAAAAGTATAGGAGAAATCGCTGCTTCAATAATAATTACTGATAGGAAGATATTTGGTGGATTCAATAATTTAAGTGAAGTTGTAAATAGGTTATTAAAAAAACAGTGGGTATCGAAAAAATTAATCCAAACTTTAATAATCTGCGGTTGTTTAGATAAAATTGGTGGAGAAAAAAAAAGGAAACGGATTCTCCTGAGTCTTGATAAAATAATAGAATGGATGAACCGAACACAGAAAATTAAATATATTCATCAACCATTATTGTTAGATTTAAATTCCCTAAAAAAAGAAAATCAGAAATTGACAAATCCACCAAAACCTCTGGTAATTGAAATAAATTCTGAACAAATTTATTTAGCTAACAATTTGACTGGTATAGTAGGAATTAATTCTTTTTTATTGAATCAAACCGAACCTATCATGTTATTAGGAGCGATTTATAGTATATCGTTTGGGCTCATTGAGCCTGATGATTATGATTTACCATATATAGTAAAAAATAGAGATTCTATTCAAAAATTATCATCAACTCTACCCAAAATTGAAAAAATCAAAATAATAAAAAATAATCGGGATATATATGACTTTCTAATCATAGCCTATATTCTAGAAATTCAGGAATATACAACCTTCTCTAAAAAAAAGGTATTAAAAGTAATCTTTGAAGATTTAAATGGTATTGCAACCACATTAATGTTCGAAAAGGCTACGGATAAGTTAAGTATTAACAAACAAATGAAAAATGGAGATTTAATAAAAATTAAAAATAATCTTTCCCCTGGAGATCTTTTTGTAGGTTCTGCTTTAGATGATGAACAAATTTTTGGGTCTAGAAAACTAAAATTATCATGGGTGGCTCCAATAAATGGATACCAGATTGTTTTAATTACAGTATCAGCACAAAAAATGAATTGTTTTTCAGTGCATCTTTTACTCAAGCTAAATTTGATAATTAATTCATATTTTTCAAATTATAATTATGACTTAGTTCATTTGGTAATTAATATAAATGGCGAAAATAGAGGGGAAATAATAACAACCAATTTATCTATTTTAGAATCTGATTCTAGCATTATCGTTAAACTTATTAAAAAACTTGGGTTTGAGTGCAGTTTATTTAAATTGGATCCAGTATAATAAAAAATAATTTCTTAGGGAACATCTTGATAAAGTCTACCTTTAAAAATAAAAACACATAATAAATTTAAAACAACCAAAGCAATAAATATATGGTAAAAACTTAAATTAAATGAATTAATAAAAAAAATTAAGATATATTAATCTTCATTAAAATTGGATAGATTTTATGATGGCTAAGGTTAAATTTATTATCAAATACATCAAAGTTTTTTAATAAATTTAGAATTTAATTATTTTAATAATTTAAATTATAAGTATGGAATTTTTTTTAAATAGTTCAGAGATCGATTTTCTTATTTTACTTTATCTTAAAGAATGTGGTAAGTAGAAAAATATAAATTTCAATATTAAAATAAAATATTTATGGGATAATTTTTTAATAAAAATAGGCTATAGTCATAGTTTTTATCTATTTTCTAGAGAAGCAAACATAAATTTATCCTTCGAAAACGAAAAAGTTTTCCCATCAGGCTCGTTGGTTTCACTGATTCAACGCGGCTTAATATATTCTCATCTTGAAAACGATTGGTTTTTGAAATTACAGAAAAATAATAAAAATTCAATACAAAATTTAATGGAAAGACGTAAACACTTTTTTAAATCATTTAAATATAAATTACTGACAATTGACAAAAAATTTTACATTTCAACACAAATTATAAAACAAAACCCTATCCTCTTTTGTTCTTGGCATACTAGAAAACTTCGAGGATATTATTCGACACGAAATTCAATCAATTTTTTATCTGAAAGGAGAGGTTATATTCATTCAGTTAAAATTCAATCTAAAGATTCAATTCTAAATAGAAATAGAAAAACTTGCAATTCTTATGAAATTACCTCAATAGATTTAAATGTTTCTGGGACACTTATTTCGACAACTTTTTATAACGGTCTATTTATTATTTGGACAGAAACTGGAATTCAGTTAACTAATACTTTTTTTATAAATCGCGCATTAATAGAATCAAGATGGGCCGAAAATTCAAGAGTCGTGGTTTTGTTGTATTTATCTGGAGAATTAAAAACTTGGTCAAGCTGGTATTCTCAATCTATACTAACTATTTTGCCAACTAGATATTTGATAGTTTCTTTAGAATGGAAGGATAGTCATTATTTATTTGTTTTCTCAAAAAATAAAATTCTTTCTAGATTTGATTTAAAAAAAAAAAAAATAAACACTATTCGAGCACATAATTCTCAAATTAATGATATAAAATATTCATGTGAAAATGAAATTCTAGGTTCATGTGGTGATGATTTATTGATTAAACTTTGGAAGTCAAAAAAAGAACTTCAATACTTTGCCGTTCTCAGTGGTCATAAAAAAGAAATATTGGTTATTTCTTTTTCACCTCCCAAGTATCAAAAAAATAAATTTTTTGAAAAATGTCTTATGATAAGTGGATCATTAGATTATTCAATAAGAATATGGAATATAAATTTAAAAACTTGTTTAAAATTTTTCAAATTGACTGGTCCAGTTTTTTCGCTAGAATGGGATTCTAATCAGTTATGTATACTTGCCGGTGTATGTGGAAAAATTTATACATTAACTTTACATACCTTCATTAATGAATTTAAACAATTAGTTGGAAATTATGGGGTTTTTTCTTTAAATTCACATCCAATGGTGAATAAATATCTAGGCTTAAGCTATAAAAATATTTTTTTATTGTAATATTTTTAAAATTAATTAAACTAATATTACAATAAAAAAGTGTTTTAAATTAAATATTAAAATATAATCAAATAATAATGTTGTCATCAATATCTATAAAAAAAAAATTCATATCAGACGGTGTTTTTTTTTCTGAAATTAATGAATTTCTTTCTAAAGAATTATTCGAGAGTGGTTATTCGGGAGTTGATGTTGAGAAAAGTCCTTTACGAACAGAAATTATCATTAAGACTACAAAAGCTCCTTCTGTAATAGGATATAAAGGTCGTCGAATAAGAGAATTATCTACTTTAATAAAAGATCGTTTTAATTTCAACAACAGTAAAATTGCATTATATGTCGAAAAAGTTTTAAATAGAGGTCTTTGTCCAAATATTCAAGCCGAGCTTTTGAGATTTAAATTATTAAAAGGCTTAACTGTTAGAAAGGCTTGTTATGCTATAGTTAGATCTGTTATGGAATCTGGGGCAAAAGGTTGTATTGTAACAGTTTCTGGTAAACTTAGAGCTCAAAGGGCAAAAAGTATGAAGTTTATGGACGGCTATATGATCCACTCAGGACAGCCTGTTGATGAATATGTTAAATCTTCAACAAAACATTGCCTTTTGCCGCAAGGGATGATCGGTATTAAAGTGTCAATTATGTTACCTTGGGATCCTACTGGAATAATGGGTCCAAAAAAGCCACTTCCAGATTTAGTCACAATCTTAGAAGGGAAAGTAAACTTTTAATTAAAATTATTTTTTTTTTCTCCATAATAGAACATCCAGCAAAAAATTTTTAACCAACTTTATTTTAAAAAAATTTCGCTAAAAAAATAAATTATGTTTTTTATATATTAATAAAATTAAAAATTAATGTAAATAAGATTTACATAAAAACCAATCTGGAATCAAAATGACTGTTTCAATTAAAAGTCAGACTGTAGGGTTTGTCATTGGAGTAAAAACAAATTATTTAATAATTTTTTTGGAAGAAAATAAAATTGGAATTTTGTCTAAACAATTTTTTAAAAAAAAACGTTTTTTTATAGGACAATTAATAATCGGAAGATTTGAAAC
>Ga0105050_10007299_pt1 | contig 13274 bp, 8 predicted proteins | sample FRY01_FD_78088 | JGI IMG/M metagenome (GOLD analysis project Ga0105050, IMG submission 78088) | Freshwater microbial communities from Lake Fryxell liftoff mats and glacier meltwater in Antarctica - FRY-01 | ecosystem: Environmental > Aquatic > Freshwater > Ice > Glacier meltwater ... | reverse complement strand
TGTCAGCGCTTGAAATGGCATGTTGGGACATCATCGGCAAAGAGGCGAATAAGCCGGTTTATAAATTGCTTGGTGGGCAGGTGCATGAACGCTTGCGTGCTTACACCTATATTTACCCGCGGCCCGGCGACAAAAAAGACGTATATCACGACCCTGATCTGGCGGCAGAGCGATCAGCAGAATATTTGGCCCAAGGCTTTACGGCGTTGAAATTTGATCCAGCAGGTCCTTATTCGGCGTTTGATGGACGACAATTGTCGTTGGAGGCGCTTGATCTATCTGAACGGTTTGCAAAGTCTTTGCGCGAAGCGGTTGGTATGAAGGCTGACCTGTTGTTTGGCACGCATGGTCAAATGACCGCAGCAGGCGCAATTCGGCTGGCCAGACGCCTTGAGCCTTATGACCCATTATGGTTGGAAGAACCTGTGCCGCCCGATGCGCCCGATGAAATGGCCAAGGTCGCAAGGGCAACGTCTATTCCTGTTGCCACGGGTGAACGGCTGACCACGAAATATGATTTCGCTCGACTGCTGCGTGCGGGCGCAGCGGCAATTTTCCAAATGAATCTTGGCCGGGTCGGAGGCATTTTGGAAGCAAAGAAGATTGCCGCAATGGCGGAGGTTGATCATGTTCAGATTGCGCCGCATTTATATTGCGGACCTATTGTTGGCGCAGCCAATATCCAGATTGCGACCTGTTCGCCAAACTTCCTCATCCTTGAAAGCATTGAGACCTGGGGCGGGTTCCACACTGAAATTTTGACATCACCCATCCGTTTCGAAGAAGGGCATGTCATCCCGCCGACTGCGCCGGGTTTAGGAGTTGAATTGAACGAAGACGTTGCGCGCGCCAATCCCTATACAGGCAATATGCTCCACCTCGAAATGACGCAGCATCCTGTTCAGTGATTGAGGAATTTGATTATATCATCGTCGGCGCAGGCACGGCGGGTTGTGTGCTGGCCAATCGTTTGACCGAAGACGGAAAATACAGCGTTTTGTTGCTTGAGGCAGGCGGCAGTGATCGGTCCATCTGGATTCAAATGCCCATTGGCTACGGCCGCACCTTTTTCGATAAGCGGATCAACTGGATGTACGATACTGAGCCGGTTGAGGCGCTTGGCGGCAGACGAAGCTATTGGCCCCGCGGTAAGGTTATTGGTGGGTCGGGTTCCATCAATGCCATGGTTTACGTGCGCGGGCAGCCACGTGATTTCGATGACTGGAAGGCATTGGGCAACGAAGGCTGGGGCTGGGACGATGTGTTGCCGTTTTTCAAAAAGTCAGAGGACTTCGATTGGCACAGTGCATATCACGGCCAAGGTGGGCCGCAGCATGTCACGGATATTTCGCCATTTGCGCATCCTATCTGCAGCAGCTTTATCGAGACGGCGCAGACATTAGGCTTTCCGGCCAGCAGTGATTTCAACGGCAGCCGGCCAGAGGGTGTGGGATATTATCAGATCAACACACGCGGTGGTTGGCGCGCATCAACAGCAAACGCCTTTTTGCGTCCCGCGCAAAAGCGCAAGACCCTTAAGCTCAAAACACTGGCACATGTTTCGCGAATATTGTTCGAGGGACGCCGTGCGGTAGGCGTCGCTTACACACGCAAGGGTATTAGCGTAACGGCCAAGGCGCTACGCGAAGTCATTCTCTCGGGCGGCGCGATTAACTCGCCCCAATTATTAATGCTGTCGGGCATCGGGGAAGCAAACCATCTGAAAAGTGTCGGCATTGAACCATTAATTGATGCAAAAGCGGTTGGCCGAAATATGCAGGACCATATTGCCGTCTCCTATTTTTACAAAACTCGCACCGCAACGTTGAACGATGTGCTCCACCCGTTGCTGGGAAAAATAACGGCCGGATTACGTTATATGGCCGACCGAAAAGGTCCGCTGTCGTTAAGCGTCAACCAAAGCGGCGGATTTGTGCGGAGTGATGCGACCAAAAAGCACCCTAATCTGCAACTGTATTTCAGTCCGGTCAGTTACACTAAGACCCCCTTGTCAGAACGCAAACTGTTGAACCCAGATCCATTTTCGGCATTTCTGCTTTCGCATAATCCTTGCCGTCCGACCAGCCGGGGGCATATTGAGCTTACGTGTTCGGACCCTTCCAAATACCCAGCCATCCATCCAAATTATCTGGCAACGCAAGCAGACATTGACGATGTGGTGGCTGGCAACCGGATTCTCCGCCAACTCGCTTCGACCAGGCCGCTCGCTGATATCATTACCGAGGAGCTGATCCCCGGTGCCGATATCGATGGTGATGATGAATTGCTGGCCGATTTTCGTGCCCGTGCCGACACGGTCTATCACCCCACGAGTACATGCATGATGGGCACCGACCCTCTCACTAGCGTGGTTGACGTCCGCCTGCGCGTGCACGGCATTGAAGGCCTGCGCGTTATCGATGCGTCTGTGTTTCCAACGATAACATCGGGAAATACAAATGCACCAACGGTCATGGTTGCTGAAAAGGGGGCTGCGATGATTTTGGAAGACGCAAAATTGATGCGTTAATTTTATTAACCAGTCCTTTTCTGCTGTGCTATCCCAATTCCACAGCGCGAATCCGGGGAGGGAGTGGCGATGCATCCGAAGATCGACCTTAAGCAATTGCCGCCTTTAAAAGCACTCAAAGGCTTTGAAGCAGCGACGCGTCACCAGAGCATCCGCGACGCTGCCGATGAGCTTTGCCTCACGCACCCTGCTGTCAGTCATCAGGTTCAACTTATCGAAGACGCTCTGGGCGTAACATTGTTCGTTCAAGAAGGACGCCACATAGTTTCTACCGAAGAGGGCAAGGTGCTTTACCCTTATGTGCGGGCTGCGTTTGAGTCGCTGCTGGAGGGCGTCGAAGAAGTTCACCGTAATGCCCTTAACAAGCCACTTCGTGTGCAAACTTATGTAACCGCGTCCATCCGATGGCTTGCCAAACGGGTTCCGCAATTTCTAGCCGATTATCCCGGAATTCAACTGACGCTCAATACATGTGCAGTTGAATGGGAATTCGACGATGTGCATGCAGATGTGGGGCTAGTCTATTGCGCAACGGAGCCTGACCCGGGGAAGTTTCATTGGGTACCGCTTTATGAATATGCGCTGTTCCCGGTATGCAGTCCAGAGGTAGCCGCGGCCATGGGCGAGTCTGTTGACCCACTACAATTGATGACTAAGCCTCTCGTTGCCATCTACACCGAGGTGCAAAATTGGGAAACATGGTTTGCTTCAGCCGGGGCTGAGTTCGAGCCATCCGTGCCTTACCTGATGGTTGATACCTTGGCTGTTGCACTGGAAATGGCGCTCAACGGCGAGGGGATCGCTCTAGTCAATGGCCCCTTTGTTGATCAGGATTTAGCGGCCGGGCGGCTAGTGCAGCCTATCGCCCATAAAGCTGTCTGTCCTGGCGCGTGGGGGCTTATTTGCCGCAAGGACATGAGAGAAAATCCGCGAATCCGTACTTTCATGGACTGGATGTTCAAAAATGTTGCCGATAGCCGGCTGAAGGCCTCGTCCATTTAGCGTCTGGGAACTACCTCGTAACCTGGCTCTTCGGGTTCATCATCGACCATGTCGGCGGGGAAACCAGTGCCCAGAACCTTTATACCTAGCGGCTCTTCATAGCGGCGGATGATATTGGGTGAAAATTCGCGAGGGCCATAAGTTTCCTCACCCTCTTTGAAGATTTTCACAATGAGCGGCGATAATTCAACGGGCACATTTGCAGCGTGTGCAATTTTGTCGAACAGGCCGACATCCTTGCTGACAAGGTCCATCGTAAAGTTGATATCGCGGCTTCCGTTTAAAATAACCTGACTTTCGGTTTCATGGACAAAGCTATTGCCCGACGAAATCCGGATGGCTTCATAGGTTGTATTCATATCGAGCCCGATAGCCTTGCATGTGGTCAGCGCCTCAGCGAGCGCGACAAGATGCACTGTGCAGAGATAATTGGTCATCACTTTCAGTTGCGATGCGGTCCCCAAATCGCCTGTGTGCAATATGCGACGTCCCATTGTTGTCAAAACAGGCAGAACAAATTCAAAAGCGGCACGCGGTCCGCCTGCAAAAATTGCGATATTGCCCGTATCGGCACGGTGACAACCGCCCGAAACTGGGCATTCTATAAACATTGCGCCACGCGCTTCGACGAGCGCGCCCAATCGGATGACTTCGCTATAATCAGTGGTACTCATTTCAAGCCACACTTGCCCGGGACGCATCACTTGTAAAAAACCGTCCTCGCCCTCGGCCACGGCCGCGCTGGCGGCGGGCGATGGCAGGCAGGTAATGATTAAATCGACAGCTTCGCCCAATGCTTTGGGAGATGCAGCCGAAGACGCGCCGCGCGCCACATATTCGGCAACAAGCATCTCATCAAGATCCCGGACAGTCACGTCATGTCCGTTCCGGATCAAGCTCCCTGCCAGTTTTCCGCCGACATTGCCAAGGCCAATAAATCCGATTTTCATTGTTACACCCAGTTGATTTCCAAAAAGCGTTCCGCCCGCGGTGGAAAAGGTAGAGCGCCGTCGATGCATCGCCACAATTGAAAAATTTGGCCGATTGGGTGAATTATTTTGCTGTTCGCTACAGCATTGCGATCCAAAATAGCGGAGTGGTGCAAAAGGTGCAGTTCTGTAAAATCTAGTTTCGGGATTAAAGCAGGAATAGTTGTCGTCACGGTTCGCTATGTGACAATATTTCAGATATCCGGCACGAAGATGGCCGTTGTAGCTGAGTCCTCGCGTTCTAATGGGAGGTTATCGGGCAGGTGCCCCTTTGCAGCGCCATGCAAAATCCTTCATCGCTTTTTCAAACGAAGATCATCCCAACTGGCATCGGCAATCCACCCGCCGTCCACAGGGAGGCTCACGCCGTTTACGAAGCTGTCGTCTTGCGCAAGAAAGGCGATGGCGCGCGCCACATCCTCTGGTGTCGCAAAACGGCCCATAGGAACGCGGTTGATGATATCTGCATCAGAATACGCGCCTGAACCCTGGTCCGCCTCATCCATTTCAGTTTTGATCCAGCCAGGACATACGGCATTTACGCGTACGCCGCGACTGCCCCATTCGGCAGCAAGCGTCCGGGTTAATCCGATTAGCCCATGTTTTGATGCGTTATAGGCCGAACGGTCGATAACACCGTGTAGGCCAGCAATTGAGGCGACGTTGACAATATTGCCTTGCTGACGCGCAAGCATTTGCTTGCCAATTTCCCGACACAATAAAAATGGGCCAGTCAGATTGATGTTCATGACGCGCTGCCATTCGTCAAAGCTAGTGTCTTCGGCAGCGCATATCAGGCTGATACCTGCATTATTGACAAGTACGTCGACCGCCGGATGTTCGCGCGCAACTTTTGCGGCCAATTCGGTGACGAAAGCTTCCGAGGAAATATCACCGGATAATCCCGACACGCTTCCACCAAGTGCCGAAAGTGTTTTGATTTGCGCGTCGAGCGGCTGCAAATCGGTCATGACCACATGACATCCCGTTTCGGCAAACAACTTGGCGGTCGCATAGCCGACCCCTTGTGCAGCACCTGTAATCAATACCACCCGCATAATTCAGCTTTCACGTTATGATTTTACTCGAAGTTCCTTACAGCCACTGGTCATTGTCATCCAAAAATTTTTTTAACCGGTCCCGTCATATTCCCCATTTGTGCCTGACCGCAAACCCGCCCTAAGGTTCGGACGCTATAACGCTTCAAGGAGCAAAGATCTCATGCAAACATCGGCGCGGGTTGTCATCATTGGTGGCGGCATAATGGGGGCCTCGTTGCTATACCATCTCGCCGAGCTTGGCTGGACAGATTGTTTGTTGATTGAAAAGGACGAGCTGACTTCCGGCTCCACTTGGCACGCCGCTGGGCAGTGCCCGAACATCACTGGAAGCTATAATCTCGCCAAAATACATGCCTACAGCAACGAGCTATATCCAAAGCTTGAAGGGCTGACCGGGCAATATGTAAGCTGGCACAAATCCGGCGGAATTCGCCTGGCCACGAACGAGCGTGAACTGGCTTGGATGCGCTACGTCGAGGGGTTTTCCAAAATCATCGGTTTTGAAATGGAGATCATTCCGCCAGAGGAAATTCTTCGGCACAACCCATTTATGACACTCGACGGTGTGATCGCAGGTGCGCGCACAACCGAAGACGGGCACGCTGATCCGTCAGGCCTCTGCAATGCGCTTGCTATCGGTGCAAAAAATATGGGTGCCAAGATCATGCGGAAAAACCGCGTGACTGCGCTGACCCAGTTGCCAACTGGCGAATGGGATGTTGAGACCGAAAAGGGTACGATACGAGCGGAAATCGTCGTAAATGCAGCCGGTTGCTATGCGCGACAAATCGCGCAAATGGCAGGCATTGATATTCCGGTGATCAATATGGAACATCATTATGTCGTCACTGACCCGATTCCGGCTTTTAAGGACCGTGACGAGGAAATCCCTGTCATGCGCTGCCCACATGTTTCGGGCTATTTTCGGCAGGAACAGAAAAGCGGATTGATTGGCGTATACGAAAAAACGGGTTTGGCCGAGGCATGGGCACCGCGCGGCGGACATCCTGAATGGGACTCGACCAGCGAGCTGTTCCCCGAAGATCTGGAGCGGATTGCTCCATGGCTTGAGCGCGCGATTGAACGAATGCCGATATTTGGCGAGGTCGGCCTCCGGCGCTTTGTCAACGGCGCGATCCCGCATACTCCCGATGGTGGTCCCTTGTTGGGACCGGCTGTTGGGTTAAAGAACTTCTGGCATTGTTGCGGCACAAGCTTTGGTATCGCGCAAGGCGGCGGTGCTGGCAAATATATGGCTCAATGGATGGTCTTTGGCGATGCCGACATCAACATGACCGAGTTCGACCCGCGCCGTTATGGTCCATATGCCGACGAAAATTACAGCCGTGATAAGGTTTTTCTGGATTACCGGATGACCTTTACAACCCGGCTTCCAGGTGAAGAGGAACCAGACGGCCGCTCACAAAAGACAAGCCCATTATATGGCAAATTGCTGTCGGCTGGAGCCGTCTACGGCGAGACTTATGGATGGGAGCGGCCGAAGTATTTCGCGCTTGACGGGGCCGAGGAACAAGGCGGCTACCGACGCACCAATAGCTTCGACGCCGTTGCCGCTGAGGTGAAAGCCGTAACCGAACGGGTCGGCATGCTCGATCTGTCCGGATTTGCCAAATATGACGTAAGTGGCCCAGATGCGGAGACCTTCCTCAATCGTATTTGCGCCAACCGTATGCCGAAGAAACTGGGCGGCATTGGATTGGTTCACCCATTGTCGGTGCAGGGCCGTATCTACGGCGAAATGACGGTGACACGTTTTGCCGATGATCACTTTTATTGCCTGTCAGCGGCCGCAGCTGAGCAACGCGATTGGGATTTGCTGATCCAAAGCAAATTGCCGCATGAGGATGTAACTATCCGCAATGTGACAATGGACCTCGGCGTTCTGGTGATGAACGGCCCGCGTTCGCGCGATGTGTTGGCAAAGCTGACCAATGCCGATCTGAATAATGAGGGTTTCCGTTGGTTAAGCGGTCAGGAAATCACAATCGCGGGTATCAGAATGCGAGCACTTCGCGTTTCGTATGCCGGCGAACTCGGATGGGAGTTGCATCCCGCGATTAAGGATCTTGCCGCGCTCTATGATGCCATTTGGGATGCTGGGCAGGAATATGGCATCGTCAATTATGGGCTCTATGCCGCAAATACTATGCGGGTCGAAAAGGGCTACAAGGCTTGGGGTTCCGAACTCACCAACGAACTGACAATGATCGAGGCAGACATGCCGCGCTTCATCAATTTCAGCAAGGATGACTTCGTCGGCAAGCAAGCGACGCTGGATGCGCCCGACCGCTTCCGCATTGTTTATGGTGAAGTGGACGCAGCTGATGTCGATGTGCGCGGTGCGGAGCCATGTTTGATAGGCGACCATTGCATTGGCCTGACCACATCAGGGGGTTACGGCCACCGTGTTGGCAAAAGCCTTTTCTTTGCTTGCGTACCGCGTGAAAATGCAGCGCCAGGTTCGCGTTTTGACATCATGCTGCAGGGTGAACGGCGCGTTGGGACGGTGCTTGAACAACCGGCCTATGATGCCGATAACGCCAAGATGAAGGTATAATTCCGTGGCTGAACTCCCCAAAAAGGCGAAGGTCGTTGTCATCGGCGGCGGCGTTATCGGTTGCTCGATTGCCTATCATCTGACCAAGATTGGCTGGGACGATGTGGTGTTGCTTGAGCGCAAGCAATTGACCAGCGGAACGACGTGGCATGCGGCCGGGCTGGTTGGGCAATTGCGCCCCTCGATTAACATGACAAAGCTGGCGAAATATACGGGCGAGCTGTATCGTGGGCTTGAGGCGGAAACAGGACAAGCTACCGGCTATCGCCAGTGCGGTTCCGTTTCGATGGCAACTAACCAGGAACGGTTTGAGGAATTGAAACGCAGCGCCTCCATGGCAAAGGTGTTCGACCTGCCAGTCCATGTGGTGACGCCAGAGGAAATCAAAGAGCTCGCCAACATCGTTAATGTTGATGACATCGTTGGCGGCATTCATATCCCGAGCGACGGCTATGCCAATGCGGTGGATATCACCCAGGCGCTGGCCAAGGGCGCGCGCTCGGGCGGGGCAAAAATATTTGAAAATACGAAAGTCACCAAAATCCGCCACAATGGCGACCGCGTTACTGGCGTTGATACTGCGGACGGTTCAATTGATGCCGATTATGTGGTGATATGCGGGGGCATGTGGACGCGCGACTTGGCGGCCAGCGTTGGCGTGGCTGCCCCATTGCATGCTTGCGAGCATTATTATGTGCTGTTTGAAGGGGTAGAAGGGATCGACAACACGCTCCCCGTCCTGCGCGATTATGATTATTGCGGATATTATAAATATGACGCGGGCAAACTGTTAGTCGGGGCATTTGAACCGAATGCGCGGCCGTGGGGTATGGACGGGATTTCCGAAGATTTCTGCTTTGACGAAATCGCGGGCAGCTTTGAACATTTTGAACCATTGTTGCTTGATGCGATGCGCCGGGTTCCTGCGCTTGAAAATGCTGGCATCCAGAAATTCTTCTGCGGTCCTGAGAGCTTCACGCCCGATGTGCGTTATCATCTTGGTGAAAGCGCTGAATTAAAGGGCTGCTTTGTGGCTGCCGGGCTTAACTCTATCGGCCTCCAATCCGCAGGCGGCGTTGGCAAGGTTATGGCCGACTGGATCCGTGATGGCATTCCCCCCGCAGACCTATGGACGGTCGATATTCGCCGTAACATGCCGTTTCAGATTAACCGCAAATATCTGCGGGAGCGCGTAACTGAAAGCCTCGGGTTGTTGTACGCAACACATTACCCGTTCAAGCAATATGAAACCGCACGCGGTGTCCGGCGTTCTGCGATCCACGACCGGCTGGTCGCTGCAGGCGCGTGTCATGGCGAGGCTTATGGCTGGGAACGGCCAAACTGGTATGGCGAACCCGGCACTACGCCAAAATATGAATATAGCTATGGCCGGCAGAACTGGTTTGAAGCCAATGCCGCGGAATGCAAAGCCGTACGTGAGGCAGTTGGCCTTTTCGACCAAAGTTCGTTCGCCAAATTCCGGCTCGAGGGCCGTGACGCCATGGCTGTCCTCAACCGCGTCTGTGCAAATGACGTTGACGTTGCGCCGGGCAAGCTTGTCTACACGCAGTGGTTGAACAAAAAAGGTGGGATCGAGGCCGACCTTACCGTCACGCGTTTGTCAGAAACCGCCTATTTAATCGTCACAGGGGCCGAGACCGAGATCAAGGATTTCAATTGGCTGAAACGTCATACCCCGGATGACGCGCATGCTGTCCTTACGAACGTGTCGTCCGGCTTGGGCGTTATTTCAATTATGGGGCCAAATTCCCGTGACTTGCTTCAATCGATTTGCCCCAATGACTTGTCGCATGAAGTGTTTCCATTTGCGACATCGCAGGAGATCGAACTTGGCTATGCAGTCGTTCGCGCTTCGCGGATCACCTATGTTGGTGAATTGGGTTGGGAGTTATATATTCCTACCGAATTTATGACTGGTGTATATGACGAGATCGTCGCAGCAGGCGCGCCCTTTGGCTTGAAACATTGCGGCTATCATGCGCTCAACGCGCTTCGTATGGAAAAGGCCTATCGACACTGGGGCCACGACATTACTGACGAAGATACGCCGTTGGAGGCTGGTCTTGGCTTTGCGGTTAAGATGGACAAAGTCGGGGGATTCATTGGGCGCGACGTTTTGCTGGAGCAAAAGCAAACTGGCCTGAAGCAGCGCCTTGTGCAGTTTCTGTTAAAGTCGCCTGAACCTATGCTCTATCATAACGAACCGATTTGGCAGGGTGACCGGATTGCCGGGTATATCCGCTCAGGCATGTACGCCCACACGCTCGGAGGCGCTTGTGGGCTCGGCTATGTTGATGCCGCAGATGGAGCGGCTGTCGGACCAATCGGGCCTGATGACTATGAGATTGAGATCGCGGGTGTCCGCCATCCAGTGACGGCATCGCTTAAACCACTTTATGACCCTTCAAACGCGCGGATCAAAATTTAATGACCGAAACATCACACGCAATTATGCAACAGCTCGCGGCCCAGACGCAGATAGGGTACAGCTTCGATAAGGAGTTTTACACAAGTGATGCGGTGTTCAAGGCTGATTTTGACCAAGTCATCAGCCAAAAATGGCTGCTGGCTGGCCATGTGTCACGAATCCCCAACAAGGGCGATTATTTCCTGTTTCGCGTTGGCAACGAACAAATCATTATCATCCGCGAAAATGCAGACAGTGTGCGCGCTTTTTTCAACGTCTGCCGCCACCGGGGATCGATCATTTGCCAGTCGGAAAGTGGGAATGCACCCCGCTTAGTCTGTCCGTATCACGCCTGGACTTTCGGTCTTGATGGACGTTTGATTTCAGCGCGGCTGATGCCCGAAGATTTTAACAAAGCAGATAACAGCTTATTCGCCTGCCACATCCGCGTGTTCCATGGGCTTATCTTCATTAATATGAGCGAGGATGATCCAGTAGATTTCGACGCGACTTTCGGCGATATGGGAGCAATCCTCGAATACCATGGTTTTGCTAATGCACGGATCGCACATTCAGGCAGCTATCCCACGACTGCGAATTGGAAGCTGGTGGTCGAGAATTTCTTTGAATGCTATCATTGCGTACCTTCCCATCCGGAATTTTGCTCCATGCATGCGTCGGAATCGATTGTAGCCGTTGGCGCTGGGCCAAGTTCCGGGCCAGCTGACGCGATCGCCAGTTTCGCGCCCAAGTTACAGGCTTGGGAAGAAAGCGCCGCAGCCGCAGGCCGGCCAGTCGGCACGATTGATGATGCACCAAACAGCAGTCACCTGCGCTTATTGATGCAGAGAATGAACAAGAGTGGATGGGCTTCGGAAACGCAAGATGGTTCTGCGCCCGCGCCACTCATGGGCAAGCGGACAAAAGCAGATGGAGGACGGATGCACTTAAGCTTCAGTCCCTTCAGCCAGATTGTTGCAGACGACCATTTCGCGATCCTGTTCCTGTTCACGCCGCGTGGCGCATTGGGAACTGATGTTGAGATGATCTGGCTCGTTGATGGCCGCGCGACTGAAGCTGAGGTCGATATTGAAAAGATGATCTGGGGCTATCATGCGACAACTACGCAGGACAAAATTATAACGGAAAACAACCAGGCAGGCATTATGTCGAGCCGTTATCGACCTGGTCGTTATTCCGAACAAGAGGGCAGCGTGCTCAATTTCCAGAAATGGTATCTCAACCAGTTTGGGCTTGAACGCGCCGAATGACGATGGCCGCCAATATGCGCGCGGTTCTGCTGACCGCCCATGGCGGCTACGACAAGCTCGAAGTTCGAGACGACGTGCCTGTGCCAACACCGGGGCCAAACGATGTCTTGATTCGTGTTGCGGCGGCTGGCGTTAATAACACCGATATCAACACACGCATCGGCTGGTATTCCAAATCTGTAGCAGAGGCCACGGACGTCGGCGCGGCATCGGGCATAGAAGCCGCTGGTAATGACGGCTGGTCAGGGGCAGCGTTTCAGTTTCCCCGCATCCAAGGTGCCGATGCCTGCGGGCATATTGTGGCCGTGGGCTCTGATGTCGATCCAGCGCGCATCGGTGAGCGCGTATTGGTGGAGCCAGTCTTTCGCGGCGCGAGCCGTTTCGACATTATCTATTTTGGGTCCGAAGTCGATGGCGCGTTTGCTGATTACAGTTGCGTTCCGTCCATGCACGCGCATCACATTAATTCCGTACTTTCCGACGTAGAACTGGCAAGTTTTCCTTGTGCTTACGGTACCGCCGAGAATATTCTGACGCGAATTAATTTGCAGGCAGGCGAGCGCGTGTTGATCACAGGAGCGTCGGGCGGCGTTGGTTCTGCAGCGGTGCAACTCGCCAAGCGGCGCGGCGCAGAAGTGACAGCGATGGCAGCCAATGCAAAGGCGGAGATCGTTCGGTCGCTTGGCGCTTCTCAGGTTTTGCCGCGCGATGCCGATCTCATTGCCTCGTTTGGGCAAGAGTATTTCGACGCTGTTGTCGATGTCGTCGGAGGACACCAGTTCGGCTCAATTCTGAACGTCTTAAAGCGTGGCGGCCGCTATGGCGTCTCAGGTGCGATATCGGGGCCGATTGTCGAACTTGATCTCCGGACGCTCTACCTTAAGGATTTGCGCCTGATCGGCTGCACGGTATTAGAACACGAAGTGTTCGGAAACCTTGTATCATACATTGAGCGCGGCGAAATCAGGCCGGTAATTGCCGCGACCTACGACCTGTTTGACATCGTCACGGCCCAAGAAGCGTTTTTGACCAAGCAGCACGTGGGAAAGATCGTCTTGTCGCTCTAGTCTACGGTCTCGATCAGTTCGCTGATGCGGCCGACAATTTCGTCGATATGGGTTTTTTGCAGTATCAGCGGCGGCGATAGTGCAATGATGTCTCCCGTCGCACGAACCAGAACGCCATGGTCAAAGCATTTATGGAACAATTGCATGCCGCGCTTGCCAACGCCGCCGGCAATCGGCGATTTGCCGTTGCCTTTGCCCTGTTCGATATAGGCGCGCCGGAACCGACGCCGGCCGTCTTTGCGTTTCCAGCCGAAGATGCTGCCGATGATGAAGGCCTGGCTCGGTTCCAGCTGGAAAGGCTGGCCCTCAAACTGGCCCTCAGAAAGCTTCAGCACCTCCTCGAAAAAG
>Ga0105050_10007297_pt1 | contig 13277 bp, 11 predicted proteins | sample FRY01_FD_78088 | JGI IMG/M metagenome (GOLD analysis project Ga0105050, IMG submission 78088) | Freshwater microbial communities from Lake Fryxell liftoff mats and glacier meltwater in Antarctica - FRY-01 | ecosystem: Environmental > Aquatic > Freshwater > Ice > Glacier meltwater ... | reverse complement strand
TTGTCAGCCGTCTTCCTGGTGGCGTCGGATATCTTGTCAGGACACACACTCTTATCTTGTCAGGACACACACTCTTATCTTGTCAGGACACACACTCTTATCTTGTCAGGACACACACTCTGGCACGCAAGTTGCTCGCATGACCCCTGAGGTTTGATTGGATCCACTGGGCCGCGCCGACTCCCGGGGTGGTCCGATTCAGCCTTCTGCATCCTTTGTCTCATCCGATCGTGGAGTACCCATGACAGGTAGTCGATCGACATGGATCACGGTGTTGGTCCCGTGGTTCCTGGCGCTGACGCTGCTCCCAACCGCTGCCGAACTGCAGGCACTCACGCTGCATCCGCTGCGCAGTGCCGCGACCGACCTGCAGATCAGTGGCCTGCTCAAAGGTGTTCCTGTCGGTGAATCGCGCTGGATTCGCTGGGAAGACATCCGCGAACTGCCCAGCCAGACCATCGAGACGGAAGGAGAATTTCTGGCGGGGCGACAGAACGTCCAGATCGTACTTCTGGAGAACCTGACCAACCAACTGCCGCTGGCTGCCGGCGCGGACACCGTTCTGGCAGATTGCGCAGACGGTTACACCGCGGTGTTTACCACCGATTTCCGAACGCGCTGGAAACCCTACATCGTGGTCGCCATCAATGGTCAGGGGCCAACCGCATGGCCTCTCCCCGGCATGGACATGAACCCAGGCCCCTACGTGGTCAGCGTCAGCGACGAAGTGGTATCCGGCGTCAACAAGCTCATGGACGTCGCTCACAAACAACCCTGGGCCACCACCGGCTTGCGCTTTGTGCACCATGCGGACGAATTTGTGGCGAGCCATACCGGCGAGTGGCAGTCACTTTCAGAATCGGCAGTCCGTGGTCGTGAGCTCTGGGTGAATTCGTGCCACAGCTGTCACACCGGCCCTGATGGCATCACCGGGGGATCAAAAAGTGGGCGCCCGTTTGCCGTGTTGAAGGCGCATGCGCAGTTCAACAGAGCCTGGTTCATCGACTACGTCCGTAATCCGCAGGCGAAAATTCCCGGTGCCCTGATGACACCTCACCCACACTATTCGGATTCACAGCTTGCGGATCTGATCGCTTTCATCCTCGCAGAAAAACCAGCGTCCTGAAGCCGGGGTCACTCCGCAACGTCGACGTCACGCGGCTCCGCAGTACGCTTGATCCGAACAAGATACGACAGACGCTCCGGTGACCGGTCCTCACCGGTGTCGACGCGGACCATCTTGGGCACCTGCCGGTCCACGACGGTGAACTCCTGCAGGAACATGGCGAGGCTGAGAAACAGATAGAGCCGGGCCACATCGATACCAAGGCACATATGCTCACCGCCACCAAAGGCGGCAGGCTTCTTCCGGTTTTCACCCATCCAGCGATCTGGATCGAACCGCATCGGCTCGAGGTAATTCTCCTCCAGGAAATTGACCAGGGAGAACACGTGCAACACTTCCACACCTTCGGGTATGTGGTAGCCGAGGAAATCCAGATCATGGGTTGCGACTTTCGGCATGATGGGCGTTGGGGCATAACGACGTTCGCCCTCCAGCATGACGGCTCGCATGAATGGAAACCCCTTCATGCCTTCACGCGCAAACGTGGACACATCGAGTGACGAGAGTTCCTGTGCAATCCGTTTCAGCCACTCCGGCTCCCGGACAAGAATCGACAGGACATTGCAGAACATCATCGCGATATTGCCTGCACCACCCGCCTGCATGAGATAGGCATCGCGCACCAGTTCATCGAAACAGGGCTCCTGTTCGCTCTCGTTTTGCATCGCCTTGATGAGGAGATCGAGATTGTCACCCACCTTCAGCCCAGCCAGACGATCACGCACTACCCGACGAAAGTGACCGAGCACACGTTCGCGCAGTTCGACGTAGGCCGGTCTTGTGTACCAGGCCACGCGCTCTTCTGCGGCCAGACCACCACCCCGTACCAGGACCTCTTCAAATCGGGCGATGCTCTGGATCATGTCATCCGTCGCGCCACTGTCGACCATCGTCCGGTTGAACGCGAGCGTGTAGAGCTGAATCAACTCGCTGTGCAGGTCAACGCTGTCTTCCTTGAGCGCCAGGTCTGCAAATCGGTTTTGCAGCAGGTTGGCGGCTATCGACAGGTGACGAACCAGTGGTTCGCCCGTAAACACCGGCCGCAACAGTTTTCTCTGCCGGCGATGAATGGCGCCGTCAGATCCGGTGATGTAATCCTGACCAAGCTGTGATTGAAAGACCTCACCCACCACGGCGCGTGAATAACTCCAGTCATCCGGTCGCCGCCAGGCAGCTGCGTTCGCCTCCGGCCCACACAGAAACGTGCGGCCTATTTCTTCGACATGAAAAATCGGCCCAACCGTGCGGTACACCTGAATCCAGGCTTGCGGGGCAAAACCGAGAATCGCCGCGTCCGCTGGATTGGTTGACTCCTGGCTGGAAAGCTTCCGTATCGGGATTACCGGAATGGGCATGGACATCAGTCCTTCTCCTGGTCGCTGACTGGCGCAATCGTTTGATCGGTATCAGCAGGCGTCCTCTCCACAGACCTCTCCTCTACAGACCCCTCCTCTACAGACCCCTCCTCTACAGACCCCTTCAACGTATTGACGAGCAGCACTTCCGGATAGCCATCGAACATCATGGTTTGTTCAGGCGTTACCGGTGAACCCAACAGATCGAGTGCAGAGAGTTGTTCGATCTGTCGCTGCAGACGCCCGGAATCGATCTGACCCATCGTTTCCCCATCACTGGCCCGACCGTATACCAGCGAGTACTCCTGCATCTTGCCGTAGGTCCACTGCATGAAATCCGGCGACTGTTGGGTGTTTCGGCTGCTGATTGCAGCAAACGCATCTGCCGTGTCTCCATTCATGAACTCTGACCAGCCCCGCATCGAGGCCATGACAAACCGACGCACAAGATCTGGCCGCTGACTGGCCAGTTCAGTCGACGTCATCACCAGACGATACGGATCAAGCCCCATATCCCAGAAGGGCAGCACCCCGGTTTCAACGCCCTGCTGCGCCACAAAATAGGGCTCACTGGTCAGAAAGCACTGTTGTACCAGCTCCCTGTCACTGACAAATTGGGTTGTGCTGCCATCCATGGGTACGAGCTGAAGCTTGATCCCCAACGTACGTTGCAGATATTCGACGTAGTGCATGCCGGTGGCGATCTTGACCCTCCTGCCATCCAGATCCTTGAAGTCGTCGATGGGCATGTCACGATGAAACATCACGCCTTGTGGGTCGTGCTGGAAGTAAGGAAAGATCCCGACAATGGGCAGTTTCCGTGAGACCGCAACGATCAGGTTGTCACTGGTGCCCAGTCCGAACTGGACCTCGTCGGCGGCGACGAGTTGATACACACTGATCGGCGTGGTGGTGGTTCGAATCTCGACATCGAGCCCGGCATCGCTGTAATAACCCCGCTGCAACGCGAGGTAAAAGCCACCATGCTCAGGCTCCGCATACCAGTCCGTCTGGAGCACGATCCGTTCCAGCGCGTTCTGCGCGTCGGCGTTGGTTTGCTCCGCTGGTTCACTGCAGCCAGCAAGCAGAAAAACGTACACCAGCAGCATCACGTGCCAGTTCGTGTGTGGATCATTCGACCTGGTCAATACGTTTTCAGGATGACAGGGCATCCCCTCAGTGGTCACTTCATTCGTGGTGTACGCAAGTTCCATACCACCGGGAATGGAACTTGCTAACTAGCTGACTTTCGGTCGCGACTGCGCATCCATCGCTGCAGAAGGACGGCGACCGTCGCAACTCATGCTCAGGCGCCGTCAATGCTAAAACCACTGCTGATCACCAACACGACCATCTTCCCGGGTGCCTGGCACCCAGTGCAGAACAACGTTGATATCCTGGTCGAAAACACCTCCATCAGCGCCATCGAACACACCGGCAAGATTGGCGGCGATCCTCATTCACTTCAGGAACTCGACGGGTCGAGCCTGATCGCCATGCCCGGTTTTGTGAACGCTCATACCCACTCCAATGAGTCCTTCGAACTGGGTTGCTACGACGCCATGCCGCTCGAACTGTGGCTCCTGTTCAAGTATCCGCCGGGTGCTGTCAGACCGATCAGTGAACGGTGGCACTATCTGCGAACGATGCTGCTGGCCATCGACAGTGTTCGCAGTGGTGTGACGACTGTGCAGGACGACCTGATCAATCCGGCGTTCGAAACAGCGGCGCTGGACGGTGCAGCCAGTGCCTATCGGGATATCGGCCTGCGTGCGACCATCACCGTCAGCATGGGTGACAAGTCACTCATCGCCCCGCTTCCTTGGCTGCGGGAAATCATGCCTGCGGAGCTGTTCGCCGAGTTGAATCAACACGTGCCACCCTCAACCAACGAACACTTCCGCCTGTTTGAACATCACTACACAAAGTGGCATGGCCAGGCGGGTGAAAGACTGCGCATCATTCTCGGTCCGATCGGCCCTCAGTGGTGCAGCGACGCCTTGTTGACACGCGCCAATTCAATTTCGCAGGAACGTCATATCCCCATTCACACCCATACGCTGGAGAGCAAGCTGCACGCTATTGAGGCTGAGCAGCTCTACGGCTGCACACTTGTGGAGCACCTCGCCCGAATTCGCGTGCTGTCGCCGCGACTGACCCTCAATCACGCCATCTGGCTTACCGATGACGATCTGCGCCGGCTGGCGGACAGTGGTTGTCACGTGACCCACAATCCCGTTTCAAATCTGAAGCTGGGCTCCGGTATCGCTCGGGTACCGGAAATGCTCGCTGCAGGAATCAACGTGGCACTGGGCACCGATGGCACCTCCACGTCTGATCGCGCTGACATGTTCCGTTCGCTGGGTCTGGCCGCGATGCTGCACCGGGCAGGCACGCTGGACTCAAGCCACTGGCCGACGGCGAACGACGCCATCGCGATGGCTACCATCAATGGCGCACGCAGTGCAGGGCTGGATGGTGGTGTTCTGGCACCGGGCAAGCCGGCGGATCTGATTCTGCTGTCAAAGCGTGATTTTTCCTTCATGGGCACAGACAACATCGCCAACCGGCTGGCCTTTGCAACCGGCGCGGACGCAGTCGATACCGTCATCATCAACGGTGAGATCGTGATGGAGAATCGAATCCTGTGCACCATCGACGAAACCCGCCTGCGTCAGGAAATCATGGCGGCAGGCCAGCTCTACCCCGAACAGCATGTCCGGCCGGGGCACAGGAGCAGCCGTCGTTTCGAACCCTGGTTCAGGCAGATGCTGCTGCGAACCATTGCTGAACCGGTCCCGGCGCCCATCGAGGCGCTACGCGTATCCGCGCCACGAATGGTTTAAAGCTCAGGCCACGAATGGTTTAAAGCTCAGGCGAGAAAGCCAAACTTCAACGCAAACACGATCGCCACAAAATACACGGCCGGTGAACATTCGCGTATTCGGCCCGACACAGTGCGCAGGCTTGCGTAGAGGATGAAACCGATACCGATACCATCGGCGATGGAAAAGGCCAGTGGCATGGTCAGGGCGGTGATCACCGCTGGTGCAGATTCGGTGTAGTCATCCCAATCCAGCAACTCCAGACCCCGCGCCATCAGACAGGCCACAAACAACAACGCAGAGGCGGTTGCGTAAGCCGGGATACTCTGAGCCAGAGGCGAAAAAAACAGGCAGAGCAGGAACAGCAGCCCGACAAACACTGCAGTCAGCCCGGTTCTTCCACCTGCCTCAACACCTGCGGCACTTTCGATGTAGCTGGTCGTCGATGAAGTACCCAACAGTGCGCCGGCAAACGTCGCACTGGAATCGGCGAGCAGTGCACCCCGCAGATTCTGCAGGCGCCCATCCTTGTCGAGCATGTTGGCTCGAGAGCCTACCCCGACCAGCGTGCCGGCGGTATCGAACACATCCACCAGCAGCAGCGTCAGGATGGTGGGGATCAGGGCCAACTGGAAGGCACTGACGATATCGAGCTGCAGAAACACGGGTGCCACAGAGGGCGGCATCGAGACCAGGCCTTTGAATTCTGCCACACCGGTTATCCAGCCGATGGCGGACACCACCAGCACGCCGATGACCACCGCGCCGAGCATGCGCCGGTTTGCCAGCACGACAATCAGGACAAATCCGGCCAGCGACAGCATGACGGCCGGCGAGGTGAGATTGCCAAGCGACACCAACGTCGCGGGGTCTTCAACCACGATGCCGGTATTGCTCAGGGCAATGAAAGCCAGAAACAAGCCGATACCAGCTGATATGCCCAGTTTCAGATTGCGCGGGATGGCATTGATCAGCCATTCGCGAACCGGCAGTACGCTGAGAATGACAAACAGCACACCGGAGAGGAACACCGCCCCCAAAGCCGTCTGCCACGGATGGCCGGAGCCAAGCACGACGGTATAGGTAAAAAATGCGTTCTGGCCCATGCCGGGGGCAAGCGCAATGGGGTAGTTGCTGAGCAATCCCATCGCGATCGATCCAAACGCGCTGGCGAGACAGGTCGCCACAAATACCGCGCCGAAGTCCATACCGGCTTCAGCCAGAATCGACGGATTCACCACTGAGATGTAGGCCATCGCCAGAAACGTCGTCACCCCCGCCAGCGCCTCATTGCGCAGATGGGTCTGGTGCTCCGCGAGTTTGAAACGGTGTGTGAGGCCCGCAATCACGGAAGAAGTTTGCAAGGACTGGATGATCCGAGTGACTCAGGTGCTGACGGGACAAGCAAGACTCGGGCCGCTCTTTTCCGGACGTTTTCGCGGCAGTTGGGAATGAGCCGGGAGAATGAGTTGGGCACAGGAGTTGGGCGAAGTACCTGACGGCAAGACCCGGGTACAAGGCTGTCTTCACCCACTCAGCTGCACTTGCGCTGATAAACCAACCGGCCGGCAACATAGGTGCGCGCTATGTTGCGATCATCGCCCAGCATCATCAGCGCAAAGAGATGATCGGTCAGGGATCGACTGTCCGTCAGCGTCTCCCCGGGTCTTTTTTCCAACCGCTTTTCCAGTTGCGGCGACGCCGTGGGCTCAAGCACCACCAGGTCCGCGAACTTGCCTGGCACAAGCGAACCGATTTCGTGATCCAGCCCGAGCGCCCGGGCATTGCCCAGCGTGATCGAATACAGCGCCTCAAGCGGATGCCAGCTCTGTCCCTGCAATTGCATGACCTTGTAACCTTCGGACAGCGTCCGCAACATCGAAAAGCTGGTCCCGCCGCCGACATCCGTTGCCACCGCCATCGGTACATCGTGCCGCCGCAATCGGGCAACATCGAGCAGGCCACTGCCGAGGAACAGATTGCTGGTCGGACAGAACGCAATCACCGATCGGGTTTGTGCCAGCTGGTCCAGTTCACGATCGCTGAGGTGAATGCCATGTGCGAAGACACTCCGGGGCCCGCACAGGCCGTGTTGATGATAGACATCAACATAATCGAGCGCGTCAGGGAAGAGTTCCCGTGTCTGCTTGACTTCCAGCCGGTTTTCAGCGAGGTGTGTCTGCAAATAAAGCCCTGCTTTCGATTCCAGCAGTCGCCCGGTCGCAGCGAGATGTCCTGGTGTTGATGTGATGGCAAATCGAGGGGTCAGGGCATAACGCAAGCGGTCCCTGTCATGCCAGCGTTCAATCAGCCGCACCGATGCTTCCAGACCAGCTTCCGGCGGTTCGTCCAGGGCGCTCGGTACATTTCGATCCGTCAATACTTTTCCGGCAATCAGGCACATTCGCCGTCGCAAGGCGCCTTCGAACAACATTTCTGCGGTGTGTTCATGGACCGTCGCAAAGACCATTGCGCACGTGGTTCCATTGGCGAGCAGCGTGTCGAAAAACCGCTCGATGTTGGTTGCCGCATACGCAGCGTCTGCGTAACGGGCCTCTTCCGGAAAGGTGAATTGCATTAGCCAGTCGAGAAGCTGTCGACCGAAACTTGCGATCATGTTGATCTGCGGCGCATGAATATGGGCATCAATGAAACCCGGCATGATCAACGCACCAGCAAGGTGCTCGACCCGATCTGGCGCGCCACCGTTCCGGACCAGCGCCGCCCACGGCACCACACTTTCGATCAGCCCATCACGAGAAGTAAGCAGCGCATCATCATGATAAACCCACCCGGATTGCCCATCAGGCCCAGGGACATCCGTAAACGTCAGCACACTCGCGCGCAATCTGAGCAGATCGCCGCCGGTGGTGGGTGAATTCACTCTGCTGATCCTGGCAACTGCGGCAGGTATTCCTTGATGATGTCGAAGATCTCTGGCCGGTGCTCCTGGATCTCTTCTCGGGTGAGCCCTTCCAGTGAGTGCGGGAATTTCAGCCAGCTGTCGGTTGCATACAGGTAATAATCCGGTATCCGATTGGTCTGATTGCGTGTCGGCTTGAAAAAAGGCACGGCGATGCGCAGGTCGCGCGGCATATTACGTCGGCATAGCGCCGTGAGCTTGTCGACGATGGCCTGGCTCGAACGGCCGGTATCGTACACGTCATCGACGATCAACAGCCGGTCTTCGGGAGTGACCTTCCGCACCAGATATTCAAGGCCCTGCACATCAAGTTCCCGACGCGGCGAATCGATGCCTGCTTCGTAGGCACGGGTGCGGATCGCAATATGGTCAGTCCTGATACCGCGATACGCCAGATATTCCTGCACGGCGATGCCGATGGGTGCCCCACCACGCCAGACAGCAATCACAAAGGTCGGCCGAAAGCCACTCGCATGGATTATCGAGGCCAGCAGAAATGAATCTTCCAGCAGCCGCTGCGCATCCAGATAGAGCTTTTGTGTGCTTTCGCCTGTCACTATGGATTTCAATTTTCTCCTGAACCATTTCGATCTGCCAACCCTGCTCCGCACTCAACCCCTTTCCACTCCTTGCAGCAAGAACTTTTCAGTCTATCCTCGTCGATCCTCGAGAAGACCAGTCGCAGGCGCGCAACCCGATGCACAAGACATTCATCAGCGAGCAGGACCTGATCCTCCAGAGTTTTCGACTGGGCGTGAACATTTACGCCAGCGGTTTTCGCCCGACATTCATCGTCGGACTCTGGCGTGGTGGCAGCTCGGTAGGCATCAGTGTGCAGGAATGTCTGCAGACGCTGGGTGTGGTCACCGACCATATCGCGGTGCGCACCTCCTATGAAGGGCGGTCTGGTTATGAAGAAGGTGTTCGCACCAAACGCCCCATAAATGTGCATGGCAGTGGCTATCTGGTGGATCACCTGAATGCCGAAGATCGATTGCTGATCGTTGATGATGTGTTTTCCAGCGGTCGTCACACTGATGCCCTGATCCGACTACTGCAGGAACGTACTCGTCACAACATGCCTCAGGACGTGCGCGTCGCCGCCCCGTGGTTCAGACCGTCCAGTGAGGCCGCTGCTCGCCCGGACTACTTTCTCTTCGAAACCCGGCATTGGCTGGTACTGCCGTACGAAATTTCCGGCTTGAGCATGGAGGAGATTGCCGAGCACAAACCTTTCCTGGTGCCCTTGATCCAATGATCATCAGCGCGACGCCAGCCGTGCCAGTACCTCCGCCAGTACGCGCACACCGTTCGCCATCTCCTGCGCAGAAGTGAATTCATCGGGCCGGTGACTGATCCCGTCTCTGGACGGCACAAAGATCATGCCCATCGGTGCGATACGCGCCATGAACAGGGCGTCATGATAAGCACGGCTCACCATGCGCCGGTGGCGCAGATCCAGTGACTCGCAGGCCGCTTCAATGGTTGCGATCAGGTGGTCCTGCGCAGCCTCCGGTGGATCTGCATTGATTTCTTCAATCTGCAGTTCGAGCCCCCTTTCTTCGGCAAGGGCACGGGCCATCGCCTTCAGTTCGGCAACCATCTGGTCGCGAATGATCCGGTTGGTATCACGCACATCAAACGAAATCGTGACACTGCGCGGTATGCTGTTGATCGCACCGGGATGAACCTCCAGCTTGCCAACGGTTGCCACCGTGTCGTCGCTTCCACTTGAGCGGGCCAGCATCTCGGCATGACAGATCAGTTCAGCGGCGGGAACCAGCGCATCATGACGATCAGGCATCAGCACGGTACCCGCATGACCGCCCTTGCCCTTGAAGGTCACCATGAACGACGCCGGTGCGGCGATGGCCGTCACCACACCAATCTGCAGCGCTTCCCGTTCAAGCACAGGGCCTTGTTCAACATGCAGTTCGACAAAAAATCCGTACTCCCCGGGCGACAGCGGGACATCCTCCAGGCGACCACTGTAACCCGCGGTCTGCCGGGCCTGATCAAAGCTGATACCTTGCTCGTCAACCAGCTGGGCCACCTGCAGTGGCGTCATCGTGCCGGACAACAATCGTGATCCGCTGCAGCCAATACCAAATCGGGTGGGCTCCTCTGAGGTGAACATGATGATGTCGATCGAACGCTTTGGCACCAAGCCTGCGGCCCGCAATGCGCGCACCGCCGCAATGCCGCCCAGTACACCGACAGTGCCGTCATATCGGCCAGCGTGCGGGATGGCATCACAGTGCGATCCGGTACCCACCCGGTCATGTTCACCCAACGATCCATTCCAGCGGCCGACAATGTTGCCCGCCGGATCCTCGTGTATCGAAAGGCCCGCATCCGTCATCAGCTGCTTCACATAAGCACGCCCTGCCAGATCGGTCGGGGTAAAGAGAATCCTGGTAACTCCAGGGCCCGGGGTCGAGGAGCAAGTCGCGAGTTCATCGATCTCGCATTGCAGCCGTGCTGCATCAACCTGAATCAGCAAATCAGACGGCAGGTGCACGGTTCATCTCCTTGTAGTAGATGTAACGTGTATTGCGCTTGCCGGTGGCGACAAACCATTGCAGCAGATAGGGCGACATCCAGATGCCATCACCCGCCATCACCGGATACCACCGTTCGCCCAGTCGGTAGACCCCTTCACCCGCAAGCACATACAGACCATGCTCCATGAAGTGGCTTTCCACATTGGGCAGCGTGCCCCCTGGCACAAACTCGAACACGTTGATACCCCAGTCCCATTCCGGACCAACCGGCAGCAGGCACCTGAGCAACGCGCCGGGATCACCCAGAAACGGCGCGGCAGGCACATCGGCAACACTGCTCACGAGCGGCACCGGTGCGGCAACACCTCCCACGGGAACGTACTGCTTTTCGAACAGCAACAGCTCGGCTGGTTCATCAGCCATCACCAGCCAATCAACCGCGGATGGCAGATAAGCAAAACCTTCGAGACCGAGGGTGTGATCTTTCGAGCTCCCTCGCGAGCCCGTCTTCAGTTTGACCGTTCCGGACAGTACCAGCAGAAGATACTCGCTGGCTGGCCGCAGCGGTGTCAGCCGCGCACCCGCCGCCGCATGCACGAGGTACTGTCCAAAGCCCGCTCCCAGTTCGCGCGAGATCAGGACAATCGTCTGAGCGCCGGTCCAGCCGGGTACGGACAGCGGAATGTGCGACTCCGGTGCAATCAACGCGTGGTCCGGATGGATAGCGGTGCGAGTGAGGCCTGAATGGGGTATCACGTTGGGTTCCTGGTCATGCGCCTGCGTGCGAGTACGGATGTTTGACGGTCGACCAGCAGTTCAAGCGCCGCCAGCAATGCGGCGAGCGAGATGCCAACGTCTTCGACCGTGACCGATTCGTCGGGGTGATGACTGATTCCACCACGACAGCGAAGAAACAGCATCCCGACATCACACAACGAAGCCAGCGCCATGGCATCGTGCCCGGCACCACTTTCCAGATGGATCGGGCTGACTCCGATCCGTGTTGCCGCATCGGCCAGCAGCTCCTGCATCCAGTCAGTGCATGGTGTCGCATCGGCGTGGTGAATCTGGCGTGTATTGAGTTCAAGCCCACGCAGCGAGCAGAGCCGGCCAAACTCATCGAGAAAGGACTGCAGCGCCTGGTCGCGCAAGGCATCTTCGCCGGAACGTATGTCGACACTGAATTCGACATCTCCGGGGATGACATTCAAGGCACCCGGAGCACAACTGATTCTGCCAACCGTAGCGGTGACACCCTGCTCCCGGGCAATCGTTTCCAGCAGGGCTATGCCAAGTGCGGCACCCACCAGCGCATCACGCCGCATGTTCATGGGCACAGTGCCCGCATGTCCGGCACTGCCACGCACCTGCACCAAAAGTCGCCGGGTGCCGGCAATCGACGTCACCACACCCAGCGGGATACCACGATCTTCAAGTACCGGACCCTGTTCGATGTGGATTTCAAGATAACCGAGCAGATTTTCTGCCCGACGACTGGCCATCGCGACACGATCCCTGGCGAGGCCAAAGGTTTCCAGCGCTTCAGCCAACGAGACACCCGCCGCATCCCGCAGCGCCAGCCAGTCGTTGTCCCAGCTTCCAGCCGTGGCTCGACTGGACAGCAACGTGGCGCCAAATCGCACACCTTCTTCATCACCAAACCCGATGACGTCCAGATGGTAGGGCAACCTGATGCCATCAGCCTGCAGCCTGGCCACGGCTGCCACGGCGAGAAGCACTCCCAGCGTGCCGTCATAACGACCGGCATTGGGCACGGTATCCAGGTGGGAGCCGAGCAACAGGATCGGCGCCTGCAGATCACTGGACTCATATCGACCGCAGACACTGCCTGCATTGTCTTCCCGGACGGACATTCCTGCGCAGCGCATCCAGTCGGCCACCAGATCGTTGGCCGCCCGATGCTGGTCGGTCAGGAAGGTTCGGCAGATCGAGGGGGGTGCCAGCGAAGAGAGCCGGGCCAGCGTGTCACATTGCCGAAGAATGTTCTGTGCCGCCTCGATAAAGGATGACTGCACACTGGTCTGGCTGACATCACCCGATATGGTTTTCAAATCCGCCACTGGTCCACTCATCACAACTGATCGGTGTTTGCTCTTTCACTCTCTCTTTCACTCTCTCACTCACTTACTTGCTCTCACTGCAAATTGTTGCAACTTGCGAGCCAGGTGCAATTTGCGAGCCAGACGCAATTTGCGAGCCAGACGCAATTTCCGAGCCAGAGAGTCATGTAGATCAACCTGCAGGCGACAGTGCCATCGGCAACGGCGCCTGCTTTGGCTCGTACCAAACTGCACGGGCCAGTACGGAAACTGCTGCGACCCCGCGGATTGTTCCCGGCAGCCTGCGGCCTGAAACTTGCTTGAACCATGACCGTCGACAATCAGGAGGAGTTCTGCGCAAGCAGGGCTCGCCCTCTTGTGCACGTGTGGTGCATGTGTGGTGCACGTGTAGTGCATGAGTGGTGCATGTGTGGTGCATGTGTGGTGCATGTGTGGTGCATGTGTGGTGCATGTGTGGTGCATG
>Ga0105050_10007296_pt1 | contig 13279 bp, 13 predicted proteins | sample FRY01_FD_78088 | JGI IMG/M metagenome (GOLD analysis project Ga0105050, IMG submission 78088) | Freshwater microbial communities from Lake Fryxell liftoff mats and glacier meltwater in Antarctica - FRY-01 | ecosystem: Environmental > Aquatic > Freshwater > Ice > Glacier meltwater ... | reverse complement strand
GACTTGAGCGATCGTAGCGAGCCGAGTGGGAGAGCGAGGACAGTTTTTCACGATTTCGAGGCGCATGGTGGAACCATGCAACGAGAAATCGGGGAAAAATGGACCGCTCTTCCCACCGGCGCAATAGATCAGTCTCAAGTCCGACAGGCTCCTAGATCCGGTATCCCACCTGGATCCAGATCTGTCGACCCCGAAGTACCCGGGAGATCAGATCGGCTCGCTGGAGCGCTGGATCTCCCGCCGGCAAACCATTGCCTGAGCCTGTAAGCGAACGATCAGACAGGCCAAGAACAACGAGTTTGTCGAAGAGATTGCGTCCGATGAGGGAGAGTTCCCACCGTTCATCAGGAGAGTACATACGCACACTCCCATCGAAAATCACGTAGCTGTCAGCCTTGCTGTCGGGTAACCGAAGAAGACTTCGGCTGTATGAACCGGAGTACCGTCCATCCAGGTCCAGACTGGCCTTCCAGCCGGATTCACCTAGGTTGATGTCATAGGTGAAGCCCAGAGTTGCAGTCCACTCCGGTGCAATCGGCACCTTGGTTCCACCCACATCCTGCGACACAAAGCGGCCGGTGGTGGGGTTGCGGACCTGGTCACAACCATCCTGTATCGACTGTCCGGCGAAGCAGTTGGTGAGGAACTCGTCGTACTCCGCCAGGTTGTAATTGACGAAACTGCGAATTGTCAGGTCGTCACGAAGTGCCCAGGTCAATTCCGCTTCAACGCCTTCCGTCGATGCGGCGGCCGCGTTCTGGATGCGGAACTGCGTGGTCTCGGTGTCCAGAGAAGTCACCTGCAGGTTCTTGTAATCGAAGAAATAAGCGGTTGCGTTCAGCTGGACAGATTCGTCGAACCAGCGTGATTTGATACCGATTTCAAAGCCGTCGGCTTCTTCGCTTTCAAAACGGATGTCGTCGATGACGGCGTTGGCGGCCAGCGTGTGGCTGGCATCAAAACCGCCGGATTTGAAGCCCTCCCGATAGGCGCCAAAGACGGTTACATTCTCTGCAGGGCTCCAGGACAGAGTGATCTGAGGTGAGATGTTGTCGTCCTTGAAGGTGCCCTCGAGGGTCTTGGAAGACAGGATGCCAGGCAGGAATACATCGAAGATTTCGTGTAGGTGCGGGACGGTAAACACGAAGTCCCGTTTTTCATCGGTGTAGCGGGCGCCGCCTGACAGTTCGATCATATCGGTAATGTCCCAGACCAGCTCGCCGTACGCCGAGAATGCCTTGCTGTCTTCATTGGCAACCTTGTCCCAGGTCCACTGGCGGCCGTTCCGGCTGTCCCGCGGAAATGGGGCAACACGAGCCGAGTTACGGAAGAACAGATCATTGTCGGTGTACAGCAGCCCGCCCATGAAGTTTACCGGTGACTCGAACTGGGTCTGGATGCGCAGTTCCTGGCTCAGACTTTTGTGGTCTGTCCGCTCGAAGAACGGAACCTGGCCGTCGCCTGCAAAGGTTGCGTTGTCGAGCAGATCCGAATCGTAGTGTGTGTAACCGGTGACCGAGGTGAGCTTGAACTGGTCCAGGTCGTATTCGAGCAAGAGGGATATCCGCTCGGCATCGTAGCGCGTAAAGGTTGTGCCGTCGCCAAATTCCTTGGGTTCGCCGACCATCATGCCGCCTGGAATATTGGTCTTTGTGCGCTTGAAGTTGGCTTTGCAATCATCACCTGGTGACGGCACGCCAAACACCAGTTGCGGTTGTCCGCCAGGTCCGAAACAGCCATCGAGTTGATCGTGGAACAACGGACCTTCATCTTCGGTGCTGTTGAGAGATGTCTTGAACTTGGCGGTGAACCGGTCGTTGGGTGTCCAAACCGTCGTAAAACGCCCCATGGTTTCCTTCAGGCCGGGCAGATCCCGATGGCCCTCAGCACCGGGAATGGAATATCCGAAGGGATCGACACCCGTCTGCGGCTGAGCGGTGTTGGTGATCCAGCCATCAGTCTGTTCTGTGCGGCGCACGGCCAGTCGCATGGCAAAGGTGTCGGTCGGCGAAGCGGATACCCCACCTTCGACCAGGTATTCGCCTGCGTCGAATTCGTAGCCGACTTTGAAGTTGGCCTCGGTCTCCTCTCCTGGAACCGGATCCTTGGAGCGGAGGATGATGAGGCCCGAGGTGTTGTTCTTGCCAAAGTAGAGTGACTGCGGGCCCTTCAGGACTTCGACCTGGGCGAGATCGAATATGCCGCCCTGGATCCAGCGGCCGCGATCGGAGTGAACGTCGTCGATCAGCAGGCCAACCGCGGACGAGAAGCCTGCGCTGCCTGAACCGGTGCCGATGCCCCGCAAGGTTACCGTCGCAGCGCCACCGGAGGAGCCATAACTCACCAGCAGGTTGGGAACGATGTCCGACAACTGGTCCAGGTTGTTCAGCGCCAGCCGGTCAATGGCGTCGCCGGACAGCGCGGTGATGGTCACCGGAGCCTCCTGCAGGGTCTCATCCCGCTGTCGCGCCGTGACGACGATTTCCTCGATGACGCCACTTTCCGCAAACACGGGTGGTGCAGCAAGCGAGGCGAACACTGCCCCCAATGCCCATCGATGGATGGATTTTCCAGTCATGACGATTACCCCTCAATTGGTGTGTTGGGACGGCCTCTCGGCCGCCAACTTCAGATTCAGTTGGAGCGTGCCCAGCATGATGCCGGGCTGATGCTCAAAGGTGTTGCCGGACACATATTCCAGGCTGGTCAATCGATCCAGCAGGCAGTTCCAGGCAATCTGCTGTTCCAGGCGAGAGATGCCGGCGCCAGGGCAAACTCTCGGTCCCTGTGAAAACGCGACATGCCGAGTGACTGCCTTGCGGTCGATATTGAGTTCGTAGGGGCACTCCCATTCATCCGGGTCGACGTTGCCGGCCGCCCACCGCATGTGCAGCAGCGACCCTGCTGGTACGTGCATACTGTGAAAGACTTCGTCCCGGGTGGTGGTTCGGCTCGACAGTCCCTGGGTGGGCGATCGGAGTCGCATCGATTCTTCACAGAAGCCGCGAATCCGCTCGCGGTCATGTTTCAGTTCAGCCAGAAGGTGCGGGTGTTCGCACAGCATCTGCGCCTGTTCTTCCAGTGCGTATTGTGTGGTTTCGAGACCGCCGATCAACATGGCGTAAACGATCCCGTTGATCTCCATGTCAGTCAGTTTGCGATCCAGCGCCGCATACTTCACATCACACAACCAGCTGATCATATCGTCGGCGGGATTGGCGCGCTTGCGCAGTACCATCTTGCTGACGTACTCCTTGAATCCGTCGAGTTCCTTGAACTGCGCGTCGAGTTCCTCCCGCGTCAGTTCGTTGCGATGGCCACGACCGTGCACAAAGGCATACACCTGTGCATTACCCCAGCGTGCCAACTGGGAAATATCCTCCTGCGGCAGTCCCAGAACGCTGGCCATGACGCGTTGTGGGAGAGGGCGTGCAAACTCGCTGATGAATTCCACGTTGCCACGGTCGATCCAACGGTCGATCAGATCATTGGCGTGTCGTTCGATCATGGCGTTGTGACGACTCGCGCCTGGTCCGACCCAGGGATCCGTCAGTTCCTGGCGATGAGCGCGATAGAGCTCATCGGTTGGCCGGAGCGTGAACATCGATACCATCATGGCGTTGGTGTGGGGCTGCTGTTCCGGTGGCAATGGGGACTTTGCCATTTGCTCTATTGCCAGCGTCAACCCTGACGGAAACCTTACCGTATCCCGCACCACCATTGCGATATCGTCGTACTTGGTGAGAATGAAGGCATCGCTGCCGGGTTTGTGTCCCCCACCAGGTATTCGGAGAACGGGTGCTTCGCGATGCAGAATCGGGTAGGCCTCGTACCAGTGTTCCTGTGCGCCTGGTGCGAACAGATCCACGTCGGCCAGCGTCATCGGGCATTGCAACGCGCTCAGACCGTGGTTCGGAGTCTTCGTCATAAGGGCTCCTTCCAATGCAATTGAAGAAAACAGGCGAGATTGTTTGTTTTTGGATAGTCGCTCTGACTGATTCGAAAGTAAAGCCGGGCACTCAGCCGGTCCAGGATCTTCGCGTGCGGGTGCGCGTGCGGATGTATGTTGAGATTCAGCCGGCTGCCCGCGTGTCCAAGCTCTGGTTCTGGCCGGGTGGGCCATTGAACGTGGCGGCGGGTACAGATTCTCATGGGTTCTGAATGGAGCGGGTTGGATGGACGTGATTCAGAGGCTGCGGCAGTTCCAGGTCGATGCCGTTGTACTGAAGGTCTTCATGGGAAATCCGGCCGACGTGGTGCCCATGGTCCGCTGATTGCCGTGATGCAGGCAATCGGTGCCGAGAACAACCTCTCGGAAACAGCGTTTTTTTTGCCAGCGGGGGAGGCCTGCGCGCTGCACTGGTTTACACCGGCAAGGGAAGTAGACCTGCGTGGCCATGCGACGCTGGCGGGCGCGAACGTGTTGTTTGAGCATCCTGGGGTTACGCAGTCATCGGTTACTTTCTGGAGCCGCAGCGGTGACTTGCATGTGCGATGAAGTGCGGGGTCTTGCTCCATGGATTTACCGCGACAAAACGCCTGTCGAAGTACCGGTTCCCGCAACTCTCATCAGGGGCATCGGCTGCAGCCTGCTCGAAGTACTCGCGGCAGATGACTACATCGCGGTGCTCGCCGGTGAAGCGGCCGTGCGTGCCGTCGAACCGGATCACGTCGCACCCATGCAGCCCTCATCGCGGTGTCATCGTCCCCGCGCCGGGAGATCAGGCCGATTTTGTCAGCTTTTTTTACGCCCAAACCCGGAATCGATGAAGACCCGGTGACTGGCTCGGCCCACTGCGCGCTGATGCGGTACTGGTCACAGCGTCTGGGCAGAAATGCACTGACTGCCCGGCAGGTCTGGGAACGTGGCGGCGAACTGACCTGCAGGCTCGCAGGGGATCGAGTTGAACTGACCGGTATTGCCGTCACGTTCATGGAAGGCCTTTTCAGGATGCCTGCACAACTCAGGGGCGGAAACTTGAAACGCGGCCAGTGAGTCACGGCGTGGTGCCATGTTGCGCACGGCCGATGACCCAGAGGAGGAAAAGAAAATTTCCCCCGGACGTCAGCAGCGCGAAATACAAGCCGATCAGGAACCCTCCGGCACTCTGATTCAGGACGATGCCGGCTGCGTTCAGTATCTGTGAGCCGAGCATCACGACTGAAATTGTATTCAGGGGAAGGTTAATAGCCAGTTGTTTGGTCATCAACCCGCGGCGCTGTGCCGTGCTGATGCGAGGCATGAAGTAAACGAGCAGCGATAAGACCAGGCTGCCTTATTGGGCCATGATCTCCTCGGGCCTGACGGTCGTGTTTGTGGCCTTGTTTCCCCTGCTCCTGATCGAACTGCTCGTCCCGGAACGTATGACCTGGGCCATATCGAGCGCTTTGATGGTAGATGTTCGGGTCATCCGGCCTCAGTTTCTCGCCAGCCAGTGCTCCGACGACGCCTGCGAAGCCCACCAGGGAAATGGCAATCTGGGCGATGGTTTGAAGCGTGTCTTGCACGTCGACGCCCCTATGGCTGAGAGAACCAGAAGGATAACGGGGTAATGCGGTTCTTGCGACCAGTCAGCCCAAGGAAGACATCGGCGTTCTCGACCCCATGTGAATCAGCGGAAAGCGTGATCATCCTGCCCCCGCGACTTTGATCTGGCGCGGTCCACTGCTGCTGATGTCTCACCACGCCAATCAGTTGGACCGTGCCGCAAATGCTGATCAGCGACCGCTGAACTGCGGTGGTCGTTTCTCGACAAACGCCCGGGCGGCGTTGGCGTGAACTTCCGTCATCATGGTACGCACCATGTGTTCCGCCTCAAGATCCAGAACCTGGGAGAGGCTGGCCTCATCCGCAGCGTTGAGATTGCGTTTCATGTAGCCGATTGCAGCCGTCGCAAGTCCAGCCAGCTTCAAGGCAAATGCCCGCGACCGGGCGGCAAACTCGGCGGCAGGATAAACGTGATTGACGAGGCCCAGTTCAAACGCTTCCTGACCGCTGATGACGTCGGACGTGAAATAGAGCTCACGTGCCTTGGCTGCACCTACCAGACGTGGCAGGAAATACGATCCGCCGTAGTCGCCGGATGCACCAATCTTCGAAAAGGCCATCGTCAGCTTGGCGTCGGCGGCTACCACACGCAGATCGCAGGCCAGGGCCAGGCTGAGGCCTGCTCCGGCGGCAGCGCCTGGAATGATGGCCAGCGTAGGCTTCGGCATTTCATGCAACAGCCGGGAGGTTTCCATACCGGTACGCAGTCCGTGAACACGCTGTTCGATGCTGATGGAATTGCCCGACGCTCGCTCGGAGGCTGCCTTTGCCTGCCCCTTCACGTCACCACCAGCGCAGAACGCGTTGCCTGCACCGGTGAGGACAACACAACGCACGGCAGGGTCGGCAGCAACCCGACGAACAGCTGCGTCGAGCGCGGCCATCATCTCGCCGCTCATGGCATTGCGCGCTTCGGGCCGGTTCATGGTCAAAGTCGCGATGCCGTCGCTGAAGTCTTCGAGCAGGTGCGTGGTCATGGTTTTCTCCGGTTGGCCATTCGTTTGAGTTGAGGATCGTCGATGCGGTGAGTGGGTTTACCAGTCCAGGTCATCGGGTACTTTGAATTTTGCATAGTACTCATCATCTGCGCTCGGCTCCGCAGTTTTGCCTTCAGACACCGCCATGATGCGATGAGGATCGCGTGCGCGGATCTGTTCGGCGACTTCGGGAGTAACCAGATGATAGCGCCCGTCATTGTTGGCGATGAACAGAGTGCCGGCACCGAGTCTGGCCTGGTGGTCACGCGTGACATAGATGCGCTTGATCTTTTTCCCATGCAGAAAGTTGTAGGGCACATCGTCATCACTGGCCGGTGCGGTCCGCTGATCGTTTTGTGCAATGATCTGTTTGATCTCGGCCTTGCGCGCCTTGGTCGCTGCCTTTTCGTTGGCAATCCGGGCCAGTTCGCGATCCCGCTCGACCTTCGCGGCATAGCGCTTTTCGGCTTCCGAAAACACCTTGGGTCTGGCGGGTGGTTTTTCGGCCGCGTCGGCGCCTGGCTTGCGGTCCGGCTTCGGGCGACCCTGTGCCTGCTTCTCGGCTTTGACCTGACGTTCGGCTTTTTTGGCCTGACCGGAAGTTGCCAGCCCTGCCGCGATCAACTGTTCTCTCAGACTACCCGCCATCGTGTCCTCATCTGCTTTACCACGGGGTATGACTCAAGTGGTCCCCACATGGTCTCAATCACGCCAGTGGTAATGATGCTTGTGTTATGGGTGCCGGGTCCATGGTGATCTGCAGACACAGTCTTACTCCTGCGGTGTCAGGCTTAGCTACACCTGCGGTGTCAGGCTTAGCTACACCTGCGGTGTCAGGCCCAGCAGAATTTCGGCGAACCATGCCGGATCGATGTTGCCACCCGTCATGATGATCCCGACACTGCGACCCTGCCAGTGTTCCCGCTCCTGCATCAGACCCGCGCAAGCGGCGGCGCCAGCACCCTCGGCGACCTGGTGCGTGGTCCGAAAGAGCAGGCGGATTGCTGCAGCAACCTCGTCATCGGTAACGCAGGCGATGTGATCGGCGCCGCGCCTGATCTCGTCGAGAGCCACAGGATTCGGTAACCGTGTTGCGACACCATCGGCAAAAGTGTGGGCGGTGGCAGTAGTTTCCACGCGATTACTCTGAAAGGAGCGCGCCATTGCATCAGCGTGGGTTGACACCACGCCAATGATCTTGGTCGGTAATCCCAGGAGGTCACGAACACGCATCAGGGCACAGATTCCGGAGCCCATGCCAACCGGTACGTAAACGGCATCGAGCACAGGGCAGTGTTCAAACATTTCGGCGGCATAGGTCGCGACACCCAGTATGAGGTCGTCGTGAAAACTGGGCACGATTTCCGCCAATCCGAGTTTCGTCCGGCGCTCGGCTTCCTGACGCGCCGTATCAAAGTCAGAGCCGAAGACTTCCAGCTCTGCGCCCCATGCACGCATCGCGGCATTTTTATCCGCACTGTTGCCTTCGGGAACCAGCACGGTCACGGGAATGCCATGTTGTCGGGCAGCGTAGGGAATGCTCTGGCCGTGATTGCCGCGTGTTGCCGTGATCAGTCGCGCCGGACGATTGACGCGTTGTATCAGGCGATCCAGATAGACGAGTCCACCACGCACCTTGAAGGCACCGGTTGGTGTATGGTTTTCATGTTTCACCCACGTGTTGACACCGAGCTCGGCGGCCAGCAATGGCCAGCAGTATTGGGGGGTTGGTGCAACGTGGCGGGCGACGAGAGTGCGGGCGGCTGTCAGGTCGTCCAGGTTGATCGGGTTGGGCATGCGCTGTGTGTCCTGGTGGTTACAGTGTGTCCTGGTGGTTACAGTGTGTCCTGGTGGTTACAGTGTGTCCTGGTAGTTACAACACCCGCCCGCCATCCACTTCCATCGCCACGCCGGTAACCATGGAGGCTTCATCGCTGGCGAGATAACAGGCCATCGCACCGACATCTTCGGGGGTGCAGAATCGGCCCAGTGGAATGCTGGCCAGAAACTTGTTGCGCAGGGCTTCACTGTCGCCGCCCATGAAAGTCGCCAGCAGCGGCGTGTCACCAGCCACCGGATTGATTGCATTGACACGAATACCAAACGGCGCAAGTTCTGCGGCGAGCGACCTGGTCGCCGTGATGACCCAGCCCTTGGAGGCGTTGTACCAGGTGAGACCACCACGTGGCCGGACCCCGGCAGTGGAGGCGATGTTGATGATCACGCCGGAGCGGTTTGTTTTCATGCCCGGTATGAAAGCCTGACACATGTGGAAGATGCCACGCATGTTGACGTTGGCGATGCGATCGAAGGTGGCAGCGTCGACGTCTTCAGCCGGGGTAGGGACATGGCCAATGCCTGCATTGTTCACAAGTATGTCCACACGCTCCATGAGGCGGGAAAAATTGCGAACGCCATTGGCGTCACAGATATCGAGCCGGGCAAACGGCATGCCGAGCGATGCCGCCATGGCTTCGCCTGCCGGCACGTCAATGTCCGCGATCCACACCATCGCGCCCTCGGCGACAAACTTGCGTGCTATACCTGCGCCAAACCCGGATGCTGCACCCGTAACAATGGCAATCTTGCCCGCCAGTCGATCAGTCATGATGGTGTTGCCCCGGTCAGCAGACGCAGTGTTGCCAGCGCCATGACCTTGGCCGAATCCACCAGGTCCTGCACGCCGACGTACTCGTCAGGGCGATGGGCAAGATCGAGGATGCCAGGGCCGTAGGCGATACAGTTGTGCAGACGGCCGATCCGGTCGATGTGTTTCTGGTCGTAGGTGCCTGGTGAGATGACGTAGTCGGGGGCCTTGCCGAGCACGGTTTCGATGGCGCCAGCGATGCTGCGCGCTACCGCAGCATTCTTGTCTGTCATCGTCGGTAACACTTCAAACAGGTCGCGTATGGCGTAACGAAATCCGGTGCGATCACTTGTCAATCCGTTGAGTAACCTCGACACCTCTGCCTTGACCTCAGAGATGGTCTCTTCGATCAGGAACCGCCGGTCGATGATCATGCGACAGGAATCGGCCACCAGCGGCGAGGGCAGACCGTCGTGCCCTTCCTGCTGACCACCATGCAGGGAATTGATGTTGAGCGTGGACTGTCTGGCGCCCTCCGGGACCACCGGCATGTCCGTACGCTTGGTCGCCAGCAGTGGATAAAGTATGTCTTCGAACGACTGCAGCACGGCGCTCATATGACGGATGGCACTGTCACCCAGAAAAGGCATGGAGCCGTGGGCGATGCGGCCAAAGGTCTCGATCTCGGCCCACCAGACACCACGATGTCCAAGGCAGACCCGATCCTTGTTGAGTGGTTCGGGAATGATCACATGATCAACCGTGTCGCGGGTCAGCAGTCCCTGCTCGCACAGCCAGGCAACACCACCGTAACCACCGGACTCTTCATCGGCGGTGCCTGACAGTTCGAGTGTTCCCGGCAGATCCGGCATGACGTCGAGCAGCGCTTCCATGGCGATGATGGCGGCCGCAATGCCACCCTTCATGTCGCAGGTCCCACGACCGTAGATGCGGCCCTCCTTCAAGGTGGCGTCAAAGGGGGCCTCGGTCCAGCCTGCGCCAGGCTCGACCACATCGAGGTGGCCGTTGAAGTGGATGCGTGGACCATTCTGTTTGCCCACACGCTTCGCCATGATGTTGATGCGTGGGTAACGGTCGGAATCGCCCGGTGTGCCGGTAGCTCGCAGGTACTGGACCTCAAAGCCCCGTTTGCGCAGTCGCTCACCGATCACTTCGGCGCAGGGCTGATAGTAGTCCCCAGGTGGATTGATGGTCGGAATCTTCACCATCTGCCGGGTCAGTGCGACCAGTTCATCCCGACGCGATTCGATGACGTTGAACAGGCGATCCATCATTGACCTTCCCGTGGTTTGGCTTGTTTTTCAGCCTGTTGTTTGGTCTGTAGTTCGGCGGTGTAGACCGCGATGGCAATGGCACGTGAAACGACATTGCCTGCACAGACGCCCAACAGCATCGGATCTTCGACAGGCCGACCAGCCCGGCCATTGCCGAGTGTAAAGACCACATCGCCATCCGCCGGCGTATGTACCGGATAGATTGCCCGTGCAAATCCGTCATGTGCAACGATGGCAAGACGTTGTGCATCTGAACTGGTCAACTGGGCATCCGTCAGAATCGCGGCGAGTGTGGTGTTCTGCAATTCCTTGAAGCCGGCCTTGGTGCGGATGCGATGCGCATCCTGTGGCCATGGTGAGGCAACCCCACGACCACCAAATTCAGTGCCGATCTCAAAGGGTGCTGCCCAGAAATGATCGGTATCGCCAACGTGGGTCGAGCCAGCGGCATTGCACACCACGACGGCGGTGACCGTGATGCCGTCCGGCATGCGTTGACTGGCGATGCCGACACCGCCGGGTCCGGTAGCTGTGGTTGCGCCGATACCCGCACCGATACGCCCGATGTGAGGGGCCTCCGTCACGTTGCTGCAGGCTTCGAAGCCGAGTTCCCGATAAGGGGGGTAGCGTCCCCATTCATCGATCTTGCCGGTGCGCAGATCGAAGATGATGGCGGCAGGAACGATCGGGATGCGAAACGGCGCAGCCGGATAACCACGACCCTGTTCACGAAGCCATGCCTGCACGCCGCTCGCTGCATCCAGTCCAAACGCAGATCCACCGGAGAACACCAGCGCATCGATGGTGGCGACCAGTTGTGAAGGCGCCAGCAGATCGGTTTCACGTGTGCCCGGCGCGCCGCCCATGACATGGACACCAGCGACTGCGACGTCATCCGGCAGGATCACGCTCACCCCGGTGTTGAACGCACTGTGGGTGGCGTGGCCAATCCGGAAGCCAGGGGGGAGTTGCTGCATGCAAAGGATCATAACAACGGTCGGCGCTGGCGTCCCCGACTTGAAGCGGGCGGGCTGGCAAGAAGGGTCAAACCACGTATGCTCTGACTTGCACCAACAAATCAACGGGCCACCAGGTCAACAGGTCACCGGGCCAACAGGTCAACAGGAGAGAGAGCAATGCTGAAGGCATCGATTGCGGTCGGGGGTTATGCGCGGACAAATGCCAGACATCTGGTAGAGATGGTGCAGGAAGCCGAGCGCCAGGGTGTCGACAGTGTGTGGTCGGCTGAAGCGTGGGGTTCCGATGCAGTCACTTCGCTGGCGTTCCTCGCGGGGCTGACCACAAAAATCAAACTTGGCACCGGGATCATGCAGATCAGTGCGCGAACGCCCTCGATGACCGCCATGACCGCGTTCTCCCTGAACGATCTGTCTGAAGGCCGGTTCCTGCTGGGGCTCGGTGCCAGTGGCCCACAGGTTGTCGAAGGGTTGCACGGCATCGCCTATGCAGAACCGCTGTCCCGCATGCGAGAGACCGTGGCGATTCTCAGACTGGCCTTTGCAGGTGAAAAGCTGGTGCACGAAGGTCGGCACCATGTGTTGCCACGCAAGGGTGGCGAAGGCAAACCGCTTCGCCTGGATCATCCGCCTGCTGCGATCCCGATCTACCTCGCGACACTGGCCCCGAAAGCGCTGGAATTCACCGGTGCTGCCGCCGATGGCTGGCTTGGCACATCGTTTTCGCCGGATCATCCGGAAGCTCATCTGGATCACATTCGACGTGGCGCCGAACAAGCCGGTCGCCAACTCTCCGACATCTTTCTCAACGTTGGCTGCTCTGTGGCCATCGGTGAAAACGTAGAAGAGCTGATCGAAGCCCGACGCGCTGGTGTCGCTTTCCAGATGGGGGCCATGGGCAGCGCCAAGACCAACTTCTACAACGACGCCTTCAAGCGGGCCGGGTTTACGGATGATGCGCTGGCCATTCAGCAGCTCTGGAAAGCTGGCAAGCGGGACGACGCGGCCAAACGTGTACCGGATGCGATGGTCACCGAGTTTGGTGCCATTGGCACGGCCGCGATGGTCAAGGCGCGTTTCCAGAAGTACAAGGATGTCGGCATCAACGGCCTGACCATCCGGATCGAGTCCACCGGCAGGGATCGACTGGCCGCGATGGAACAGACCATGGATCTGCTGCAGTCGGTTTGAGGGGCGAGAGACGAGAGACGAGAGGCTAACAAGATGTCCAACCAGCCTTGCCTGCTCATCACTGCCGATACCCATGCGGATGGCAGCCATGCGCAGTATCGGGAATACCTCGAGCCTGTCTGGAGCGAGAAGTTCGATGAGTGGCGGGGCGGATACAGGAACCCGGCGCAGGAGCACTACAGCGCCAAGAAGATGAAAAACTGGGATCTCGCCATCCACAGCGAGGACCAGAACAGTCAGGGAGTGGTTGCTGAAGTGGTGTTTCCGAATACGGTGCCACCATTTTTTCGCAAGAGTATCGTCACTGCGCCGCCGCCCGGACCGGAGGACTTCGAGAGTTGTCTGGCTGGCATCCGGGCACATAATCGCTGGCTGGCAGATTTCTGCGCCGAAGATCCGCTTCGACGGGCGGGTGTCGGTTTGATCCTGCCCAACGATCTGGATGAGGCGATCCGGGATATCGGGTTCATCGCCCGGGCCGGTCTGCGCCGCCGCGGCCTGCTGATCTTCTGCCGCGCAGGTTCCCAGCCCGCATTATTCATGAATTGCCTACTGCGGTCGCCGATAGCAGCGAAAACACTGGGCGTGCTCCTTCCTCGTGCTCGACGTGCTGTCAAGCACGCTTGCGCGCACTCCAGTCCGCGCCACCATGCGTTTTCACTACTCTCGACGCCCTCGCTACGACCCTTCATGAATAATGCGGG
>Ga0105050_10007288_pt1 | contig 13287 bp, 14 predicted proteins | sample FRY01_FD_78088 | JGI IMG/M metagenome (GOLD analysis project Ga0105050, IMG submission 78088) | Freshwater microbial communities from Lake Fryxell liftoff mats and glacier meltwater in Antarctica - FRY-01 | ecosystem: Environmental > Aquatic > Freshwater > Ice > Glacier meltwater ... | reverse complement strand
AGAATGCTACTGCGACAGAACTAAGTCCGTCACAAAGTATTTGATCACTTTCTGAAAAAGTAATAGTAGGTGCCGGTTGAACAGTCACCACAAGTTCAAATGGTTTTCCTTGACACGAACCCAATGAAGGAGTAATTAAATAGGTCACTTGCAAAGGGGTGGCCGCTGTGTTCTGAAGCTGCTGTGTTATGGAAGTTACTGACTGAATTGAATTTGTAGTTCCTAAGATTCCGGGTGGGGTGGAAACAGACCATATAAAAGTTGATCCTGAGATGAGATTAGCAGGTTTGTAATCAAATCCTTCATTACTGCAAATTTCAATTGATTCATTGACATAATTGGGTTCTGGCTTAACTCGAATTATATATTCGGCCGGAATTACAGTACAATTACCTTGTGAAGAACTCGCTATTAATGCGGTAAAAACCACATCAATAGGTTTTCCAGTTGTGTTGATTAATGTTTGTGCAGGGATTTGATTTGTCCCACTTACTGATGCACCGCTCACGTCGCTAGCTGCTGAGGTCCAAGTGATGCTTTCACCAAGCGGGCTTGAAGTGATATTGACCACTTGAGTAGTTTCGCCCGAACATAGCTCTTGGTTGGGAATATCAAATTGGACAATGGGTGCAGGAATTACTTTTATCTCCACTTCATCTGTAGATAGGCAACCTATAGTTTGATTACTTACGGTCAATTTGTATACAGTTGTTTGATTGGGCTTCACAGTTGGTGTTGCTGTATTGCTATCTGTTATAGACGATGCTGGAACACTCGTCCAATCGTAACTAAATGATCCCGTTCCGCCTGATACGGTACCGTTCAATTTGATTTCTTCCCCATTACAGATTTGAGTATCTGTTCCTGCACTTACCGAAGGAATTTCGTTGATAATGAAGGTCTTTTCAGCATCGGTTGTACCGCAGGAAGAAACGACCTCTAATGTGATTTTCCTTTGGCCGGGAGTAGAAAAAGTCACCGGGCCCGGGTCTAAACTTGTAGAAGTCGCAGGTACTCCGCCTTCGAAAGTCCAGAGATAGGCAAGTGGCGCAGAATCACATGAGCTTACTGTTGCCTTTGGGGAGATGGTTATAGGTCCGCAACTGTTGGAAATAGCATCAATCATAATTGTTGGAGGAGCAGTGATGGTAACTTCTTGGACTTTCTTATAAGAACCACAACTTGCCTGGATGTTAAGTGTAACAGTGTAAATTCCGGGATTTTTAAAGATAAAAGTCGGGCTTTCAGTATTTATAGCGGAACCGCTTGCAAATGCCCAGTTCGAAGTCGTGCCGCACTTGCCTTTTGCATAGCTTACCGACCAAGTATTGACTACTCCCGCTAAACCTATAGTATTTGAGGTATTTACAGCCTTCAGGGTAGTTTCTCCGCAAGCTTCAACTTTGTCAAAAGAAAAAGTGAGTGCAGGTGTGGGAATGACTGTCACCGTTTTGATCTCCTCACGGAGTCCACATTTGTTACCGGTGATCAATTTAATGGTGTACGTTCCTGGAGTCGTGAATCGAGGTTTGATTATTTTATTTCCTGAAATCCATGAGGCAGGTATGTTTGGATCAGTTTGTGAGCCCAGTGAACTTCCACTTTGTAAGGTCCAACCAGTTAAAGGGAGTATTTCCCAAATAAATTTCCCTTCAGAATTGCATTTTCCTGAATTACTTACTTCTGTCTTTAGTTGACTAGTATTTTCAATTGTTACATCAATATCCACGCAAAATGATCCATTAGCTATTTTTATTTCTGGAATCGGAGGTTCTGAAACGTAAATGGGAACAACAGAAGCTTGGGATACGGCACAAGGATTTCGTGCTACAATCTTTACTGAAAAAGAATTATCAAATCCATCTGCCGAGGAACCACAAGATGTTTTGGTGAAGGTATGTGAAACCGATGGGGGTGCCGGATGACTAAAAACTTGAACGGGAGATCCATCAGAGAAAGTTACCGTATACTTTGTCCCAACTGGATTGTTTTCTGTTCCCGTAATTGGAAAGGTGAGCGTATCACCAACACAGACATTGGTATTTCCTGGGTTCCCAAGTCCAACAGCTGGATTTGACCCAACAAACACACCATATCTTTTTGATACTTTACATCCGTTTTCTGGCGTGACAGTATAGGTCATGTCGTAGATACCTACAGCATAAGTATGTCTTAACTCCATCCAACCTGCACCACTAAATGGAGGGCTACCATCACCCCAGTTAATTTGGTATAGTATATTCTTTTCAGTTGGCCCAGCTTCATTCACAAATGTGAATTCTGAAGGCTCATTCTCGCAAATAATAAAGTACTTTAAACCTTCAAAGTCAGTTTCTTGCTCTAATAAAGACGTGGTTATATTTAGTGAGGGGATTTCTTTTACCGTAATAACTTTTGTTTTTGTTGCAGTTTTCCCATCAGCAGCTTTTACAGTCAATTTGACCGTGAAAGGTCTTGAGTTTCCACCTACTGCTGAAGAAAAGGTATTAACAGGGTTCTGTAGAATTGATTTTTGGCCATCACCAAAATCCCATTCATAGGTAAATGGCCCAGTTCCAGTCGTTTTATCGGTAAAGCTTATAGCCTGATTTGCGCAGACATTATCCGGGGCAAAGTCAAACTCAGACACTAGGTCTGCCCGATTGAAAAGACTGCTCAGTGGACTTGACCAAAGATTATCAGAACTTAATGTAGAACCGATTGCAATGGAAAGTACAAGGCTTAAACTCAGGAGAATGGTGGCCTTTCTTAAAAAGTGGCTGTTCATATGGAAACTTTTTTTGATCTTATACCAAATTCTGGATGTTTGAGGTATACAAAAGCTTTATCATCAATGTAGATAGCAATTCAATATGATAAAAAGCTTGAATACGATTCTCAATATTTTCAACTAAAGTACCGCAATTTTGGGACTGTTCTGATCAAAAAGTTTTCTGGAATAAATAATGACGAAAGTTGTCGATCAGGTATTAGGTGTAAAATAACGGAGTTCTAGTTAACCAAAATCAAGACAAGTATCCTAAAACGCTGCACATCATAAGTTATTCCAAGCCGTACATTTCAAAAGACTATCAGGAGATTCCTTTGGAGTAATGAAAAAATAAAAGCAACTATTTTCTTAACTCATTTTAGATACTATGTATATCCGCAATTGCACCAGTAAAAATCAAAAAGCAGTTTAATATATAGTAAACACAAGTATTACCGGTATACTTCTCCCGATCGATATCGGAACATCATGGGCTTGCCTCGCTGTGGCGGGCCTGCCTCGCTGTGGCGGGTATTCCAGCGAGATAAGCAAAGAAAAAGCCATTACTGGAATCACTGCGGATAATCACATTTTTTTTCTAGTGATTCTACTCTTTATGCTTCTACCTTAAATTTGAAACAGTTTGAAATGGTCAGTGTTGGGGCAGATTTGAATCTTTGGTTTTTAGACATTCCTTATGCGAAATTGGTGGTTTATTTAAATGGAGGCATTAGATTTGGAATAACTCAATTATCGTGGAAAAATAGTACACAGGCTGCTGCATTTGGTGTAAGAGGTTTCACTAACACTTTTCAAGTACTACCTGAGATAGGCTATAAATTGAATGGAGATGAGAGGTATGGCCTTGATTTTTTTACTCCCCTACTTGGATTATTTCAGACGTAAGAGGATTTGTTCAGACTGGTGACACCTTTGGTTTGGTTGAGGATAAGCAAACTTTTAAAGTTTCACAATAAAATAAATTGCATAAAGTATCGCTTAGAGCATATTTTAATTTTGAATTCAATTCGACTGGTAGGTTTTTCTTTAGATTTAGGTCATTCCACCAATGGGATAAATGGTCAAATAATTTTTCTCAATGTCAAATTGGACACTCGCCCTTTATAAGTAAGTGAGCTCTTAATAAAATTAGTTGGGAATACTCTGCGGATGGATTGATATGGTTTTATAAATGATTTGGTTTAGTGCTTTTGAAACTCATTTTAAACTTATCTTATTATTTCTCTAATTTTCTCCAATACCATTGTTTTGATCATGGGCGGCTATTTTTTCGGGTCTGTCATTCTAAATAGTAGCTTTCCTGGCATTGCTTAATCTATCTCTATTTAAGGTGCTTGATTTATTTGGGAAAGCCATCGTATGTGACTTTGGATGATGGGTTTTTATTTATAAGAGTGAAAGACTTATGATCTAAGGCTAGATAAGTTTTGAATTTGAAATATTCCTTACCATTTCCCTCAGCCGCTTCGACCCATCCACGCGTACTTCATCGCCGTGGGAAAAGATATCTGAGATGAGTTCGTAATTAATTTTTATTTGAAGGGAGATCGTGAGCATATTCCCATCATCGACTAAAATAGTTTGGATAGCATGCCAAGGCATGGACTTAATGTATCGGCCTTTGAATTCGGTAAAGGTGAGGATGACGGTTTCTATTGCCTGCTCAGCTGAATTGATAATCCCGATCACCTCGTCAAATCGTTTTACCAAGTCAGGAGTTTCCGGGATTTGCTGTTGGCCAGGGATTCGATCCAAGGATTTGATCCGATCAAGGCCATAGTTACGCAGGTACTTGTCCTCATTCCATGCGATGACGTACCAGCGATGCTTATATTCCTTCAAGGCGATGGGCAGGATGGTTCTAACATTTGCTTCCTCCTGCCAACACTTCTGATAAATGACCTGAAGTGATTCTTTGGCTTGTATGGCGTCTAGGACGGGCTTGAGGTAGGCTGTTCCTCGGGCGAGTCTTTTTTCGAAAAAGACCTTGCCATTCAGGGGTTTTCGCCTACCAAAAGCTTGAATCGTTTCGAAAGACTCCAAGAGCTCAATATTGCTTTCCCAGCTGTCTTTTTCTTGGAGTTGATAGCTTCCCGATTTGAAACTATAGGAAATACTAAGTCCAAAGAGCTGCTCAATTTCCCGCAGATCCCGGACCAGTGTGCGTCTGGAGATGGAGAGGTTGTATGCTAATTCCTCAGATTTTCGATCCAGATGATTGCTCAGTTTTTCCCATGTAAAAGTGCCTTTTTTGGCGACTTTGATGATTTCGATTTGTCGAAAAAGAGATTCCAGTTTGCTCATGGTTAAGATTTATTCAAAGAAAAAGCTAGGCTTGGCCAAATAATGGCGTAGTCAGAAATTTATAGAAAATATTTTTAGTAAAGCCATCTTTTGGCAGTGGCTGTCCTGAAGTTTGGGGTTATGGAAAAGGAGGAACAATTCGAACTGGCAGAGTTTGCCATGAAAAAACTACATCCCAAATGGACGCTGTTCATCGATGATTTAGTGCGGAAAATCAAGCCAGTTTGGCTGGGAGAACATTCGAAAGACAAGACTCATTTTATACATTTGATTGGCTTTGGCAAAAAGGAAAAGGCACAAGTGATTGTAATGAATCTGCTGGAATTTCTTGGGTGGCATAAGAATGCCAAATTGCTTTTCGCCAGTAGTGAAAGAAATTTTCCCGATTCCCATGAGATCGCTGAAACCTTCATAAAAGGCAATGCTATTCTTCCCAAAGTAGTGTTTACGGATATGCTTCATACTATCCTCATGAGAAGGAATGATTTGGGAGATTGCATCCTCGCAAAAGGTGTTGCTGCTTTTATGAGAAACCCAGAATCTCTGGTACTAAATGAAATAGGTTTTAGTTCCGTAAAGCCCGAAGGTGCTTTAGTAATCAGCTATTTGGATATCTTTATGGGCGAGAAGTTTATTCAAAAGCGATTTATGCTACATCACTTTTTAGAAAAAAAGGAAGTAGCGGGGAATGAATTTCGAAGCACTTAGGATGAATGGGAAATTAAAGAATGGCTTGAGCTTACTAGGAGCGATGAATTACTATTCTTTGCTAAGGATCAATCTAAAAAGATCAACAACGTAAAGCGGTTAGTTGATCTTAAGGAAATTTTGGAGAATGATTTCACCAAAAAGAGGGGTTTTCCTATAGTAATTTCATATTCTGCGATGGATTATTACTTGGCATACGTCTTTACCAAGAATCTGCCATTTTATAGACTAGAGCTGGATATGGAGATTTTTTTCAGATTAGTAGTTCAAAAAATGCCTGCTGTTAAATATATGTCCACTATACCCAAGTCCGTTGAAATACAATTTGAAAATGGGTGGAAGTTCCAAATCAATTAAAAGTAAGCACCATGAATAGAAGAGACTTTATCCTGACTATCCCACTGATGACAGTAGCGCCTTTGCTGCTGACTGAAGTGTCAGAAAGTCCAAAAACTAACAAAAGACATCTGATCACCTTAGGTTCCGCTGCGGCATTAATTGTTTCCAGATATGGTGCTGAGCTGTCAGTTGATTCGGTTACGCTGATCAATGATCGTATTCCTGAGGGAAATGAATCTGTAGTGGATTTGATTCCTTTTTTTCCTGCGGAAAGTGCATTTGAGTATTTGGGAGATCGGCGCTTTTTGAAAAGGGAGAAATTGCCTGAACTTGAACTGCCTGAGAAAATCAAAAATCATTTGGCTTCCAAATCGGGAGAACTGGTCTTTTTGGCTGGCTTGGGAAAAGCTAGCGGAACGATGCTTTTCAGAGCTATTGCCCAGCAGTATATGAATTCACTTCAGCAGCTTCGATTTGTCGCTACCTTGCCTTTTGCCTTTGAAGGATCACATGTGGTTGCTAATGCCAATCAGGCGGTCGAACATTTGTCTGATCAATCGCTGGAGGCTAGTTTTTTCCCCTTGGAAAGTATTAGGAAGACCTATGGAAATCTAGGGATTCGCAGTGCTTTTGAGAAGGGGGACGAGTGGGTGGTGGGGGCTTTGAATCGAAAGTAAAAACAGGATAGAATATCTTCTATAGGGAAGCAAAGGGCTTGACTTTAATAGACACCCCATTTCACTTTTAGAACTGTAGGGCAGCTCATTGGTAAGTCAAGATTACCGGAAACAAAAAAAAGCCTGAAATTTATTTCAGGCTTCAAAAGCAGAGGAGGAGGGATTCGAATTTAAGGTAATTAGACTATGATAATCAAGTGTTTATGATTAAAAAATGGAGTAGGTCTCGATTTTTACAGACCGAATTTTATTTGGAAAATTGGGATAAACGGTAAAAAGGAGGATTTGAACCCTTGGTACACTGACCGATTTCAAGTAGCCAAAGAATTAAAAGATTTTTCTGCGTAGGGTTATAACTGTTCTACCTCCTCAATGATGTCAAGCTTGACCAACTCCCAATAATTTCCCTTTAAGCATATTGGATCCGGTTCTTCATCTGCCTTAGAAAAGTCAGTTAGATTATGAATTAATAATTTTTTTTCATGAATATATGGATATTTAAGTTCGTGCAGCGTAATAAGTTGATCTATTGAAAATCGATTTAATAATTCGTGAATATCCCAGAAGTCTTTTTTTCTCCCCCCTCGTTGAATAACATCCATTTTCATCGCCCCAATCTCTCTTATGCCTGCTAATCTTAGGTTCTCCCTAATTATTGGTTCCTCAAGGAATGTCTCAGTTTGGTAAAGATCAAGTTTAATAGAATCATTTCGACTTTCGCCTAAAATATAAGATCTACCAAAACCTATCGAGACATCGGTAGGGGAGGATACATAGTTGAAATTCTTTCTTAAAAATTGATCTATGGTTTCGAAATCGATCGCTTTGTGCATCACATCAGTAAAGAGGTCGATGTCAACAGATAGCCTGTGACCTAATTGAAGACTTAATGAAGTTCCTCCAACCAGTCTAAAATCGTTAAAAATTTCATTCTCCATAAACAAAAGGAGGCTTTCTCTAAGCTTATCATTGACTGTGTTCCAATAAAGCGTATCCATATTTCTCTTTATTATCAAGGTAACTTTAAAGTTGGCAGATTGTAAAAACGAATTATTTCCTCTTTTTCTGTTTCATTGCCCCGCTCCTTGACACGGTCAATCACGAACCTTTTGTGTGAGATCCAGTCTATTTTCTCTACTTCTGTATCCCAAAAGAGGGATTTGCTCAGTTTAGTTAAATCTGGTTTAAGTGTCTTGTTTCTTTTTTCTTTTTCCAGTTTTATATCATAGTAGACTTGTAGCATCATCAAGGTTCCTTCTTCTAAATTCAAATATTCTTCAATCCTCAAGGCAAGAGAAGTATTCATTCCTCTTTTGCCATGGGTAATTGCACTAATGGTTTGGGGGTATTCTCCAATGGATAAAGCAAAGGGTCCTTTGGCGATACCTCTCTTTTTTAGCTCCCTATTTAGGAAAAGCCCAGGGTGAAGGCCCTTTATGCTTTGAATTTTCAAATCCATACAACAAAAATAAACAAAAATGTTTACACAAAAAAGATTACATTCTGGCTAATACTTTTTTATAGATCATACTTGTTAAGAGTAATGAGTTCCTATTGAAATATAGAAAGGGCTTTTATTTTAAATCTCGGGCACAATAGCAATCTATCAATGTAATATCGATCAAGCTGTTTGATTTGGTTCAATAATGCTTCGTGAAATTCTCCAAAAGGGCTCAAAAGTGGATCACTTTTAGAAATAGCCGGATCATACCATTCAGCTTTTTCCATCGCCCAGCTTATCCATTCATTCGAGTTTTCAGATCCGGTATATTGCGAAGGAAATTCTTGAATGTGTCTTATGTAAGCTCGGATAGCTTGAGCTTTTTTCCATCTCAACTATCAGATAAAATGAGTTTGAAATTGTTAAAGTCAGACTCTTTTTGATTAATTTCTTTAATTGTAGCGGTCGGTTGCTACTTATTCAGAGTGGAGTTTTTTTATAATCGAATGTGGATTTTTAATTTGACGAGAAACCTGTCGGTTGATTCCTGATTCGCTTGCTAAGGATTGTATGAGATTCTCCAATTCTTGATTTCCCATTTATCGTAATTTTTAGATTTAGAACTATGAAAAAGGCTAATGAATAGGTTGCTGACTATTAGATGATTGACTAATTCTAAAGAGATAAATTATATTGAATTACATATAGTATAGCGTTAAATCATTTATTTATATGTAATTGCGTATATTAAAGATAATCGTCAGATAATTATATCTAAATTCATATAATGAAGCAATTGGCCACATTTGTAAAACAAAGAAGAAAGGAGCTGGGAATGACTCAGGAAGAGTTTGCTGAGCGAAGTGGCGTAGCACTAACCGTAGTTCGGAAGATCGAACAGGGGAAGACCAATATGAATCTGGATAAGGTCAATATAGTCTTAGGTATGTTTGGTCATGAATTAGCACCTGTAAGCAGCAAAGCACAAATAAACGATGAGACAAGCCAAAATTCTTTATAAAAATATACTTGCTGGACTCCTGACTGAAACGGATGACGGTGAATACCATTTTCAATATACGGATGAATATCAGAGAAATCATAGCGATGATTTTATCACCTTTTCTATGCCTGTCCGAAAAGCTGTGTACATAGAAAAACGTTTGTTTCCTTTTTTCGAAGGGCTAATTCCTGAAGGCTGGTTGTTAGATATAGCAAGTAAAAGCTGGAAGCTGAATCCAAATGATCGAATGGGGTTGCTGTTAGCTTGCTGTCACAATTGTATTGGTGCAGTACATGTGGAACCTGTTACAGAATCAAATGAAGCATAGATGTCTTTATTGCTACTCAACCTTAGAAGGCGGAATAGATTTTCATGAAAAGTGTAGTTTGAAATTTTTCGGAACTAAGCTTCCACCAATTATACCATACGCTCTGGATCAAATGAGTGAACTTGCCTTGCAAGTGGTGGAGCGGAGTATCTCTGTTCCTGGGGTTCAGCCGAAATTATCCTTGTCTCTTTTAAAGGGGATAGGCGAAACGTCTGAGAATAGATTAACGGTTGTTGGTGCATTGGGAGGGAATTATATTTTTAAGCCACCATCCTCTTCTTTTCCTGAACTGCCGGCAAATGAACATTTGACTATGCGAATGGCTGAGGTATTCGGGATCAAGGTCGTACCATCCTCTTTGATCAAGCTTTCATCCGGTGAACTATCCTATATCACAAAAAGAATTGATCGTGAAGAGAATGGGGATAAAATCCATATGTTGGATATGTTTCAGATTACGGAAGCTTTTGATAAGTATAGAAGTTCCATGGAGCGAGTAGGGAAGGCATTAGCATCATGTTCTGATCAATCGGGTATAGATTTACTATTCTTATTTGAAATAGCGCTGTTTTCTTTTTTGACTGGAAATAATGATATGCACCTGAAGAACTTTTCGATGATTCAGTCTAAAGTGGGCTGGATCCTTGCGCCTTCTTATGACCTATTAAACGTCACAATTGCTAATCCAGATGATCAGGAGGAACTGGCATTAACCATGGGAGGTCGAAAGCGGAAATTCACCAAGAAGGATTTTTTAGATTACGGTGCTGAATTGGGACTAACAGAAAGACAAGTAGAAAGAGTCTTTAAGCGCGTAGAAAAGCAGAAATCAAAAGCATTAGATTTGATACAACGCTCATTTCTTTCTGTGGAGATGCAAGAGGCGTATGAATGGCTCTTGAAAGAGCGGTTTGAACGATTATTGGGGTAATCATAATTTTAAAAATATCTGAATTCGATATAATAATTTTAAAATTATACTATTTAAGAATATTATTTGTTTTTAATCAATTTTTTACTCAAATATATATATAATATTTTGTTTTTTTAAATTAAGCTGTCCTACATGCACGTATCGCGTCGTGCTTTAATCAACTGTAGATTCTCTTGCAAATGGATCTATTTCACCCATTAAATCAAACAAAAATGGAACGGATATATTATGATCAAAGAGTAAAAGATGAAGCTGCGCGAAGATTTGTAGCTGGTGAAAGCTCGGGTAAAATCGCTAAGGATATGGGGATTCATAGCCCTGATCTCATTAGAAAATGGGCTCAAGCTTGGCGAAAAAAACATAATCTTCCTGCTAAAGATTATAGGAAACCAAATATTGCAGATGATGTAGACAAAATCCAGAAATTACTAAATCTTATTCATAGGATTGAAGAAGAAAGAGACCTTGTTCTGAAAACCCTTAGTCTTGTAATCACAGGTGAAATCAAAGGATGGGACGAGCTACTTTCCAAGTTGGGGCTAAAGTAAGATGTGATATCCACAAAATTGCCCATCTTTTATGAAGATGCGCAGGCGCGCTTACTTTTAAGTGGGCTTCATTATTCAGGGAATTCAGATCCCTTGAAAAACTTAACTAAAATGCTTTCTGATGTGATAGATTTCTCTAAGGAACTGCATATGAGACAGCTTCAACAAATAAAAGGGCTGGAGATGGAAAAACAGCTCGCAGTCTATGATGAAAAGTTGAAAAACTGGAGAAAAACTGCCAAAGTTCAAGTCGAAATCAGTTATGCTGAACGAACTGAGACCCCTTTTTTAAGAGGGAAAAAGGAAGATGAAATACATTATATCGAAACCATTAACAGCAAGTCCAGCCAATACAACACGGATCCGAATTTCCTGAATAATGAGCACCACTTGAAAGTAATTGCGGTGTTTTATAATGTTTAATTTTATTTGAAGCCTCTTTCTTTTAAAGTGAATTTGGAAAGCTAAGAGAATCGATAAAACGAGGGTAATGATTACCCTCGTCTTAATAACGAGAGTAAAAAATCGATAAATTTACCCTCGTTCGTTTTATAGATGTAAATTTTACCCTCATATATGTACCTATTCAATCGACTTATTCCTTATGACCAACTGCCGGCACTTCCACCTAAACAGGATTTAGAAACCAAGGCTATCTTACTAAAAACCATCTCAGCAAGCAGGGCATTGGCGCAGTTGAATGGTGCAATCAGGAATTTACCGAATCCGACACTTTTCTTGGATACCATACACCTACAAGAGGCTAAAGCAAGTTCTGCTATCGAAAATATCATTACGACTAATGACGATTTGTATCAAGCATTAATCGCGGATAAAAAATTTGATAGCCCGGAGACAAAGGAAGTACTGCGGTATAAGGAGGCTATTTGGCTTGGTCTGGAAAAACTAAAAGTGAGGCCATTCATCTCAACCAATCTATGCGTGGAATTGGTGCAAACCATCAAAGGAAATACAGCAGGAATCCGGAATACTCCGGGAACGACTTTGTCCAACACCAATGGAGAAGTAATTTATACGCCTCCAAGCGGCGAAGAGGTGATTAGGAAGAAATTGAGCGAATGGGAGAAATTCATCAATGAAGATGAATCTTATGATCCATTGATCAAAATGGCCCTTTTACATTATCAATTCGAAGCAATTCATCCATTTGCTGACGGAAATGGCAGAACAGGCAGAATCCTTTTATTGCTGTTTTTGAAATTATCAGGGCTGCTGGATATTCCTGCAATTTATTTGAGTGAATATATCATTCAGCATAAAAACGATTACTACCGGACGATCAGAGAAGTCACAGCGCATCAAAACTGGGAAAACTTAATTTTGTACATGTTGGAGATGGTAGAAAAAACCGCTATACATGGTTTGCTGCGCTTGGAGAAAGTAATGGCCTTGATGGAAACTACTACCGAAAAAATCAGAAATGACCTCCCAAAAGTCTATTCAAAAGACTTGGTAGAAATCATTTTCAAGTTGCCTTATACCAAAAGACAGAACTTGATCGATGCAGGATTGGGAACCCTAAAAACAGTAGGGAATTACCTGAATGCTTTAGAGGAAAATGGGTTTTTGCAATCAAAAAAGATAGGGAAAGAAAAATTATACCTCAACAGCGCTTTAATGGAAATCCTTGAATCCAGCACTTTGGATCAATAAAACAACTATTAATTGTTTGGCTTTCACTTATCCCATGAATTTTTACCTCAGCCAAGTCTTAAAGGCTTTCGCCGAAATGGATGCTCAACAATTAGAGGAGCTCTTGGATCCGCAATACACCTATCAGGAAGTTCCATTAGAAGTATTTGTGCGAAAACTTGATGATATTTTCACTGATTTTAGAAAAGAGGGAGATGAATACCTGGAGGTGTTATCCGGAAATTGTCGTAACCTTTCCTGCAACCCTGATAAAATCCGCTCAGCGTATCGCTTTGTTGGAAATCAAACAAGGAATTACCTGAGTTTTCGATTTTTATTAGCCCTTACTTATGATCGAAATGATTATGAAATCACCGATATTTTTCACTCATGACATAATATGCCACGAGCCAAAGGATTGGTATGGCGAGGCATTTCACATGCGCATTCATTTGGATGAGAAACAGGATTATCGGAGTTCTCCAGACCAAACTGTGTATACAGAAATTGCTTTAAGAGCCATATCGGAATTAAATAGCAACAAAGGCCCATTTACTTTCGAGGAGTTGGAAGCTTGGTTGT
>Ga0105050_10007287_pt1 | contig 13288 bp, 5 predicted proteins | sample FRY01_FD_78088 | JGI IMG/M metagenome (GOLD analysis project Ga0105050, IMG submission 78088) | Freshwater microbial communities from Lake Fryxell liftoff mats and glacier meltwater in Antarctica - FRY-01 | ecosystem: Environmental > Aquatic > Freshwater > Ice > Glacier meltwater ... | reverse complement strand
GTACAATTTTACAAGTTGACGCTGTAAGCTTAACGGCTTCACCAAAAACAATTAGTACAGTTTCTTTCACTGTTTCTGGTTCTGTTGATACTGCTAATATTGTTGATGGGGCTGTTACTAATGACAAGGTTAATGCTGCTGCTGCAATTGACTTCTCGAAGCTGGCTACATTGAGTTCTGGTAACTTGCTTGTCGGTAGTGCGGGTGGTGTGGTTACTTCTGTTGCGAGTTCTGGTGATGTAACGATAATTGCTAGTGGTGCGACTGCGATTGGGGCTAATAAGGTTCTTAGCACGATGATGTCTCCGCTCTTAGTGAAATATGCGACTGTAGCTCTTACTGCCTCACAATTTACTAATATGTACACAACTCCAGTTCAATTAGTTGCCGCACCGGGCGCAAATCAGATATTGATTATTGACCAAGTTCAATTATTGATGACTTATGTTGGTGCTAACTACGCTTCGGGCGGAGCGGTCGCGATCCAGTGGGACGATACGGCCAATGGGGCCGGCGTCATAGTGTCAACCACTTTAGCGAATACCGTATTCCAATCGGGGGCATCAACAGGCTACACTTTCAATAAAGGTGTCGTGGCTGAAACGTTCTCAACTTGCGTAAATAAAGGTCTCTTTATCTCGAACATAACGGGTGTTTTCACCACAGGTGATTCAACATTTGTGGCTCATGTTCAATATCGTATCTTACCAACCACTTAATAATCTTTAATATATTTGCGCTCACTGATGTGGGCGCAGATATTCGATAGCATTATTCAGAAAAGGAGAGGAAATTGGCTTTAACGAAAACCCAAATAATATCAAACTCTCTCCTTCAATTAGGTCACGCACCCATTGTGTCATTGACCGATGGCGACCCTTTGGTTGCTGCTGCTGTCTCAGCTTACGAGATGAAACTCCCCAGCGTCCTATCCTCAGGCAACTGGCGTTTCGCAACCCAAATTCAACAACTCTCATTATCCGCAGAAGTCGCACCTTACCCTTGGAAATCGGTATACCTTCTTCCAGCCGGGTTTTTAAAGGAGCTCCGTATTTGGCCTCAGATGTACGACTGGGATATTTACAATAACGAGCGGATTTACACAAACTTCCAAAACGAGTTTTACATGGAGTACGTGTTCCAACCTGACGTAAGTAGATTACCTAGTCACTTCACCGACTACTTTGTCTATGAAATCTCAGCCTACCTAGCCCTATCGAACGCTCAATCAGCACCGTTCTATTCGGTTTTAGAGGCAAAGCGTGTACAGATGCAAGCTCTGGCAAATTCAATTGAAACGCAGAACAGACCTCAATTCACTAATGTAGTCTTTCCTGTTCTCAGTCAGCGATTGATTGGTGGTATCATGGGTAACTCGTTTAACCAATAGGTGCGTCAATGCCCGAAACTCTCTGGTCGCAGGATGTGTTCTCTAAGGGCGAATTATCGCCTCTCATGTATTCTCGTGTGTCCGTTGATGCTTATTACAAGGGATTGAAGACTGCTTCGAATATTCTTACTTATCCGCAGGGTGCAGCCGGTAAACGATTTGGTACTAACTTCTTGGCTGAGATTACTGGCGTTACGAGTTACAAAGATATCTTCTTTAGCGAGTTTCAGTATTACAATGAGTGCCTGTATCTGCTGGTATTTATTCCTGATAAGATTCTAATTTATCTTGAAGGCGTGTTGATAGATACTGTTACATCGACTGGTATTCCAGCCGCTGTTATTGCTACGATTGATTCGACTATTTTGACTAATCGGTTTCGGGTTTGTGCTTCGAAGACGGATTTTAAACCGCATGATTTGGTTCGCTCTGCTGCTGCTGCAAATGTGATTACTGGATTCACGGCGACTACACTGACCTTAACTGCCGCCGTAACTGCTTCACTTATATTACCTGTTCGATTCACAACCAACGATACTCTCCCTGTAACAGCTCCGCAAATACGCACAGGTCATACATACTTCATGTGGACTACTTCAACCTCGGCTGGTGAGATTTACTCAAACGCTATTGATGCAAAAGCAAGAACGAATAAATACGCAATCACTAATGCAGGTTTAGGAACAAATAATGTACATATCATGAATACTTGGACATTCGCCGCTGTTCCTTTGGTTAACCTTCCGTTCTTTGATTTTGAACGTGGATATGACGGGATTACTTTTACGGTTGCTACCGCAAGTGGTTCAGATATAACCGTGACACTAAGTGGAATATTAACTGCGCCAGCGACTTTAGATTCCAAATATATTGGCGGTGTCTTTTCTGGTTCTACTGGTGGCATTGGTAGAATAATCAGTGTTGGTAGTACGACATCTTTTAAAATGGATATCGCCGTTAATTTCGTCCCAACAGTTGCACAACCAGGCATAAGTTGTTTCCTGGCCGAGCCAGCATGGAGCAATGCGCGTGGCTGGCCTTTAAAATGCAGTTCATTCCAATCCCGGGCGTATTTTGCAAACACTGATAGTTTGCCAAATGGGTTATGGGGTTCAGTGGTCAATGGCTACAACAACTTCTACGACCTTCAACCAGATGATGATTTAGGAATTGCACGCTATCCTTCATCGGACAACGTGAACTACATCAAATTCATCGTTCCTTACCGAAGTTTAACGATTCATACCAATTCAGGGGTGTATTCAACTCCGCTTGCAGAGGGTCAAGCCTTAACGCCTAAGAACTTCTCGTTATCGTTGCAGGACTCCACACCTGCAACGGTCGTGGAGCCAAGGTCGATTGATAATCAAATCGTGGTCTTGTCTGGTAATGACGTTCACTCGCTCCTTTGGGATGGGTTTAACTCAGCCTACACGTCCTCAATTGCCTCTGTTACAAACGAGCATTTAATTCGCGACCCAATTGATGAGATTGAATACCTTGATTTGAACCATGCAGGTTCGCGTTATATTTTCATCATCAATGCAGATGGAACAATGGCGATATTCCAGACCTTGATTTCAGAGAATGTTTCAGGATTCACGCCAGCTTTCTTAACACAGTCCTACGGTAATGCTTATTTCCGGTGGGGAACAAGTAGTGCTGATGGTCGATGTTGGTTTATTACTGAGCGTGAAATCGCTGGCTCTATTGCAGGAATCAATATCACAGGCTTTACTGCAAGCACGCTTACAGCCGTAGCATCTAATTATTCTTTGACAACGCCCATACAGGTAATGTTTGAGACCACTGGCACGCTGCCTGTTTCTTTGCCTCAGATAGCGGAGATAACTTATTACTGGGTGTTAGGCGTTACCGCAAACACTTTTATGGTTTACGCAAGCAAGGCGGATGCTTTAGCAGATGAAAACGCGTATGTGTTTTCAAGCGCTGGCTCGACATCAACCGTAATTGGCTGGCCTTTGGTTACAAAGTTTTATATCGAAGAAATAAGCTTTACCACGTACGTTGACTGCGCGACTCTATACTCAGGCTCAGCGTTATCTTCAATTGCGTCTCAACCAAGGTTTAACGGTCAAGAGATTCTTATCAACGGGGATGGTTACGGGTTTGATGATTTGGTAACCGATGGCGTTATAGAATTAAACGCCCATGGATGGCCTGTAGTAGCATCAGAAATTCAGGCTGGCTTTCCTATCGATGTTGTAATTGAAAGCCTTCCTATCGCTCCTAGCGGCTCTGGTGGCTACAAAACCACGGGGTTCATCTTTTCGCAGCATGTCAGAGTCGCTGCATTGACGTTTGTTGACTCGGTAGGCGGTTATGTCAATGGACAACCAATCACCATGCAAACGATGAGCCAGTTCTTACCGGGTGCGCCTCCATCACCAACAACAGGTTCAATGCAAATCAGCATTATGAAGGGTTGGAGCGACTATCTAACGCCAGCAATAAAAATTACACATGCAGAGCCGTTTGATATTAAACTAACTGGATTATTTTATAAGATTGAGGTGTAATTATGCCAGATCCGTCAATGGCTCTTCTCGCTTTCCAAGCTGCAGGAATGGTTATAGATTATCGTAATACGCGAAGCCAACAAAAGCTGATTCATCAAGGAAGGCAATTAGAGCAAGCCTCAATTGAAACAAATCTTGAAGCGGTTCGATTGGAATCTAGCCAAGCGTCTTTAGCTGAAATGAAGGAACTGCGACAGAATTTAGGTACTCAGATTGCCATGCAAGCGGCAAGAGGTAATGCGCCGGGTGCGGGTTCTTCAATCACTATGCAAGCTGCGGCAGTCGGTGCGTTTAATACTGATGAGCGTACACGTAGGATGAACCTACTGGCTAAAGAAGCGAACCTTCGAGCCTCTAAAATTCTTTCAGGTCTGCATTCCCTACAGTCTGAAACTCAATTAGGTCAAGCTTTGACTTCACGGTTTATTAAATCTGTTCCAGTTTCCGCTGCATTTGATAAGTTCGGTGAAACTGAACTGGGTAAATCTTGGGGATTTGGACTGAAGGAGGCTAAAAATAAATGAGTGACCAATCACCCGGTACTGAAACTCGATCACATGCTGGAAGTCGGCCTTTAGAGGAAATACCTGTTCTTCAACAGAAAGAGAAGTTGGCGGTTGAACAGCCTACTCCGGGGTTTGGTGCGGCCTTTGATGCGCTTGCTAAGACGCCTACAGTTTTAGGTGAGTTCGGCGCACAAGTCGCTTTATCTACTGCAATAGCACAAGCCAAGATACGTGGGAATGAATTAGGTAATAATCCGCATGGCGACATTTTACCTCCCGTAACTGCTTTTGATAAAGCATACGGAGAAGCATATTCAGCTCAAGCACAATCTGTTTTAGGTCTTCAAGCCCAAAAAATGATGAACGAAGGCCAAGAAGCTCTCGAGCAATCTTATTCAATAAACCCCGGCATGATTGCGGATTACGAATCTAAAATGGGCGAAGGTTTACAAGAAATATTAGACAATGCGCCTAGTTCAGTAAAGCCAGCATTGCAGAAGCAATTTCTCAATAATCTACAGTCTTCAAGTCATCAGCTAAATATGCAGATGATTTCTAAAAATAAAACTTTAAGCCAACAAAAAGATGCTGCTTATTCTGATCAACAGTTAGTCGGTATTCATGATGCTTATTTAGATGGAAACACTGAGTTAGCAAAACTAACAGCAGACTCAGTTAAGAAAAATGCCAAAGCAAATGCTGCAACGGGAATGATTTCTCCAACGACTGCTGATGCTAGAATACAAGCTGTTGACCAAACAATTTTAAATTCACAAGAGATTGCAAAGGCTATTCAATCAAGGAAGGATAATAAACTTGCTGAGTATTTGCGTTCACTAGAAGAAAAACCAATTGGTACAAGTTGGCATCAGGCTGAGGCCGCAAGAAATGCGACTTTAACCTATATGCAACAAAGGCATAATTTTGAAGCTCAAGATGATCAATTAATTCTGAGCCAGTTAAGACGCGCAAAGAATGAAAACACTTTAAACCAATCAATGCTGACAGAAGCAGAGGCTAGATTGCCAGAAGCAGAAATGAACTCGTTCTATGTTGAGTTGTTCCACAAAACCAATAAAGAGACTGCTAAAAGTATTCGAGTAAATTTATTAGCAAGTAACGCCTCAAATGTCGAGGCTATGTCACAGGCAACGGCTGACGAAAAGAAAGATGCTTTTGGTATGTTAGTAAGCAAAGCACAACAACAAAATCCCAATCAAGATGTAGGGGTACTAAAAACCCAGATAGCCTTTGGTGCTGGTGGCGAGTTTCCTTCTCACACAAAGGAGCTTGATGCGTTATTACAAAACGGTAATGCTCAACAAGTTCTACGCGCACATCTTTCTTATCAGTATATTGCAGACTCCAAGCCCGGATTGGTTGCGTCAATGAGCAATGAAGGGAAAGCCATTAATTCAATCTTCAAAGATTTATATGGAAACGGTGTAGCCGCTCAAGATGCAGTGACTAGTGCGCGAGAGCAAGTTTTGAATAAGACCTCAGACCAACAAGTAGAAAATAATAAAAGAACGGATGCGTATTTCAAAACTAATTTAAAAGACCGTTCTTCAAGGGAAAGTAAAGCAGTGGCTATGATGGGTGTTAATCAGAATTGGTTTGGGCGTGGTAAAGTTGACTTCCCAAACTCAGCGGCTGTTACAAACAGAATCATGACAGTTTGGAAGTCCAATTATAACCTTACAAACAATAATGAAAGTGCAGCAGATGAATTAACCAAAAAAGAAATATCGCATTCTTATGGTATTTCCACAGTCAATGGACAGAAACAAGTGGTTTATGCTCCTTTAGAAAAGATAACTCGCATTGGTGAAGGCGCATCGAGTTTAATTAAAGATGATGTTATCCGAAATGTTTCACCTCAGTTTGAGGCTACAAAAATTGCCTATGACAAAGGGCAGAGTCCTTTCTTTTTCAGGGTCGTTTCTAAAGAAAGCAATTACTTAAATTTGGCGTTAGAAAAAAATGAACTCGAATTAAAAAGCGTAAAAGATGTTTTAGCTGGACATCGTAGAGAACATATTACTGACGAGATTAAAAATCTTCAAGATGGCGGCCCTATCAGAGTTGAAAAGGTCTGGCATGGTGCAACCAAGAACGCACCTGAAATTATAGAAAATTTAACCATGCAGGTTTACGCTAACGATAAGGCTCAATTAACTAACGATCCTTCAAATCCATTGGCTGGATATTATGACATTGCTTTGTTTGATAGCAAAGGATTCCCAACTCCTTTGAGTCACGTTACTCAGGGTGCAACACAGGTTTTGCGTTATCAGCCAGATAGCAAGAGGGTTCAAAGCGAGTTTGTGTCGATTGGAAAGGCTGGCATTCAAATGGGGCCTTCTTATGCTGAACGGGCTGAAACATTTATTGATGAGTCTTCTAAGGGTTATGTGTTTCCTTCTAATGTACCTTCTATTGATTTTAGGCGGTCTGAGAAAATGCCGGATTTAGAGTCTTCGATACCTACTGTAGGAATGATTAAACCGGGAAATATTGATTTAGATAATAGACCTGTTGTTGAAAACACAGATGGAACTACCAGTACCGTGAGCACTGGTACATTTGGGATTGAAGGCGGTAAAACAGTTTTGTTGCCTACCATAGTTAATGGCAAACGAGTTTCCGGGCCAGAGGCATTTGCACACTTCAAAGAGACTGGTGAACACATGGGTATTTTTGATTCAGAAGCTAATGCTGATAAATATGATGAGGCTTTACACAAAGCAAAAGGCTGGATTGGTTCTAAAAATGTATGGCCTAAACCAAAACCATCGGCAGATATGCCTAAACCAGGAGATGCTCCTAAGCAACTACTATCTTGGATTACTTCTCTTGATTATGCTGAGAAAGAAAATCTACAGCCGAGTGATTCCAAACAACTGCTTTCTTGGATTACTTCTCTTGATTATGCTGAGCGTGAACAACTGCAAAAGCAGTCTTTGATACCGTCTGTTGATATATCAAAACCAGAGGAGGCTTCCAAACAACTGCTTTCTTGGATTACTTCTCTTGATTATGCTGAGTGGGAACAAATACAAAAGAAGGCTTCTAAACAAATGAAGTCTTCAATCACATCTGTTGATATGAGCAAGTCTGAGAAGACTCCTGAGTCCTCGATCCCGTCTGTAGATTTCAGTAAATGGGGAAACATAGATAAGTCGTCAATAACCACTGATAACCTTGACTCATTCAAGACACCTACAGCTATTGCACATACTAAAAAGTTACTAAAATCTTCACTTGAAAGTATATTTCCAAAAGTAACTAATCCTGATATTAGCAAGGTTATTGATTCTATTAAATACACTGCTTCAAACATGTTTAATGAGGTTGTAAGGGTATTTAAAGAACTTTCATTTAAAGAAACCAAAAAACCTCCAAGAAAAGATTTAACAGAGGATATGAATGATCCAAAATTCAATGATCTAACTAAGGAAGCTCATAAGAATGAGGCTTTGATGCTCAAAACTATATCTGATATTAGAAACATGAAGGGCAACGCTGACTCCAAAGATAATTCATCTATGGTTGTGAATCTGATGAATCTGTATCCATCCCTAGATAAAAAAGCGGCTCAACAAGTTATATTTAATTTATATAATATCCTTAAAAAGAGGTCTAAATAATGGGTCTCGACATTAAGTTCCCGACTGCGGAAGAAGAATTTCAAAGATACCAGTCTAAAAGTGCACCCATGGAATTTGAGTTCCCAGAAGACATCAAAAACTCTTTTGCGAATATCCCTTTTCAACCTTTTCCGAAACCATTCGATACTGCTCCTGAACCTGAGGTTGAAGTACCTGGGTTCTTTAAATCAGCCGCTCACGAGTTTAAAGAGTTTGAAGTCCTAACTCACATGGTCAACCATGGCTATGATTTGTATCAAGCTCAAACTAGCAATGCCGCTCCTCCTTCTGATGGAATGATTAACCCACTTTCCAATGAAGTGCCTATTGGTTGGAACCCTTTCACAAAAGAAGCTATTGAAGGCATTGATGAAAAGTATTTTGCTACGGTTACAAATGTATCTTCTCCAGCCGAGCAATCTGCAAAAAGAAATGAAGTTTTAGCTCAACAGGCGGAGGAAGAATATTACAAAGACGGCTCTTTAGCAGGTAAGGTATTTGGTGGTTTGCTTGGGGTCGCGGCTGATATTCCTTTGTTTGCGATGATTCCTTTGGCAGCAGGAGTTAAGTACGCAACTCTTGGGAAGAATGTGGTTCAGAATATGGTTCGTGGAGTGCCTTCTTTAGCGGCGAATACAGTTGCCTATACCGCCGCAATGGACGCGACTACTACCGGCAAAACAATGTCAGATTTTGTCTATGATTCGGCTATTAATACGGTTGCAGGATTGTTTCTAATTGGTGGTGGAGCAGGTTTGGGCCATGCAATAAGAGGCGGTCAAATGTACTCCGCTCGTCAATACCTACACATGAACATCGATGGCATTACGTCAAAACAAAAAATTGATGAGTCCGGTAAAATTATTGATAACATTGCTGTTCACACCCCCGGAAGTACAGCAGGAGCAATGCAAGTAAAACGCGCGCAAGAGTTTCTCGATTCTCATTATTCAAAAATAGGTCTTTTTGGACTGCCGGTTGTTGGTAAAGGTCTTGAAAAGGTAACTGGTTTAGTTTCACCAATCTTCAAGGGTCTATCAAGTGGCTGGAACACAGTAGCCAGATTCACAAACTTAATGGCTGAACATTCAATTGAAACTAGTGGTGATACCGCCATGCGCGCTCGTTCACCTAACTTTCAATCAATCATGTCAATGAACCATGCTGAAACAGTTCGAGTCGGTATTTTAAGCGAAGGTTATCGTAATACAGCAAACGGCATGGCAGGTAACAACCCTATTGATGGAGCGAAAAGAATAGCCGCTAGAATGGGTCAAGGTGGTTTATATTCTAAAGAAGATTGGGGTTCTATGGTGATGAACCGCATAACTTCTGGTGAAAGCAGTATGATTCCAGAGGTGAATGAAGATGCCGCGCAATTTGATGAGTTTTATAAAACGGTTCTTTATCGATACCAAAAGGCAGAAGGACTTGAAGAAAGAGATTTACCAGTTCGCACAGCCGCCGCATACGCCTCCAGAATATACAACCAAGATGTTATGGCTCTAAATGAAGAACGGTGGCATACCATGTCCACTAATTGGTTTAGAGAAGGTGACAGGATAATTGAAGAAGCTGAGGCTCCATTTAAAGAATTGGCTGCCCAACAGAAAGCATTGCAAACAAAGATTCATGCAGGGGAAGACTCTGAGGAAAACCGCTCTACTCTAGCCTTAATTAAGCGTGAAAAGTTAAAGGCCAAGAACGCCTTGAAAGAAAGAATGAGGAATGAGGAAGATTTACAGATTCATCTTGATGAACGTACTCCTTTGTCCAAACAAGAAGAAAAGCAACTCAAGGTTTTGTTGAAGCCTTGGAATGAAGCCAAGAAGAATAAAACAAAAGTTTCTAAAAAAATAGATGGTCAGAAGTTTGAATTATTGAAAATGAAGGATAGATTTGAGAGGCCAGACCCTAAAGGCCCAACTAGTGAGCCTCCTGATAGAGTTGAAATGAAAGCAGAAATAAACGAACTCGAAGCTGATATTTCAAAACTAGAAAAAGAACGTCAAGAGTTCGAGCGTCAAATCCAAGCAGAAAGAGACAAGCTGGACGCTGGGGCTGTTGATGGAACCACACCAAAAGTTATGTATTGGGAAGACCCTGAGACAGGATTCTTTCATTTCCGTGACCCTAAAAAACTCCCTAAGTTTAGGAAAAGATACAATGACGATGGAGATGAAAAGTTAGCGGCTAGTCAAAGACGTCTAGCATCTGAGGCATATTACGAAACAATCAGAGGAACAACGCCTGACCAGTTAGCCGAACAGATGATGAATACAATACAATCTCGGATTTCTGGTGCGCCGCAGGTTATGAAAGAGCGTTCATTTTTAATCCCTGACTCTATACTATTGGACAATGGATTTTTAAATACAGACATGTCACGCAACGCAAGTCTCTATGGAATGACCATGGGGAGAAAGTCAGCATTTGCGGAAGTATTTACCAATTTCAGTGTTCATAAAAGTGGTATTCACGGTATCGCGCATGAACTGTCCATGGAAAGAAAAGCCAAAATAAACGCTATCAATAAAGATTTACCAAAGGAAAAATTCGATAAAGCTGCTATGAAGATTGAAAAGAGTTTTAAGAAACAAGAAAAGTTCATAGCTAATATGGTTGAAATAGGTTTTGGTAAGTCAAATTCCAGTGTAGGGATCCAGAACTTCGCTCGTGGAATGAGGGCTTATGTTGCCTCGACTCGTCTAGCTAATGTTACTATTGCTCAGATACCAGATATTGCAGGGAACATTATTAAGAATGGTGGTATATGGGAGTTTTTTAAAAGTGGAATTACTCCATCTATTACATCAATGAATGGGTTGATTAAAAGTGAAGCTGGAAAGCAATTAAAGAGTTCTGCAAGTGAAGCATTACTTTGTTTGGAGCATACTAATAATTCTCATGGTGAGGCGTTATGGAACTACAGCACTCAATCATCGACGACATTTGGAGCGAAGGCTGCGAATACGTCTGAGTCTTTAGCTACTTTAGCAGGGAACCTTTCTCTTTCAAATGCCTTGGAGAATTGGAATCAACAATTTTCTGCTAATCTTATTCAGTCCAGAATCATGACGATTATGCACAAATATAAAGATGGCACGATGTCCAATAAAGAAGGACGGTTTTTAGCTATTCATGGTGTAGAACCTAAAGAATGGGCAGGCAGATTCATCAAATCATTTAATGAAACAGGTGGAAAAAAAGGTCCAGCAGGTGGGTATCTTTCAGATTACTCAAATTGGGCAGACCAAGAAGCCAGAGTATTAATGGGTAAAACAGTCCGTAAGGGTGTTGCTGATACGATTATCAAAAGAGGTCTATTTGATTCTCCATTCATATCTAATAATCCAATCGTGGGTATGCTGTTTAGTTTAACCGGGTGGATGTTTGCGGCCTTCAACAGATACGCAATTCCTGCAATGCAGAGGCCATTTGACGCGCATTTGTTTCAAGGAACTATTGTAATGGTTGGTTTAGGTTCATTGGTTGACCCTTTAAGAAGATGGTCAAGGGGCGAAGAATTTGATGTCACAAAAGACGAGCAATGGTTTATACACGCCATGTCAAATGCCGCTCCTTTTGCTCCAATATTTTCTGCGGCTAATCTGGTTAATGCTTTGACCGGCGACCAATTTATGACATCATTAAAAAATGATAGACATAGAGAATTGACATTCGCTGGACAAGCAGGTGGGCCTATTTTAGGTATAGCTGAAATATTTTATGATACTGCTAAAATGTTCGGTTCAGGCAAGTACAATCAACATGACTATAAAAAACAAATGCAAACCTTTCCGGTTTTACAGCAATGGTATTTATCTCAAATATCCAATAGTTTAATGGATTCGGTTACAGAGGGATTGCCTAAAACTTATCATGCAGCCACTGGGTTTTCTGGAGAAAAATAATGAGTACAGCCGTAACCATAAATGATGTCACGCCAAGAACTCAACTTATAGCATCGTCTTTGCAGCAAGTTTTTAACACAAATTGGACGGCGAACGTCGCCTCAGACATTCTAGTCTACGCCAGAGCAACTGCGACAACAGCGAACGATGTCACCCAGCTCATAAGCTCCTCAGATTACAATGTAACCTTCATTGGTGGTTCTGAGACGGTAAGAGTAACGTTTACCGTAGGAAGGACGCTGAATGACGTTGTAACCATTGTTCGGAACACGCCAGCAGATAGATTAAATTTATACACAAATACTAATTTTACTCCATCTATGCTGAATAATGACTCAGGAATACTCACCCTAGTAGAACAACAATCGAAAATGTACGATACGGTCATTTCGCTGAGATACAATGTATCTACGACTCTGGAAGATGTTATCGATACCGTTCTCCCATTATTGGGCGCAAATCAAATCTGGGCAAAGAACGCAGGGAATACCGCATTCATAGCTTATAACGTACCGTCCGGCGGTTCAGTTGCACCCGGTAACGCACAGTACTTAATCCAAGTCGCTCACGCAGAAGCTCCAAACGCTCAGATTATGGGTGACTTAGTGAGCGGTATTGTAGTCAATACAAATGCTACCGGTGTTCAATTAACCCGAACTATTACCGGCACTAATAACCAGATTACGATTACAAACGGAAGTGGTATATCCGGAAACCCATCCGTTGCCATAGCCTCAAATCCAATTATTCCCGGAATAGAAGGAGTTGTTTTACCATCAGGTACAACCGCAGAAAGGCCGGCTGTGCCTATTAATGGCGAGTTTAGATATAATACTACAACCACATTGATTGAATATTATAATGGCGCTGTATGGATTGGCCTAGGTGATGGCGGGGTTGTTGATTCTATAACCGGTACAGTAAATCAAATTAATGTAGATTTAACTGACAGTGCTATCCCAATTCTTTCCTTATCCTCAACATTGAACTTGCCTGGTACATTTGCAATTCAAGGAACAACTGCAATTTCTGCGATTATTAATGATTCATCGCTTGCAACAGCTACTGCGACTAATGTTTCAACGGCTGCTGCAATGAAGGCATATATTGATTCTGTAGCGAGAGGATTAAACATACAAGGCTCATGCGTTGCAGCGTCTACAACAGCCCTTACAGTGACTTATGATAATGGTGCGTCTGGTGTTGGGGCGACTCTGACAAATGCGGGTGTTCAAGCTGCAATTAGCTTGGATGGCGCATCGCCTACGGCTGGACAAAGGGTTTTAAT
>Ga0105050_10007286_pt1 | contig 13292 bp, 30 predicted proteins | sample FRY01_FD_78088 | JGI IMG/M metagenome (GOLD analysis project Ga0105050, IMG submission 78088) | Freshwater microbial communities from Lake Fryxell liftoff mats and glacier meltwater in Antarctica - FRY-01 | ecosystem: Environmental > Aquatic > Freshwater > Ice > Glacier meltwater ... | reverse complement strand
GTGTGGTATGGGAACAGCAAGTAACCCAATTAGTGGTAATACCTCTAGGGGTAGGTTATTTATCAGCGAAGATTTTGGCACAACTTGGACAGAAACAAGACCCGCTGGAGACACTAATCAATGTTGGAGAGAAGTTAAGATGCTTAAAGATGCATCTATTTATATAGCAACTACAAATACACGAGCATATATTAGTTATAATAGGGGAGGTACTTGGAGTGAATTGAGACCAAAGGGGGATGTTGACGCAGATTGGACACTAGTAGGAATGTGAACTACCCAGTTGTCATTGGATATGCTTCATTACTGAGTTAGAACTCAACACCAATACTTAGAAGATACATGAACTCATCAGGATAAAACATATTCAAGGTACATGGGGAAATTAAGTCCGCCCATTTATCACTTTTAATAATAAATGACACTCCATTAAAATACTCAAAGCTCACATCATTTATTAATATTTCGGTGAAATCTTCGTCACTATGATTCAGTCTAAGCTTTCCAAGCTCTATGTACTGTTCAGAAGTTAAATCTCTAATACTCATAACTAAAAACTATCATAACACCAAATAGGAGTTTTATCTCCCATATAACTACCCCTAACATTTTCATCGAATACTATCCACGTAGATGGAGTTGGTCTCCATCCATAGCAAGAATTCAATTCGTTTTTTACCCAGGCAATTTCAAAGTCTTTTTGTGTATTCATAATTTAGTTATAATTTAGTCTACGTATAATAATCATAGGAGATGTCAATTAAAAAATATCCACTACTATCAGCATTATCATTTGCAACACTTACACTTGTGATATGTATATCAACTCTTTTTACTATTACTAATGCACCATTAAATATGCGTGATTGTAATCATCTGTTGTGTTTAGAATAGGTGGTTTGTGAGATTTACCAAAAAAAGTCATCAATTTTAATATCAAAACCCTGTAATCCTTTAATTAGTTCAACAAAATTATCATAATGATTATCACCAATAACTCCAGTAGTTGTTATTTTACCATTTACTATTTCTATATCACCAATCTTTTCACCATTTTGTCTAATTGACATTAAGTGTTGGTCCTTTTCTAAGTTAAGTGTACCCGAACTATAATATTCATTATATTTTTTAATAATGTGCTTCATTGTGCTGATTATTTTTATTTTATATATTAAAAAAAAATATCACCATTTTATTTATCTTCTTATTTTGTTCATCTTTGATGAATAATCTTTTAATCCAACACCTATAATAATCTTTTATTTTTCACTTCCTTTAAGCGTCCCCTCATTTTTCCTTGCTTTAATTCGCTTATAGAAGTCATCGATATACGCTATAATCTCCTCTTCGGTGCTTCTACAATAATAACCATATTCATCTGGTTCAACTCTTGGTAGATACTCATATGTCTGGAGAAAATGATATCTACTCCATACACCATCGACTGACATATTACCAACTATGATGGTTTCGTTGTTTACATTAACAGAAATATGGTCAGGTGCCTTATTTATTATATCACTAATATCTGAGTTTTTCCTCCAATCATCAGGGTATGTCCATTCTCCTAGAACACAATAGTGACCATTTTCTTTCAACTCAAATGAAGAAACTCCAATTGGTATTAGATTTTTATCTAAATATTCCTTTACCTTTTTCATATATTATTTATATTTAAAATTTAACTGGAGTATTAACAGTTTTTTCATTTGGTATTTCATTCATATCAGATATTTCTTGACTATGCTAATTGCTTCTGCAAACGCCTGTGCTTTTGCCTCACACTTCACATAATCCTCAAAGAGGTCCATGTGTGATGGTGGGTTCGCATAGTTATTTCTTTCATACTCTAAATTATTCAGAATATCACCTATTGCTTTATGGTATTTCGTTTCTACTTTATGCTCCGTGTTGGAGTTAAGTATAGTTCCTTCTATTATTTTGTTATAGAGTTTTAGTTTCTCATCATACCATTTCTGGTATTCCTCTGAACTAATCAGAAGAGCCTCACTATCTATGGGTTTAACGAAAAACCCAGTGCCCCATGAGTGACCAGATACATCAATGAACTGTTCCAACCAACTATTAAATTGTGCGGAGTCAATTATATTATTCATATTTAAAATTTAATTGGGTAATCATAAGATAGTAACGCCTCTTCTGCTTGCTCTCTAATTGGCCAATATATCTCACTATCTCGCATATAAGGCTCCCAAAAATCAGGATGCCAATCAGCCTTGCACAATGTACCGATGTAGTAACCAGCAGCAGATTTAAGTACCTGGAGGTGATAATTATCTACTCCATATAACTCATTTAGTTTTTCAACTTCAATTGAGCATAATTCATATTCGTTATCAACGTTTCTATATATAACTCTATTCATATTTGCTCCATTTATAGATAGAATTTAACGTTCTGAATGTATTATCGTCAATTATTCCCACAACTACTGATGTGCACCAATAATACCCAATATAGAAGGCTTCTCCCACCTTAGGTGGATTGATTAAATCACCCACTTTCTTAAAACCAACATCAATATTATTGGGATATATAGCGTCAGGAAGTTCATTTAGTTTTTCTAGTAAAATTTGCATAATATATTTTATTTTTAATTAAATCTAATACCTGGTTTTTTTCTGAATTGAGTTAGCCAGTTCTTAGCACCATCATAATTCCATTTAGATTCATGTAGGGCTCTTTTACAATCCATCATCCCCCATCCTGTCTCCGTCCTCAGTTTGTTAACTAACGCCAGTTTCTCATCATCTAACACAGGTGTTTTATGTTCTCTCTTATCCATTATATCTAAAAAATATCATTAATGTTTAATTTACCTTCTGGTATACCACCTAATACCCCGTTATCGAAGTTCTTTTTTGCATTCCTCTTATTCAATGCACATGTATAGTTATGTTTTTCCTTCTTTAAGATTTCTCTCGTGAGTTTACCATGATTCTCTCCAAATACATGCATCTCATATTTACTGAAGGTGACTTCGGTGATAACCCCTGTTGCTAAATCCATCTCCCATACCCTGTGACCAGGATATGGTGTAAGTGTGCCTATGTGTTTTATCTCTGTCTTAACCTTGTATTCGGCTTCGACTTTTGAGCCATCTTTTACCTTATCGGTATTATCAAGATTATTAAGCATCTTGTGACATTTTAAAGGTGAATAACAACTCAATCTCTCTGCCACTTAGGCTACTAGGAGAACGAACTTCTCCGATGATAATACCCTCAGTGATTGCTTCATTTACGAAACATACTTTTTTTGTTATCCTGAGTAAATTAAACCACCTAATAGCATTAGTTCTTGATGTTGATACTGAATCTCTCATAACTTTTTTAGTTTTATGATACAAATATAAATATTATTACTTAAGTAAGCAAATTTATTTTTGTTTTATCAAAAATAGCATAGTTATTCGATACCAGTTGGGCATCTGTAAAGAAGTCAAAGTTATCTTATATATTTTCCATGATTACTCCATCGATACCCATGATATATTAATTATTCATGACATCATCATCCAGGCTATAACGAGCTTTTAAATGTTCTGAAATAATTTATATTTCATAATTTGTAGTCTTTTCAATTAAAAAACCTTCATCAAAATGTATATATGCAACTAATCTATCTAATACCTTAACTTCAAGATATCCCCCTATCTCAAATAGAATACCACTATCAGCAGATGGATATACTTCAATATCATATATATCATAATTCTCTATAAGTTTAGGTATGAGAGTTATTGCATTTTTAATAGATAGGTCGGTAATTACCAGCGAGTCGCTGTTATCCCAATTGTGTTCCAGTTTACCAAAGTCGGTAATACGAGCTATGAAAAAGTCTAGGTCTATCATTAGTTACTATTTAGTTATATAGTACTTAGTTCCAAATAATTGAGCGATATCGCTCTTCTATTTTGTGATGCAGAGCATTTGAAATTCCCATGGTATTTCCGAGCGCTTCATTAACACATTCTGCTGCAAATCTTTCTGAAACGTCTCTTGCATACATCTGCATTAGTTCTACTGCCGTGAAATTACTATCTTTAAATGACTCATAATATTCTTCTGCTGTTTTTAGTTGATATATTCTCATGCTTTATATTTTCTCAAATTTAACTATAATTTCTTATATTTCCGAATCACTCCCTTAAATAATTAGAATTGCGCCTGTGGTATATCATATGATTCTGTTTTAGAATAGCTTAATGACCACTCGTCCACCCCTCTACCTATCAGAGTCGGTATATAACCAGGAAAATTAAATAGTAACTGCTTTGGTTTAACAAATACACTATCACTACCTATAGTGGTACACTCTATCGTTACTATAGTATCTTCGTCTAGTATAATATTCGCTTGATTACTAATCGACCAGAGCTTGGTTTCTTTTCTAATCAATCTATTTTCTCCATTTTTCATATAACTATTTTCTTTTTATCAACATTGGTAGTAAATATAGGAATCGAACGGTCATTCCCAGCATCAATAGAAGTAGTGCTCCAGTTAAGAACTCTGGTGGTATAGTATTATTTTTGATGAATATACCATATATCTGAGAAATTTTAGAGAAAATGAACCCAAATATCATATCTGTCTTAAAAATTACCAGGATACCCAGAATTGGGAGCACTAGTCTTCTTGTGATATTTCTAATACTAAATAATGTCTTTTCGGTCTCACTAGTCGGTCTATTTTCCTTGACATCGTATGATTTTCTTAAATCTTCCATGGTTATTAAACTTTTATTATATATTATATCTATAATAAGTAAAAAATGTTTATAATACATGATTGGTAAAAAGACAATAGGATTATCCCAGATAGTTAAGAATGAGTCTCACGTAATAGAACGAATGTTAAATAGTATTTTACCATTCATTGACTATATAACAATAGTAGATACAGGTAGTGTAGATAATACTAAAGAAATAATCAAAAAGTGGTGTGAGTATCATAAGAAGGATTTTTCTATATATGATATGTCATTCACAAACTTCGCAGAATGTAGAAACTATGCCATGTCTATAGCAAAGGACAAGACCGATTATTCCATATGGTTAGATGCAGATGAGGTTTTTGTTATAGAAGACTTAAAACAGTTACAATCAACTACATTAGATAAGGATATCTATATGGTAAATACTAAGTTGAATAACATGAAATATACTCGTAATGAGATATGGAATAATAAAACAGACTTACATTGGATTGGTCCAGTACATGAATATATAACTCATAACGACCCAGAATATAAACTCACAGCTGAAATACTTAAAGGTGGTTCTGTGTTTGTTTACTCCGATGGTCATTCATGGAACCTGGACTTATCAGATAAATATTACAACCAAGCACTTAAATTAGAAGAATATATCAATACCAATAAGACTACTGATATGACCAGATGGACATTTTTTACTGCTCAATCCTACATGGATAGTTCTATTAATTGTGTGGATAAATTTGAAGCAGATGAGCGTGTTAGACGAGCAATATATTATTATAATAAAAGAACCACTATGGAAGGTGGTTATAACGAGGAGGTATTCTTCTCTAAATATAAGGTCGCTGACCTATTTAGGGATATAAACGCCTACTGGCCTGAGGTTTTAAACAAGTATTTAATTGCATCTAAAATAGACCCATTTAGAGGTGAGCCATATAGAAAGATAGTTCAGTACTATATTGATAGACTTGAATTTCAACAAGCGTTAGTATATTCGACATATGCCTACCATACTTATTATGAGAAGAACCCATATCCAATGAGACTACTATATATAGAACAGGGATATTATGACTGGTTATGTGCTTATCAACATTTTATATGCCTGACCCAGTGTAATAAAAAGAAGGATGGGCTAGATGTGTTAGGAGCACTTAAAGTGAAATATACCAAGAATAAGGAGCTATTCGATAGTGAACCAGTTTTTAGAGATAAGATGTTAGCTAATATTAACAAGTTATTATGAACAAATAACTGTTAGTTGATGTGCTTGAATCATATAAGTATCATGGTCTATTAAATATATAGACTGGAATCTTTAATTGCCCCAATTCTGTTGCTGCAATCATTCTATGTCTACCCTCATGTTCAACTCTATTGCTATCTCTATATATCTCTATAAATGGTGTGTTATATTTAACTCCAGCGAGCATTTGCTTTTTAATATACTCAACGTTCTCTCTAATTATATATTTAGCCTCTCTAGCATCTGGTTTTAGGTAGTTGAAGAAATCATCTAATGTGATATATTTTAATTCGAAGCTTATATCTTTGTTATCTTTAAAGTATTTTGGGTTCTCAACGATATCATCAAAGAATGATGGTCCAATTTTATTAATATTTAAGAAGTTATTTTCTATTGACTCTGAAATAAAATATGCACTCTTTTTAATTCGCATTACATATTTAGGTACTTTTTTAGATACTCTATAAGTATCCTAGTTGACGTATCGGCTGGTGATAGACTATTTATAGAAGACACTCTCAGTTTAATTGTCTTAGATACTTCTTCATATTTTGTACCATCGGTTGTAGCTACAACATCATCGTATTGATAGTCATAAAGTGGAAGAAATACAAAGTGAAACTGTGATGATGTGTTTTTTGCCTTATATAGTGTATCAAAAACTTCAAAAACCACATTATCCTTTAACTTAATACCTGCCTCTTCTACTAGTTCTCTCGCAGCACACGCCTCAATGCTTTCACCTGGCTCAACTGAGCCTGATATACAGGTTAGGTGGAAATCAGCACTATCTCTATACTTAAATGGTGATATGTATTCTGAACGCAATAGAAACTCATTACTGTCTATAAAGAATGGTAGAACTACTACACTGTCCCATTCGTCAATAAATGACCAGTTATTAAATTCCACGACAGTTAGATATTTATTCTTATAGACTACACGAGACTCATCTTGTGTTTTATCTACTATCTCATCTTTATTGCTACTGAATTTTTTCATTATTTTACCATCATTTTTTTACCCATATATGCGACCATATATGAACCGTTTTCTGACCTGATGAAGGAAACATTTTTAATATTTGCGTCCTTAACCTCTTTCTTTAGTTTACTAATATCCACATTGGATGGTAGAAATCCAGTATTGGTTATGTTATACTTCTTTAATAAAGAAACTAGATGGTGCTCATCATTGAGATATTCACCCTCACCAACTACATCTAAGACATCTTTTCTCTTCTCCTTATCAATGAACTTATTAAAATTGGTATATATATTATTATCTTTAGCCATAAAGTATATATTAAAAAAATTAGACATTATTAGGAACAAAAAAATCATTAATATATATAAAAACACATTATAAGAAATATGACAACTAAGAACACCAATATTAAACAGAGTCTTGAACAGAAGCTAAAAAATGTAAACTCTAATCCACTTGCTAGTAATATGAGTCAATATATTGCTGACGCTGAAGAAGATTTAGGTGCAGTGGGGTATATAGATACTCATGATTATCACCAGGACGTAAATGATGCTACTATTGAAGCGGAGGAGTTATTACAGAACCTAATCGATTTATATCTAAAAGAGGTACCGACACTTAAAGAGATACCTTATATCAAAAGTAGGATTAAGGAGGATGCTCACTATTATGCTCAAATGAAAGTCTTACAGAGTTTCTCCCAGAGGATGTTAATGAAGCAGATGTCTAAGGTGGATGCAGGTGAAGATAGCCCTAAAATGTTCGATACTATTACTAAGCAGATATCAGAGATGAGAGATAATATAAAAGATGGTAGGAGTGCTCGTTTGGAGGTAGAAAAGCTTTATAAAGAGCTAAGAAAGGACTTTGGATTAGCTAATGAGATTCAGAATGATGAGGTCGAAGTAACTGCTAAGATTGACGGTAATGTTATATCTAATGAGGACTTAAATGAGCAGATTGAAAGAGCTATTGCTAATAGAAGTGAATCTAATAAAAACATTAAATAAAAAACAGGGTATATTAGTATGAGACAGAAAATTTTACAGCTAATATTAGAAAACACTTCTATCGATAGCCCATATATGAAATATGTGGAATTATGTGATTTACTAGGTATTAAAGAGGGTGAAGATGAACTAGAAAGAGTGGTTGTTATATATAACACTATTGTAGATTTAACTAATGAGGGTGCTGTAATAGTCAACTTGAAAGAAGATAATATCGAAGATTCTCCTGTGGTTAAAGTGTATCTAACTACCCAGGAGCGGTTACTTCTAGTTAAAGAGTCTAAGCTATCTAGTGCTGAATCTTACTTGAACCAAGTCATCAATAGGTTGATAACAGAGGAAAACTATGAAGCAATACCCCCATTACTCAATGAGTTTAAAAAGATAACTGGTAGAGAATTTAAACCAACTCCGTTGGATTGAGTTTAACATGGGCGATGACAAAGCGCTCTATAAAATTACCATTATCAAATCCAATCTATGTGATATCAAATATACCTTTATTCAATTAGTTTAGGTATTGTGTTCTTTTAGTAGTGGATTAATACCACTGATACAAGAAACGTAGCCACTAGCTGTGGTGATGATGTAAGTATTAATCTTATTTTTTATTTAATTTTCCAAATAATTGAATCAAATCCAGAGGAGAAAACAACTTTGATAATTTCTTCACTTGGTATATATGGATATATAAGTGGTTTAATTCGAATCTCTAAGATATTTCCTTTATTTATATTTAAGGTTAAATATTGATATTTTTGCTCACTATATTCAAAAGCCTTAATAATCACCTCTTTTTCTGTATTGTATATTGGAGTTCTGGCTCCAGCCTCTCTATCCATAATTGCACTAAAAATACCACTAAATATCCCCATTATCTCTCATTTTTAAGTATAATTCCTCATAAATAGGTATTTCTGTCTCTTTCCAAAACATTCTATCTTCCCCATATACTACATCAGGAAGGTGTTCTTCTAATGGTTTTGCATCCATATTAGTGGTCAATACAGTCCACTTACCACCCAATTCTTTTTTCCAATTAACAGAACAACCAAACCATACAGTGACACCATCATTGTTTACTAATCGCTCAATATGATAGGCATCACCCTCTATCCAACTTTCATTTGGCTCCGCTAGGGGTCTATCTAATATAAACCATTCAGACTTTTTTACTTGCTTCATCATACTTATTTCTTCGATTTCTAAATTCATACCTTTACTTTTTTAAGATATTCTTCATATGTACCACCTTTAATCCCACCATGTCCATCTGGGCGTGTCTGCCAGGATAAAAAATTGAAATATTCATCATTTTTAATTCTGTATGATTCGAGTTCTGACTCCAAGATAGGGAAGAAATCATAATTTTTTGTTAGATTTTCATACGTGAAGTGTGACATAGCATTTTGTCTCGTACCATCTGTATAATCTGGCTGAGTGCTATAGTGTCTATAGCAACCATTACTTTCATCTAAATCAAAGATAGAAAAATCTTCTGGTCTAACTAAATATTTTGGATTCATTATTTAATTTATTTAATTCTGTCATTATATTTTCTCTTGCACGTTCCTCAAGGGATGTGAAACTTTCTGTTAAGAATATAGTTGGTTTAGATAGGAATGTCTGTAACACATTCACTCTACCTGTTCTATATAGGAAATCAGGAACATTTTTATACTCCTGGCGGATTAAATGTGTATATTTATTATAGATGTATTTATCCTGTCCTAATATGCTCATATCGGCATCAATGAAAAGGTTCAGAGATTCGTTATTAGTCAGGGTGTGACTTTCTGTGGCTAAAATATAACTATATACTTTACCACATAGTTCATATGGGACATACTCAACATATCTGGTCATGAATAGCTCTGCACTTTTCTTCTCATTATTATATGAGAATAGTGGATTGGTGTTATATATGATATCATGATAGAATGAGGCGAATAAAATAACATCCCAAGCGTCAACTGTGTCTTTATGTGCAGATAGTGCTGCTATGGCGTTATGGATATGTGTGATATTATGATAATATCTCTTTTTACTAGCATAATATTTGATGAGCTCATTCCAGTTTTGAGTTATGATATCATCATTAATATCATATCTCTTGAGTAGCTCAGTGAATATATTATTCAATTCCTTTTTACTATCCATGTTCTTCTAAAATAATTGTATTTTACTATATTCAATAAACTCCTGGTCATCCTCATAGAAAAACTGAAAGTCTAATAGTCTATTATCCCATTTCGGTTTTTGGTCGTCATTAGTGAATTTTGAGTGGTAATTCTCAGTTCTTTTCAATGAAGATATTTTATTAGACTTTGGTATAATAATCCCAATATCTAAATCGGAGCTTTCCTTTGCTGTTCCCTTTGCTTCTGAACCAATGATGAAAGTACTTAGTATTGGATAATTAACTCTCGATACTGTATTATTACGTAGCGCTGAAATTATATATCGTTTACTTGGATATAAATTTGAATTTATTTGCATCATTTCTATATTTATGGTTTAGGTTTTAATATGTACTATTTCTTCTTTCATTTTATATCTATTTATTTTTTACATCAGCAATAATATATTTTTCATTATCTAATATTTTTTGAGCAATCCTATGAAATCCATCTAAAATCTCATATTTATAACCCACCTTCAACAATGATACATTATTACCTATACAGCGTGAACCCAACCCATCCTTGGTATTAATGATAGCATCTTCTATTGTTTGACCATCCGAATTTGTTGTTAATATATCACTTATTTTTACTTTCACATTAAATGACCACCCATCATTATTAAAATCAGATATTTTTGTCTTAATCATATTTTTAATTTACAATATACGTTTTCGTTGTCTATTTTCTCTATGGAATAGTTGTTTTTAATCAATATAGCCAGGATGTCATCTAATACACAATGTTTGTGTTCAATAATGATATTAAGTATTTTCTTAGCACCAAAATCAATATCCTTTAATATATTATAGTCATATCCTTCGGTGTCTATTTTCAGTAAATATATCTCATTCTCAGTTATAGAGTTCATCAACTCATCAACTCTTATTACATCTACTAATGTTGTAGTATATGCGCCAGTACCCCAGCTACTAACTCCATTTGAATCGGGTTTGATAGTTGCCATTCCATCATAGTCACGGTCATTCGATTTCGAATGGAAATCCAAGCTTGGGTGATATATATTAATACGTTCATCTTCATAGTTATTTTCTAAAACTGCTTTGTTTATAAATACAAATCTATCTACGTGTTCTGGTAGAATACTCGTTTTGTATCTATCTATATATTCTTTGATTGGCTCTACTACATACACTTTATATTCAGAATTAGTGTCAACATGTTCAGTATATACTGTATTGAAATAACAAGAACCTATCTCTATATATACCATGATTTTGTATTAAATGTTTTTAATTATTATAGATACACCATCGATATCATTCCCATCACCATATGTGAACTCACCAACGAATTCTATCTTTTCACTCATGAATCTAAATCCCAAGGTATCTAAAATATAGTTCTTGATATCATCTGTACCGAATATAGAGTCTATCATATCATCTTTATAATCAGAGAAGGTCATGTGCTCATTTTGGGTTGATATATTGGACACGGTGTCAAAAAAAGTGTTATCTAACGTATTATGATTATCCCATAGATGAGTTAGACTTTTATATTCTCCACTATAAAGTTTAACCCCCTTAGTTGAACAGTAAACTTTTGTATTTTCAATAAACTTCTTTTTCTCTTCGAGGTATTTTTTAAATTCATTGACCACATCTATACCTAGTTTGTTCTTATTTTCTTCTGTTAAATCTGAGCCATATTTCTTAATATCACGTTCGATATCAGCAACGGGTACGAAGTCGGAAAGATTGTAATCATTATTATATTCTCTACTACGCTTATCTATATTCTCAATAAGGTCATCCCATTGGCTAGGAATAGTGAATTTAACTTCATGGCTAACTTGTGATATATATCGAGCGGTTCTATTTCGGTGATTAAATAGGATATAGCTGTTTATATCTAAGTTTCTTAAATATTCATCAATCCGAATCTTATTGTCCCAGCAATAGGCATTGAAAGCATTTTTAATATACTTATTATTACCACTTACTTCAATAACATCCATATATTTCTCATCATATGAGAAATCCATAATATCTTGAATTATGCTATTCATAGCTTTTCAATAATTACTATTTTTGTATTATCTAATATTGATATACCTATGATAAGATGCTCTTTCGGTGTTAGATAAACACCCATCTCAACTGGTTCTACTACACTAGATACCCTGCCGTTATCCTGCATATATCGCAGACACCCCACGCTATTTATAAAGTAAACAGTACTATCCATAGGCACTTTAACTGATATTAATTCTTTCATATATTAAATTTTTTAAAAAATGCTGGAATCACATACACTGTCTGATATTGCTCTTGGATATCTCTCGACTCTCAGAAGTATCAAGTACGGATTTGGACTCCTATTATGAATGTGTACGTAACCGCTTTTTTTCATCCAGCACACAAATATACTGAATATTTTTATATTATAAAATAAATATCGCCTATTTACACGATAATGTATAAATATCGCCTATTTACAAGATAATAGTCTCTGAACAGACATATCAAAATATTATATTTTTTTCCAACTCCAGTCATAACTAGACTCTCCCTTTTCCTGCACAGTAAATATATTATATGCTTCTCTCCAACTACATAGATAAACTATACCATCGGGAGATTTCACTATTAATTCGGTATGTAACGGTGGGGTTTGTTCATGGATAAATACGAAATCGTTTCTATCACTGAGTATGTTAGATAATTGCTTGACTGCATCAGCTATGTCTATCACATTAGCTCTTAGAGCATCAGCTATGTCTAATATATCTTTTTTCATTCATATTATACACAATATACATGAGAAATGTTTACTCATTTATATTTATATTTGCTTAATTCTATAAGTATATCATCAGCCATCTCAACAGCAAACCAAGCTATATTAGCTTCTGCCGCAAAATATTCTCTTTTACTTAATCCATCCTTATTATGATATGGGAAAGCGTTTAAATCACCATTTATTCTATTTATTTATATTGTATAGGCGCATGTTTTATGCGCTTAGCAGAGAGTTATGCCTCATTGTAAAAAAACTGCACGTTAAAAATAAAATTCTAAAAAAATTAAAAACAACATTTGCATAATTAAAATAATTGTATGTATATTTGCATACTAAAAGTAGCGATAAAAT
>Ga0105050_10007283_pt1 | contig 13295 bp, 18 predicted proteins | sample FRY01_FD_78088 | JGI IMG/M metagenome (GOLD analysis project Ga0105050, IMG submission 78088) | Freshwater microbial communities from Lake Fryxell liftoff mats and glacier meltwater in Antarctica - FRY-01 | ecosystem: Environmental > Aquatic > Freshwater > Ice > Glacier meltwater ... | reverse complement strand
GGACGGGGAGGGGAACGCGTCAGCGCCCGATGAGCCGTCAACTCCCAGCGGACCAGCGGGGAGCAAATCCCCCAACGGTCCGCCGGAAATCCACCTCTCTTCAGGGGGTGGAAGATGTTAACTGAATGATCCCAGCGCGTCCCGGGTCGAGAAGGACAAAGCTGTCTTCAGCTTCCGGGACCAACCGCAGGAAGGCCCGGTCCGGGAGCCGGTCCAGACCCGCAAGCCGTCCGGAGGCGGCGAGGCGCGCGATCGTATTGGCACTTACCCCCTCGTACCGGTTCAGATAGACGATCGCCTCCATCCCGGCGGCGCGAGCGGCCCTTACCCTGCCTGACCAGTCCCCGCCCGGGTCCCGGGACCGGCGGACCCGTGACAGGTCCACCTCCACCTCATGGAGGAAGGCCGGGTTGCGCATCGCAGCCTGAGCGCGGGTCCCGAGGTGGAGGGCCCGGTCAGGACCCCCATCCGTGAACCGGTCAATGCGCCGGTTCGATCCATGCCAGAGGGTAAGTTTCATCCTGATCGTCCATCTTCACTTTTTTCCATCATCACCCAATGGGTTGAAAATCGAAAGTGGAGGCATCTCGACATATGGCTATTTGATGTCTAATGTGAATTCTCACATAGCGACGGAAGCCTATCATGCGCATAGAGGACGTTCTGATCATCGATCTGGAGGCCAGCGGGCTCGGCCCCGGATCCTGGCCGATCGAGGTGGGGCTGGCCTGGGTGGAAGCGGGGGAGGTGCGGAGCTGGTCCTCCCTGATCCGTCCGGAGCCGGACTGGGACGAGGAGGCCTGGGACCCGATGGCGGAGGATATCCACGGGATCAGCCGATCAGAGCTGAAGATCGCCCCCACCGCATGGTCCGTGGCGGCGGAGCTTCTACGCCGCGTCGCGGGGCGGCCCGTCTTCTCCGACGCTCCTGAATTTGACAGCAGATGGGTACGGCGTCTTCTGGATGCACAACCTGTCGATGCCGGGGTCCGGCTCCTGGACGTCGATCAGGCAGTGGGGGCCGTTTGCGGGGAGCGTGGGGCGGACTGGGCCTATGAGCGGCTTGAACGGACGGGGACCCCGCACCGGGCGGGACCGGACGCGGTCCGGATGCTGGAGGCGATCCTTTACGGCGCGCAGCGTGGGTCGGAGCGGTCTGGACCTGATGAGGTGAGCCCGTAGTAGAAATTCAAAAGAAAGAAGGAGGGACGTGAGCCTCTCGACGGGGGGGATTTTGAACCGCTCGCATCGTTGAGGAGCCCCCAGATCAGCGATATCCGAATTCGGGTTTGCACTCCCGTACAGCATATGCGATTATTTGCGAAAAATATTATATCGGAGATCATCGTGAGAGAAAAAACGGACCGCTCAGAAAATTGGGTTCACATCCTTCTCGCCCTGGACCCGGGTCTGGGCCCCGTGCTGTCGCGGGCCGGGATACGCGACGAGGCGAGCTATTTGGACCGGGAAATATCACTCCCCCGCCGGATCCGAACGCAGGTCGCGACCTCCCGTCGGGACCTTTCCGTCCTCGACCGGATCCCGCTGTATGAACTTGCCCGTGTGTCCCCGCCGTGGTTGCGGGATCTATCGCTTGAGAAAATTGGGGTTCCGGCCCTGTTTTGTGCGGAGTTTCAGGGTGTAGGGGTGTGCTCGGTGGCTGATCTTGCCCGCACACCGGACGCGTCCACCAGGTCCTTTGCGGTCTCTGCGGTCCGCCTCGCCCTTTACCGGGCAGGAAATGGCGGCCCACCCCGACCTGAGCGGGCTCAGGAGGTAGCACAGGATAGGGTGAGCGCCCTTGTGCTGGCTGCGCCGGAGAGGGTCCGCCTCATCGCCCTAGATGATCTCCCCGGCATCCCGACCCGGGTCCTGAGCGCAACGGCACGCAGTCAGATCCGAACCGTGGGGGATCTGACCACTTGGTCTGACAAGGATCTCAAGATGCTTCCCTATTTTGGGGAAGGGACCCTTCAGGGGCTGATCGACAGCCTCGAATGTGCGATCGAGGCGATCGGTGTCAGCCTGGAGGCCGATCCGGATAAGGATCGCGAGATGGAGCCATGCATATGAGCGGGTCCGACCAGCTCAACCCGGCCACCCTGTCCGATCTTTTGGCGTCGGACATTGGGCGGGTCATGCATGAGCTCGCCTTATCTTTCCGTCATGCCAAGACAGTGCGGGCGCAGTTTTCGGATCAGGCTCAGCGGGACCAGATGGACCGGATGATGCGGGACGTGGAGGCGCGCGCCGCCCGGGTTGGGGCGCACTATGCGAAAATCTGCATTCATCTTGTTCTTCCACTCGATGGGGTGGCCCTGGCCGACCCCGTCAGATCTGAGGAGCGAACGGTCCCAACCCCTGACCCCTCCGCGCTCGATTATGCATCCCTTGGGCTGTTGTTCGCGGAGGCCCTGAGCCATTACGATCCCTGGATCCACGGCGAGGAGGTGGCCATCTATGAACTCCGGGAGGTCCTCTTCGAACAGACCATCATCCCCTCCCTGGCGCGTCAGCGTGCCTGAACGAAAAGGGGCCCGCCAGCAAGACGGGCCTCCTTGATTGACGGGGGCGGGTTCGGGACGGAAAAACAACCAGCAAAGACCCCCTATGATGGGGCGGGTCCAAAACAAGCATCAAGGAACAACCACACAAGAAGGGGCTTTTCTGCCGGCACAACGGACAAGCTCCCGTATCGCCTCCTGCACGCCCCTACAAATGAGTCCCCCTGACAGGGAACGTTCACTCCGTCCTCCCCACACCCCCGGGCGGTTGACGATCGGGGCCTGTGGCCCTTCCCGCTCACCGCCAAACCGAATTTTAGATCAGCTCGGCCGCCTGAAGCGTGGCGACCGTTGCCGCATCAAGGCTGAACCCGGTCCCCGCGTGCAGCTCCACAAGCTCATCCTTCAGCGCTTGACGCCGTCGGGACAGCCGGCGCAGCTCCGAGCGGAACCCCTCGATCCGGTCATGGCCAAACAGGCCCACATGGACCGTCTCCGGCAGCTCCTGCACCCCGCCGAAGCGCCCCACCGGGGCGCTTTCCCGGGTCCGGAGCCGTTCGGTCCGGGCCTTTAGGATCTCCGGCGCCTCGCGCGGCTCCGTCTGGGCCAGCAGCGTATAAAGCTGTACGTCCTTTTCGAGGCGCGCAAGCTCCGTGAGCCGGTCATCCACCCCGGCCGTCTGTTTAGCGGCCCCGACCCGGGTGCGGATCGCGTAGAGCGCGTCCAGAAGGGCGGTCCGACGATCGAGCGTTACGGCCCAAGCCCCCGCCTCCGCGCTCACCCGGTCCTCCGGCGCCTCCTCAAAGATCGAAACGGTCAGGCTCGCTCCCAGCTTGAGCTGTTTCAGAGCATCGTTGATCGCGAGCTGCAACGCGCCCGCCTTGCGTAGCGAAATGTCCATGAGGTCCCCGTTCGGCAAACTGAATCATAATCAGCGAAGAATTTTCGCAAACTACCATGGGCGGTGGACGGCCCGCAAGGGGGGTCTGACGGCGATTTGACCAGATTGGTCCCTGCACCGTTGCGCCAAGCGATGATGTATCGCATTTTTTAAGCCCCTGTATGTCGATTTTCCAGAGGGGCCTGCGCTCCGCGCTGTCTGGGTCCCACTCCTACTCGATCAGCACGCGTAGCGCCTCCAGGTCCGGGTGGTTCTCGTATCCGGGCCGCCTTATGCGCGAAGGCAAAACAGCCACCTCGCAGGTATCCGCGCAGGATGTGATCCGGTGCATGCGGCCCGCTCACATTTCGGGCGAGGGCTCCTCGTCTCCCTCCCACCGCATCTGCGCAAGCGCGTCCAGATCCACGGTCCGCTCCAGGAGCCAGTCATCCGTAAGGTCCAGCGCGTCAAGCCAGGGGTCCCCCTCCGGCCCGATTAGGAGCCGGCCGGAGGCGCCCGGGGCCTGGTCCCAGTTCGGGATATCACAGCGGATCAGCAGGTCCGTGAGCCGCACGACCCGGGCCGCCGCCTCCAGCTCGACCCCCTCGGGGAGGTGATCCCGCTTTAGCCCCAGGGTGACGTCAAGGCTCGGCTCCGCCCCGGAACCCCCCTCGAAATCGACCTGAATTTCGCGCCCCAGGAGGGCGGAGAAGGTCTTCAGGGCGGCAAGCTCCTCCAACGGCGTCTCCCCCGGGGGCGGGAGCACGATCAGGTCGCGTCGCGCGTCAACCACCCTTTTCAGGGCGTTGAGCTCGTGAACGAACCAGGACGCGTCCTCCGGGGAGGCGGTCATGGACGCGTCACGTTCCAGCCCCATCACCTCCTGAAGGGTTGGTGCATGTTGCAGGGCCCGGTCCACGACCCGAAGGAGGCTGAGCGGGTTCGTTCCGGTCTGGCCGGCCCGCCAGCGGAAGGATTTCGCAACCCCGGACAAGTCATCGGAGGCGCGGAACAGCGCCGTAGCCATCCCCTCCGGGGTGCCGGGGCGGTCCGCCCGTTCCCGGAGCAGGCGGGCCCAAACGGGGGCGTGTGTTTCCATGTCATGAAGCCGTTCCGCCAGTTCAGATGTTTTAATTATAGCGATCTCCTTTTCGTTTTCCCTTTTGTCCCGTTGCCTCTGGTCAGGGCTGCGGGTCCTCATCATCAACCTCGGGCTCTTCCTCGTCCGGGTCGCGCCCGTAGACGATCCGGTAGGCCCGTCCCAGATCCTCCTCCCCCTCCCCCTCACTGATGAGCAATTCGGTCCCGTCTGACACGAGAAAGAGGGAGAACCGGGTGTCCTCCTCGATGGCAGCCCCGCTCAGCTGCAGGTCGGGGCCCACCCCCAGGAGTGCACAGATCAGGGGGACCGGACAGCTGTTCACGCTGTCGAACCGGACCGAGACGGATCCGTCCGCGCCCCCCTCCACGCGCAGCTCCTCCCCGAAGGCGCGCGCGCCCCAATTTAGCATCCGCCAGTCATACCAGCCGAACTCCCCGGTCGCCTCATAAGCGAGGATCGCGCTCCGCCCCGCATCAATGCTCCCGGGGGCCCTCGCCTCCACGGCCGCATGCAGCGCCTCTCCTCGCAGCTCTTGAACCCCCATCTTGCGCAAAAGGCTGTCCGCGGTCTCGCCGAACTCGGGCGGCATCTGGCTCAGGAACGGGTCCCGGTCCTGTTTCAGGCGCAGATGATCAACCCCGTCGCGGGACAGGGCCGCGAGGCCCAGATCCACCATCACCCCGTCCTTGGTGGCGGCGATCACCTCAGGCTCCGGCACCCCGCGCCATGGCTCCGCGCGCACCCAGACCGGCACGCCCGGGTTGGACCGGACCCCCGCCAACAGAGGCCCCGGATCCGCGTCGGTCAGGCGGGAGATCACCCGCCCCAGCGTCTGATCGTCCCCGCTCAGAGTGATCATGTTCGTTACCAGGTTCGCCATGATCAGATTTCCGGCCCGTCGGTTCCGGCAAGGTCCGGGTGCGCCTCAAGGAGCCGCTCCACGGCCGAGTCCACCGCCTCTTTCAGCGCGTCCCCGAGCTCTACCTTTGCGGCGGCGCGGCCAAGGAACGACTGGATAAGGGCGTCCGGCAGAAGGGCCGGATCCACCCCCTCCAGCCGGTGATCCCTGCGGATATCCTCCGCGCAGGCGGCGACGAAAACCGCATAGGCGCCGGGCAGGCGCTCAAGGGCGATCTGGACGTCCCGGATCAGTTCCCCGGGCATGGCGTTCATCTTCATGGCGATCGCGGTGGCGAGATCGGTGCGGTGCAGACCCGGCTCCGCCCCCATCACCTCCGCGCATTCCGGTCCGGTAAACCCCCATGACCCGAAAACGATATGTCGCCGGCAAAACCCGTTGCGGTTGTCGATCAGGGTGAACCCGTCATCCTGGATGGGCAGGTCCTCGTTTGTAAGCATGAGGACCCCCTCCCCGTCCCGGAGCCGCCCCACCTCAGCGGTCCTGTCCGCCCCGTTGAGGCCCTGCTCATGGGAGAGGGCCAGATAGGCGGCGCGCGCCTCCGCCTCCGTGTCGAACAGGTGGAAACGCGGTGTTCCGTGATCTGATAGCTCTTCCCGGAGCCCCTCAAAGGTCTCCCGGGTGATCAAGATGGTGTCCTCATCTGGCATCGGGTCCAGGGTCACGCTTGACGGGACCCCGATCTCGAGATTGACGGGGCGGTAATAGAGGGGGATCAAGAGGCGTGACATGGGTATCCTTTTCTGTGCGGTTTTGTCTTTCAGCATCTGTTATCAGGGGTAGGGGTCGTCCCGGTCCGTACGGAGCTCACGGATCGCGTCGATCCGGGCCTGGATATCCCCCATAGCCCCCTCCGCCGCGAGACCGAGTGCTACCATTCGATGGTCCGCCTCCGCCCAGGCCGCCTCGCGTCGGCCCATCCAGTCCCGGGCCATATCCATCTCCTCCCGGATCGCCTTCTCGAACCCGCGCTCGGAGGTCTCGTACTGAAGCTGGGTGAGCAGGTTGGCGAAGGACTCGTCATGCCAGGAGTGGACACAATGGGCCACCTCATGACAGGCGAGCGCGCCGAGCTGACGCAGATCGTCCCGGCTCTTGAGCTTGAACGCGGTCCGTCCGGCCCCGTCCACCGGGTTCAGCAAAAGCCCGTGGGGGACCTCGCCGACCCGTGCGTGGCAGGCCCGCATCCGCTCGTCGAACACGAACCCGGTGACCCAGCGGTCCTCGCGCTCAAAGGCGTAAGGTTGCGCGCGCACCAGCCCCTCCAGCGCGTGCCGGCACGCCCCGGTCCAGGCCGCGTGCAACAGTTCCGCGTTGCGCCCGTCCCCGCCCGGGGCCGCCCAGGTCTCCGGCAGGAAGCGCCGGACCGCGGCCCGCTGAGCCGGGTTCGGGCTGTCGATATGGACCCCCACATCGGTGCGCGCGCCCGGGATGGCCTCCTTGATCCGGACCAGCTCGGCCAGGACCGGGTCCTCCAGATAAACCGGATCCGGCTCATCAAGGGTGACCGTCATGCCGCGGACCGCCTCCCGGGCACGGTCCTCATTACGACGGCCGAAATCCGAATAAGGATCGCAGGTGGGCTCCGGCAGCGTCCCTTGGGGCGCCGGCGGGGCCAGCCCGCTCCCGCCCCCGCGGGTCGGGATCATGATGGTCCGCTTCTCCTGGGTCCGGGACCGGAGCGCGCTCGTTGATTCGGAGGCGATCTCCGCGTAGAGCTTTTGCAGCTCATGGCGCCATGGGGACCGGATCGAATCCCGGGCGGATGTGAGTATCTCACGGGCCCGTTCCGGGGCCAGCTCGATGATCACCTGGGCGCGTGCGGAGAGGTGGTCATCATGCATGGCCATCCCGTTCACCCGGATGATGGAGGTCTCCCGGAGCCCCTTCTCCCCGTGCGAGACGTAGACCTCCCCCCAGGGGCCGGTCTCATCCGTCAGGGTGCGGATGTGAGACCCGCGTCGGGTCCAGCACTTGAAGCGACCCGCCTCCCCCCCTTCCCCCCAGAACGGGGCGTCCGTCTCCGTAATCAGGGTCCGCCCCTCCGGATTTTCGCGGACGAGATCCGAGGTGATCGCAACCGCCAGACCCGATTGGCGCAACACCCTTGTCAGGGCCAAGGTGAGCCGGCGGGCCTCCTCCGGGTCCGCCGTGATGGAGATAGCACAACCCTTGACGGACGCGTCCGTCTCCCGGATCTCGTAATCTCCCCCCTCCCCGGTTACCACCAGGTTAGAGGTGCGGATCCGGTAGGCCCGCTGACTGAAGCAGGTGAGGATCCGGGCGCGCCCAAACCCCCCGATACCGGAATCACCCAATTTCGTGGAGGCGCCGAGCCGCATATAGACCGTCTCGATCGTCTCGCGGCTCATCCCGCCCCCGTTATCCGCAAGATCGATCAGAAATCCCCCATCCGGGGCAAACCTGGTCCGGACATGGAGACGTGACGCCCCCGCGTCCACAGCGTTTGACAACAGCTCACGCCAGAACGCGGCCGGCCAGTCCGCATAAGCGGAGTTGCGTTCGGACAGGAAGAAATCGCGCGGTACGGTGATGGATGGCATTTTAGGTCTCCTTGATAAATCATAAAAGCCACCTGCGAAAACCTGAAATAAAATCAATATGTTTTGAATCCCAAATTTTCTTTGAACTTCACTTTTGACGCTCTAAAACTGTGACTATGAGAGATTTTAGCGGACATACCCTATACGAGACTGATTTCATCGCGTGGGCGGAGGAGCAGGCGGAGGCTTTACGTATAGCCACGCCGAAGATCTCTAACCTTGGACTAGATCTGCCAAATCTGATTGATGAGTTCGATTCGCTCGCGCGTCAGGAGCTCACCCGCCTCGAAGATGCGGTGCGCGGAGTTCTGTCTCGGCTGATCCGGGCCGCCCTTGACACGGACGCTGATCGAGCACGGATTTCGCTCTTTGAGTTCAACGGGATCTTGCGGGAGGCGTGTCAGCGGGGGTCCCCAACGGGTCTGACCCGCCTTGAAATGGATCGGCTTTGGGCTGAGGCGGAGGCGGCCTTGCCGGATTACATTATCTTGGTTGGCCCTGGCCCCTGTCCGTTTGAGGCCGGTACCCTCCTTTCAAAAGATTTCAGTCTTCGAGGCGCACTCGAGACGATCCGGGACCTGCTCTGATCCCAAATGGGGTTATTCTGGACCCAGGCCGGATCGCGGGACAACGCGCTCCATAAGCAGTATCTCAGAGGTCCTGTCCCCGGTTTCAGCCCGGGTGCGCGAGCTGCGCCACCAGCCCATATCCGGGTGGTGAGCGTCAACCAGACGTTCCTCCAGCCGTATGAGGTCCCCCTCCCGCGCCCGCATCAATGCGCGGCGGACGGTATCATCCGCCGGGATCAGGTTGATGTTCGCCGCGAGCGGGATGGCGTCGCCCGGGTTGAACCGCTCCCCGCCCCGGACCCGCCAGTAAAAGGAACGGCCCCACTGCCAGATCCGCAGCTTGGCGATCTCCTGCGGGGTGGACATCAGCCCCCATCCCAAGGCCAGATCAAGTGGAACCAGCTCTGCTGCCGCGTCCGCGAGGGGCCAACGCTGCTTGTTTTTCGACAAGATCAGGGCTGCCATCCGGAACGCAGCGAACGGGTGCAGCGCGAACCGATCGACCTGGACCGGGGCCTCATCACTCAGGCTGGCCGGATCTGCGGGTCCGGGGCGAGGGGCCGGTCCGGGGTGATCCGGGTCCCGATGACCAGGTCCGTCCGCCCGTTCAGCGCAAGGCCTAACGCCCGCCCCCTGAGCGGGAGGAGCGTCTCCAAGGCCAGCATAATGAGCACAAGAGGCTGCCAGGGGCGAATCGGGATCATGCCGGTTCCAAAAAAATATTACCCATTATATGTAGTCGAAAAACGGTCTACTGGTTGGAAAAAGAAAGAAAATAACGTATGAACACTGACATCATCCCGGACATACACGGCCAGCACGAGATCCTGCTCACCGCTCTCAAAGGACTTGGCTGGCGCAGATCCGGGACCGGGTGGACCCATCCCGAGCCGGACCGGCGTGTCCTGTTTTTAGGCGACCTGATCGACCGGGGCCCGGAAAACGCGGCCGTGATCCGGACCGTCCGGTCCCTGATCGACGAGGATCGGGCCGATCTGATCCTCGGCAACCACGAGCTGAACGCGATGCAGTTTCACACGGCAAATCCGGACACCGGCCGCCCGTTGCGCCGCAATGATCCGAAGAATACCCGCCAGCACCGGACCTTCCTGGATGAGTTCGCCCCCGGCGCGCCCGAGACCCGGGAGGTGATGGCATGGCTCCGCACCATCCCGCTCCTGATCGAGGCGGATCGGTTCCGGGCCGTTCACGCGGCCTGGGCCGAGCCGACCGTGGCCGGGCTTCGGGCCCTGCTCCCCGGTCTGCGGCTGGATGAGGGGGCCCTGATCCGCTCCGCGGACAAGAACGATCCGCTCCACGCGCTGGTCGAGGAGGTGACCAAGGGGCCCGAGACCCGGCTCCCGGACGGGGTCACCTTCTTCGACAAGGACGGGGCGGAGCGGGACGCTGTCCGGCTCTGCTGGTGGCGCGGGGACGCGGCCACCTGGCGGGAGGTGGCCATGTCCATCCCGGACCCGGGGGTGATCCCGGACACGGAACTGCCGGACCATGTCCGCGCGCAGACCTACCCGGAGGGGGCCCTACCGGTCCTGTTCGGACACTACTGGATGACCGGGGAGCCGCGCCTTCAGGCCCCGAACGCGCTCTGCCTGGACTACTCCGCCGGGGTGGGCGGCCCGCTCGTCACCTATGAGATGGGGGATCCGGCCCCCCTGTCGCTTGACCGGGTGAGGATGCACGGGCCCGGGTAGGGGACCGCCCATTACCCCACCCCCTGAACCCCGATACCGTTTCGGTTTTTCGCGGCCGCGTGCGAGCTTGCGCCGACAAAGCCAGGAGGACCTTTTATGACCGAGATGCGTTTTGAGTTCAGCAGCGGGAGCGGGGTTTCCGGAGAGTTCGCTTACGGGCGCGACCCGGACGGGGGCGGCCGGCTCAACGTCCGGTTCAGCTCGCACAAGCTGCGCCAGACGGACGGGTCCCCGAAATCCTTCTCGCTGGACTTCAACAATATCGGAAAAGGGGACCCGCTCGACTTTCTGGAGAGCCTGGATCAGGGATATTTGAACGACAAGCTCCCCGCCCTCTCCGCGCGACGCGATGACCTGTTCCAGACCATCGGGATGGTCCGCCACCTCCTTGACGAGGGAGCGCTGGAGCCGGAGCAGATCGAGGCGGCGGAGCAGGCCATCGACCGGTCAGCTTCCCATTTCTACGGGGATCACCGGTCCGCCTGCGAGGGGCTGATCCACGCGCTGATACACGCGGATCTGCCCGGTTTTCAGGATGACCCGTTTCACCTGATCGGCCATCGTTGCACGCTGGAGAGCCGGATTTTCGAGCGTGTTGTTTGGCCTCATCTTATCGAGGCGATCGAGGATCACATCTGCAGCAGCCCGGAGTTGGATCGCGCGATCGCGGCGATCGTGGCCGGGGAGCCGCTCCCTGCCCCTGACCAGGACGATGACTGGGCGGAGCCGGATCCGGGGCCCTGATCAGGCCTCCGGGCCGAGAAGGTGGGCGACAAGGGCGTCCATATGCTCGAACCGGTGCGACCCGCCTGGGAAGGTCAGGGTCGGGACCTGATCGCAGACCTCGTTCAGGGTTTCGCGCGAGCTGATCACCTCGTCCCCCATGTCGAGGACGACCCGCCCCGGCCCGTCGGTCCGGAAGGTGAGGTCCCGGTAGACGTCAACCACCGCCTCGGTCAGGAGGAACGGCGCCCCGAAGTGGGTCACCCCCTCGCCAAGATAGGCGCGGAGCGACCGGCTCGGCCGGATCGCCGGGTTGATCGCGACGAAGGGGAGGTTCAGCTCGGACCCGACCCAGGCGGCGAAGAACCCGCCGAGGCTGGTGCCCACGATCAGGGGATCTTCCGCCCCCTTCAGGGCGTCCAGATAGGCGTTGAACGCCTCGAAGGGGTCCCGTGCGTGATTGACCGTGACGCCGCGAACCGGGGCGATCCGTTCGAGCGCCTTGATCTTCGGCTTGCCCGGATCGAAGTTCGAGGCGAACCCGTGGCAATAGAGGATGGTCTTGATCTGACTGCACATGCCTCGCAGTATAGCTGCATGCCGCCTCCGGTTCAACGTCCCTTCAGGTAGTCTTGTGCCTGCGCCCGGGCGATTACGTCGATATCGCCACGACTGATGCCGATGTCGGACAGCTCGCGGTTGCTCAGGGTGCTCAACGCGTTGATCGTGCCGCGCTCAATACGTGCAGCGACAATACGGTCGAGGAGGCGGGAGAAGACGTTGCGCTTGCGGGACGAGTGAGGGGCGGACAGGTTAACGGTGGCATCAGCCATTTTGGGAATCCTTTAGGATGGCAGGGGTTTTGCAGGCATTTGCTGCGGTGCGGCATATCTACGCCGGAATTGCGAAAACGCAACCTGCGCCGGCCGAATTCTGCATGCGTCTCTTGCATACCGGCCCGCCGAAATCGTGTGGACTGACCAGGCACGACCTCGACGCGGACCCGGAACCCTGATCCGCACTCGACATGCCTGTCTATTTATGCGAAAAACATTAAGAATCGGATTATGGAGATATGGGATGAACATCGAGGCGGCCGCGCTTAAGACCCTGAAACTCGCTCATACGCATGCGGCGCAGGGCCGGGTCCGGGAGATCCCCGGACTGTCCCTTTCCCATGTGGAGGACATGTGGGCCCGCTGGCCGGTCGACGGCTCTCCGACCAAGCGGTGTCGCTGGCTCGGCTGGATGCAGGCGGCGGTGGTCGCCATGACGGAGGGGCGGGCGAGCCTGGAGGAGATGAAGGCGATCAACCTGGCCTGCGCGCAGGACCCTGCGCCTGACCTGACGAGCCCGGAGGCGCGGGAGGGGGCTATCCTCGCCTGGGGTGCGGTCCTCGCCCTGATCGATGCCGGCGCCTCCCTGGACGGGATTGGCCTGATAGCGCGGGAGAACATGGTTGCGCTTCGGGGCGAGTCCGTCTGATGTGGCGGGCGCATTGGTGTCTTGGCCGTCTCGTTGGCTGGTCCCTCATCCTCTTCTTCCTAAGAGAGCCGATCCTCTCCGCGCTGCCCGAAAGGGTCGCCGCTCTCGCGCCGGCGGACCTGGGAACCTGGCTCCTGGGGGTCGTGGCGGCCTGCGTGCTGGCGCGCTGGTCGATATGGGCCTACGAGGTCCGAAAGGACCCGCATGAGAAGGTCACGATCCGGCTGGACCCGCCCTATTATCGGGTCACGGTCCGGGTACATCCGCCCTCGCGCTGATTGGATTAGGCGAGGCGACGCGCTTTATCCGCCTCGAACCCATGCGCGATAATCCGCGCGGTGAGGATCCATTGATCCTTCGAAGTGGCCCGGGTTCGGGTGCAGATGCAAACGAACTCTCCTAAGGCGAACGCGCTCATCCGGCACCGGAGCGCCTCATCCTCCCCTCTGAGATCCCTGATGAGAACGATTAGACAGCACAGCGCCCATTTCAGGCGGCCTGCGCCGCCTGCTCTGTCTTGATCGTCTCCGGGTCAGAAGCTAGAGTGCGAATAAAGGAGAATACACATGATGGAACACATGACTGCGTCCGACTGGACCGGGTCCCCAATCCTCGGACCCCTCCCTAAACGCAAATCGATCGAGGAGGAGATCGCCTGGGCGATGCACCTGACCCAGGATGAGACGGAGCAGGAGATGCGTCGGCGTTGGCTGGAGTTTCATCTCGATGTCCAGGGCGGGCGCTGCGCTTACTGCGGGACCGGGATCCAGATATTCCGCAAGGACAGGAATGCGGACCTTCGGGCCACGGTGGACCACATCATCCCCCTCTCAAAAG
>Ga0105050_10007282_pt1 | contig 13296 bp, 9 predicted proteins | sample FRY01_FD_78088 | JGI IMG/M metagenome (GOLD analysis project Ga0105050, IMG submission 78088) | Freshwater microbial communities from Lake Fryxell liftoff mats and glacier meltwater in Antarctica - FRY-01 | ecosystem: Environmental > Aquatic > Freshwater > Ice > Glacier meltwater ... | reverse complement strand
GCCGCAACCACTGATCACCAATGAAAAGAGCAATACCGCGTTGCGCTGGTGTGCCAGGGCCCGGGAAACTTTTTTCAGACGGACGCTCACGGGCTGCCCGTTCCGAGTAAACGCTCCGGCGAGACTCACGGCTTTCTGAGTTGTCTTGATGAACACTCGGCCAAGGCCAGAGATACCTATCGTTGCTTGGTTCATACGCTGTGCTCCTGATTCGTGGTTGTGATCGTGGTTTCGTGCTCCTGCTCATTCCTGCTCAAGGGTGAAGCTTCTGGTGGTACTTCTGGGGGTATCGATCCAAAAAACGTGCCTGCAAGCCACTGTTTACGGTTCATTGGGGAGGACAGGTCTTCCTTCAACGTTTGTGTCACTGGCCACACCGAAGTCGATACCGCCGTCGGGATCAACACCGCCGTGCGGCGCAGCGGCTGCAGCGGGATATCGCCCAGACCGGCCAGCCGACCAATCATTGATGCCCACGCACCCGCAGCATTGATGACTACCCCTGCAGTACAGTGGATATCGGTCTCGACGTGCCAGCGACCGCGGACCTGCTTCAACGCACGAACACCGGCGTTGCAACGGATCTCGCCACCAGATTTCAACAGTGCCCGGCGATAACCCATCAGCAGGGCGTGCACATCGATCGAGTACCAATCCGGATCAAAGCAGGCAGCAACCATACGGTCCGGGCGCAGAACCGGCACCATGACCAGAGCTTGCGCCACGTCGATTTCACAAAGCTGCGGACACAAGGGCTGCCAGCGCTGCAGAAATTGCGCCATGCGCAGCTCATCACCTGGCTCCGCAATCGTCAGCCCACCACGAGCCTTCAGCAGTGGCACATCCGTGAAATCGGCAGCGGGAGAAAAAAAGAATTCGCGACCAGCGGTGGTGAGCGCGCTGACGACCGGGTTTTCGTAACCCTCGATATAGAGCGCTGCGGAGCGACCACTGCTGTGATAAGCAGGCTGGGATTCACGTTCCAGTAACAGGACCCGCTTGTGGCTGGACAAAAAGCAGGCTGCCGCCAGTCCGGCAACACCACCACCGATGACAATCACATCGTAGTCAGTCTGCTGCGCGCACACCTAGCGCCTCCTGCGTAAACGCACGCCCGCCCTTGATCGTCAGCATGATGTCATCCAGCGCTGCGATATCTGCCAGCGGATCCCCATCGATGACCACCAGATCCGCGACCTTGCCAGGTTCGATGCTACCAAGATCATTCTCGACATGAGTCGCTACTGCCGATTGCCAGGTCGCTGCGTGCAGAATTTGCGCAGGTGTCAGCCCGGCGCGCGCATACAGCCTCAGCTCAGCGTGCAATCCTGCCGCATAGGGAACAAACGGAGCGTCCGTACCAGTCACCACCAACGCACCCCGCCCCACCAGTTGCTTCAGCAACGCTCCATTGCCAACTGAATTCGCCCGTGCTCCATTCAGGTTGGGCGCGAGCCGGGCCCGATAGGCGGCCGAAACTCCATCGCCGTAAAAACTGATGAACTGTGGCGTGGCCAACAGATCCGCATCTTCCGCTACAATCACTGCAAAACCAGGCAGTACCATCGTTGGCGTAATCCCCATACCGCTCGCGACCAGCAGTTCAACGACGTCCTGGTAGCTGCGGCCAAGCGCACTCACTTTCGGGGCGTATCCGCGTCTGCTGGTTCCACCGATGTGTTCGACATGATCTGCGCCATAAGCGACTGCTGGATAAAGTTCATGAGATGACACCGGGATACCGAGTTCAGCATGGGCGAATGTTATGACCCGCTTCTGCCAGTGATCCGGCAGGCGGACGTAAGTCTTGATGAAGTCATACTCCAGTTCGCGCGCACGTTGCAGCGCCCGTTCCAGATGCGCATCACCCGTGATTCCCTCAGCCATCGCGTAGAAGACACGATTGCCATCGGTCAGATAGCCGGTGACATGGGTGCGAGGTCCGGCCCGCATCCCGCTATCCCAGGCTTCCTGGCGTTCCTTCGCGATCCAGGGGTTTGATCCAGGATCGCGCACGGAGGTGATTCCCCATGCCAGCCAGGCACTGCCTTGTCGACCACTGGTGTTTCCCATATGGGCGTGCATCTCGAAGAGTCCTGGAATCACCGCATGTGTCAGGGCATCGACCACACGCTCACTGCGATTGATCTCTATGGGCTCGATGGACTCGATGCGATGCCCGGCAATCACAATATCGACATTTTCGCGGTAACTCGAAAGACGGCCGTCATATACCCGTCCCGCTCTCAGTACCCATCGTTCGGTGGCTTGTTCCGGTCGATAAAGCATCGGGGGTGTAACATCGGTCACCGCACCACTCTCTACTTCCATCAATTTCAGTTTGCTGCCCGCAGAGAAGACGACAAGGCGGCCATTCGCGCTGAACGCTGGCTGATCGGTCAGCTCGCTGGTGACCTGTACTGGCTTCTCCGCCGGCTGGCCAGCTGCATCCAGATCAAGCCGCCATAACAAGCCATCCTGAACATAACTCACCGAACGACCATCGGCGGCCAGCGATGCATCCAGCAGACTGCGATGCGCAACCGGTACCAGCGATCGTTCGCTGCCATCTATGCTGTCGAGCATGACAAGTTCATACACACCTTCACGATAACGACTGGAGTAAGGATGCAGCCTCGTGGTCAGCACCGTTCGATCTTCAGGCGACCAGCTCACCAGCTGGGGGGGCATGGGTTTACCGACCTCGACACTCGACCCCCTCTCCAGATCAACGAGAATCAATTGCCCCGCCAGTGGATTGCCGGGCACATCGCGGAATACCGCGACCCGCTTCCCGTCATGCGAGATGACCGGGAAGGCCAGCGTGCTGGCTCCGGGGACATCAACCACCATCTGCTCTCCATCACTCAACCGGTGCCTGACCAGCGATTGACCGCCTTGCCGGTCAGTCACATAAAGCAGGGACTGCCCGTCAGGCAGGAAAACCGGTGTCTGCTCGGCAGCTTCATCGTCCGTCAACTGCTTCAGTACCGCGTCAGCGGGCCGCCACAACCAGACATCCCCAAGCGCGGTAAACGCAATTTGCCTGCCATCATTGGCAACTGCCGGCGTAACCAGACCGAGGGCTGGCCGCTCGGCGATTGAATCATGATCCCGACGGCGCTTGTGGTAGGGCGGGCGATTCAGCGGCACCGATGCTGCAAACCCGATACGCTCAGTCTCGCCACTGGCAATCTGTAAACGCGTCATTCCGCCGTCCACGGCAAAGATCAACTGGCTATCGTCCAGCCAGGCGGCTCGAAATGGAAACACGTCCGCACCTGGCGCAGACAGGGAAGACACGTCACCCCCGCTGATGCTCACACGTCGTAACGTTGTCAAGGGCGAGCCATCCGGGTCGCGTGACTGCACCTGATAACTGATCGAGTTTCCATCCGGCGACCAGGCCACACCTGCCACAGATCCTGTCTCGGTTTGTAAGGCGCTGCTGCGACCTGTCGCCATATCGAGGATCCTGACCTCGGCCGCAGGCCCATCCACGACAAAGGCGAGCGAACCGCCGTCCTTTGACCAGGCCGGCGAGTGTGCATTGGCGGTCTCGTGGGTCACCTGGCGGAGGGCGCCATCGGCGCGCTGCCACAACCAGATGTTGTAACCACCACCACGGTCCGAGGCGAAGACCACATCATCATTCGGACCCACGTCCGGCTCGCGATCATCCCAGGGGTCACTGGTAAGTGCTTTCGGTTCAGCGCCGCTCAGGTTGAGTTCGTAGAGATCCCAGTTGCCTTCAGCGTAGCCCTGAAACACCACGTACTGGCCGCGGTTTCCCAGCACCGGTTCCCTGGCGTCCATGCCCGGACCCAGCAGCAACGAGGTATCGCCACCAGCCAGCGTCGTGCGAAACAGCAGTCCCTGCAGCGCCAGCACGAGCGTGTTCGACGCCTTGTCAACCGCCAGCGAGAGGTTGGTGCCTTCATGCAGGACTACCAGCTGCGGCAACACGGCGGCCGCTGGTGGGGCTGCAGCGCTGGCAGACTCTTCAGTACGCTCGCTGCACGCCACCAGCGTGGTCATGAGGAGAACCGTTAGCGCAGCCCGTTTCATGCCAATTCACTCCCGCCGGACAACTTGTAGGTCACAGTGGCTATGGCCACTTCATTGCCGTCCAGGTCCCGGACCGTCACCTCTCCTGTGCACAGGCTGCCACCCCGCCGACGCACGCGTGCTTCAGCCAGCAGATCTGCCGCCACCACCAATCGCAGGAAATGAATGTCGAACCCGACTGTAGCGCCCCGCGCCTGCATCGAGAGATCGGGCTTGCTCCAGAACACTGCGGTTGCGGCAATGTCGACGAGCCCGCTGATGGCGCCACCATGCACACGTCCGATCCCAAGCGCCGGTCGATACGGCAATCGAACCACAACCCGATCTTCGCTGACACTTTCGAGCCGCGTACCGAGGGTCCGTGCAAAGGCATCGTCCTCGGCAATAACGCGGGCTCGCGCCGTCACTTTGGTCGTTCCGGTGCGTGGTGAGCCGGGATGGCCGTCTGCGCATTGGCGCCTTCACGAAACGCCCGCAGCGCCCGCTCGTTTTCCATGATCTTGTTGAGAACCGCCTGGCCCGCCCGCTCAAAACTGTCGCGGTGTTCAATGACATGTTGCTGCGAAGATCGATAGGCCGCCAGATAGCCATTGATCTCGGGAACGACATGCCGCGCCACCAGATCCCAGCTGCGGCGGGTCGCCTCCGGATTCGCCCAGTCGTGAACAAAACCGATCACGGTGCCAAACCCGCCCGTCACCTCCAGCAACGCCTTGATGTTGGCAACAAGATCATCGGGGGTACCGATGATGGCCGCCGACCCTTCCACCCGGGCGGTCTGCAACACGGCATCGTCAGGTGTGCGGAACGCTTCAGCACCGGGCCGCATCAGCGTGCCCACCGTATATTCATTGTGCCAGCGGAAAAGACCCTGTTTGGCCTCTCGTGCAGCTTCTTCGCGAGTTTCAGCGATATGCCACGACAACAATACCCGCCAGTTGCGACGATCCATGGTCTTGCCATGTTTGGCTGCAGACTCTTCGGCGAAGCTCCATTGAGTTGGCAGTGCCTGCAGTCCCGCCGTGGACATTGAACCGATCGAAAGAATGCCGATCCCGTGTTTGCCTGCCATGGTCATGCCTGACGGGCTTACCATCGATGCCACGGTGCAGGGCAATTCCTCCTGCAACGGCAGCAATTGCAGTGCGGCATCACGAAGTGTGAACCACTCGCATTCATAGCTGAATCGAGGCTCTCCAGCCAGCAATCGCCTGATGACGCCCAACGCTTCATCCTGGCGATCACGCTGGACCAGAGGGTCGATGCCCAGCGTGTATGCATCAGAAGGCAGAGCCCCCGGGCCACTGCCAAAGATCGCCCGGCCACCGGACATGTGATCGAGTTGTACCATCCGTTGCGCAACGTTGAACGGATGGTGGTAAGGCAACGAGATGACGCCAGTACCCAGGCGGATCCGGTGCGAGCGCTCTGCGGCAGCCGCCAGAAACATCTCCGGTGAAGCAATGATCTCCCAACCGGTGGAGTGGTGTTCGCCGCACCAGAACTCGTCATACCCCAGCTTGTCGAGATGCTCGACCAGATCAAGATCCCGTCGAAACTGCAGCATCGGGTGTTCCCCGATTGGGTGATGTGGAGCGAGAAACGCGCCAAAATTTACACGTGACATGCGAGCTCTCCCAAGCCGTGACACAATTCGCTCTGCATGGAAACACCCGGCGTGCGCCGGTGCAACCTTTCGCGATCTGCGCACGCAAACCTCAATACTCAACGACCACAGCTCACCCGTTCATGAAACAGAAATCGCTACTGGGTGCCGTCGCACTACTGGCGGCACTGCTGCTCTCCCAATGGCGGGATGGCGGCAGGTCAGGGCCGACGGGTGAATCCGCGCAAGACCCGGTAGTGCTGACTGCCGCTCTGACTTCCGAACGGAGCGGCGAGGTCGTGACAGTCGAGGCCGAGATCGTCAAATTGCTGCGAGACGACAACGATGGCAGCAGGCACCAGCGATTTCTTGTCCGGACCGGGTCCGGGCAGCGGGTTCTGATCGCCCACAACATTGACCTGGCAGAGCGACTGGACGGCATCACGGCCGGTGATCCCATCCGGATTCGCGGCCAGTTCGAGTGGAATGAAAAAGGGGGCGTACTGCACTGGACACATCACGATCCGCGCGGTGTTCACGAAGGTGGCTGGATCGAGCATCAGGGTCGGCAATATCAATAGCGTTGCCCATAATAGCGTTGCCCATAACAGCGTTGCCCATAACAGCGTTGCCAATAGCGCTGCCGGCAACGTCGCTACTGCATTGTGGTCAGCACAGTGGTTTGAGTGGCGTGGCCTGACGATTGGGCGGACAATCCACACGTTCGGGCATCCGGGGGAGATCAACGATGCGTACTCTTGTCGTCGCAGTCATTGCGGTATTTCTGGTCGCCGCCTGCGGCAACAGAACTGCGGTCGAAGAATCGGTCGAGACCACTGCGCAAGCATCAGTCGAGACCACCACACCACCAGTCATCGAGCGCAATCCGGAGCGCAACGCATACTTCGGAGATTTGCACGTCCACACGATGTACTCGTTTGACGCCTACCTCTTCGGCACCCGTACAGGCCCGGATGATGCCTATGCCTATGCCAGAGGTGAGCCGATCAGCCATGCCTCGGGGTTCGAGATGCAAATCGCAAAACCCCTGGACTTCCAGGCGGTCACTGACCACGGCACGTACCTGGGTATGGTGCCAGCGATGTTCGATCCAGCCATGAAGGTCTACGCCCATCCCGTTGCAACCCGCCTGCGCGCAGCCCTCAAGGCAAGAGATCGCACGGCTTTCCAGAAAATGCTGCCCTACATCGGTGGCCAGGTGGAAAACGATGATCTGCTCGACAGGAACATCGTGCGTGACACCTGGCATGACATCGCCGCATCGGCCGAACGGAACAATGCTCCTGGCAAATTCACCACCTTCATCGGTTACGAATACACCGCATCCGGCCCGGAATTCGAAAATTTGCACCGCAACGTGATTTTCCAGGGTTCGTCGCATCCGGATATGCCATTCACACGCCTGGACAACAACAATCCCGAGAACCTGTGGGACTGGATGGACGATCTGCGTAGTCAGAACATCGAAGCACTGGCCATTCCTCACAATTCAAACGGCAGCAATGGCTGGATGTTCCAGGACACCAACATGGCAGGTGAGCCCATCGATGCCGCCTATGCAGACCAGCGCATGCGTAACGAACCGCTGGTTGAAGTGACACAGGTCAAAGGGACATCAGATACCCACCCGCTGCTGTCTCCCAATGATGAATGGGCCGACTTCGAAATCATGCCGGTTCGAGTCGCCAGCAATCTGCCAAGCCAGCCCGGCGGCAGTTATGTCCGTGATGCGTACTTGCGTGGGCTTGTCATGGAAGAAACCCTGGGATTCAACCCCTATCGTTTTGGTCTGATCGGATCAAGCGATACTCACAATTCCGCCGGTTCGTTTGATGAACACGCGTACTGGAGCAAAACAGGAAACCTCGACATTGCACCCAGGCAGAGAGGCTCGGTACCCCTCGACAAGCCCGGTCCCGATGGCAAACCGTATTCATCGGCAGCGGCGCAATACTGGGGCGCGTCAGGTCTGGCCGGTATCTGGGCGGAAGCCAATACCCGCGATGACCTCTATGCCGGGTTACGCCGGAAGGAAACCTTCGGAACGAGTGGCACCCATATCCAGGTCCGTTTTTTTGCCGGCCATGCTTTGCCCGATGACATTGGCACACGTACCGATGCCATCACCCAAGCCTACCAACATGGTGTCCCCATGGGTTCTGATCTCCTCGCAGTCAAAGACGCCACGGACAAACACCGTGCGCCTTCGTTTCTCGCCTGGGCAAGTCGGGACGCCAATAGCCGTCCGCTACAGAGAATCCAGATCATCAAGGGCTGGGTTGCAGGCGGATCGCCAGAGGAGAAGGTGTTCGACGTGGCCTGCGCAGGTGGCGCTGCCGTTGATCCAACGACGCAGCGTTGCCCCGACAACGGCGCTACGGTTGATCTGACAACCTGCGCCACCAATGATGAAACCGGCTCTGCCGAACTGAAGGCGCGCTGGACTGATCCTGAATTCAACGCAGACGAGCGTGCCTTCTACTACGTTCGTGTGCTCGAAAATCCCTCCTGTCGATGGTCTACATGGGATGCCATTCGAGCCGGTGTACTGCCTCGGCCGGACATGCATGCAACGATTCAGGATCGTGCGTGGTCCTCACCGATCCGGTACGTGCCCGTGAAGAAGGTCTGACCGGACCGGCCCCAATCTCCTTAAGCCTACGGGTCCATTCACGATCTCGTCACGGGCGTACGCTTGAATCAGGAGACATTCCCACCGTTTCGGACCGGCAACCATGATCACGCGTCGACGCACGCTGCAGTCCGTACTGGCGGCGCTGCCAGTATTCACGCTGGCAGGCGCTCCTGCCGCGGACGAAGCAGCGGATAAAGGCGTGTTCCAGCACGGTGTCGCCAGTGGTGATCCCGGCACCGACAGTGTTGTCCTATGGACACGAATAACCACGGACTCGCCGCCGGCAAGTGTTGCCTGGGAAGTTTCAGCGACCAGCAACTTCCGCCGCATATTGACCGGCGGCTCGATCAGCACGTCGGCAGACCGTGACTATACGGTCAAGACCATCGCAACGGGGCTACCGTCCGGAACGCCGCTCTACTACCGATTCCGCTACGAAGGCATCTACTCCCAGATGGGCAGGACAAGAACCCTCCCTGTGGGTTCAGTCGACCGGCTCGGGTTGGCACTCGTCTCCTGCTCCAACTACAGCTTTGGTTACTTCAATGCATACGATGCGATTGCTCGCGACCGGGCAATCGACTTTGTCCTCCACACCGGTGATTACCTGTATGAGCACGGGGCAGACGAGTGGGGAAACGAGCCGGCCAAAAGACTGCAACGACAGCACAGGCCAGCGCACGAGATTCTGACCCTGGCTGACTATCGCCTGCGACATGCACAGTACAAGAGCGACTTCGGCGCACAGATCCTGCACGCAGCGCATCCTTTCATTGCCTGCTGGGATGATCACGAGAGTGCCAATAATCCATGGACGGCAGGTGCTCAGAACCATCAGCCGGTAACCGAAGGCGATTGGCCGACACGACGTGACGCTGCTATCCGGGCCTACTACGAATGGATGCCGATTCGCGATCCCGCACCCGGCTCCGACCCGAAGGAGTTCTGGCGGGTCTATCGATTTGGCAATCTGGCTACTCTGGTGACGCTGGAAACACGACATACCGCGCGCAGCAAGCAGGTCGAGTACTCCGACTACAAGTCGATCATCAAGGATGCCGAATCCCGTGATCGATTCATGACTCAGGTAATCGGTGCGCCGAGACGAACAATGCTGTCCACCTCAATGGAACAGGTCGTTCAGGAAGCGCTCACCCGCTCCATCACCTCAGGCGAACCCTGGCGTTTGATTGGCAATGCCATACCCATGGCACGCATGCTGGTTCCGGATCTGGAAGCAGCAGGTGCATTGCCAGCATCGGCGACCTTCGACGCAGCGCAGGAACTGCGCTGGAAAGGTCGCTGGCAACTCCCTTTCTACACCGACACCTGGGATGGTTATCCCTGGGCACGGCAACGTTTCTATCAGCAATGTCGGGAGGCCGGCGTGGAAGATCTGCTGGTGCTGACCGGTGACAGCCACAGCTTCTGGGCCAATCGTCTGGCTTGCGATGAAGGTCGACCGATGGGCATCGAAATCGGTACTGCCGGTGTCACCTCACCGGGAGACTTCATCGACAGCGGATTCGACCCGTCCACTGCCGCCCGACTGGACCAGACCTTTGCGGATCTGCTTGCTGAAGTCACCTGGACTGACAATCTGCATCAGGGGTACATGCGAGTGGTGCTGCAGTCCCATCAGGCTACAGCAGATTTCATGGCCGTGAGTACGATCGAACGGCCGGAGTACAGGATGACTGTGCTGAAGACGCTCAGGATCGGACGACGTGGCAGGTCAATTGACTACCTTGCGTGATTCAACCGGTGTCCGGCTGGCAGCATCGCTGGAATTCGTCATGCCAGTTTCTGCCACCACGTCCCGGTTCGGAGTCAAACGCAGGTGCGCACCCAGAAATTCCCCCATGGCCGCATAAAACGCACGTCGTTGTGCGCCACCACTCAGGAAGTGATCACCACCAGGTTGCTCGATGTACTCAAAGGATTTGTCGACCAACTTCAACTGGGCAGCCATCTCGCGCGAATGTTCGACATCAACGACCGTATCCCTGTCACCATGCACCAGCAGGATCGGAATCGAAAACGCCGCCGCGTGATGGTAGGGAGAATTGGCACGCAGTTCATCGCCGCTCTGAATACGATCCCGGTTCCTGTTGACCAGATCGAAGTCCTGTATACGCCTGACCAGGCGATCAAGATCGGAAATGCCTGCCAGACTGACAGCGCAACGCACACGATCAGGATACTTGTATGCTGATACCAGTGCGGTGAAGCCACCATAACTTGCCCCGACAACACATACCCGGTCGGGATCCGCCATGCCTTCCCTGACCATCCAGTCAATGCCATCGACCAGATCTTCCTGCATGCGTTTGCCCCATTGTCGATAACCCGCCTGCATGAAGAGCTCTCCATACCCCACCGAACCCCTGAAGTTAGGCTTGAGTACCGCGATGCCAAGGCCATTGAGGTACTGCACCCATGGATCAAATCGGGCTGAATCACGATCATAGGGTCCACCATGTGGCAGTACCACAGTGGGTAATTTCTGCCCCGGTAGATGCTTCGGGACGGCGAGATAACCGGGGATTTTCGATCCATCGCGACTGGAGTACTCGATGGGAGCGATATCCACGACCGCCTCATCCTGCAGATCGGGATAGTCACGACCAATCTCGATCAATTTGCCGGCTGCCCGATCGACCAGGAAATAGCCCGGCGAGATACCACCATACGCGTGGAACAGAAAGAGCTTGTAGTCATCATCGACACTGATCAGTTGATGATGCTTGCCAGGTACATGACGCTCGAGAGCCTGAAACAGCGTGGCCAGTTCCTGATCAAACCAGACCGTATGGGGATGGTGTCGCATATATCGAACACCTACGGGTTTACCGGTTTCCGGGTGCTGGACGAGACTGCCGAAGACATCAAATTCCGGATCGGTGTGGATCGCGCCCAGTACTTCGCCATCGCTGTACCGCACACGATAGATGCCGTGCCGGTCACTGCCATTGGTCATGTTCATGTATATCTGCTGACCATCTAGGCTGAAACCCAGCGGAACCGGGGGAACTTCGCTGCCAAACGCAGCATTTGCATACGCCACCGGCATGGCTCTCATCCCGAATACAACCGGAGTGGATTCGTCTCGGAAGCCGACACCCAGACGTACATTGCCCTTGAAGTCGGCATACCACTGGCGGATCTGCGATCGAGATCTGCGCACCCTGACCAACGAATTATCATCAATATTGAGCCGGTATACGGACGGACGATTGGGGTTTTGACGATTGAGCTGAACCAGAATGTGCGCCGGGTCCTCCGGCAGCCAGGAAATCACCCGGTCCTGGATCTGTGGACTGAACGATGGCGGCCGGCCGACCATATTGCGGGGTTTGGGGATCAGAGCCAGCAGATCACTGCCGTCCAGGTCTACTGCCAGCAGCCGGGTGGCCGTGACAATACCGACCCGAACCACCGGGCTGTAGGTTCTCACGGAGCAGACAATGCGGCCGTTGTTTGCCCAGCGACACCAATTGAACAGCCCCTGTTCAGGGGTTGCCGCCAGAATCACCCGACGCGTGCCAGTGCCAACGTGTTCAACCGCAAGGTCATACGCCTCGCCATTGCTTTGCAATAACAGCAGGTGCCGGCCATCCGGCGAAAGACTCGCGTCATCGAGCGTCGGCAATTCGCCAAGGCCCGTGGCGAGCACCCACTGCGCCCAGAAGCAGAGACTGAGGAGCATCGAATTTCGCCACATGTCCGGACCTCGCTGAACTGGCAGCACTCATCCAACCCCCATTTGGCGTCCATGTAAACGACGCACAGCGTCCATGTACTCGACGCAGAGCCTCCATGGTGTCGACAACTCGACAAGCCAGCCTCGGCTAGGCTTAATGAAGATTCCATTTGAGGCAGGGAACCACTCGAACGCCATGGCCGACGCCACTCATCATCGCCTGATCGTACTGGGCTCAGGCCCCGCTGGATATACCGCTGCGTTGTACGCCGCCCGTGCCAACCTTCGTCCGTTGCTCATTACCGGCATCGAAGTGGGTGGTCAGCTCACTACCACCACTGAGGTGGAGAACTGGCCGGGTGGGCACGCCCACCTGCAAGGGCCGGAATTGATGCAACAAATGGCAGATCATGTTGCCCGTTTTGATGCGATCACGCTGAACGATCACATTCACACGGCCAGACTCTCGAAAGCTCCAGGCAAGACGCCCCATCAGCTCGATGGAGATCAGGGCATCTACACGTGTGAGGCGCTCATCATCGCGACCGGGGCGTCGGCACGTTATCTGGGACTCCCCTCGGAAGAAGCCTTCAAGGGGAAAGGTGTCAGCGCCTGTGCGACCTGTGATGGATTTTTCTACCGCAAGCAGGAAGTGGCAGTCATCGGTGGCGGGAATACCGCAGTGGAAGAGGCATTGTATCTGTCGAACATCGCCAGCAAGGTCTATCTGGTACATCGCCGGGATTCATTGCGATCTGAGAAGATCCTGCAGGATCGCCTCATGGCGAGGGACAACGTGGAGTTCGTCTGGAATCACCAACTGGACGAAGTGCTGGGCACCAACATGGGTGTGAACGGCATGCGCGTAAAAGCGAACTCGGGAGAGACTCGCGAGATCCCGCTGAGTGGTGTATTCATCGCCATCGGCCATACACCCAATACAGGCATCTTCGTGGACCAACTGGACATGGCTAATGGTTACCTGAAGGTGCGCAGCGGTAGCGAAGGGAATGCGACCGCAACCAATCTGCCGGGAGTTTTTGCAGCCGGTGACGTTGCCGATCACGTCTATCGGCAGGCTGTCACGTCAGCAGGATTTGGCTGCATGGCGGCGCTGGATGCAGAAAAGTACCTCGATGCGCTCTAGGAGTCTGTCGGACTTGAGCGATCGTAGCGAGCCGAGTGGGAGAGCGAGGACAGTTTTTCACGATTTCGAGGCGCATGGTGGAACCATGCAACGAGAAATCGGGGAAAAATGGACCG
>Ga0105050_10007275_pt1 | contig 13304 bp, 12 predicted proteins | sample FRY01_FD_78088 | JGI IMG/M metagenome (GOLD analysis project Ga0105050, IMG submission 78088) | Freshwater microbial communities from Lake Fryxell liftoff mats and glacier meltwater in Antarctica - FRY-01 | ecosystem: Environmental > Aquatic > Freshwater > Ice > Glacier meltwater ... | reverse complement strand
CGGTATCCAGCGCCACGCGCCTGCCCACCGACGAAAACCCGTGCATCATCATCAAGGCACTGGTTTTAGAAGGGGAGCAACAGCAGCACTTTCAGTGGGCACTCGATGCCGCAGATAGCCCCGGTGATCCGGCACTCGGCCGCTGCGTCGGTGCACGCGGCATTGCCATCATCGCGCAGCGCATCGGCGACGCGATCATCCAACGCGGCTACATCACGACCCGGGTACTGTTTACACCGCAATCGATCAACACGGGCACATTGACCATGACCGTCATCCCCGGACGCATCCGACACATTCGCGTCTCAGGCAATAGTGATTCCCGCACCAACTACTGGAACGCCATGCCGGCAAGACCTGGCGACATACTCAACCTGCGCGACCTCGAGCAGGCACTCGAAAACTTCAAACGCGTACCCAGCGCCGAAGCGGATCTGACCATTACCCCAACCGACCCGGCCATCGCGCAACCGGGTGACAGCGACATCGTCATTCAGTGGAAACAAAGGATGCCGTTTCGACTCAGTCTGTCTCTGGACGATGCTGGTCGCCGCGCCACAGGAAAATATCAGACCGCCACCACCCTCTCCTACGACAACTGGTGGACGCTCAACGACCTCTTTTACCTCAGCGTCTTGCAAGACGCAGGCGGTGGCGACCCCGGCAAACGCGGCACCCGTGGCCACGTTCTCTACTACGCCATCCCCTGGCAGAGCTGGCTCATCGACGCCACAAGCAGCGCCAACGACTACCACCAGACCTTCGCCGTGTTCGGCCAAAAAGATCTAACCTACAGTGGCAACAGCGCGCAACATGACGTGCGCGCCACCAAGCTGCTCTACCGCGACAGCGTGCGCAAAATCAGCCTGTCCCTGCGCGGCTGGCATCGTGCATCACGCAATTTTGTCGAAGGCACCGAAGTACGCAACCAGCATCGCAGCACCGGCGGTTGGGATCTCTCGATCACGCACCGCGAAATGATGGCCAAGGCCTCACTCGACACCAACCTCACCTACCGTCGTGGTAACGGCGCGTTCAATGCACGACGCGCTATTGAAGAAAAATACGGCGAAGGCACCTCGCGCATGAAAATCCTCACCGCCGACCTCTTGCTTACCCTGCCCTTCAGCATCGCCAACCAGCGGCTGCGCTACAGCGCAGCCTGGCGCGCCCAATGGAACTACACAACCCTGACACCGAGTGATCGATTCGCCATTGGCAGCCGCCACTCTGTACGCGGGTTTGACGGCGAGCTGCTATTGACTGGCGACCGAGGCTGGCTAATCCGGCAAGACCTGGCAATCGCACTGCCCATCACAGGCCACGAACTGTATACAGGCGCCGACTTCGGGGTCGTAAGCGGCCCCTCTGCAGCACACGGGCTGGGCAACCACCTCGCTGGCGCGGTGATCGGCTTACGCGGTGGCATCGGTCCCGTCAGATGGGATATGTTTGCCGGTCGCCCCATCAGCAAACCCCGAGGCTTTCGCACCAGCCGCACGGTCACCGGCTTCCTGCTCCACGCATCTTTCTAAACCGATGCGTCACCGCGCAGCACCGCTGTTGGCCTGCGCTGCTGCAGGACGGCGTAACGCCTGCCACTTTGCAACAGCCGCCTTTCCGCGCGGTAAAAACCGCCCTCACCTCGCTACACTGCCTCGCCTGGTTCCCACCAAGGTGGCTCCCATGCGAGCTTTCCGGAGAGGCTGGGGGCCAAGTCTTGCAATCCAACACACCCGCACAACGCGACGGTGAGCGATCAATCATTCTGAAGTGGAGTCTTGGTTGATCAGGCGAGTGTGTGGAGGAGTGGGATTGCTGGATCTGAACGCGTGGATGCTGGCGTGTGAGAGCACAGGTCTCGACAAAGCCACCGCCATCGATCTCTTCCCGGCGGTCGAGGCGGGCCTGATGGCGTCGATCCAATCGGTCGATCAATAGCCCTGGAACAAGAAGTCCAGCGCTGCGGTGATTTGTGCCTGCTCACCTGCGAACGAGGCCACCGGCGACTTCAGAACCCGCTGGGGCACCGCGCCCATCTTGGGCGTCTCCAGCAGCAACGCTTCGCCCTGGACGGTGAGTACCGGTGTCAACCGGGTCGACAGCTTCACCTTCGGAAAATGCTTGAGGCTGCGCAATGGAATCACCATCCGGCTGTCCAGGCCATCGAGCAAGTCGCTTTGCACATCCAGCAGGTAGGGCGTGGTCGACGCCTGACCGCCGGGGTTGGCATAGACATCAAAACGGGCCATTAGAAGCTTCTCCACTCATCCAGCGGCAAGCCTTCCGCCTCAATGGTGGCGTTGTAGGCCGCGATGAAGTCGGCGTGGTCCTCACGCCACTTGCGCTCCTGCTCGCGCCGCACGAGGTCACGCAGGTAGTTGTCGCAGACCTGAGAAATGTTGATCCCAAGGTCCTTGGCTGCTTCCAGCACATCGACACTCAGGCTCAGATTGATTGCGCGCTTACCGGGCATGCCGGTTCGCACGCGTCGGGCGGTGTGTGTAACTGGCATCGAATTCTCCATGCGCATTGAAGTGTGCGCATATGTTAACCCGCATCCCTAACGGAGTCTATGGCTGAACGCAAGCTCTCCATCCGCTTGTCCGTCGTCGTCGAAGGTGGCAAGATCAAAGCCGCGCTGCCCGAGATCGGTGAGAAGGGGCGCGTTCACTCAACAAGATCGAAGCGGTGCAACGCGGTACGATGGCACGGCTGGAACGGGCGCTGGCACTGTTTGTGGTGGTCGCCTGGCGCATCGCCTATCTGATGCGTATGGAGCGCACCTGGCCGCATCTGGATGCTGATTTGTTCTTTAACCCGGATGAAATTCCCAGCGCCTATCTGCTTACCCACACCCGGCTGCCGCCCAGGCCCACGCGCAATGCCGTGTTGCGACTGATCGCAAGACTGGGCGGCTTCCCTGGCCGCAAAAGCGGTGGGGAACCCGGAGCGAGGACGATCTGGCTGGAACTCAGGGAAATCGAGGTCGCCGCTAATGTCCTGCGCCATCTGCGTCATGCGCCCGATGCGGCGCGTTGTGTATAACGGGATGATTTCAAGTGCCTTGCCATCAGCGAATCGACAGAGAACTATTTCATGGCAGCCGAAGCCGCTGTCGACGCGTTTGACCCCACAGATCGCGCTCGCTATTTGACCGCTGCGCACGAAATTCACGATGCAAGACTGACGCCTGACGCAACAATTTAAGCGCGGTGCTTTTGCAAATAGTCTTCAATACACGCCTCGGTTCTGGGTGTGACGCCGTACACCCCACGCACCTCGCTGCGCAATAAAACACCCGAGCGCAGCCAGCCCTGCACCCGATGTTGCGGAATGCCGCGCGCAATAAGTTCGCGCGCAGTGAGCAGCTTGCCGCGTTTTTTGCGCGTTGGTGCCGTGCTCTTTTTTGCCGGACTTTTTTTGTCCGCCACCGGTACCGCTGTGGGTATCGGCGGGGTGGCGATGTCAATGCCGAACAAGGCCGACAAATCGGCATGTTCCAGCGACTGCTGCGGCGCAACGGCCGTTTGCGTATGCAGCGCTGGCATCTTCACGGCTTCCTGCACCAGCTCTTGCGGATCAAGGTGGCGCAATAAAAAGAGCAGATCAGGCTGCGTGTCCAGGCGCGTCCCCACGCCATACAGCGCCGCTGCGACATGTTTGCACAGGGTCGCAGAATCGGGACAACTACAGCCAAATGTGATTTCCGACGGCGCGGGAAACAAGCCACTACCATGCCGCGTGACCACATCCATCACGGCGCTCGACAAGCGCCCCTGCAAAAGCTCGATTAAGGACTGGACCTTGCCGGCGCATTCGGTCCGGATGGTTTTCCAACGCGTCGTATCGAGTGCCTGCACCGTTATATGCACCCGATAGACACTCGACCCGGCAACCAGCGCGTCGATCTGGCCATTTGCGATCTGCAAGTCGATCACAGCGCCGTTGCGCACATACGAGCGGCCGCGTGGCAAGCGATTGGCATAGTCGCTGTAGGCTTCCAGATTGTCACACCATTTTTTACCCCAAAACGTGCGGGCAATCGTGCGCCCTTCCACCTCGACTGGTTGGCAGTGCGTACCTTTTTTCTTCAGCGCTTGCAGCTTGCGCTCGGCCTTGGCGCGGCGCTCGGCAACCGACACATAACGTGGCCAACCACCGTCAAAAAATTCCATCTCCGCTCCTTGTCGCACTCGCCTAATCATTCATAATCAATAATAAATCATGAACAATCCTGCTTACTTTTCATCCAGAGCACTGTTGATATCCAGCGCGACCAAAGCGAGCAAGGCGTCGTTACTCATTTCCGTCAACAACATCTCCCCGCCGCCTTCAAGAATGCTACTTGACAGACCGAGCTTGGCTTCGATAAGGGCATCGATTTTTTCTTCGACCGTCCCTCGACAAACGAATTTATGTACCAGCACATTATTTTTTTGACCGATCCGGTAAGCACGATCCGTTGCCTGGTTTTCCACGGCAGGGTTCCACCAGCGATCAAAGTGAATCACGTGCGACGCCGCCGTCAGATTAAGGCCCGTTCCACCAGCCTTGATCGACAAGACAAAAAAAGGCGGCCCTTGTTCCTGCTGAAACTGGTCAACCAGCGCCTTGCGCGCCTTGACCGGCGTACCACCATGCAGCACCACACCCGGGCGTGCAAATATCGTCTGCAAAAATTCGGCGAGTGGCGCCGTCATCTCCTGAAACTGCGTAAACACCAGCACTTTTTCCTGCCGTTGCGCAATGCCTTCGGCAAGCTCGCGCAGGCGCGCAAATTTACCACTCTCGCTGGCATCGTAGCGGCCGTTGCCCAGCCACTGCGCAGGATGATTACAAATTTGCTTGAGCCGCATGAGAAACGCCAGTACGGCACCGCGCCGCTGCATACCATCCAGCTCGCTGATCTGCTGCGCAAGCGTGGCGATTGCCTGTTCATACAAACGTACTTGCAGCAGACTTAAAGTGCAATAGGCTTTAACTTCGGTCTTGTCCGGCAGATCGGCAATGATGCGCTTGTCAGATTTCAGGCGCCGCAAAATATACGGTTGCACCAGGCGGCGCAAGGGCGCGTAGTCGGGGTGCGCGCCTTCCTCTAAACGCCGGGCGAAACGGCTAAATTTTTTTGCGGAACCCAATAAGCCTGGACAGATAAAATCAAATAGCGACCATAAATCACCCAGCCGATTTTCCACCGGCGTGCCGGTCAGGGCAAAGCGCACGCGACTCTTGAGTGCCTTGACCGATTGCGTTTGCCGGGTACCGGGATTTTTGATCGCTTGCGCCTCATCGAGCACCACGATCGACCAGTCCGTTTCACGCAGCGAGGACAAACGGATCAGGCTGCCGTAACTAGTCAGCACCACATCCACGCCGGCGAAGCGATCCGGGGTGAAGGCTGCAAGCTCTTTGGCTGGTATCGCCGAGGGATGCGCAATCAGGACAGTCAGCCCTGGCGTAAAGCGGGTTATTTCACTTTGCCAGTTGCCGATCAGCGAGGCCGGCAGGACCAGCAAATGCGGACCCGGGTCGGCTGCGCGTTTGGCCAGCAACAACAAGGCCAGCACCTGTATGGTTTTGCCTAATCCCATGTCGTCGGCCAGGCAGCCACCAAGGCATAGCTGATTTACGCGCCAAAGCCAGCGCACGCCATCGCGCTGATAAGGTCGCAATTGCGCCTGCAATGCGGCACCGGGATCGGCATCGGCATCGGCATCGCCACCTGGCTGACGCAAGCCTTCCAGTACCGATTTAAACCAGTCGCCGGCGACCACGCGCGACCAGTCGGCATCGTGACCGGACAAACCGCCTTGCTCAGCATTATCGACGTCCGCACCTGCTAGCAGCCGCATGCCTTCCAAAAAGGTGACACCCCCGTCAGAAGCCTCGCGTTTCACCTGGTCCCAATGCGCCAGCACACCGTCAAGTCTGGCGCCATCGAGTTCAACCCAGTGTCCTTTGAGTCTCACCAGGCCGTCACCAGCGGCGCGCAGCGCGTCCCATTCCTCGGGCGTCAGCGTTTCACCATTGAGCTCAAGCGTGACATCAAAATCCAGCAAAGCCGCGAACCCTAAGCCGGCGGCCTTCTGGCCGACCTGTACGCGCACCTGCGGTCGCGGTGGCTGACGCGGCCGCCACCAATCGGGGATGCGCACCACAATGCCACTGGCCTCAAAGACTGGGACATTGCGCAAAAATTGATAGGCTTCATTCGGCGTCCACGCAATCGGCTGATAAATGGCGCCACTGTCGAGCAAGGCCTTCAGCCAGGGACTGTGTTCAGCAGCCGTTTGCACCGGCAACAGAAGCCCCAGCAAGGTAGCGTGATCGCCGGCGCCGGCGTACTCCTGCAAGGCGCGCCCCAGAGCCTGGTGCTGCAGACGCGTCTGGGTCGACATGCTTGCGGCATAGGTGGCAAGAAAAGCGAAAGCGAAATCCGGGTTCTGCTTGTTTTCTGCCAGATGAAAGCAGACGCGGCCCACCAGATTCCAGCTTGGATGCTGTGCGTGCAGCCAGCCTTGCACGTCCCCACCATTGGCCTCAATCGCACTGCGCGCCGCAGCCTGCAGCGCCTGCCAGAGCCGGGCCAGCTGCGCGGCACTGACGTATTCAGCGCCGGTCATGGGCGGCGGTGCGGCGGCTAATTGTTCAATGTCACTTTCGGGCAATGCGATCTCAATAGTGCTCCAATGCGTCGTCAAGTCTGGCAGCGCGCACAGCCGTGACATAAAAAGATGACCGAGCTCGCGCCCGTAAGCAAGCGATGGCGGCAACCAGATTCCCAGCTCGGCCGCGCCTAAATGCAGCAGGCCCGCGCCGCTGCCGCGCGCAAACGCTGCCACAATCCGATCCGTCGTCGCTGGCAGCACATCAGAATGGCCCGTTGCCTGCGTCAGGTGAACGGCCCCGCTAGGCGCCACGGCAAGCGCCAGCACGCAGCCACCGGGGTCGGGATGCCGCGTCGCCGTGATGTGTGCTTCTTTGCGGCTTTCCTGCCGTGTGGGATTCAACTTTATCCGCCCTTATTTTTCTCTTGATATCTACCCACTTTGCCTAGCCTTCCTGGAATGCCTCTGTCCTTGAATGGCCGGATAAAGGGGCGCGGGGTTCAACAAAGCCCGCACCGACGACGTTATTGGGTGAGAAACGGCGACCACCGATTTGGGCAAAGCAATATTGTAACGATTCCACATCACCAAACTGCCCGAGACGGTTTGGGTGGCAAGGCGACACAATAACAAGTGGTTTTAATCACTCGCTATTCGATCCGTGGTTGCCGAAATAGTCCAAAAATTCGTTACGATCCTCTTTGAAAAATAGGCTGCACGAAAAATATCAACAAAATGTCAAACAACAAAACGATGACCGAACCCACCACCAAAAAAACAAACGCGTGGCAGAAGGGTCTCGCACCAAAAACAGACAAATATTTTCCAACAAACATGATTTTTTTCAAGTTCCGCACCGCGCCGATGCGAAGGCACAACACATGGAGCAAATTTACTGAACATGAAAATAATGAACACTTAAAAGCCAACCTCAGTTCGCAACCAAAACAGGTCAGAAGCTACGATCAATTCCGACATCGCGCAGTAAGCGGCAACACAGCTTTATGACGCGACGTTTTCAACCTTCCCTCGCCAACCACAAAGCACCCTTCATGCTCAAGGAGACTGCAATGCATTTCATCTACAAGCCTGAAATGTTGCCCTTCGCCTTCCTTGATCCTGAGCGCGATAAAGTCTTCGATTTTTGCTTACGCAATTTACTCTGGAGCGACCCCGAGCAGTTGCGTGGCTTCATGGGCGAAGACCCAACCCAGAGTATTTTCTTTGCCGAATTCGGCGAAAGCGGATTTGAGTGTCGTCTCAAAATTGCCGGGGTTCAGGAAATGTTCAAGGACTGGCCAAAGTGGGCCCACTACAAAGTGACCGCCTATGATTTTCAGGGACACGATCGGCTGGTTAATTTTTATACCGCAGCCGTTTTCGAAGAACATATACGCAATGGTCTCAGGCAATATATCAAAACCTTCCCCGACAAACGCCAACAGATCGACAAACTTGCTGTCGACATTGATCTCGGCGACTTGTAAAAGCGCCCGCTGCTGCACACCCCGCCGAAAGGTCTTTTATCAGCGTCTGGCCTGACCGGCGCAACCCCGGCGCAACCCCGGCGCAACCCCGGATACCTATCTCCACCGCACAACCCTGCCCCAGGCTGGGGGCTGGCCGCACGCGGCGCGACGATCGAAGCTGGCAGTCCCGGATTTGATTTTCAGTTTTCCGACAAATCTGACATCTGGGCCGACTCAGCCGCCGCGCTTTATCAGCAAGCGCTGGCAGGACAATGGAACCCCGCCACGGCCATCGACTGGTCGGTCGCCTGCGATCTGCCCGACGAGATCGAAGACGCCGTCGTGCAAGTCATGACTTTCCTCATCGAAAACGAAAACGCCGCGCTGCTGGTACCCGCCCGCCACTTAGGCCAGGTGCATCCGCATTTCCGCGAAATCGTGCAGCTGCTGGCGATCCAATGTGCCGACGAAGCGCGCCACGTCGAAGTCTTCACCCGCCGCGCCACACGGGCCCGCGCCAACCCCGCGCGCTCTGGAGCCGGCGGTCAGGCCTCATTAAAAACCTTGTTTGAGACCACTGATTTTTCACGCAGCGCCTTTTTGCTCTCCGTCTTGGGGGAAGGCACCTTTATCAATCTGCTGGGCTTCCTGCAAGATTACGCGCCCGACCCCCTGACCCGCCAGATCGCCCGGCTCGTTGCCCGTGATGAAGCGCGCCACGTTGCCTTTGGCATGGCCCACCTTGAATACCGGCTCACGCAAGACCCGGGCTACCAGTCTTCGCTCAAGGCCGCCATCGAAGAGCGCTACGACGCACTCGCCAGCAGCGCCGGTTTAAACGAAGACGTCTTTGATGCCTTGATCTTGCTGGCGGCAGGCAGCAGCACGCCCGACGCCATCAAGCTCGGCTTTGCCCGCGTACAAAAACTCAAACAAGACATGGCGACCGGCCGCAAAGCGCGGCTGGCGCGATTAGGCTTTAGCCCCGACGAGGCAGAACGTCTGTCTGGGCTGCACACGCGTAACTTTATGTAGCCGCGGCATCCTTTCTCCTTACGCAGCGTAAAATCACAAGCATAAAAAAAGAGAACAATATGCCCCGACTCCATGGAGAATTTCACCGCATACACCGTGTAGGCTGGTTACGTGCCAGCGTGCTTGGCGCAAACGACGGCATCATCTCCACCGCCAGCCTGATGCTGGGCATCGCCGCTTCAGGCAGCACGCACCAGACGGTACTCATCGCAGGGGTGGCCTCGCTCGTTGCCGGTGCCATGTCCATGGCCGCGGGCGAATACGTCTCCGTCCATTCGCAAGCCGATACCGAGCAAGCCGATCTGGCGCGTGAACAAGGCGAGCTCAATGACGACCACCATGCCGAGCATCGCGAACTGACCGCCATCTACATAGAGCGCGGATTAAAACCCGATCTGGCCAAAGAAGTGGCCACCCAGCTCATGGCGCACGATGCACTCGGCGCGCATGCACGCGATGAACTTGGCATCACCCTGCACACCACAGCCCGCCCCTTGCAGGCCGCATGGACATCAGCGGCAAGCTTCGCCGCCGGTGCCGCCTGGCCGCTCTCGGTCGCCGCGCTCGTACCGGTCGCCGCCATGCCCCTGATCGTGGGCGCCAGCGCATTAGGTGCGTTAGCCGTGCTTGGCGCACTAGGCTCACGCGCCGGTGGCGCACCGCTTTTACGGGGCGCCGTGCGGGTAAGCTTATGGGGCGCCGTCGCCATGGCCGTCACCAGCCTGATCGGCTCACGCATCGGCACCGCACTCTGAGGTAGACGCCCTCAGATCAGCGCGATTAATCGTGCTGCTCCATGCGTGAATACCGGCGCGTATCCCGCATACGCATACAGGTCATACCGTTCGATCAGATTACCAACCGAGCCCGCCAGGATCGGTTTGACCTGACGACGCGTATCAATGGCATCGACCACGACGTTCGTCTCAAAGACCCGCGCATTGTCGGCTACCACAGGAAGCACGGGAGTCATCACCGGATCAGGGCGTATATTGGTCATTGCAGCACCATCAAAGTAAAATAAGTTAATGGCATCCTAAACGGACAAAAAAACCGCCATGAGACTGGCGCCCGGCGCTTACCGCAAGCATCGCTCAACTAATTTAGCCCAGACCATATTAATCATGCCGAATTAATAATGACACCCCCACCTGCCAGCCTCAGCGTCTTATTTATTTGCATGGGCAATATCTGCCGCAGCCCGACCGCGCACGGCGTATTCCGGCAGCGCGTGCAACAAGCCGGATTAGCGGAGCGCATTCGTATTGATTCGGCAGGCACCCATAACTACCACCCCGGCGCCCCACCTGATGCGCGCGCCCAACAGCATGCTGCACAGCGTGGCTATGACTTATCGGATTTGCGCGCGCGTCAAATCACCGATGCCGACTTTGCGCAATACGATTTACTGCTCGTGATGGACTGGGACAACCTGGCATTGACAGAAGCACGCTGTCCGCCAGCGCATCGGCGCAAATTGCGCCGCCTGACGGAGTTTTGCCTGATCCATGCGGCCACCGTCGTGCCCGACCCTTATTACGGTGGCCAGACTGGATTTGATGCGGTACTGGATTTGATTGAAGACGCCAGCGATGGCTTGCTCGCGCATGCCAGTCGGACTTTGCAGAACAACTAACAGGATAACCATGAAAACACTGCTCATCTGGACCGGCCTTGCAGCAGGACTGATCGCCCTGGTGCTCGTCGCCGCCCAACAGACCGGCTTCATCCATTTGGGCAAAACGGCACAGTCAGACCACATAAAGGGCAAGGAAACATCCGGCGTCCTCAATCTGGTCTGTGAATCCGTCGTCACACGCTACAAAAACGGTCTGGCGCAGCCGCCCGATACCGAACGAATGACGCTGCCAGTTGGTATCGATCTCACCAACAACATCGGCTGGTATACCGGTGAATACACCATCTCCATGAACCGCAAAGGCAGTCTCACCATCAACGGTGCGCTACTCGAAGTCAGTCGCCCTGCCCTGTTTTCGCGCTACGGCGTCATGGTCGTTGGCGAGCACTTCACCGTCAACCGGCAGACGGGTGAATTCCGCCAATGGCTTGACATCAAAGGCGGCACACGGCTTGACCTGATCCAGGGTGAATGCAAGAGCGCTGTCAATCCGCCGCGTTAAATTTTTAGGCGCGAAGCGCTTTACCGCCGGTTTTTCACTCGCTGCGCGACCGCATACAAGCGTGGCGCCTCCGCCCGTACTGCATTGCGAAGCCGCTTCAATAAGGTCGCATCATCACTGTGCGAGACCACCTCCACATTATTGACAAGCGTGCAGCGCGAGGACCCGTGCTCGCGGACTTTCCACTGAAACGCGTGCGAGTGCGGTACATAATGCGCCGTAAATGATCGACGTGAAAAGCGTGTATCCAGCGTCGGCAAGCTGCCATGAATCGTCATCGATGACCACAATATAAAGTCACCCCGCTTCAGCACAGGCGAGACGCAATCCAGCGGCCCATTGCGCACAAACCCGGCCATTTTTTCCTTATAAGCCGGCGCATTCGGGTCCCCCTGCTCGCCGGCCACCTCGGTGGTGTGACTGCGCGGCACCACAAAAAACCGCCCTGCCGTCAGGTGTATATCTTCGGCCGCCAGCCACACACCAACCATCTTGCCGCTCTCACGCGCGTCAATATAGTGTCCGTCACGATGGGCCCAGGTCGTCTGGTTACCATCAAAATACATGGTGTGCACCACGCGACCAGGCTCACCAAACAAAATACTGATGGCGCGTTGAATCGAAGGTTGCGTGAGCAGATCCAGGCTGAGCTTTTTAAACTGCGGATATTTTTTATCAGGCAGATCTTGCAGATTCATGATGGGATACTTCATGCAACCAGCATCCGTGTAGGTATGCGGCTCAAATTTACCCGAGACATGGCGCTCAAATAAACCCGTCCTGTCTTGCAACACTTCATGTAAAAATGCCTGCACCGCCGACTTGCACAAGGCAACCGGCATCCCGTTTCGCACCACGATATAGCCCTCGCGATCAAACCAGTGTTTAAACGCGTCTGGCTGCGTCAAGAGCGGATAGTCCTCGACCGTGCCGCCATCACGCGGGTAAATCAAGACCTCCGCACGGGGCGCAAGCAACGGATTTTGCAGCGTCATATCGGCTTCCTCACCATCCTGTGGCGCCCCTCGGGCGAATCAGAAAGAAGCTTAGCGAGGCGCGATTGCAGCGCCCTTATCATCGCTCAATAAAATAACGCCGCCGCCTTGCGGCTGGCAGATTTGCTCGCGTCCATTTGATTTGGCACTACAATCTGCAGCGCACAGGACCAGTGCGACAGCCATCATCTGTCGCCTGCCCCGCCACACTTTTTTAACTACCTGACCGTGTCCCTTGGCCACTCACCTTCCTGACACCCTGCGCGCCCCAGACCGCGTGCTCTCCCTTGCTCTGGCAGGCATGCTGTCACTGGCTGTGGCTATTGGCATAGGCCGTTTTGCTTTCACCCCGCTCATGCCCATGATGCTGCATGAGCGCTTGCTTGATCTGGCCACGGCAAGCTGGCTGGCCAGTGCCAACTACACGGGCTATCTGATCGGCGCCCTGGCGTGCATGTTGCAACCCATCGTGTGGGCGCAGCGCAAATGGCCACCGGTCGTCAGCGCCGTCCTCGTGCGCGCGGCATTGCTGGGCACCTGCCTGCTCACCGCCTTGATGGCAGTGGATCACAGTGCCGCATGGCCCTTGTTACGTTTTTTTGCCGGCATCATGTCGGCGGTCGCCTTTGTGTTCACGTCAAGCTGGTGCTTAACCCATCTGGCACGGCTGAATGCACCGACCGCTGGCGGCCTCATCTATGCCGGCCCCGGCATCGGCATCACCGTGAGCGGGCTGCTGGCGGGCGCGATGGGTCAGGCGGGCTGGCCTGCCTACCTGGGCTGGCTTGCATTCGCCCTGCTGGCTCTGATCGCGACCACGCTGATCTGGCCGCTGCTGCGGGGCGCCGACGCGTCAGCCCCGGCGATTGCCCGGCACGCGCCAACAATCCAGCGCGGTGGCAGCCATCTTGAGAAGGCCAGTCTGGCACTGGCCTACGGCCTGTCCGGGTTTGGCTACATCATCACCGCTACGTTCCTGCCCGTCATTGCGCGTACCGCACTGCCAGGCCCTGCCTGGCTGGATTTTTTCTGGCCCTTAGTGGGCGCAGCCGT